>Ga0325400_1007718_pt1 | contig 10287 bp, 5 predicted proteins | sample PopdelMetagenome_2_FD_205662 | JGI IMG/M metagenome (GOLD analysis project Ga0325400, IMG submission 205662) | Populus deltoides microbial communities from Bellville, Georgia, United States - Xylem-PdKOR-R1 | ecosystem: Host-associated > Plants > Phyllosphere > Stem > Wood/Secondary xylem...
TTAATCTGCCAAACTATGTGCTAGCTGTTTAATTTCTGTCAATTGTGTTATATCCCAAAACTTTTCCTCAACTGTTAGTTTGCAAAATATGACTATTACTCCCCAAAAAATAATAATAATCTATTTATATGTATATTTTATGTTTAGGAGCTGATGTAATTTAATTCAATATTTATATAATATTTTTAAAAGTATTTTTCAATTGAAAATATACTAAAATAATATTTTTTAGATTTTTTTTATTTTAACATAATACATTAAAATTATCTCAAAAAATATATAAAAAATAATGATATGATGTTTTTAAAATGAAAAATAATATGAAAAATCACGTGAATATTAGACAAAATCATTAGACACTTTACATACCTGACACACTTTAGAGAGAGAGAATACCTTTACCTGCTGAACTATCCGACTAGCTAGCAGTATGGCAAGTTTTTTCCTTTGAGAGTCCCAGTTGGAAAGATACAGCAGAATTCTGAGATTTTAAAATTTCAAATCAGCAATCATTTTCAAATTCTTATCCTTCAAGTTTTCTCATGTGTAACTTGACCTTTAACTACTTGATTGTTGATGTGGACCATTTGAGGTGCAAACAGCTGTGGGATGTTAAGAGGGCTGGTCACCCAATCATTCACCAAAATACTCAGCTTCCAAATATTCTGGACTGCTAAAGATTTAAATTATTTCAAGCTCTTTTTCTTTCGGCTATTGCGAAAGCTGAATTGCTCATAGTTTGGTATGGCCGACAGGACATTCTGCTGGGTGTTATTATCCTGCTCAAAGTGCTTGACACTCAAATGATTGTGATGTTCCCTCCACTGAGAAAACTTCAGTACTTTTAAAAGAATCAATGAAAACCACTTTCCCTGAAAATATACTATACAAGTGCTGCCACTTTTAACAACGTTCTTATTTTCTGCCCTCAACTGTGTGTAAGCATCTACTTTTCTCTGCGTAATGCACCACCGGTTTGGAAACAGCATTCACAAGCAAAAGATGTTACAGCACTCAACTTCCCAAAATTTTATAGGTTACAGCGGAAGCAGTAAAGATGACCATAAGAATAGATCTCTAAGAAGAGCATGAAATCGTTGACAGAGAGTGAAGGAGATCTGGCCACCCAATTGCCCTTGGCACAGATTTTGCGTCGTAATATTACAGGCAGTTTAATCAGGAGCAGCAACCGCCACCACGAGGTGCCTGGTATACTTGTTTCTCTTTCAGAATCTGTTGTCTCACTACTACTGAACCATTTTCCAATAAACTAGGAACCTCCGATATCTGTAAAGCAGTAGAAATGTTCAGAATTTGCACTAGATATTAAACAATGAGAACTACTTTTAGCTCTCAATTCTTTCATTAGATTTGCTACCATTAACTTTAAGAACATATTGCAGATTCAGAGCACGGTAAAGAAAAAAGATAAAAAGGCATTTTCTTCGATAGCAATGTACCTTTAATGTGAGTTCTTTGAAACATTGCAGAACATTTTCCCTGGTTTTAGCACTACATTCAAGAAATGAACATTTATGCTCCTGTGCAAGAGCCATCCCTTCTTCTCTACTTACAACTCTTTCACTATCCTGAAAGCATTGCATCATTAAGACAATGTGCCCATTAAAAGCACGAAACTTGAAGACAGAAGGTCTCTAACATGAAATGGAGGAATATAATCGACGGGCTCTTAATATTTAATGCGCATGTATGCATGTGTCAAAGTAGGAAAAGATAGGAAGTATTTCAGCTTACCCTATCAACTTTATTTCCAACAAGTATTTTGATGCACTTCTGATTAGTGTAGAGCTCCACTTCCTCTGCCCATATATCTGACAAATTTTCGAAGGTTTCCCGTCGCGTCACATCATAAACTAAAACGAAATCAAAGCACAAACTATTCAGGATTTTATAAATATGTTTATCGCAAGGGAAAAAGCAAACTGATCTTAACTAATTTAGGCTGTTTCACTTAACCAATAATTATCAAAACTCAGGTAAATGAGGAGAGTTCAACTCAAGGCTTAACAAAATAGGATAACTTTAACTATATAAAATATGTAGTGATGCTTAGACAATTGCCATACCAAGGATTATTCCATGTGCCCCCCTATAGTAAGAGCTTGTTAATGTTCCAAACCTCTCCTGCCCAGCTGCAATACAACAGAACTCATTATTCACACACCGCTTATTCTATACCTCTGCAGGAAAGAAATACCTGCCGAATCCAATCTGACACTTTATAATGGGAATAGAGTTTAATTCAAATAAATAGTTGGCACTTGGCAGCTTTGATCTTATCGGAACCATGTCAAATTTTTCTTCAGGTATGAAAGGAGTGTGGATGAAAAACAGACTTGTTGAAGATTTTTCTTTGGGTATGAAAGGAGTGCGGGTTGGTACAGTTGATTAGGACAACATCATGCACTGGATTTATGCTATTCAGAAATCTATCTAAAGGGGAAAAGGGTTTGTTTGATCTCTTCATTTAAGTGGCCGTTCGGATCCCATGAAAGCAAATGTTTCCCCGAGTTCAATCGGGGATGGAGGTTTGGAGCGCAGAATTCAGAGCATGAGAGCCATTTTCCTCTAATTACCTGTGTCCCAGATTGTTAACTTCAATCTTTTCCCACCAAGAGTGAGCACCTTGATTTTAAAATCCACACCTGCACATTTTTGAAGCCTTCCCCTTTAAAACACTATACATTTCAGAGCTAGTCAAAATTATTGAAAAACAAAGACACGAGCAAGGCTAGTGATTTAATCCACTTGTATACACCCTGAATTCCTGATCAGATTCTAGATAGAAGCACAAGTATGGCTCTCACAATAAATTCCAGTCACAAAATTTACATGAACAAAACAATCTCACCAAATTCGCCACTGAAAATCTATTGTCAAATCTCCTTACATGCAATTAAAAGATGGCTAGAAGTTGCAGCCAATACCTATCTGCAAATTTGCCGCTAAAAAAGAAAGAAAGGAGAACATTAAACGACAGTACCGATTGTAGGAGAAAGGTCTCGAACAGAGTTGGAGATGAAACTTAAGAGAAGACTACTCTTGCCAACTCCAGAATCCCCAATCAACAGAATCTTAAATGAATAATCATAACTGTTATTCCATCCTTTAGAAAAAGAGCCCGCCATTTTTTCTTTAATTCTTGGCAACCTAAACTAGATACAGGTAGTTTCTAAAAGAAAACAAGAAAGAACTGTACGAAGAGGTTAGAGATTTGAAGAGCAAGAAAGCATAAAACGAAATGGGAAATTTCCTGAGGTAGAAGGAGACATGAAAGGTGGGGTTGGCAGGTAGTGATTTCTTTTGGTTGATGATGATTTATTATAAAGCAAGATTAAGAGTTTAATCTTCGAGACAAATGTCTTCTTTGTTTGAATTTGAACTTCTTTGATTTTGATAGCTGCACGCGCCATTGCAGGCCTCTTGGACTTACAAATATTATGTATTAAGGATTTTGGCCACTAATTAATCTGTATCCTTGTAATTAACTCTGTTCATTGCTTTTAACTCCTCTTTTTCATTAATTTAATTGATGACGATTAAGTAAAAAGAAAAAGAAAAATTCTCCTATCTATATTTTACAGTAGTCGATTCTGACTAGTACGTCCAAGGTTTTTTTTTTTTTTTTTTTTTTACCATGCACAAGGTTTAGCTTGAGACCATTTCTACATACAGATATATTAATTAGTAATTAAGATAAACCAATTAATTTTTTTGAATTAACACACCGGTTCATTATTGCAAAATCAGTTGTATTTTATTTTGGAATTAAATTAGTTCCAGTTTTCTTTTTAATTTTGAACCAACAAATTAGCATTTCTCCCATGTCTATATATCTTGTCCTCACCAATAAGCACAAAACTTGTCATGAAGAAATTCTTACTTATTGATTTATTATACTAAAATAGTTTTATTTGATTTATATGCTATCCGAAAGATTTTTAAGAATAAAAAATATAATTATATTATTTTAAAATTATTTATTTTAAACAAAGTGATTTGAATCATGTTTGGGGTCGGGTTTGATAATATCAGCATTATTTATTCCTTGTTAGGTAACGTAAATATCCAACAAAGTTATTGCTCAATTGTATCATGTTAATATCCATAATTTTCATATTAAATTATAATCACTATAGGTTCTACCTTTCTTCTTCACTTAGCAAACCTCTTTTTCACGTAACAAAATAATTAATAAAATGACAAGTGGCGGAGCCACGTAGGTTAAGAGTCGGCAATTGTCCCTTAATCTTTTTTTTAAAATATTTTTATATTAGAATATTAATAATATTTTAACATGTTTAATTTTCTTTGCTGACTACTAATTAACCTAAGTTAGCTATTGTTAATTTACAGCATAATATATATTTTTTTTCTTTCGAACTATTATTTTTGTCTTTCTATCTTTTATAAAATTTCTTTTCGAGTCCTAAGAAGATTTAGAAAACACAGGTATTGAACCCACCCTAAATTAAAAATAGATGAGTAATAATTTGATCGTATATATTAAAAAAAATATCTTCGATGAAATTGATAATAAAATTATTATAAAACGGTTTTTAAATATAAAACTCGAAAAAAACAATTATAACATAAGTTTTTTTTATTTTGAAAGTATTCTTAAATTAATTTTGTTTAATATGAATTAGTTCATGTATTTCAAATTAATTTTTCTATATAATATAATATATATTTATATAATACATAATATCAAGTATTTATTAATAATTTATTTTTTTATTTAAAATTTTTTGCCTCCACCGTTGAAAATGACAATAGCAAATAGCTATTGGTGGCAAAAGCATAAATATAAATGTTATATTACTTATCGGAAATAACCAGCTGTCGTTCTACAAAAAAGACAAACACAAGAGGTTAATGCATGAACACTTGACTTGAGTTTATGATTTCAATTTCAATCGCTCTAATTTTGTGTTGGAGTTCTTTTCCATGGCAAAAAAAAAAAAAATTCCACCGACCCTTCCACCAATCAGATCACACACAACGCCACACGCTAATCTGTGGTTTTCTGCTGCTTCTATATTTATGAGCCATAGATTAATGTATTTCAAAACCTTATTCCATTCTCTAGAATTCAGTGTCTGAAATAGGAAAAAAAATAAAACCCAGGATAGCATTCGGCATTGCTTAATAGCTATGGAGTGAGGAACACACAATAAAGCCCATGTTCTTGAAATGGCTCAAGAGTTGGCGATGGGCCAAATTTGCTTTAGCCCTAGTCCTCATTCAAATTCAAAAGGACAACGGTTTGTTTGGTACTTTGACCAAGAAACGGCCAAAATTCACCACACCCACGTAATATCTCGGCATGCACAGGTACAAGTTACAGTGTCAACTGTCTAGCAGGCAAAAGTTACCCTCTTCAATCATCGGAGCTCGAGCCAGACCAGAAGACATAGTGCTAAAAATCAAACCAAAGTACTTCTTCTATATTAAAATCTTGGACAGAACGCCCTGCCCGTGAGGCCACATCAGTCTTGAAAAAGCGCTTTATTAGTTGAGCCCAGCCGATTTTGCTGCCTCAAAAGCTGAAGCACAGGAGACCACCGGGCATGACCATGAACCCATCTGGTCAAACCTTCAACTCCACGTAGTTGGTTGATGATGGAGGAGCCTGTGCAAGCAGGGGTTAGCTAAGTCATCCTCTGGGTTGATCCTTGATAATACCGTGTACAAAAACTTAGTTAGGTCCCACGAGCCATTACTTGCCTTAGTGGACAAGTATCTAATCAAGACGTAATTTTTACCCTTGTTAGGGCATTTGTTGTGTCAGAATAGGATGCTCTGTCCAATTAAATCTTTTCCTGTCTATTTTTACTTTTCAAGTAGTAATAAAAAGGGGGTGATTTCTTGGCTGTTTACTCGTTTCATCTTGTGTTTTTTTTAATCTTAAGTTTTGCCCTCTTCTTCCTCTTTCTTACACCACACTCCAGAGGTTTCCAGCTATATATTCATGGGCAGGTTTCCAAGATACTTGCCGAGCTGGTGATGGCTATCTTTACTGTTTTAAGATAGAGGATTTTACAAGTTAGTAAATCACTAGGGTTGTTGGAGTTCATTTGTTTTTGGTAATGATAAATGAAATTCCATAACAGTACAGTGAAATTGGAAACAATGGCAACCCTCCCATCACCTCCGCCGCCCCGAGATACTAACATCACCTCTTGGTGGCAAGATTCAGCCCATGAAAATTTAATCGTGCTGTGTATATTTTTAGTCTCGGCGGATGAATTTAGGTTTTGTCTGGGAACGTGAAAATCTTGCTGGTAGCCACATTCTCGAAGAAGTTATTAATCTCCCATGAACTAATAGTACATAATTTCATGTTATATACCTGTCATAAGAAACCATGAAAATATTTTTCATGCTAAGAGAATAATGATAATAATTAGTATATTTTCATAGCCGACTGACTTTTTATATAGTTGTAATAACTTGATATGATATCAAATAACCTTATTTATTTTAAATTTAATATATTTATTGTTATTTTTACAGTCTAAATAACATTGTTCGGTTATAATAGCTTGATACTATATATAAAAAATAACTATTAATTTTAATTTCTATGTTTATATAATATAAATACATGGAGATTTTCTAGGACTTGGGTGCGATATAGTCAAATATTCTTATTTATTTCAAAATTGATTTGCTTACGTGTATTATTCCTAATTAAATATTTTTCATATCATTATAACAACTCGTCAGATAAACTTATTTATTTTAAAACCATATAATTACAATTATTTTTGCAACTTTAAATAATTTTTACCAGCCATGACAACACGATATGGTGCCAAATAACCTTATTTAGCCATGAACCAAGATTTACTTTATTTACCTACCATATGTTTATCCACCCCTCATGTTGCCCCTGATCCAAGCCATATACGTGACCCTCAACAAACAAACATCCCCCAATTGAACCAACCAGAATGTATTCCATTGCAATTGCCATCAAATTGCTAGACAGATCTTTTTCCTCCTCCTAAGTTCTAACATAACATATGTTACATATGTCTTGTCTACATATTCAACAGTAAGCATTAAACCCCTCAAAAAATCAAAGGTCAGAAATTATTGCCCACAAAAAGAACCTAAATTGCTTGCAATCGAAGGCACTACCCTTAACTAGCCAGTTTCTTCCCCATCAATCAAGAAACCTTATCTCCACTCCCAAAAAAACCCTAGCCTCCTTTTCCACCCTTTCCCCTTTCCCAAACAACCATAGCCCATCATGGGTCCTGAAACTTCCTCGCAAGAACAGCAATTACGACTAGCACTGACAACCCCAGCACCACCAGCTTCAGCACCGGCAAAAACGACACCAGTCAGTACTAAAACGACAGCGTTAGCTCCTGGGTTTCGATTCCACCCAACAGATGAAGAGCTCGTTATCTATTACTTGAAACGGAAGGTTTCCAATAAACCATTCCGTTTCAATGCTATTTCTGAGGTCGATATTTACAAAAACGAACCTTGGGACCTTGCAGGTAATTACTTCTTCTTCTTCTTCTTTTTCATGTCTAATTGTTTTCTTGTTTATTTTTGTGATTTTTTGCTGTTTCTTCTGTTTTAAGGCATTATAATTCATTTTTATTTTTATTTTTTTGTCCCATTTTTTAGATTTCGTACTACAGGTAGTGTTTATAGGAATACATATTTACTTGGCTGTTGCTGTTTTTAGTCTGTAATAACCATGGCTGGCTATTATCTCTAATGGATTGCTGGTGAATTGAGGATTTTTTTAATTGATTTTCTTTTTGGATGATACAGTTCTTTGTGGGCTGTAAGTGGTTTGTTCTTGTTTTATTTTACGTTTGTTAGATTGGGTTCTTTGCTTGGTATTAATCTATTCGCATGGTGTTCTTACTGGGTTTCAATTATGCTGGTCTGTAGATAAGTCAAGGTTGAAAAGCAGAGACCAAGAATGGTACTTTTTCAGTCCACTGGACAAGAAATATGGGAATGGAGCAAGAATGAATAGGGCGACAGGCAAAGGATACTGGAAAGCTACTGGAAAGGACCGGGAGATTCGGCGAGAGTGTCAACTCCTTGCAATGAAGAAAACTCTTGTGTTTCATAGTGGGCGTGCCCCAGGTGGGTTGCGCACCAACTGGGTTATGCACGAGTACCGGCTTATTGATGAAGAATTGGAAAGAACCGGAGCTATGCAGGTCAGGCTGTAATAGAATTGTTGTTCGTGGTCTTAGCAATGTGGATTTCTATATGGTTGCCTTGATAATTTAGGAAATGAAAAGGAAAATAGGTATATTGGTTTGACAATAAAAGGAGCTCAACCAAAAGTAATTGTGGAGTGGTTGAGGAAGTGGAAGATTTTCCATTGTTATGCTGTTCTGATTTTGTTTGTTTTGTTTTCTGTGAAGATCGACTCATATGTTCTCTGTAGAGTGTTCCACAAGAACAATATAGGACCACCAACTGGGAACCGCTATGCCCCTTTCATCGAGGAGGAGTGGGATGATCATGGAGCAGCTCTTATTCCAGGAGAAGATGCTGCTGATGAGGTGGTGGTTACTTATGATACTGGCGGTGAAATGCACCGTACCGAGCAGGTCTGTGCTTTTTCTTCCATGTTGAAGCATTACAACTTTTAGAGATGCTTACCGCTGTTGTAGTATGATGCTGGAGTATTGATAACTGTTAGGGGTGCTTAGTTTTGTTGTAGTATGATGTTGAAGTCTTGCTTAGTTTCCTTAACACTGGAGTATTACTTTTGGATAGTAAAAAGAGCTATTGGTTATAATAAACTGCTACCTTGCTAATGTTTGAATTGAAGGTCTGAAAGCACTGCAGAACCTCTTTCTTTTTTAGAATACGTGGTTTAAGTCTGACACCTATAGAGTGGAAAGGTAATGGATTCTCTTTTAGTTCCAAGAATGCGAGTGGGAGTTTGACATTGGAAATGCAGTTAAAAGTTGTTAATGGATTTGAGATCAGAACTGTTTTTCATGATTGTTTGTCTATTGGAAGAAGGGTTGGCAGATTGATGCTTTATGACAAGGAGGTACATATCAAACAGATGTTGTTTCGAAGATTAACTGGAAACAAGCATTGAGGGTTGCTTGAAGAAGTTGACTTTTATGGAATGAAGAATATGCATGATCATGATTGCTTATTACTTCAACTATATAAGAGAGCAGGTCCTTGGGGAGGCTGTAAAAAAACTCACTTGGTCAATGTGACTGCTACTTAGATCAGCGACTCATATTATTGACCAGAGTTTCATCTTGCAATGGGTTGTGTTGATGAAAACATGGTTTTGATGCTGTAGCTTTTGTATTAATTTAGCTGCAATATCAAGATTAGTCATGAATGTGGAGTTGCATGACAAAAATTGCATGTATGGTTTTTTTTTGGTGATGTGGTGCTGGTGCTTTTTGCAAAGTGTGTTTGGGTTGAAAAACATCAATTTTTGATGGTTTTTATAGGGTACTTTTCAATGGTTTTGACATCTTCATATCAAAACCATACACAAGCCACCTAAAAAGCATCAATTTGATGCCTTTTCTGTCCACATGCACTTTGAAAAACACTTTCAAAGGCAACTGCTTCACCAAAGAGTAAAATATTTTCAAATTGCAAGAGTACGAGGAACAGTGCCAATTAAAGCATTTTCTTTCCTTGAAAGCTAGCCCAAACTATTCCTTACAGTTACCTAAACTATCAAATATAAAACATTTAATGGACTAGATAATAGTGCATCCATTAGATGGATTGATCAAGTGGTAAGAATACAAATGCATATTTTGCTGTCATAATTAAACTTAACATGGAGAAAACAAGGATAAAGAGTAGCGTTCTTCAGTGGGATCAGGTGTAAACAAAAGGGCATTTGCTGTCAGATTGCTGAAATGGGTTTTTGCATGCATGGATCATGATCTTGCTTGCAACTCTACTCAAGTCTCTTGACATTTCCTTGAAAAGTTTTCAAGCAAACTGATCAAGCTTTACTTTGTATCCTATCTGGTTATTCTTTTAGTTGACCTCCTTGATATGTCATTTGGAGAGCAGAACCAGGTGTCAGGTTTTGTATCAAGTTCTGGTGAACCAATTGGAGCTTGAAAATTTGCTGCATGCCCTACCTTGGTGTTGAGGTTTTGGGTTGCAAATAATGAACTGAAAAGTGATTCTACTTGTAGAAATTTAATCGTTTAAGCTTCAAGTGTGTTGGGATGCCTTGTAAAATAGGGATGGCCAATTCAGAATTTCAGTCACCTA
>Ga0325400_1007720_pt1 | contig 10287 bp, 9 predicted proteins | sample PopdelMetagenome_2_FD_205662 | JGI IMG/M metagenome (GOLD analysis project Ga0325400, IMG submission 205662) | Populus deltoides microbial communities from Bellville, Georgia, United States - Xylem-PdKOR-R1 | ecosystem: Host-associated > Plants > Phyllosphere > Stem > Wood/Secondary xylem...
TAATTATTGTGATTGGTATATATCCGCAGCCTGTGCTGCATTTAACAGAAGCAGCCGTACAGGACCTGGTAAATACAGTTAACGTCAAGATTGATATTACTATAAAATCATTACAGAAGTAGCATGAAATTCTGATCCTTTAAAGCAGGATTTGAATTTATTATAAAAGAATTTAAGAGAATGGTCACCCTAATTATCATAGCTATATTACCAATTGTACTACTGTATATTGGTTTATATAAAGCTAATCATTTGTTATTACCAGTTACAATAGCAGGTTTGGTAGCTGCCCTGGTGGCTGCTATAATGCAATGGAATGCAGGTGCTGTGCCTATCTATCATAACATGATGCTGTTCGATAACTTTTCGGTAGCATTTTCAGGTACTACTATTGTATCTACACTGCTGATTTTAATGCTATCGAAGGGTTACTTTGAAAAAATCAGTCCGAACGTAGCCGAGTATTTTGCAATTATCTTGTTCTCGCTGGCCGGTATTATAGTAATGGTATCTTATTACAATTTAACCATGCTTTTCATAGGCATCGAAATTATGTCGGTAAGTTTATATATACTGGCTGGTATTAATAAAAAAGATTTTGCCTCGAACGAAGCTTCTCTAAAATACTTTTTAATGGGTGCATTCTCTACCGGTTTTTTACTGTTTGGCATTACACTTATTTATGGTTCAACGGGTTCATTTAGTTTAGAAGGAATACGCAACTGGGCTCTTGCCCATCCCCGGGGCATCAGTCCGCTATTTCATACAGGTATAGTGCTGATGATTATAGGCCTATGTTTCAAAGTTGGGGCTGCCCCATTTCATTTCTGGACACCCGACGTTTATGAGGGATCTCCAACCCTAATAACAGCTTTTATGTCCACCGTCGTAAAAACGGCAGGCTTTGCTGCTTTCCTGAGGCTGTTTGCAGCCAGCTTTGCGCCAATGGCCGAGTTTTGGATGCCTACGCTACTTGTTATCACCATCATCACTTTATTTGTAGGCAACCTGACTGCTTTGTACCAGCATAATTTCAAAAGGATGCTCGCCTTTTCAAGTATATCACATGCAGGATATCTATTATTTGCTATTGTAGCGTTGAATGCAGGTTCGGGTAATGCTGTATTCGTTTATGCAACTGCTTACTCCATAGCTTCTATTATAGCTTTTGCTGTGCTGATACTTATACAACAGCAAACCGGCGGTGAAAGCTTTGAAAGTTTTAACGGCTTGAGCCGTAAAAATCCATTTTTAGCTTTAGTGTTAACTATTGCTATGTTATCGTTAGCAGGCATCCCCCTTACAGCAGGGTTCATGGGTAAATTTTACATGTTTTATAGTGCGCTTTCCCGTTACCAGTTATGGCTGGTTATCATTGCTGTAGTTAATGCAATCATCAGTATATTCTATTATTTCCGTGTTATTGTAGCTATATACTTTCGTGATTTGGAAAGAACGGAACTATCAGTGCCTGGCTATTACAAATTTGTATTGGGTTTTGCAGCACTTATTACTTTGATTATAGGTATCCTGCCAACGCTGCTATCGAACTTCACATATAATATATAGCATACATCTAATTAGATAATATTTGTAGCTTTACAGATATTGTGAATGGAAAACTTCTGGGAACATCTACAAAATCTAACAGATGCACAATCAATTATAGGTAAAGGAGGCTTTTACTTATTGTTGATTGTTGTATATGCCGAAACAGGGCTGTTCTTTGGGTTTTTTTTGCCGGGGGATTATCTGCTATTTATGGCAGGTTTGTTTTGTGCTACAGGACTGCTGGATGTAGAAATATATACACTGGTATTGTCGTTAATGGCGGCCGGTGTTTTGGGCAACTACACCGGTTACTGGTTCGGCTACCGAACCGGGCCACTCATTCTAAAAAAAGAGGACTCACTTTTTTTTAAGAAGCGATATGTGGTAATGGCACAAGACTTTTATAAAAAGTATGGTGGCATGGCTTTGGTTCTGGGCAGGTTTTTTCCAATAATCAGAACTTTTGCGCCTATATTTGCAGGCGTAGTTCATGTTGATATAAAAAAGTTTACGCTTTATAACTTTGTAGGCAGTATTGCCTGGGTAGCTACACTTACTTTAACGGGTTATTATCTGGGTTTAAAGTATCCCGGTATCAAAAACTATTTATCTTATATAGTGCCAGCTTTAATTATAATAACAGCAATACCGTTGCTGATAGCCTTTTTCAAAAAAGGACCGTCCAAAAACAAAATAGAACAACTTTAATTTAATAAATATTCATACTAATTTTACTAATGAGTACACAACATCCCTGGCATCAGGTTTCTCCCGGTAGCGACGTGCCAAACGTAGTGAATGCTATCATCGAAATTCCAAAAGGTTCAAAAGCGAAATATGAGATTGATAAGGATTCAGGTTTGTTAAAACTGGACCGCGTTTTATTTTCTTCTGTTATGTATCCGGCTAATTATGGCTTTATACCGCAAACTTACTGCGATGATAAAGACCCTTTGGATATATTGGTGTTATGCTCTGTTGACGTTTTTCCGATGTCTATTATTGAGGCCAAAGTGGTGGGCGTAATGCATATGGTGGATAACGGCGAACAGGATGATAAAATTATAGCGGTCGCTAATAATGATATGTCTGTTAATTATATTAACGATTTGAAAGAACTGCCGCCGCATGCTATGAAAGAGATAGTACGGTTTTTTCAGGATTATAAAAAGCTGGAAGGTAAAAATGTGACTATCGAGCATTTATTAGGTAAGCCTTACGCACATAAAGTAATTACGGAAAGTATGGAACTTTACAACTCCACTTTCCCGGTGTATCAATAAACACTCCATGGGCCCTGCTGACTTAGACATAAACGGTTTTCATATATTTTTAACCATATTCCTGGTTTTACTGAACGGCTTTTTCGTGGCTGCTGAATTTGCCATCGTAAGGGTTAGGGGTTCACAAATAGAGATACAGGCTAAAGCAGGCAGCCGGATGGCCAAAGTTGCCAGAGGCATTATGCATAATTTGGATGGCTATCTGGCTGCTACGCAATTGGGTATAACCATTGCTTCTTTAGGTTTAGGTTGGGCCGGTGAGGAAGTAGTGAGCCGGATCATGCTGAATCTGTTCAAGTTAGGTGGTATAGTTATTACGTCTGATTTAGCAGTGAATAGTAGCCACGTAGTTGCTTTTATCACAATAACGGTGCTGCATATTGTGTTTGGAGAGCTGGCGCCTAAAACGCTTGCAATTCAACGCTCTGTGCGTACAGCTATGGCTGTTTCGGTACCCTTACGATTCTTTTTTGTAGTATTTAGGCCGGCTATTTGGCTGCTGAATACGTTTGCTAACTTTATTCTGAAGCTTTTTGGCGTAACCGCTGTTCATGGCGACGAAACACACCACAGTTCCGAAGAATTACAATATTTGCTGGAGCAGGGTAAAGAAAGCGGTGCACTCGACTCAAACGAACACGAGTTAATTAAAAACGTGTTTGATTTCAACGAGCGCGTTGTGAAAAATATCATGGTGCCGCGTACTAAAATATCAGGCATCGATATGAATACAGAAAGCGCTGAGTTATTGGAATGCCTGATAACTGAAGGGTATTCGCGTATGCCTGTTTACGATGATACCATTGATAAGATTGTAGGGATAGTTCATGCGAAAGACATTTTGCCATTGCTGGCCCGCAAAACGGAATTCGAACTGAAAGATATTATTCGTAAACCGTATTTTATACCGGAAACGAAAAAGATCAACGACTTGATGGCCGAACTGCAGCAAAAGCGAATGCAAATTGCTATTGTGCTCGATGAATTTGGGGGCACAGCTGGCATGGTTACGCTTGAGGACATCGTTGAAGAACTGGTTGGTGAGATACAGGATGAATTTGATGAGGAAAAGCCGATTGCTGAAAAAGTGAGCGACCGCGAGTTTATTGTTAATGCCGTAGCGTCTATTTATGATGTTAACGGACATTTACCGCATGATTTACCTGAAGATGGTGATTTTGACACGGTATCGGGCTGGGTAAGTGAAATTTTTGGTAAGATACCTGAAGTAGGGGAGCAGCGTGAAGCCAACGGATATAATATAACAGTATTGAGAAAGTCGGATCAGAATATTGAATCAGTTAAGCTGGAACTTCTGCTGAACGATGAAGACGTGACCGACTTACATTAAGGACCAACGGTGGATGCAGCTATTTTATACGCCCGACTTATCGCCCGCTAACCCGGTATATTTTTTAAGTGAAGAGGAAAGTAAGCACTGTACCCGGGTGCTACGTTTGCAAACCGGTGATGAAATACAATTGGTTGATGGCAAGGGTGGGTTTTACACCGCTAAAATCGTTGATGTCCATCCTAAAAAAACACAACTGCAAGTTACTGATAGTAAACAACAATACGGCCAGCGAAATCATTACCTGCATATTGCTGTTGCACCAACCAAAAACTTAGATAGATTAGAGTGGTTTTTAGAAAAAGCTACCGAGATAGGTATTGATGAAATTTCGCTGCTGCTATGCCAGCGTTCGGAGCGTAAGGAAGCTAAGTTAGACCGGCTGAACAAAATTATCACTTCAGCAATGAAACAATCTGTTAAGGCTTATCATCCGCAGCTTAATTCACTTATGCCTTTCAATCACTTTGTACAATCTCATTGGGAGGGCCAAAAGTTTATAGCACATTGTTTGCCTGGCGATACGAAACTCACTATCGCTTCGCAATTAGAATTAAAAAGTAGCTGTCTGATACTTATTGGTCCGGAAGGTGATTTTACCGAAAATGAGATAGCCGGAGCGTTAGATAGTGGTTTTAAACCAGTAACTTTAGGTGAAAGTCGCCTTCGTACTGAAACGGCTGCTTTAGCTGCCTGTTTTGAAGTTGATTTTCTGAACAGATAGCTTCTTTTGTAATTGGTATCAGCTAAACTATAAAGTTTAAATGAAAAGGGTCCGGAGCTTATTATCCATAGTTTGCATAATTCTGCTATGTAGTTACCAGCCGCCTACTTATACGCTGGCCAGGCTTAAATACAATGGTGGAGGCGACTGGTATAGCGACCGGACCGCTTTGCCTAATCTGATTAAGTTTTGTAATCAAAACCTGAAAACAAATTTCAGGGCCGAAGATGAGACGGTAGAAGCAGGAAGTACCGAGTTATTCAATTACCCTTTCGTGTTCATGACCGGCCATGGAAATGTGATCTTCTCTGATACCGATATCCGCAACCTTCGTAAGTATCTAACGGGTGGTGGCTTTCTGCATATTTGTGATAATTACGGTTTAGATAAATTTATACGGCCTCAAATGAAACGTGTGTTTCCGGAGCTGAGCTTTGTAGAGTTACCGGTCAATCATCCGGTTTATCATCAAAAATATGATTTTGCGGCTGGGCTGCCTAAGGTACATGAGCACGATGGAAAACGTCCGCAGGGTTTCGGCTTAATCTATAAAGGCCGCTTGGTTTGTTTCTACGACTTTGAATGCGACTTGGGCAACGGCTGGGAAGATTTGGGTACTTACGCTGGAGATAGTCAGGAAGCACGTTTAAAAGCACTTAAAATGGGTGCAAATCTCGTTCAGTATGCATTAACGCAGTAAGATATTGTAAGCGCGAGCTTTTAATATTCAGGAGGATTTATTAGACATAAAACCCTTTCAGGTAACTAATTCAGGATGTGTATAGTATAAGCCTGTATTAGTTATCTAACATGGTTTTACACAGTATAATCAAGAAGTCCGTATTTGTAAGTTGTTTTATAGGAATAATCATAGTAAGTACCTCTTGCCACAAGTATGGTGAAGAACCAATTGCGGAAACCCAATTAATTGTTGCCTTTTCAAGTGCAGGTATTGACATCGCTAATACCGACTCTATGGTCACTGTGTTTACTAACGGTGCCGATACCTTATACAAAAAGGGTAACAGAGCCGGTAGCTTCTATAGCATACCTTTAAACGAAATGCCTGCAGGTACGTATCAGGCGTTAACAAAGGTTTACGCAGCTAAAGATACGAGTGGTAACCGCCGCATGTTTAGATATGAGTCTAATGTGAATACACAAACCGGGTCTAAATTAACTTCGCCTACAGGAAAACAATATGATGTTTGGAAAGCGAGCCTGTGCTTTTACAATCAGGACAACAACATACGCTTTGCAATTGCCGAACGGCCGTTTGACCCTTATTTTGAATTTTCCCTGCCTTCATCGTTGCCTTACAAAAATGTTTACATCGAGCGTTTCGTTTATGTAGTATCCAACAAGGTTAAGTACGCGGTGGGTTTTGATAATACTTTTTTTAAAGCTGCCGGTTTTAAAGGTTTTCATAGCAATCAAAAAGCATTTCAATCTTTTGCTACTGAAGCAGCCAAATTACCAGCTTACAGTTCTGCCGATTTCTCGTTTCAGCTTTACAACGAAACCAGCAACGACTATAAAGTGCTTTTTAAGCAAGAGGTGCCTTACACGCCTTTTTAAATTTAGATATCTACCGCTTTGTAAGGGATAATAGACTTACTGCACTTGGTAAGCACATTTTAGAGCAACCCTGATAGAAATAACACAACGTTTGCTAACACTTGGATTAAGAGTCGTTATCTCCTTTATTCAATAACTGATATTTAATGTAGTGTGTTGCTTTCTTATAACTGCCTTAATGAAGTAGCTAATTATTATGTTAAGTTTTTGTTGGGTGCCTGTAAATCAGTAAATACTAAAATCTGAAATGGGAAACAATCAAACAGGTTTCTTTTCTGTTGCTGATATTCTGGTAGGGTTATAATTACTATAAAAAAAGGTGCGGTTATCAATAACCGCACCTTTATTTTTAGCTTTTATATTTTATCTGCCTTTAGGGTTATAAGGTTTTGGCTTTTTAACGCTAAAGTGCGATTTGCCGTTAGGATTGATTTCAGGCGCACCTACCATATTCATAGCGCAACGGAAGCCTAATTCCGCACTGGCATCTGCCTGGTCCATAAAGCGCCGCATAGCTGGGTTAAGCCAGGCTGCCCTGTCGTTCCAGGAGCCGCCTTTGAATACTTTAGAGTGGTCGTTTACCAAAGTTGTAATTCCATATAAGCTATTATCTACCGAGTCGGCAAAGCCACGCTGGTCAGCTTTATAAGGTTTACCGGCTAAAGCAGCGCTTACGTTGTTACCCGGTGCTGCAGCGATGCCTGCAGGTAGTGTATTACCTGCCTGTGGCGGTGTAGCGGCGTTATTAGGCTGATTACCCTGCTGTTGTGCGATAAACTCGTTATAAGGTAGTTTGCGGGACGACTTAGCCGCTTCTTTGATAGGACGTCCGTATTTATCTTTTGCGTATATGCCCTTTACCGGATCGGCCAGTTTTTTATTGGCATATTCGTTACCACGGAAAGGGTTAAAATCTTCTACATCTTCGAACGACATCTGACGGTAAGTATCACCGGTCCATTCGTTAACATTACCGGCCATATTGTATAAACCAAAATCGTTAGGGGCATACGAGCGTACGGGTGCTGTAATATCAGCTTTATCGTTTAGAGAGCCGCCAACACCCATATTATCGCCTTCGCCACGTTTAAAGTTAGCTAATATTAAGCCGCGGGTACGTTTTTTGGGTGAGCGTACGCCCATGCCATTCCACGGGTAAATTTTTCCTTCTTCAACGTTTTCATATTCAGTGTTACCTGCTAATCCTAAAGCAGCATATTCCCATTCCGCCTCGGTAGGCAGGCGGTAACCAGCTTTTAATATGCCATCTTCAATACGAACCGGACGGGTAGCTGCTCCGGCTTTGCCATTGGCACCGGTTGCAGCAGCAGCCGACGGATTTAAATCTTTGACCATTTTTTTACCATCAATGCCTTGTCCGCGATATTGGCCGTTTAGATAAATATCTGTATTAAATGGTTCTGTTATTGATGGTTTGGCAGCTGCAGCTTTACCATTACCTGATGCGTCTCTCCAGGTAGCTAACTGGCCACCTTCACGCAAAATGTTTTCGTTCATGCGGTCGGTACGCCAAACACAGTATTCCTGCGCCTGCTCCCAGGTTATGCCTACCACAGGATAGTCCTGAAAGGCAGGATGCCTTAAATAACTTTCTACATAAGGTTCGTTATAAGACAAGGGCCTGCGCCAAACCAGTGTATCAGGAGTTGCGTTATAGTACAGCTCTCTGTCTTGCGGGAAAGTAATACTGATCCAGTGCAGATAATCCAGCCAGTCTTGATTAGATACTTCGGTTTCATCCATATAAAACGAAGCAACTGTAATGCGCCTGCGGGTATTGTTATAATCATAAGTCACGTCCTGCTCAGCACTGCCGCCCATTACAAACGTACCGCCTTCTATTGGTATCAGCCCAGGTCCGGGAGCCGGGTGTACCTGTTTAAACCGTACGTAACCGCCGTTATTACGATCATTGTAAGTCATGCCGGTTTTCTGAGAACGTACAGGTTTACTACAGCTGCTTATTAAAGCGCCGGCGCAAAATAATAGTAAGGCACTTTGTATAAAACGTAAGCTCATGTTTAAAAATTAGATAGTAAAAATAACAATTTCCTAAAACAAAAATTTATTTACTGTTGATAAATCTTAAAATTTTTAACGTTACCCAAGAAACGTATTTCGAAGATTGAAAGTTACATTTATTGACAAATATTGCAAAAGCTGACAAGCTACAGCACCGGTAACCGTAAAGTGAATTTTATGTAATTGATTAAAAATCTACTAATTTGCAGCAGTGAAAAAACGGATATTATACTTTGTTTCTATCATAATGTTGATGATGCCGGTTGTGATATTAGCACAGGGTACAGTAAATACTACGGGAAACACAACAAACGGCAGTGGCAGTAATGCCATTAGTACTGCTGTTCCGTTTCTAACTATTGTACCCGATTCGCGATCGGGTGCTATGGGCGATGCCGGTGTAGCATTATCGCCTGATGTAAACGCCACGTTCTGGAATCCCTCCAAATTAGCTTTCATCGATGGCAAAGATAACATTGCATTTTCATACAGCCCCTGGCTCAGGCGTTTAGTGTCCGATGTAGATCTCGCTTATCTAAATTACGCACGTAAACTGGATGAACGTAATACGGTCGGCTTTTCTTTACGTTATTTTAATCTGGGTTCAATTCAGCTGATAGATGCAAATCAAAACGATCAGGGAATTTACCGTCCAAATGAATTTGCTTTTGATGCAGCACTGGCACGTAAATTCAGTGAAAATTTTTCGTTGGGTTTAACATTCAGGTTTATTCATTCAAATCTCAGCAATGGTGCATTTGTAGCAGGGCAGCAAACCAAAGGGGGTAATGCCGCTGCTGCAGATGTATCTGCTTATTATCGTAAGCCCGGGCAGCAGCTTGGGCGCGATGCTTTATTTGCCTTGGGCCTCAACATTTCCAACATCGGTACCAAAATAGCTTATACTTCAAACGGTACACAATATTTTTTGCCGGCTAACTTAAAAATAGGTGCAGCAAACACATGGTATCTGGACGATTATAATCAAGTTACGATAGCACTTGATTTGAATAAGCTATTGGTGCCAACACCGCCCGTACGTGATAATACAGGCAAAATTATACAAGGTTATAGTGATAACAGGTCGGTTCCGGCAGGAATATTTGGTTCGTTCGGCGATGCGCCGGGAGGCTTTAACGAGGAGCTGAGAGAAGTTAGTTATGCAGCTGGTGCAGAGTATGGTTACAACAAACAATTCTTTTTGCGGACCGGCTTTTTCTACGAAAATCCCGATAAAGGCAACCGTCAATATTTAACATTAGGCACTGGCTTTAAATACGATATTTATAATCTGGATTTTTCATACCTGCTGGCTACACAGCAGCGTAGCCCGTTGGCTAACACATTGCGGTTTACTGTAAGCGTAAATTTAGGAGGGAAGATAAAAAGTGTCAAAAATTAGAGTAGGATTTGGATTCGACGTGCATCAGCTAAAGGATGCACATCCTTTTGTTATGGGCGGCGTAGTGTTGCCACACCATGCTGGTGCTTACGGCCATTCAGATGCCGATGTGCTGGTTCATGCTATTTGCGACGGGTTACTTGGTGCAGCTAATTTACGCGATATCGGTTATCACTTCTCCAATACTGATAACCGCTGGAAAGGTATCAGCAGCCTGATACTGTTAGAGCATGTAATTGAATTGCTTAAAGAAAAGGGCTGGGAGATAGGAAACATCGATGCCATGATTTGCCTGGAGGCACCAAAAATCAACCCGCACATTCCGGCTATGAAAATCAATATTGCTCATGCAGCT
>Ga0325400_1007721_pt1 | contig 10286 bp, 10 predicted proteins | sample PopdelMetagenome_2_FD_205662 | JGI IMG/M metagenome (GOLD analysis project Ga0325400, IMG submission 205662) | Populus deltoides microbial communities from Bellville, Georgia, United States - Xylem-PdKOR-R1 | ecosystem: Host-associated > Plants > Phyllosphere > Stem > Wood/Secondary xylem...
GGCGACGCTAAGCGGCTGGAGCTGGCGCGCGCCCTCGCCCTTTCCCCGCGCCTGCTGCTGCTGGACGAGTGGCTGGCCGGGCTGAACCCCACGGAGCTGCGCGGCGGCATCGACCTCATCGCCTCCCTTCGCAACGAGGGCTGCACCGTGCTGATGGTGGAGCACGTGATGGACGCCGTCCGCGCCCTGGCCGACCGCCTCGTGGTGATGAACGCCGGCCGGCCCATCGCGGAAGGGCCGGTGCGGGACGTCCTGTCCGACCCCGCCGTCGTCGCCGCCTATCTGGGGGACGAGGATGCTTGAGGCCGCCGACCTCTCCGCCTCCTACGGTCGCCACCGGGCGCTGGACGGCGTGTCCCTGTCGGTCGCGCCGGGGGAGATCCTCGTCGTGCTCGGCGCCAACGGCGCGGGGAAGAGCACGCTGCTGAAGGCGCTGGCCGGGCTGGTGCCGTCCCCCGGCGCCCGCATCCGCCTCGACGGCCGCGACCTCGCCAGCCTTCCGGCGCACCGCGTGGTGGAGGCCGGCCTCGCCCTCGTGCCGGAGGGGCGCGGGCTGTTCGGCGCGCTGACGGTGCGGGAGAACCTTCTGCTGGGGGCTTACCCCGCCCGCGCTCGCGCCGGGGAGGCGGCACGGCTGGAAGGCGTCCTCGCCCTCTTCCCCCGTCTGACCGAGCGCATGGGGCAGGCGGTGCGGACGATGAGCGGGGGCGAGCAGCAGATGGTCGCCATCGGCCGCGCGCTGATGTCGGCGCCCGCCATCCTCGCGCTCGACGAGCCCTCCCTCGGCCTCTCGCCCCTCATGGCCGGAGAGCTGTTCCGGGCCCTGGCCCGCATCCGCGCCGACGGCATCGGCGTCCTGCTCGTGGAGCAGAACGCGCGCCGCAGCCTCGCCATCGCCGATCGCGGACTCCTGCTGGACGGCGGGCGCGTGGTGGGCGGTGGGGGGGGCAACGGCGCTCGCGGCCGACCCGGCCGTGCGGCACGCCTATCTCGGCGGAGATCAAGCCGTCGCGGGGGCTTACCCACCTTCAGAATGAGCGACCATCGCTCCACCTATCTCAGGCTGGCCTTCAGTACGGTGGGACGGGTCGAGGTCCACCTATTCTGTGAAAAGGGTGTCGATCTTGGAGGAGACGTCGGGCACGCCGATCAGCTCGGCGTGGCCAAACATCGCCACATTCGCTCCACTACCTAGACGGATGGCTCGGTACGCAGGCGGTAGCCCTCATGCCACGTAGGGACGATGCGGTTCCCGGGGCAGATGCGGTGTTCGCACCCCAGCTTGCACGGTGGCTGCAGGATCCCCAGAGTTGCCGGCAAGCGATAAGAACCTCCGGAGGATGCGTGCGATGATGCACAGGCGTGGCCTGCTGGGGGCGGCCCTGGCCTGCGGCACGATCGGGTCGGCCTCGGCCCAGCCTGCCTGGCCGGACCGGCCGGTCCGCGTCTTGGTCCCCTACCCGCCCGGCGGCTCTAACGACATCGTGGCGCGCCTTCTCTGCGAGACGCTGCGCGAGCGCACGGGCCAGGCCTGGATCGTGGAGAACCGCTCCGGCGCCGGCGGCAACATCGGGGCGGACGCGGTTGCCAAGGCCGTACCCGACGGCACCTCCCTCCTGCTCACCGCGCCGGGCCCGCTGACCATCAACAACGCCCTGTTCGGTAGCATGCCCTACGTGGCTGCCCGTGACTTCGCACCGATCGCCCTCGTCGCCACCGTGCCGATGGTCCTCATGACGGGGCCGGAGCTCCCGGCGCGCGACGTGAAGGGTCTCATCGACCTGGCCAGGGCCCAGCCGGGCAAGCTCGCCTTCGGATCGTCGGGCAACGGCAGCACCAACCACCTCGCCGGCGAGCTGTTCCGCAGCATGGCCGGGATCGACATCGTCCACGTGCCCTATCGCGGCGCCGCCCCGGCGATGACGGACCTGGTCGGCGGGCAGATCGGCCTGATGTTCGACAACCTGCCCGCGGTCCTGCCGCAGGTGCGGGACGGGCGTGTCCGGGCGCTGGCGGTGGCCGGCGCGACGCGCGCGGCCGCCCTACCGGACGTGCCGACCATGGCCGAGGCCGGATTGCCGGGCTTCGAGGCGGAGGCCTGGTTCGGGCTGGCCGGGCCTTCGGGCATGGCGCCACCGCTGCGGTCGCGGGTGGCCACGCTGGTGACGGAGGCGCTCGCCGACCCGGCACTCCGAGCAAAGCTGGCGGGCACCGGCGCGGAGCCAGGGACGCTCGTAGGGGATGCCTTCATGGCGTTCCTCGCCCGCGAGCGGGCGACGTGGTCGCGGGTGATCGAGGCATCCGGGGCCAGGGCCGGGTGAGCCGGGCGGGGGCGGGAGGGATATTCCGACCCCGGTGCCCGCCCGTTACTCCCCGAGGAAGAAGTCCCGCACCAGCACGGCCGTCTCGTCCGGATCGGAGGCGGCCACGTGGTAGGAGTCGTTCTCCAACACCACGAGCCGGGATCCGGGGATCCGCTCCTGCCAAGCACGCACTTCATCGGCCGAGCCGAGGCCGCTGCCCGTGGTGGTCACGACCAGGGTGGGCGCGCGGATGCGATCCACCTCCGCCGTGACGTCCACGCCCGGCACCATCCGCAGGAAGCCGTTCAGCGTGGAGGCGGCCGTTCCGGCCATCAGGTCCTCCCACCACCCCAGTTGCTCCGGCGTCATGCGCGTGCCCATGCGGCCGGCATTGGAGCCGCGAACCCAGGGGCGCACGCCCTCCTCCACGATCTGCGACCGCCACCCGGGGGTGCGGCTGGCCATGCCGGTCAGGGAGGCCGGCCCCCCGAGCACCGCGAGGCGATCCACCCGATCCGGGTGCCGGGCCGCGGTGGCTAGGGCGATGGTGCCGCCGATCTTACCGCCGGCCAGATGCACCTGCGGTACGCCGAGGTGGTGGATCAGGGCGGCGACGTCGGCCACGAGATCGTCGAAGCGCCAGGGATGGTCGGCCGGCAGGGCGGGCGACCGGCCGTAGCCGCGCAGGTCTAGCCGCACCACCCGCGCCCGGCGGGCGAGGTAGGGCACGAAGGCGCGGAAGGCCTCGCCGCTCTCGGCGAGGCCGTGGAGGAACAGGACGGTGGGCGCGGCCGTCCAGGGATCGGTGAAGTCGTCGACGGTGTAGTGGACCTGGATGCCGGGGGCGGTCTCGAGCAGGGGCATGGGGAGGCGTTCCTCAGATGCAGCGCGTGCCGCCGCCGTCGACGTCGATCATCGTGCCGGTGATGTAGCTGGCGCGTTCGGAGCAGAGGAAGGCGACGAGGCCCGCCACCTCCTCCGGCGTGCCGAGGCGGCGGAGCGCGGTGCCATCGATCGCGGCCCGGTTCTCGTCCTCCGCGCTGCGGCCGGTGTCGGCGGCGCCCTGGGCCGTCAGCGTGTCCCAGCGCGGGGTGCGGATGGGGCCGGGATTGACGCCGGTGACGAGCACGTTGTCCCCGGCGCACTCCTGCGCCAGCGCGTGGGTAAAGGCGAGCAGGGAGGCGTTCACGGAACTGCCGACGATGTAGTTGGCGCGGGGCTGGTGGCCGGAGCGCCCGATGATGTTGATCACCCGTCCCCAGCGGCGCTCCCGCATGGCGGGTGTCAGCGCCCGGGCGCAGCGGGCGTAGCCCATCAGCTTCAGGTTGATGGACTTGGCCCAGATGGCGTCCGACGTGTCGCCGATGCGGCCCATCGGCGTGGCCCCGGCGTTGTTGACGAGGATGTCGATCCCGCCGAGCCGCTCGGCGGCCTCCCGCATGGCCGCGTCGACGGCATCGGCCGCGGACAGGTCGGCGGAGATGGGGATGACGGCGGCGCCCGTCTCGGCCGCCAGGTCCCGGGCGGCGTCCTCAAGCCGGGCGGCGTCACGGGCCAGGATGGCGACCGAAACGCCCTCGCCAGCCAGCTCCCGCGCGATGGCCCGGCCGATGCCCATCGAACCGCCGGTCACGACGGCGCGGCGGCCGTGCAGGGCGAGATCCATCGCGTTTCCTCGTCTTCTACTCGTGCCCTCAGCCTTTCCGCGGAGGGACCGGGTGTCAATCGCGCCTCATCTCTTCGGTTTCGTCCGGGACCCACCACGCATGCTACGGCGGTAGACCAGTCCGGAACTCACGTCGGTGCAGGTCAGAGATGGGCAGAGAGCCGCCTCGCACCGTCGCGCAGAGGCGGTAGCAGGTCGCGCGTAGCATCGCCCAGGCTGCGCCGGCTCGGTTGTGTGCTGACACTCATCGCCGCGACCACGCGGCCGGACAGGTCCCGTACGGGCACCGCGAGCGAGACGAGACCCAGTTCCAACTCCTCATCGCAGGCCGCGTATCCGGCCTCCCGGGCACGGTTGATCCGGTCTCGTACCTCCTCCGGTGCGGTCGCCGTCCGGCGGGTCAGCGGGTGGAAGCTCAGGCCTTCAAGTCTGGACAAGATCTCCTCGTCCGGGAGGCCGGCGAGCAGGACGCGCCCGGTGGCCGAACACCAGGCAGGCAGGCGCGACCCGATCCCCGGCCCGACCGACACCATGCGGTGAGGCGCCGAGCGGGCGACGAAGACCGTCTCCGCCCCGTCGAGGATCGCGAGGGAGACAGCCTCCCCCGCAGCCTCCTGGACCGTCTCCAGAATGGGCTGGGCGAGGCGGGGAAGCGGTGTTGCCGAGAGGAAGGCATAGCCCAGGCGCAGCATGCGTGGCTGAGGCGCGAAGCTGTGACCGTCCTGGGTGACGTATCCGAGCTCGAGGAGCGTGAGCAGACAGCGGCGCGCGGCTGCCCGGGAAAGCCCGGTCCGGCGCGCGGCCTCCGCTAGGGTCAAGTCCGATGTGCCCTCCCCGAAGCACTCGAGGATCGCGAGCCCCTTCGCCAGCCCAGCCATCGCCTCTTTCCGCTCAGGCTCCGACGTGGCCATCGGCTCCTCCCCTTCCCGTGTCTTGACGTTTCATCGGCACGAACGGCAGATTGTTCGATAAGTAGATAACTGTTCGTTATTCGAACACTTCGAGCAGGTCAAGATTGGATTGGGAGGACGATGGCTTTGAGACTTCTCCGCCGCCGCGGGCTGCTGTCAGCGCCGATCCTGGCCACCTTTCCGGCGTCCCGGCCCAAGGCCCAATCCTCCGCGGGCGGCAATGCCTATCCGAGCCGGTCGGTGCGGGTGATCGTGCCATTCCCGGCCGGTGGGTCGAACGACATCTCGGCCCGGGTGGCGGCGGAACAGCTTCGTACGCTCTGGGGACAACCCTTCGTCGTCGATAACCTCTCCGGGGCCGGCGGGAACGTCGGGACGATGAGCTTCGCCCGGTCCGAGGCCGACGGCTACACGCTGCTCGTCACGCCCCCCGGGCCCCTCTCGATTAACCAATTCCTGTTCCGCGACCTCGGCTTCTCGCCGGAAGGCTTCGTGCCGGTGACGGTACTCTGCGAAACGCCCAATGTGGCCATCGTCTCCACCGCCAGCGGTATCCGAACCCTGGAAGAGTTGATCGCCAGGGCGAAAGCGCGACCGGATAGCCTCACCTTTGCCTCCCAGGGCGTCGGCACGACGTCGCACCTGACCGGCGCGCTGTTCCAGGATCTGACGGGCACGAAGCTCGTGCACATTCCTTACCGGGGCGAGGCCCCGGCCTTGACCGACGTCGTGGGCGGGCGCGTGGACATGATCTTTTCCAATGTTGCCGGCGCCCTGACGCAGCACCAAGCCGGGCGTGTGCGGATGGTCGCCATCGCCGATACGGATCGGGCACCGGAGGTTCCGGACGTCCCGACCGCCGCGGAGGCCGGGCTGAGCGGCTTCCAGTCCACCGCCTGGTTCGCGGCCGTGGCCCCGGCGGGCACCCCCAGCCCGGTCGTCGCGCGCCTTTACGAGGGCCTGTCCGAGGTGCTGCGCTCCCCCGAAGTAAAGCGCCGCTACCGCGAGCTGGGCGCCGCCGTGGTGGGTGGCACCCCGGCCGAGACCGCTGCCTTCGTGGCTTCCGAACGTGCGCGTTGGGGTGCCCTTGTGCGCCGCGCCAACGTCACCGTCGAATAGGTGGAGCGAACGCCATGCCAGATCACAACATACCCGACGCCGTCCTGCCCGCCGGCCTTACCAGCCCGCCCGAGATTCCATGGCCCGAGGGGCTGACCCGCATCCCCTACTGGGTCTTCCAACGCGACGATGTGGCTGCGCACGAGCAGACCCGTGTGTTTCGAGGTGACACCTGGAACTACCTCTGCCTGGAGGCGGAGATCCGCGAGCCCGGCGACTACCGCGCCACCACCCTCGGCGGCGTACCGATCCTCGCGGTGCGCGACCATGACGGCGAGATCTACGCCTTCGAGAACCGCTGCGTGCACCGCGGTGCCCTCATCGCGCTGGAGGATTTTGGGAAGACACGGGAGTTCACCTGCGTCTACCACGCCTGGAGCTACGATCTGCAAGGCAACCTGAAGGGTGTGGCCTTCAAGGACGGCATCAACGGCCAGGGCGGCATGCCCGAGTGCTTCCGGATGGCCGAGCATTCCCCGCGCAAGCTCCGTACCGCCGTCGTGCACGGCCTCGTTTTCGCCTCCGCCTCCGACACCGTGGCGCCGGTTGAGGAGTACCTCGGCGAGGACATCCTCGACCGCATCGGCCGCGTGCTGGGTGGGCGCGAGGTGGAGGTGATCGGCCGCTTCACACAGGAGTTGCCGAACAACTGGAAGCTCTACGTCGAGAACGTGCGGGACAGCTATCACGCATCCCTGCTGCACCTGTTCTTCACCACCTTCGAGCTGAACAAACTGAATATGAAGGGCGGCCTGATCGTCTCGGAATCGGGCGGCAACCACGTCTCCTACTCCGCGATCGACCGCGAGGCCGAGGCGAAGGCCAAGGCGGCGAACGACTACGCTGCGCAGAACATCCGCTCCGAGAGTGACTACCGCCTGAAGGACCCGAGCGTGCTGGAGGGCCAGGACGAGTTCGGCGACGGCGTGACGCTGCAGATCCTCTCGGTCTTCCCGGGCTTCGTGCTGCAGCAGATCCAGAACGCGCTGGCGATCCGCCAAGTCGTGCCGCGCGGCGTGGGTCGGACGGACCTGCACTGGACCTACATCGGCTTCAAGGACGACACGCCGGAGCTGCGGACGATGCGGCTGAAGCAGGGCAACCTCGTCGGTCCGGCCGGCTACGTCTCCATGGAGGACGGCTGCGTCGGCGGCTTCGTGCAGCGCGGCGTCGTCGGCGCCTCGGACCGGCACGCGGTGCTGGAGATGGGCGGAACGGACGCCAGGAGCACCCGCACCCGCGCGACGGAGGCCTCGGTCCGCGGCTTCTGGAAGGCCTACCGGCAGCATACGGGGCTCTAGGATGCAGATCACCGACATCATGGCGGTGCAGGCCCGCTACGCCCGGTGCATCGACACCGACCGGATCGAGGCCTGGCCAGAGTTCTTCACCGAGAGCTGCCTCTACCGGATCACCACGGCAGAGAACCACCGCCTCGGCTACGCCGCCGGTATCATCTGGGCCGACAGCCGCGGCATGCTGGAGGATCGCGTGGCCGCGCTGCGAGAGGCGAACATCTACGAGCGCCACGCCTACCGCCACGTCCTCGGCCTTCCCTTGCTGGAGGAGGAAGGACCGGAGGGCGTGCGGAGCGAAACGCCCTTCCTCGTAGCCCGCATCATGCGGGACGGCGCGACGGACCTCTTCGCGACCGGCCGCTACCTCGACCTCTGGCGCGCGGACGAGACGGGCGCACCGAAGCTCGCCGAGCGGATCGTGGTCTGCGACAGCTCGCGCGTCGACACGCTGCTGGCACTGCCGCTCTAGCGATGGAGTGGACCGTGCAGGTCGCGCACAGCGACCACCGTTTTCCCTGCGCGCCCGGGGAGACGATCCTGGAGGCCGCGCAACGCGCCGGCCTCGAGATCCCCTACTCCTGCCGCAAGGGGGTCTGTATCACCTGCCAGGGCAAGGTCTCCGCCGGCTCGGTGGAGGCTTCGGGCAGCGTGCGATCCGCGGAGGACGGTGGCGCCTTCGATGCCCTGTTCTGCTCGGCACGGCCGCGCTCGGACGTCACCATCGCACCGCGCCGCATCTCCCGCCCCATGGGGATGGGGCAGCCGCGGGAGGTGACGGCGCGCGTGTTCCGCAAGCAGCTCGTCGCCCCCGGCGTGACGCGGCTGCACCTGCGCTTCCCCATCGGGCAGCGGGTCGCCTTCAAGGCCGGTCAGTACATGGACGTGCTACTGCCGGACGGGAGGCGTCGCTCCTACTCCATGGGCAACTCCCCGGCCGAGGCGGACGGGGTGCAGATGCACGTCCGCATGCACCCGGGCGGCGCCTTCTCGGACGCGCTGCTGGCCGGGCTCCAGCCCGGCGACGCGCTGCGCCTGAAGATGCCCTACGGCGAGGTGGAGCCGGACGGGCGCGACCCGCGTCCCCTCCTGCTGCTCGCCACCGGCACCGGCTTCGCCCCCGTCGCCTCCATCCTGGAGGAGGCGGTGCGACGCCGCTGGGCGCGCCCCCTGGTCCTCTACCGCGGCGGCCGCCGTCCCGAGGATTTCTACTTGCCCGAGCTTCCGGCACGCTGGGCCCGCCGCCTGGGGGATTTCCACTACGTGCCCGTCCTCTCCCAGCCCGATCCGTCCTGGACCGGCCGCACGGGGCGGGTGCCGGCGGCCGCGGCGGCGGACCATCCGACGATGTCGGGCCTGCAGGTCTACGCCTCCGGCAGCCCGGCCCTGGTCGCCTCCGCCCGTGAGGCGTTCACGAAGCTTCACGGCCTTCCCGAAGCCGACTTCTTCGCGGACGCCTTCATTCCTTCGACCCAGGGCAACACGGAGGCCGCATGACCACCGCACCGCGTCGGCGCATCGCCCTGACGATCGGCGATCCGAACGGCATCGGGCCGGAGATCGCGGTGAAGGCCGCTGCCCTCGCGGCCCGACGGCCCGACGGGCCGGTGCCGGTGCTGGTGGGCGATCCCGAGCCCATCCAACACTACGCCGCCCGCCACGCGGAAGGCCTGCCGCTCCGCACGGGGCCCGCGACTTGGCAGGATGGCGGTGGATTGAACCTCGCCCTGGTGGAATCCCTGCCGCCCGGTACCTTCTGCCCCGGGCAGGTCACGGCGGAGGCCGGGGCAGCCACGGTCGCCTATGTCCGCGAGGCATTGGCCATGCTCGACGCCGGGCAAGCCGCGGCGATCATCGGCTGCCCACACTCGGAGACGGCGGTGGCCGCGGCAGGCATCCCCTTCAGCGGCTATCCCGGTCTCATCGCCGACCTGACCGGCGTGCCCCACGACGAGGTCTTCATGATGCTCGTCGGTGGCGGGCTGCGGATCGTCCACGCCACCCTGCACGAGCGGCTTCAGACGGCCCTCGAGCGGGTGACGCCGGAGCTTGTCGCAGCGGCAGGACGGGCGGCTCACAAGGTCCTAACGGCCTGGGGCATCCCCGATCCCCGGATCGGAATCTTCGGCCTGAACCCCCACGCCGGCGAGGGTGGGCTCTTCGGTACCGAGGACTCCCGTGTGACCGAGCCCGCCGTCGCCATCCTGCGACGGGAAGGCCTGCGCGCCGAGGGACCGGCTGGCGCCGACGTGCTCCTCGCCAGCCGGGCCATGGATGCTTTCGTAGCCATCTACCACGACCAAGGCCACATCCCCATCAAGCTCCTCGCGCCGCGGCGCGCTTCAGCCCTCTCTATCGGTGCGAACGTGCTCTTCTCCAGCGTGGGCCACGGTAGCGCCTTCGATATCGCTGGCCAGGGCGTGGCGGATCCGGGGGCCGTCACAGCCACGCTGATGCTCCTCAATGGCCACGCGAACGCTTAGGACGTATCGCTTGGGAACGTAGAACTCTGATTTTCAGAATAGTTATTAAATGTAAGACCTTGTCTAAGCAGTTCGCTACGAACTCTACCGCACGCGATCGAGCACACGTCGAACCCACCAGAGATGTTGAGGAGGGGATGAAATTGCGGCACCAAAGTAAGCAGTGCCAAGGTAATCAGCTTAACCGCCGGCCCGGACTTTCAACCGCGAGGGAAGGCTCGCCGATGCGCTCATGCCTCTAACACGAGCCGATCTGAGGCACATCCGGCGACACAGGCCATGAGGGCGCGTTTGCGTTCCTCCGGGCTCAGCACGCGGTCCCGGTGAACAGGTTCACCCTCGAGCCACCGGACCTTGCAGGCGCCGCAGATACCGCCCTCGCAGGAGGCATCCACTGTGACCCCCATCCCCCGCAGCGCCGCCAGCATGCTGCTGCCCGCCGGCACCTCCGCCTCGCGCCCGCTGCGGGCGAGGACGAGGGTGTAGGGCCGCGCCTCGGGGTCGGGCGG
>Ga0325400_1007726_pt1 | contig 10285 bp, 14 predicted proteins | sample PopdelMetagenome_2_FD_205662 | JGI IMG/M metagenome (GOLD analysis project Ga0325400, IMG submission 205662) | Populus deltoides microbial communities from Bellville, Georgia, United States - Xylem-PdKOR-R1 | ecosystem: Host-associated > Plants > Phyllosphere > Stem > Wood/Secondary xylem...
GCTCGATCGCCGCCCAAGCATCATCTGACAACCAGAACAGCGCCATCCCAACACTCCCGCAACCTACAGCCGCGGTGAATCACGAAAGCCACTTCACCTCAACCCGCTGATTGAGTTTGAACCCTAGACGGCTCCGACGCTACGCTACGCATGCAGCGTTTGTGACGCGCAATCGATCTTCTCCGCAACGGAAACGACCGCCGCCCATCGCGACTGGTGATCGCGCTCGTGATCCAGCACCGTCTTTACCGCTCGCTCGCGCACCTCAGGCGCAAACTTGTTCGTCTTTTAACTCATGCATGCTCCACCCTCTCAGGAGTTGGAGCCTTCGGCGAACCCGGCGCGGTTCATTCCGCCTGGATCGTAGGGCGCCTCTTGGCCTGTCTCGATCGCTTTCGTCCGCCTCACCGTCCGCTACGAACGACGCCCCGACATCCACCGGGCCTTCGTCACCTTCGGCTGCGGCCTCATCTGCATGAACCAGATCAACCCATTTCGTCAGGCGCGCTTGATTGACCGTCCCCGACGGCACGAACCACCGCCGTTGATAAGCACCGAGCGAGGACGGTAGCGGGAAGTCTGGGGAGCATCGAGGCAACGGCGGGATGCGCCTACGGGGGTGTGTCTCCTCCACGCGACTAGGAACAGGAGGGGATCAGACCCGCACGTACCGGAAATACCACATTTGCGGTGCGTAGCTGCAAAAGGCTGTTAATATACAGCGACTTATCTTAAAAATACCTGCGCCATGGAGCCTGTCAGTAAGCACCAGCTAAGCACCGACCGTCGTTTCGGCAGCCTGATCGCACGTTTCAGGACTGCGTGACCGCCATCAGCCGCTCCACCGTCTCGGGCTCCCGCTGGATCATGCTCAGCAGTACGCGTGCGGGTACGTCGGGCTGACGGCGGCTTGGCGAAGCTCCCCTTTATTCCTTCCGCCCCCGATCCGTCACGGTGGCCACGATCACGTGGAAGTAGGGGCGGCCGGCCTCGTCCTCGACGATGAGGCGCCAGTGTCCTTCCTCTGCGAACTCCGGATGCTCGATCAGGTGGGCGCCCAGGTGCCTGATCGCCTTGGCCCGCGCGTCCGCGAGGGAGCCGCACTCGACGCGGACGCGCTCCCTCGACGGCCCGTCAAAGCGGAAGTGATACTCGGTCACGCCCGGCTACCACCGGTGTCGTCCCGGTCCATCTGCCGGACGACGCGCTGCCGTTCCGCCACGACCGGCCGTTTCCGTCGCAGATAGTCGCGCAGTTCCGCAGTGATCTTGCCGACCGCCAACCCGTAGCCCTGACGGTCCGCTTCCACCGCGGGGAGGCTCCAGCGCTGGACGTGTTGCGAATAGTGCGACCGCAGCCTGTCGGCCTCGTCGGAGAGCGCGGCGAACTGCGCCGGCCGGCGCTCGGCCGGCAGCCTGCGCAGTGGCCTGCTCACCTGCCGCTCCTCGTCCGCGAGGTTCTCCTGCACCAGCCGCGAGAGGCGGAGCCGGTGCTGCGTCAGCACCATCGTCGTGACCGGCGGCTCCGCCATCAGGGCCATGGACAGGTCGTCACAGCAGCGAACGATGCCGTCGTACTGCTCGGTCAGGCTCAGCATCGACAACTCATCCCCCACCTTGGTCATCATATGGCTATGGCAGGACGGCTGACCGAATTACCAACATGGGTTAGGGGCGTGCGACTTTGTTACCGGGCGCGATCATCCAAGTTGCCGCGCCAGCCCGACGGGATCGACGATCCGCATCAAGCGTCCATCCTGCTCGATACGGCCCGCCTGGCGCGCAGCCTTCAGCACGCGGTTCACGTGCACGGACGTGAGACCGAGCAGGTCCGCGAGCAGGTCCTGCGTGAGCGGCAACTCGAATTGACCATCCCGCGCTAGACCGTTGCGTTCCAGTCTGCCGTTCAGCTCCAGCAGCAGGCTGCACATGCGGTCCAGCGCGCACATGCGACCCAGCCGGACGAGGTGGTCGAATAGATAGGCCTGTTCCAGCCTGTCGGCTTCGGCGTACGCGCGATCCATGAGAGGAGAGAGGGGTGCTTGGCACGTTTCCACCCGCGTCACCGCCACGATGCCGGTAGGCGCGCGAACAGGGTCTTCTCCCGTGGATCCATATGTATCGCCGGGCACCAACAGGGCAAGCAGCTGCTGGCGGCCGTCGGGCAAGATGCGCACGCGCGCCGCCCATCCGCTCGCCATCAGCCGCCGGCCGGTGGTGGCCGCACCCTCACGCACCATCTCCTGCCTGGGCTTCGACATACTCATCTGTCGCAGGGCACGGCGCGTCATATCGCGCGCATCGGTGTCCAGGGGTGCCAAGCTGCACAGATGTTGCAGGGCGGCCGGACCCGCGCCTCGTTCCGCTGGGCGAAATATCAGAGCTAGGGGGGTAGCGCCACTCACGGCTTTTCGTCCCTGCGGGCGGGAGGAAAGGCCAGCCATTCGTAGGCCTCGGCCAGACGGAGGTGGACGACGCGCACCGCGGCGTCATTGGCCGCACTGGCGCAGTCGCGTTGAAACTCGGCTCGCTGCTTGAAGTATGTCCGATCTTCCCGGTTCATACCGCCTCCCATCGCCGTGAGGCTGGTTCACTTAGCATTTATGATGAGGCATAAGAAGGTAACTTGCATCAACTGTCCGGTGTCCAACATACGATGCTGTGCTGGACAGCGAGCGTCGCACGGCGATCAGGACACCGGTTCAACTCCACTCTGTCCGGCATCGGACAAATGGATGGTCTTCCATGACTTGACCCATATATCGAACACATCGCTCGCCTTGGAACAGGGCGCGGGCGGCCAGGAGACCATCGTGCTCTTGCCCCAGAGGGGAGAGCGTCCATGACCGCTCCCGAAGGTTTTACGACCAACCTGCTGCTCAAGAGCTTGCGCGACAGCGACCTGGAGCTGCTGCGCCCCTACCTGATCCGGCTACCGCTTGAGCGGGAGCAGGTGCTCGTGACGGCGGACGAGGTCATCGAGCACGTATGGTTCTTGGAAGAGGGCGTCGCATCGGTAGTGGCCCGAACGCGTGACCACGGCCTGACCGAAGTCGGCATCTTCGGGCGCGACGGCATGTCGGGCAGCTGCGTGCTGCTCGGTACCGATCGCTCGCCGCATGACAGCTTCATCCAGGTGACCTGTGCGAATGCGCGGGGCCTGCGCATCCCGGCGGAGCAGCTGCTTGCGGCCACGCGGCTGAGTTCGAGCCTTCAGACCGCACTCCTGCGCTTCGTGCAGTGCTTCGTGGTGCAGACCGCGTCGAGCGCCGCGTCCAACGCGCACCAGCAGATCGAGGCGCGACTCGCCCGGTGGTTGCTAATGTGTCACGACCGGGTGGACGGCGACGAGATCGCGCTGACACACGAGTTCATGGGCATGATGATCGCGGCCGAGCGGACGGGCGTCACCGTCACGCTGCACGTGCTGGAGGGCATCGGCGCGATCCAGTCGACGCGCGGCCGCGTCCTAATCCGCGACCGCGCCAAGCTGGAGGAGCTTGCCGGCGACGGCTACGGCCTGCCTGAGCGGCAGTACCGCCAGCTTATCGCCCCGTTCGGCAAGGGCGCGGTGGAAGAGTAGGCGCGGCCGGCCGGAGGAATGCCCTCCGGCCGGCTCGCCGATCACTCCTGCCCGTCGTTCGGGTCGAAGTCGTCGCGCCCGGCCTTGGCGAGATCTTGTGCCTTAGTATCCCCGGCATCTGCGTCTGGTCCTTCACCGGCTCCGGCGCGATCCTCGCCCGTGCCGCCGCCATTCTGCTTCTCGATGTCGGACGAGGGGTCGGCACCCTCGTTCTCGTTGGTGCGGTCGTCGGTCATGATGCGTTCCTCTCCCGTCCCGAACGAAGCCGGAGGTAGATCGGACCCTGCCGATCGCGCATATGCGCCCAAGCGAGTGACGCTTGAGGGATCATGCGACGCCCGAGCGCGTCAACCTTGCATCGTTGAGGTCGAGCTCGCGTCCCATCTGCTCGGCCAGCGTCAGCCCGATCTCGCGGCGCTCGGCCATTTCGAACACCGCCCGACGCTCGGCCCGGACGGCCGCGACGCGCAGCTCCCGTTCGATCTGCCGGTCGCGGTCCGCCTCGATCCGACGTTCGCCCTCGACGCCGATGCTGTCGATGCGCTCGCGATACTGCGCCATCAGCCGCGCCGCGACATCGGTGAAGCGGTCCGCCTCGTCGCTCCGGGTGGCCAGGTCGTGCTGGACGCGCTCAATCTCGGCGATGGCGGCCTTGGCCGTGATGATGCGTACTCGGTCGCGCTCGCCGGCTTCGCCCTCGTCCATCGGTAGACTGAGACCGCGCAGCAGCAGCGGCAGTCCGACCGCAGCGATGACCAGCGACGCCAGGATGACGCCGGACGCTAGCAGGATCACGAGATCGCGGGCGGGGAAGGGCGTGCCGTCAGCCATCGTCAGCGGCAGGGTCAGCGCGGCGGCCAGGGTGATCGCGCCGCGGGCACCGGCAACCGACATGGCCGCGACAATGCGGCGCGGGGGGCTGGTCCCTTTCTCATCACCGCGACGGCGAGCGCGGAACAGCGTGAGTTGGAGCGAGACCCACACCCATCCGAACCTGAGCGCCGCCAGCACGGCGACGATGGCTACGACATAGGCGAGCAGCCACCAGCCATTGTCATGGCCCGTCCCGGCCATCGCACCGCGTGCGCCGGACAACAGGCTGGGTAGCTGCTCGCCCAATAGCACGAAGATCACGCCGTTCAGTGTGAATTGCAGCATGTCCCAGACGGCGCGCTGGCGGATGCGGGTGGATGCCCCGACGGCCACGCCGCTGCCCACAAAGGTCATGGCTATGCCGGCGGCGGCAGCGGCCAGCACGCCGGACGCGTGCACGTGCTCGGCTGCAAGGTAGGCGCCGAACGGCAGCAACAGGCTGACCAGGATGCTGGAACCCTGGTCGTCACCGAAGCGGCGGGCGAACAACGCCTTGCCGGAGATGGCAAGCCACGTCACCGCGGCACCGATCACGACGCCGGCTACGGCCATCCAGGCGAAGGTCGTGACGGCGCCCGTCAGCGAGAAGGTGCCGCTCAGCGCTGCCGCGATGGCGAAGCGCAAGCATACCAGACCTGACGCATCGTTGAGGAGGGACTCGCCCTCCAGGATGTGCATCATCCGCTTGGGCACCGACACCTTCTGCGCCACTGCGGCCACCGCGATGGGGTCGGTGGGCGACACCACGGCCGCCAGCGCGAACGCCACTGCCCAGGGAATGGTGGGGATCAGCCAGTGGACGAACAGGCCCAGTCCCAGGACGGTGAGGAAGACCAGCCCCAGCGCCAGCCCCAGCACGGCGCGGCCGTCGCGGAACAGCTCGTCCTTGGGGATGCGCCACCCGTCGAGGAACAGCAGCGGCGGCACCAGCAGCAGGAAGAACAGTTCGGGGTCCAGCTCTACCGAGGGCGTGGCGGCAGCACCGATCACCGCGCCCAGCGCAATCTGCACCAGCGGGCGCGGCAGCGCGGACGGCAGCAGCCGGGAGGCGACGCCGCTGACGACGACGGCCAGCAGCAGGAACAGGCAGAGGGTGACGACTTCCAAGACGTAGCGCTTTCCAAGTTTTATTCGTGTCGATACGGCTCGCACACCATCCTGTCGCTGTCACCGTTCAGCCCCTCGCGGTAGCCGGGTGAGCCGCGATGGATCGGGGCCACATCCAGAGGCGCGGGCCTGATCCCATCCGGCATAGCAGACGCTGCGTTCCACTGCCGTGATCTTCGCGGATTTGGCGGCGCTAGCGCATCACGGACGGCGAGGCAGCCTAGATGACGACAGCGACCGTTAAGCATTCGCCAATCACGTGGGCTACCCCGTGTTGTTGGCGGTGGCGCCTCCGATTAGGCGCGGCCGCGCGAGGTGCGGGGGCCCAGTAACGATGGCGGTAGGCGGTTCGCCCTCCCTCTATGACGCCGAGCGATTGCCGAGCCGCCAAGGGGCGGGGCGGGCCAATAGTGCTTCTATTGCCGATAGGTCCGACCGCTTGTCCATGGAGGCGATCTGCTCGTGAGTGTCAGCACGGCTTACACATCAGGGCGTATCAGCGACCCGAACGCCGATAATCCGCCACTGGCTCGAAACTTGCCCCGTCATGGACGGAGCTGCCGGGGAGGCGGCTGGAGGGGTTCAAGAATGAAGAGCATCACGCGCGCCGCCTTGGCGCTGTGCCTGGCGGCCGGGACGGCCACGGGCGCTCAGGCCGTCGAGTTCACCGGCGTCACTGGCTCGGCCCAATCGTTCAGCAACTACCAGGCGTCGCTGGTGCTGGGCTCCTATGTACAGACCGACGGCTATTTCCCGCAGCGACCCGGCGACGGCGGCGCCGCCCAGGTGGCCTATCTGGGTGCGGTGCGCACCTTCGCCTTCCGCGCCAATCGTCTGGAGGGTGCCGCGACCGGCCAGATCTTCAACATCAGCCAGAACCCGGCGCTGTACACCCTGACGGGCGCGACCTACGGCGGCGACGGGCGCACCACCTTCGCGCTCCCTAATTTGGCGGGCGCAACCATGGTGGGCGCCGGCGGGGGCACGTTCATCGGTCAGGCCGGCGGGACGGCCGTCACCACGCTCACCGGCGCCAACCTGCCCGCGCACGACCACGACCTGGCGGACGGTCGGTCCACCAGCGTGGCCGGCGCCGCGTCGCCCGCAGGCTTCGACAACCGCCAGCCCTCGCTTACGCTGAACTACGGCATCGCGGTGAACGGCCTGTTCGGCGCGTCCCTCGACGTGGCTGCGATCGGCGAAGTGCGGGCGTTCGCGGGCGGCTTCGTGCCTGGCGGCTACATGGCCGCCGACGGCCGCGAGATGCGCATCGCGGAGTACACCGCCCTCTACAACATCCTGGGCACCACCTACGGCGGCGATGGCGTCACCACCTTCCGCCTGCCCGACTTGGCCAAGCGGGCCGTGGTGGGCGCGACCAACGGCGCGCCGGGGGTCGGCAGCAGCGTGACGAACATCGGGCTGGGCGAGAAGCTGGGCGCCGACACCAACGTGCTGACCGCCGCCAATCTGCCCGCGCACGCGCACACGCTGCCGGGCGGCGGCCTGACCGGTGGTGAGGGTCAAAGCCAGGCCATCACGCAAGAACAGGCGTCGCTGGGCCTGAACTACATGATTGCCCTCCAAGGCGTCTTCCCCTCCTTCGACAGCGTGGCGGCCGACTACGTGGTGCTGGGCGAGATCTCAGCCTTCGCGGGCAGGGCTTCCGCCGTGCCGAACGGCTGGACGCTGGCTGACGGCCGCCTGTTGTCGATCCGCCAGAACACGGCGCTGTTCTCGCTGATCGGCACCACCTACGGCGGCGACGGGGTCAACACCTTCGCGCTGCCCGACCTGCGTGGCCGCGCCATCGTGGGCGCTGGCAACGCCAATGGCACGAGCTACACCGTGGGCCAGCAGCTGGGCACCAGCCGGATGTCTCTGACCTCCGCCAATATGCCGGCGCACAATCACGCGGTGCCCGACCCGGTGGTGGCACCCGTCCCCGAGCCCGCCACCTGGGGCCTGATGCTGCTGGGCTTCGGCATGGTCGGCGCCGGCCTACGCTCGCGTCGCCGCAGCACCACCGTCACCTACGCCTGATCTCCCTTTTCCAGGCGCTGGCGGGGGCCGTCGTTCCTACGGGAGCGGCGGCCCTTGTCGTTCGGAGTGGCCGCGTTCGAGACGACGGAACGCGAACGGAAGGCCGGGCTCGACGGACCACTTTACCCGCTAGCTTGTTGCCGAACGGCGTCGCCTACTCCATATCAATCGGGCTTCAGTCGCACATCGACGGTCTTCGGCGCTTTGCGGCTCCTTGCTCCTTCTTTCCCTGCCCTCGGACGCGCGTCCGTCCCCACTCTCGGGGCGGCGGAAGAAGGAAATACCGCATGAGCATCACCGGCACCGTCAAGTTCTTCAACGCCGACAAGGGCTACGGCTTCATCGCACCCGACGACGGCACCCCCGACGCGTTCGTGCACATCTCGGCGGTCGAGCGGGCCGGGATGGTCACGCTGAACAAGGAACAGCGGCTGGGCTACGAGTTGGAGCAGGATCGGCGCGGTAAGATGGCGGCCGTCAACCTGACGCCGGCGGAGTAGCGTCGCCCGTCGCAGCCGGCGGCTTCCACGCCCCGGCTGCCACGCGGATGGCCGGTGGTGCCTCGCGTCGCAGGCACCATCAGCCGTGTTCCACCTGAAGGCCGGTTTCAACCTTCGTGCAAGAACGCTGGGGACGTATTCGCAGCGGGCTCGTTCGTCGGGGGCGGACGCTCGTCGCGTGCGGCACCGAAGCCCTTCATCCACTCCATGCGCTCGTCGATCTTGTCGTGACCGATGGGACAGTCCGCCGCCTGCGCTCCGTCTTTCGACCCAGCGGCATATCCGCGCTGGAATGCCTCGCTCTTGTCGCCTGGCGTCATGGCTAGCCTCCCACCGGTTCGGGAACGGGCTTTCTCAACGTCGTCAGCACGGCGTCGAGGCCTGCGTCACTGTTCACCGCCAGATCCAGGGGGCGCCCACCGAGATCCGGATGGTTTCCGTTCAGGAAGGCGATCATGGTGGGGCCGTTGCCGAAGAAGCTCCAAGCCGCAGCCGTGACCGCAGCCTGACGACCCTTCTGCTCGGGCGACAGCGCGTTGGCGCGCGACGTGCGCCGGAACCGTTGCGTGTGCGGACGCGCGTCCGACAGCGCCTGCTCCGCGCTCAAGAAAGGGGAACCAGCGGAGTACGGTGTCCACGACCGGGGCCGACCGCATCCTCAATGCGGCGGGCATAGCCGGACGCGGAATCTCGGTGGCCGCGTCGCGTGTCGGCGCAGGCGGAACTATCGGCCCGCATCAACGACAGCTGGTGGTGGAAGAGGAGGTCGTTCAGACCCATGGCATTGCTCCTGCACGCAAGCGGGAGCACGGTAAGTCTCTCAGTCGCTGCCGCTCACGAACAACGTGACAGCGATATTATTTATATAGGTGCGCTGCGGAGATATTCACAGTGCAAAGGTTTCCCTGCCGTGATCACTGCTCAGGGATGCGGCACTGAACGGATGAGGGCATCGTCCCGCTGCTGTGCTGCCCGGAGGTCCGCCGGTAGGACAACACGCGTCGTGCTGCCGCCGACGCCCTCGACGACGAGGTCGATGCTGCGGACCACGGATATCGGCTCGAACGCGCCTTGGTAGACGTCCTCCACGGTATGAATCGCGTAGTCGCCCGGTGGTAGCTCACGCGGATCGCGACCTATGCGGAAGGGGCGTGCAAACCGCACCCGCGATGCCGTCGTGCGGCTGTCGTGCGGGACCACCTACAGCGCCCAGGTGCGCAGAGGGGTGCGACGCACGTCGCCGCTGATCACCTTCTTGCCGAATGCCTGTCGCATGACCGCGGTGGCGTCACCGTTCATCAGCACGACGCGCGTTCCGCCGGATGCCAGTGCCTCTATAGCGCTGACAACGGCACCGTGCTTCTTGCAGGTGGTGAGAACGTCCGCCTGGGACGCGTTGACGTTGATGGCTCGGGACATGGCTGCTCCTCGATCAAGCGGGAGCGCTACAGTGTCTCTCAGCCGGGCCGATGCTCAGGACGCGCGGCCGGGTAACACCAATGTGGGTTGCAACCGGCGGAAGCGCAAGCCGCAGTGGCGCAGGTCGGTGCCGTCAAGCAGGTTGTGCCTGGTTCAACTGCCGGAACACGTCGTCCAGCGTGCCCTTGACGGTATGGAAGTCGCCATTGTGCATCCTGAGCGTCACGCCTGAGCCATCCGTGACGGTGAGCACGAGGGCCACGTTGACGATCAGGGGCTGACCGTCCGGCCGCTCCAACTTAATGAACATGATCGATGCTCCTTTGGGGCGCGGGGGAGCATAGTTCTGCTACCTTGCTACACCCCGTAACGAACCTCGGAGTGTTTCGGGTGCGGCATGATCGAGCTAATATATCGCTCTGCTCAACTCCCGTAGCAGCGGAGAACAATGTTCAGTAATCTCGGGTAGCCCTGCTTCTTATTTACGATGCCAAGGGCCTGATGTGGACAATACCGCGTTGGGGCACAGTGCCTATCCTACAGCATTCCGACCTCACAGCCCTCGCAGCGGATTGTCGTAGAAGGGCCTCGCAGTCGCACAATGATGAAGCCGCCGACATGCTCCGCGTCATGGCCGGTGAGTATGATGAACGGGCGGCTGCCCTCCTCACCCGGCAGCCTCTTCCGATACGCGTCGTGGTGTAGCCGCCTGAATGGCTATGGGCTCGAGCAGCGGGTGGGGGCATCAGCTCACGAACATC
>Ga0325400_1007727_pt1 | contig 10284 bp, 4 predicted proteins | sample PopdelMetagenome_2_FD_205662 | JGI IMG/M metagenome (GOLD analysis project Ga0325400, IMG submission 205662) | Populus deltoides microbial communities from Bellville, Georgia, United States - Xylem-PdKOR-R1 | ecosystem: Host-associated > Plants > Phyllosphere > Stem > Wood/Secondary xylem...
CCGGAGTAATCATTGCGTAGGGCGTCGTTCCAGAACGTGAGCCAGTGCTGGGCGTAATCGTCGTTGCGGGCCAGAAGTTCGCGGACGAGCCGCTCGCGTTTATCGGGGGTCTTGTCGGCCAGAAAAGCCTGGACCCGCTGGGCGGGCGGCAGTAGACCAACCACGTCCAGATACACCCGGCGGATGTAGATCCGATCGTCCACCAGCGGCTTCCAGGCCACTTTGTGCTGGGCAAAATAAGCGTTAATAAACCGGTCGACCGGGGCGGAAAATTCGGCCGTGGCCGGTGGGACAGCGGGCGTACGGGGCGCCAGGGCGGCCACGCGATACAGACTTTTGGGCGCACCATCGGGCCAGGGGGCGCCCTGTTCGATCCAGTACCGGAGCAGCGCCACTTCCTTGTCGGTTAGTCGCTTGCCTTTCGTTGGCATGGCTTCCTTATGGCCGACCGGCAGGGTAATGCGCCGGATAAGCTCGCTTTTTTCGGGATCACCCGCCACAAGGATAGGACCTTCTTCACCGCCTTTAAGAACAAACGCTTTCCCATCCAGCCGAAGGCTCCCCTTGATTTTGCTGGCGCTGTGGCAACTGTAGCAGCTGTGAGCGAAAATAGTTCTGACCTCTAGGTTCAGTTCCTGCGTCTGCTGGGCCGTGAGCGGGCCGGTGGAACGGACAAAGGCCAGTGGAGTCTGGTCGGACGGTTGGGTCGGGGAGTCTTTGTAGAAAGGCAGCACGCTGGTCAGGTAGTCATCCCCGTGCGTCAGTAAGGCGCCGTAGTGGCCCGCCAGACTAACCCCAACGACCGTCAGCAAGAGCAAACTGCGGTACAGCGTTACCCGACCCCGCTGGAGCGCTGCAACCGTCAGCAGCGCCAGCAGCGCCGTTGCCAGCCCCGACCACTGGTGAACCGTTACGTTCGGGCCGCCGTACTCTTCCTCGCTGACCAGGAGCAAACCCAGGATGGCCGCTAGCACCGAACCGGCTGTGCCGATCCAGATCATCGCCCGGATGCCCGCCCGCAGGTCGGTTGATTTCCGGCGCCATCCGACTAGTTCCAGTAGCAGCGCCACGCAGAGCAGGCTAACCGGAAAATGGACAATCAGCGGATGCAGCCGGCCCAAAAACTGCCAGAGCCAGAACGTTTGGGTTAATACCGTCACGGTTATCAAGAAGGATTGGTTCAGGAATCGATTTAAAGCCGGGGAAGGGCACAGCCAGCCCCGGAAACAAGAAGGGCCCGGCCGCCCGGTCTTCTCTCGTTAATAAGTCCGGACTCGGTTTAATTTACTGTTTATTAGTCTTTTCAGGATAGAAATCAAGCAATAGGGTTGGTCGTCCCGAAAGCCGCCAGGCGGTAGACCCGGGGATTCCGGCGCAATTCTTTTCCGGCCCGCCGGCCCGGCCCGAAAGGTATTCCAGGGCCCCTTAAGCGGACTCAACTTGCGACGCTCACCAAACAAAACGGCTTTTTAAGGAGTACTATCTGCGTAGTCGAGTAGCAAGCAATAGCCAATCAGCACATGGAAGAAAATCAGCAAAAACAGCTTTGGTGGCAAAAAGGAGTCATCTATCAAATCTATCCCCGATCGTTTCAGGATAGTAACGGCGATGGCGTCGGTGATCTGCAGGGCGTCATTAAACGACTGGATCACCTGCAATGGCTGGGCGTGACGGCCGTCTGGCTGTCGCCGATTTATCCGTCTCCCATGGCCGACTACGGCTACGATATCTCCGATTACCAGACTATTCACCCGCTTTTCGGCTCCCTGGCCGACTTTGACGAGCTGCTCGGGGAGGTGCACCGGCGGAATATGAAACTGATTCTGGACTTGGTACCCAATCATACTTCCGATCAGCATCCCTGGTTCCTGGAGTCCCGTTCCTCCCGCGACAACCCCAAACGCGACTGGTACATCTGGCACGACGCCCGCCCCGACGGCAGTGAGCCCAACAACTGGCTGGCGATGTTTGGCGGGACGGCCTGGGAATGGGACGAGAAGACGGACCAGTATTATTACCATGCCTTTCTGAAAGAACAACCGGACCTTAACTGGCGAAATCCGGCGGTGCAGGAAGCCATGCTCAACGTAATGCGTTTCTGGCTGGACAAAGGCGTCGACGGCTTCCGCGTGGATGTGATGTGGCATATGGTCAAGGATGAGAAGCTGCGCGATAACCCGCCCAACCCGGCCTATGAGTCGCACATGGCTACCTACGAGCAGTTGCTGCCGGTATATTCCACGGATCAGCCGGAGGTACACGATATTGTGCGTAAGATGCGGGCTGTCCTTGATTCGTACGACGAACGAATGATGATTGGGGAGATCTACCTGCCCATTCAGAAGCTGATGACGTATTACGGATCCGACGGCAAAGGCGCACACCTGCCGTTTAACTTTCAACTGCTTTCGCTGCCCTGGGATGCCCGCCAGATTGCCGCGGCCATCGACCAGTACGAAGGTGCGCTGCCGGTGGGGGGGTGGCCCAACTGGGTACTGGGTAACCACGATCAGCCCCGCATCACGAGTCGGGTAGGCCTGGAGCAGGCTCGGGTGGCGGCCCTCCTGTTGCTGACGCTCCGGGGTACGCCAACCATTTACTACGGCGAGGAAATCGGGATGCGCGATGTGCCCATTCCGTTCGAGGAGGTTCAGGACCCGCAGGGCTTGAACATGCCTGACAAAAACCTGAGCCGCGACCCGGCGCGTACGCCAATGCAATGGGACAGAACGGCGAACGGAGGCTTTACAGCCGGCCGACCCTGGCTGCGGCTGGCCCGGAATTACACCCGCGAAAACGTCCAGCTTCAGAAAGAAGACCCTTTTTCGGTGCTTTCCTTTTACCGGCGGCTGCTGACTTACCGCGAGAAAGAGCCCGTGCTGATGCAGGGAGACTACAAACCCGTGTATTCGGACCACCAGATGATTGCCTTTGTCCGGGAGCTGGAAGGCCATCCCTGCTTTCTGATCGCGCTGAACCTCAGCCACCGCCCCTGCTACTTCAAGCCGCCCCACTTTCCGTTCAGGGGAATCATCGAGGTTGCAACGGCGACCGAGCTGGAAGGGACAGACGTAAGCGGAACCATTAACCTCAGCGGTGACGACGGCGTTCTGGTGCGGCTGGATGAGAAGGCCTAGCGCCGATATCAATGAACAGGTTGGTAAAGGGCTCGGTCCTTTGCTCTCTTAATTACAAATGAACTGTGCTAAATGAAACAAGTCGGGATTACCTATTTATCGGATCACCCTTGCACCTTTACCGTCTGGGCGCCCCAGAAACAAAGCATGACGCTGCATCTGGTCCATCCCAGAGAGGAGAAAATCGCCATGCAGCAGGACGATCAGGGCTATTTCAGTGTCGAAGTAGCCGACGTTAAGCCGGGCGACCGGTATTATTTTATGCCCGAAAACGAGCGTGATTATCCTGATCCAGCTTCCCGTTACCAGCCCGAAGGTGTCCACGGACCCTCCGAAGTCGTTGATCACAGCGCGTTCGCGTGGTCAGATGCCGGTTGGCAGGGCATTCCCTTTAAAGACCTGATTTTATACGAACTACACGTTGGTACATTTACGCCCGAGGGTACGTTCGAAGCCATAATTCCCCGGCTGGATGACCTGGCGGAAACCGGCATTAACGCCCTTGAAATCATGCCGCTGTCCCAGTTTCCGGGTAACCGCAACTGGGGATATGATGGCGTTTTCCCGTACGCGGTGCAGAACTCGTACGGTGGTCCGGAGGGCTTTAAAAAGCTGGTCGATGCCTGCCACGCCCGCGGCATTGCAGTTTTTCTGGATGTGGTCTATAACCACGTAGGGCCGGAGGGCAACTATTTTGATCTGTACGGCCCTTATTTTACCAGTAAATACTGCACACCCTGGGGCGAAGCGCTCAACTTCGATGATGAATGGTCGGATGGCGTGCGCGATTACGTTGTGAACAACGCCCTGGCCTGGTTCGAGGACTACCACGTCGATGGGCTGCGGCTGGATGCCATCCACACCATTTTTGACAACGGAGCCAAATCCATCTGGGAGTTGCTGTACGAAAAGATTCAGCTCCTGCAGCAGAAGCTGGGCCGGTCGTACTACATGATTGCCGAAAGTGATCTGAACAGCCCCCGCGTGATCAAAAAACCGGAGCAGGGCGGTTATGGCTTCACGGCCCAGTGGCTCGATGATTTTCACCACAACCTTTACGTGCTGCTCGATAAAGAGGGCCACAAGCGCTACGGCGACTTTGGCCGTATGGAGCAGATGGCCAAAGCGTACACCGACGGATTTGTTCACACCGGGGAGTACGTCAAGTTCCGGAAGCGACGGTACGGTGCTTCGTCGGCGGGCATCCCGGGCGACCATTTCGTGGTTTTTAACCTGAATCACGATCAGGTGGGCAACCGCGTGGGGGGGGAGCGGTTGTCGCTCTTAATTGATTTTGAACGGCAGAAACTGGCGGTCGCTGCGGTGATGCTGTCGCCGTATGTGCCCCTGCTTTTTATGGGTGAGGAATACGCCGAAGAAGCGCCTTTCTTTTATTTCGTGAGCCATTCGGAGAAAAAACTCATAGAAGCCGTGCAGAACGGACGCCGGGAAGAGTTTGCGGCCTTTGGCGCCGATGATTTCGTGGACCCCCAGGACGAAGGAACATTCAACAAGTCAAAGCTGCAATGGGAGAAACGGACGCAGGGCAAACAGGGACGTATGCTCGAATGGCACAAGACCCTGATCGAATTGCGCCGGACGCATCCGGTGCTGCAGAACTTCGACAAAAGCGACATCCGCGCGTCGGCAATCGGGCATTCGGGGCTGGTCCTCGACCGGCAGAGCGAAGATGGCCAGCTGCACCTAATCGGCATGCTTAACTTTTCCGAAGAAGCCATCGACTGTATCGTGCCCAACTGGTCCGACGGTTGGCAGAAGCAACTCGACTCGAAAGAAAGCCAATGGCTGGAAGAAGGGGGTGAGTCGTCCGAAGCGTCACCGGCTACCCTGCAGCCCGGCCAAACGGTGCGGGTGGCGCCTTTGAGTGCCGTTGTTTACGAAGGGAGTACGCGTTAAAAAAGAGGGGTAAAACGGTCCATTGCCTCACTAGAGCCCTTTTTTTCTCAACAAATCAAGATAGTCTAACTTGTCCATACAACGACGGCAGGTGTAGCGCCGTCCTGACAGCCTGGGAAAAGTAGGACGCTAGTGGGCCGCTTCCATCCAGCCGGCACCTGCGGCTGGTTCGTGTACTGGGTAACCAATAGCAGGCCCCGACCCCGGCATTTAGCAGGAATTTCTTAGCCAACCGTCGTTCTGTAGCCCTGGTCATTGGGGCTTCGGCTGCGGTTGGTTTTTTATTAATCTATCCACAGGGGAAAACTAACCCTAAAAAAAACAATTCGCTATATCTGTATGGTTACACAGATTATGAACAATACGATTGTATATCCTGGTAACCCCTTCCCCCTGGGCGCTACCTGGGACGGAGAGGGCGTTAACTTCGCTCTATTTGCTGAGAATGCCACCGGCGTAGATCTCTGTTTATTTAATCAGGCGCACGGAGATACCGAGACGGTCAAGATTCGGATGAAAGAACGCTCCAACCACGTATGGCACGCCTACGTACCGGAGCTGAAGCCCGGCCAGTTGTACGGCTACCGCGTTTTTGGCCCTTACGAACCCAGCAAAGGACACCGTTTTAATCCACACAAACTATTAATTGACCCGTACGCCAAAGCCATCGCCGGCACTATCCAGTGGGATGATTCGCTGTACGCCTACGAGATCGGTAACCCGGACGAAGACCTCAGTTTCAGTGAGGTCGACAGCGCGCCTTTCATTCCGAAGTCGGTGGTTATCGACCCAAATTTTGACTGGGAAGGCGATAAAGCGCCCAAGACGCCCTACCACCGGTCGATCATCTACGAAGCCCACGTAAAAGGGTTTACCAAACAGCACCCCGATATTCCCGAGGACATCCGCGGAACGTACGCGGCCCTGGGTCACCCGGTAACCATAGATTACCTCAAAAAGCTAGGCATTACGGCCATTGAACTGATGCCGGTCCACCAGTTCGTTCGAGATCAGCGGCTGGTTGAGATGGACCTGTATAATTACTGGGGGTACAACAGCATTGGTTTCTTTGCCCCCGATGCCCGGTACGCCAGCAGCGGAGTTGACGGCCAGCAGGTGGTGGAGTTTAAGCAAATGGTGAAAGAACTGCACAAAGCCGGTATCGAAGTGATTCTGGATGTCGTGTATAACCATACCGCCGAAGGCAACCAGATGGGGCCGACGCTTTCGTTCAAAGGGATCGACAATGCTTCCTACTACCGCCTGACCGAAGATGCCCGCTTCTACATGGACTACACCGGTACGGGGAACACGCTCCACGCCATGCAGCCCAATGTACTGCGTCTGATCATGGATAGCCTGCGGTACTGGATTCTGGAAATGCACGTCGACGGCTTCCGCTTTGACCTGGCGGCTACGCTGGCGCGCGAACTGCATTCTGTACAGCGACTGAGTTCGTTCTTCGATATTATCCACCAGGATCCGGTCATTTCGCAGGTGAAACTGATTGCCGAACCGTGGGATGTAGGCGAAGGAGGCTACCAGGTCGGGAAATTCCCGCCGGGCTGGGCCGAATGGAACGGCAAGTACCGCGACTGTATGCGGGATTACTGGCGGGGCGCCGACAGCGTGCTGGGCGAGTTTGCCGAACGCTTCGTGGGTAGCCCGGACCTCTACAAAGAAGATTACCGCCGGCCCACGGCCAGCGTCAATTTCATCACCGCCCACGACGGGTTTACGCTCAATGACCTGGTGTCGTACAACGAAAAACACAACGACGCCAACGGCGAGAACAACAACGATGGCGAAAGCCACAACCGCTCCTGGAACTGCGGGGTCGAAGGGCCGACGGATGACCTGGTGATCAATGAACTGCGGGACCGCCAGAAGCGGAATCTACTAACCACGATGTTTCTGTCGCAGGGCGTGCCCATGCTGGTGGCTGGGGATGAGATCAGCCGGACGCAGGGGGGCAACAACAACGCCTATTGCCAGGACAACGAGATTTCGTGGCTCGACTGGCAGAACGCCGATACGAAGCTGCTGGAATTTACCCGAAAACTCATTGCTTTCAACCGGCGCCACCCGACGTTTAGCCGACGCCGTTGGTTTAAAGGCCAGCCCATCAAAGGCGTTGGTCTGGAGGATATCGCCTGGTTTCTGCCGAATGGCAACGAAATGTCGGAGGAAAACTGGAACCATGATTTCGCCAAATCCCTCGGTATTTATCTGAACGGGCGGGGTATCCGCTCGGTAGGACCCAAAGGCGAACACATTCTGGATGATAGCTTCTACATTATTTTCAACGCGCACCACGAGCCGCTGAATTACAAACTGCCACCCGAGAAATGGGGTCAGGCATGGGTGAAAGTATTGAGTACCGCCGAGGATCTGATTAGCGAAGAAGGAGAAAAATTTAAAACCGGCGACTCCCTTAAAGTAGAGGCCCGTTCGGTTGTGGTCCTTAAACAGCCGCTTCATTGATTGCTTTATGAACCAACTAGATGTAAGTAAGCGCTCGATCGGGATTACCTTTCCAACCGCCGAAACGGCCCAGGTGCTCGTCTGGGCACCCAAGGCCGAAAAAGCAGCGGTGGTTCTGGAAGATCAAAAAACGACATTGCCGCTGGAAAAAGATAAGCTGGGGTACTGGAAGACCACCACGAACCAGATCCGTCCGGGCGATTTATACCGCTTTGTTCTTAACGGCGAGACCGTCTGGGCCGATCCCGTTTCGCTGTGTCAGCCGCAGGGGGTGCACGGCCCTTCGCAGGCGGTCGATGAGCGGGATTTTAACTGGACCGACGGCGACTGGCAGAACCGGCCCCTGGACGATTACCTGATCTATGAACTCCACACCGGTACGTTTACGCCGGAAGGTACCTTTGCGGGTATTGAGGAAAAACTTGATTACCTGAAAGAACTGGGCGTTACGGCGATTGAAATTATGCCGATAGCGCAGTTTCCGGGGCCCCGCAACTGGGGCTACGACGGCGTTTTTCCCTACGCCGTCCAGGATTCCTACGGCGGCATTCAGGGACTGCAGCACCTGGTTAACGTGTGCCATCAGAAAGGCATCGCGGTCGTGCTGGATGTGGTCTATAACCACCTGGGGCCGGAAGGGGCCGTGCTGGGTGAGTACGGGCCTTACTACACCAGTAAGTACTGCACACCCTGGGGGGACGCCCTGAATTTTGACGATTCGTGGTGCGACGGAGTGCGCCAGTATTTCATTGAAAACGCCCTGATGTGGCTGCGGGATTTTCACATTGATGCCCTGCGGATGGACGCGGTTCACGCCATCAAGGACGGCAGCCCCAACCATATTCTGCGGGAAATCAAGCAGCATGTCGATCTGCTCACGGCACAAACGGGCCGGACGTATTACCTGATTGCCGAGTGTGACCTCAATGACCCCCGTTACATCAACCCGATCAGCGAAGCCGGTTACGGACTGGATGCGCAGTGGATTGATGAGTTCCACCATTCCCTGCGGGTAGCCGTGGGCGGTGAGCGGAGCGGCTACTACGGGGACTTCAACGGCGTCGGTGATTTGGCTAAATCCTACCGGGATGCCTACGTCTACGACGGGCAGTTTTCGGAGCACCGCAACCGCTTTTTCGGGGTTAAGGCCGAAACCAATCCGGGTCGTCAGTTTGTGGTCTTTTCCCAGAACCACGATCAGATCGGTAACCGGATGCTGGGCGAACGGTCGAGTCAGCTGTTCGGCTTCGAGATGCAGAAGCTAATGGCCGGCGCCGTGCTGGTAAGTCCGTTCCTGCCGATGCTGTTCATGGGCGAGGAGTGGAGCGAGCCGCACCCGTTTTTCTACTTCGTCAGCCATACCGATCCGGTGCTGGCCGAGGCCGTTCGGAAGGGCCGTAAAGCCGAGTTCGCGGCTTTCCACCTGGAAGGCGAAGCGCCCGACCCAATGTCCGAAGAGACCTTTCAGGAGTCCAAACTACAGTGGGAACTGCTAAAACAGGAGCCGCACCGGACGATGTTCCGTTACTACCAGACGCTGATTGCGCTGCGCAAAAGCCAGCCGGCGCTGCACCATCTGGACCGCCAGCACGTGGATGTTCGGGTCGATGAGGAGCGAAAGACGCTGTTGCTGCACCGCTGGTATGGCGAGCAGCAGGTCTGGTGCCTGATGAATTTCTCGGAGAATCCACAAGCGGTATCGTTCTCGACCGGCGACCGGCGATGGCATAAATTACTGGATTCCGCGGATACGCAGTGGCAGGGTCCCGGCGCCGGACCGGAGTTTGTTGACCTTGGCGAATCGATTACCCTACAACCTCAGTCGTTGATTATTTACGCAAATACTCATGTATAATCCAGTCTCTACGTACCGGCTTCAATTTCACAAGGATTTTACGTTTGAGGACTTCGAACGCATTATTCCTTACCTGCAAAAGCTGGGGATAAGCACCGTTTATGCCTCGCCCATTTTCCAGTCGACGCCGGGCAGTACGCATGGCTATGATTCGCTGAATCCACACCGGGTCAACCCCGAAATCGGTACGGAGGAACAATTGAAAGAACTGCATGGGCAACTGACCGAGCGGGGCATGGGCTGGCTGCAGGACATTGTGCCCAACCACATGGCGTTCGATCCCGGCAACCCGTGGTTGATGGATGTGATGGAGAAAGGCCCGTTCTCGGTCTTCACGCCGTTCTTTGATGTGGCCTGGACGAGTCAGCTTTTTCACGGACGGCTGATGGTGCCTTTCCTGGGCGACCCGCTCGAAGAGGTCATCAAAAAAGGTGAATTAAAGGTGGCCTTTAACGGAGACCGGCTGATGCTGCAATATTATGACAATGCCTATCCGCTGCATCTGCGGTCGTACACGACCATCCTGGAAACCGGCGAACCGCCCCGGAGCGAGGCCATTACCCAATTGCTGAACCAACTGGACGACACGCACCAGATTGAGGAGGCCGTCACCTACGGCCTGCGCTGGGAGGAATTCCGCAAGCAGTTTGCGGTCTTGATGGACAGCGAGGCTGGGGCCGCTTATCTGCAAAGGTGCCTGGATGCGGTCAATAATAATCCGGCGCTTATCCAGCAGATCTCGGACGAGCAGGTTTATCGCTTGTGCCACTGGCAGGAAACCGATAAAGTGATCAATTTTCGGCGCTTCTTTACGGTCAATGGGTTGATCTGTCTTAATATTCAGGACCCCCAGGTTTTCCAGTATTTCCACCAGTATATCAAGTCGCTGGT
>Ga0325400_1007729_pt1 | contig 10283 bp, 6 predicted proteins | sample PopdelMetagenome_2_FD_205662 | JGI IMG/M metagenome (GOLD analysis project Ga0325400, IMG submission 205662) | Populus deltoides microbial communities from Bellville, Georgia, United States - Xylem-PdKOR-R1 | ecosystem: Host-associated > Plants > Phyllosphere > Stem > Wood/Secondary xylem...
CCTTGGTACTCAAAGAATTGATCTACTATGTTGAACCATTTAGTAGGGTCATTCCTCAAGTATATTGGAAACTCGAGTTTAGCCAATTTAGATGAGAACATTTGTCTTCCCCCTTTTATTTTCTCTATGAATTCTTCTTTATTGTGGCGAGTGCAACCACTATGGTCATTGTTGTTATTGTTGGACCCCTTTTTGTTTGATAGTAAAGCCTCTGTTAGCTTGTTAATGGTGCCTTTCATTTGGTGGAACCTGTCAACAATGTTAAGCTTCATTTTACTCATACCATCCTGAAGTCCTCCAAGCCCCATTTCAAGATTTTTAATTTGTTCTTTGTTGGTTGCCATTGTGTATCAACTCTAATACCAAATGATAGGTATCAGTCAAAGCTTTTAGTAGTATGCAAATAGAATTCTTTTTTAGGTGAGAATATACCACATGTATTTGTTATTTAATGAACTCCCTCTTCTCTACATAATACCAGAGTTTAAATACATGAATAAATAACAGAATCTTCCTAAAATACTACCAAAACTACATGGAATTAAGACTCTAGCAACTGACTCCTACTAAATAGTTGGCACTTATTCAAACAAAACAAAATAGAACTTGACTCTTCTTTCTTGTACTTGTAGGATACCACAGTGGATTAATTCCACTCCATTAGATCTTCACAGCTTTATAAACCTGGGATTCTTGATAGGCACATGTTGAGATCTTCTTGGCTTATCAATGAACCTTGAAGCTTAGCAGACTAGGAAAGACTTAAGGGCTTAAAAATATAACATCACCAACGATGATGAAGAGAATTATATCCCTTGAGATCAGTGAAAGATATGCTCTTTTCTCATTAAACTAGATTTACTTATGTATATTCTAGAGATGCTCTTAGTTTTTTCTTCTGTTTTAGTTGAGAGAGACAATGGCCCATCTTCTCCTTCTTATTTCTTTCCTTGTGAGAGGCTCCAAGCCCTTCGGTTGGAAAATAAAAGGAAGCAGCGTTGGGTTTGGAATGATTGTTATCACGACTAAAGGCTATAGAGAATGGGCTAATCCATCATTAGAAGGAGATGATGACTTGATCAATTATATGTTGTGGTGGGTTGCTCCCTTTCGGCTGCCATGGTTGAATGATGAAGGCAGCATCATGTTTGGAGTTTTTGTGGGTTCCTGGCAATAATATAAAGGTTGTTTTTGGTCTGATTTAGATGTGGTTTTAGGGTTGGTTTTGATTATAAATAATGGTGGAGATGGGTTATTATGACTGTCAATGGTTGGAGGAGGAGAGAGGTTGCATGATGGTGTAAAATTTTTAGGTTAAGCCTTGTTTATAGTAGTGTTCCCTCCTTTCAGGCTACTCTTGTATTATGGTTTTGTGGGATTTTTATAGAAGAAATGGGAAGTCTCTAGGGTTATGAGCTCTACTCTTTGATTATGATTTTGTGGGATTTTTATAAGAGAAATAGGGAGTGTCTAGGGTTAAAAGCTGGTGGAATCTCGACCCTTGATGTTCAAGAAGAAAGTATGACCATTAACTACAACCAATGAAAAAAGCTTGTTCTATTCTACATCTGTCAAGGTGGTTACACCATCTGGGAATTTGGCAGTTGGGGTATGAGTTTGTTGTGATTTTTTTCTTGAATCTTGAGGGAAAATGAAGATCTGAGCGATTGAAATTGTATAGGAACATAATGTGCGTTGATCTTGGCACCTATAATCTTAATTGATGCAAAGATGAAGGTTTGAAAGAGTCTATAAGAGAACAACCCAGGCATGTTCTTTATAGTTGTGATTGAGATAGGTTATTGTGGTATTTTCTTTTATCTTTTGGAAATAAAATAATGATTTTAATGGTTGGATCTTGTTGATAGGAATCATTACTGCATTTTGAAAAGAAAAAAATATGTATTTTATGAGAGGATAAGGATCAGGATTGGGTTGAAACAGGGCAACTCGTCTATGGTTTCTCTTTTCCAAATAAACGGCCTTTCGTTTATAGTATCTTCTTCAATTTAGCCCCTACTCTTTTAAATTTTTCAATTAAGCCCTCAATCAAATCCAATTGTTTAGAGCTTTTTCAATTTCAATCTTGGAATATTTCAGTCGAATCCTCTACTTTTCATGCCTTCTTCACAAGGATCATTGGTTTTAGGATTCTTCAATTTGGTAACTTTAACCTTAAAACTACTTACAATTAAACTCCTAATTGCACCAAATAGCCTCTATAAAGTTCATTTGGATCCTTGATCTGGTAATTATTGCAAATTGACTTGAATTACACCTTCAAACTTAATTTTTCTTCAATTAAGTTTTTAACTAAATCAATTAAACTCATTAAAAGTTTAATTAAATCATTGAATTTAATTAATTCTTTTAATTTTAGTCAAATTGACTTTCAAACTTAATTTTGTTTGAATTAAGTCATCCTTCGGCATATCTTGCCAATAATATTCCAATCTGACTATCCTTTCAGTGTTTTAACCTATTGTAACTCAAAAGTTTATCTATTGGTGTCCTGAAAATATTTTTGTATTTTGAATTTGTGATTCTTTTTACTTTTTGAATATTTCAGAAAAATATTTTTCCTACATAATAGTTGGTTTAAATATTTATTTTATTATTAAATATATTTAGAGAAATGATTTAATGATTGAGTTAATCATAATTTGATTATATCTTCTTAGCAATGAGTTATTTCTTTTACAATGATTGCAAATCTTTTTTAGTACAATTTCCACGAGTTCAAAAAAATAATATTGATTAGCAATAAAATAAAAATAATAATATCTATATATTATTTCAAACATTATAATACATATCTATCATAATTATTTATTATGTCTTCCGTAACACTGCTAAACACATCTCCGTCTTCTATTCCATCTAGGCTTTTGTCTCAACTATCCCTTTCTTTTACCCTGAAACAATAATGACGCTACCTAAAAGTTTTCCGTTATGAACCAAATAATATAACGTGGGCCTTCAACCAAGCATCAAGAACGCTGCCGTCTAATTTTCCAGCAAAAGAAATAAAATAAAATTTGCTACAAAATGTACTACAAAACCTAAAATGAAAATTAATACTGGGATTGGATTGCTAGCAGTTGCATGATCAATGATCAAATTTTCCTTGCTCAGTATCTCTCTAAAATATGTCAATCTCCTCTCACCTTTGTTTACAACTCAAAAGTCAAAACTGTGTGATATACTTGTTGCTATCAATATAAACGCTCAGAATATAGCCACACTTTTTAAGTTGGGAAGAAATCATGATTCAATCGAGCAAATCTCGTACGTAGCTACTATAGACAATATTTGGAATGCAGTTGTAAGCATCTGTTGTATAAAAACAGAGTTATTCATGTCACACTTTCATTCAAGGAAAAAAAAACATTTTGGTTAAAGGATTATCATTATCCTTTTCCATGGCAAAAAAAAAAAAAAAATTAAATCATGCCCCCTTTTAAACTGTAGTCGGCAAGCAAACAGGGTTCACATTGGAAGAATATTGAATTCGTGGGGCATGAAATCTTCACCGGGTCTATAGTATTTGTTTGGAGAGTAAAGGCTTAAGTTGGATACTTGACTGGTATAAAGACAGGCAAATCTCTCAACCTGTTTGTGCAGAAGACATTTAAGAACAAACCGAAATGAACACTGAGGCTTCATGATATTAAAAAAAAAAAAAATGTAGGATAATTTTGGCCCAGCATTTTTGAAAAGAAAGCACGCACAAAGCAGCTCTAGGTTCTATGATGGAAGGACTTAGATCTCACCTGATGTGCAAAGCGAGAGTTTTGGTAGCCCGTCTTCATGAGTTGTCCCCAGACCTTGTGAAACTGTAAATTAATCAGTGAAGTCAAAAATCAAAACCTTATTATTAGACTGGTTGCAGAGAGTTGGGAGTCGCAAGGGACAAAAGAGCAGCTTTACCTTTTGGTGACATTCTCGTTGAGCCTGTTGATGTTTGATTCTTACTTGATCCCTCTGGAGCTGTTCAAAGAAACCATTGAATAACTAATCAGTGACTTCAATAATCTATCTGTAAATATTCCAATAGCAACACTAGCATCACACACAAGCAACCTAACCTCCAGATCCTCTACCAAAGCAGACTTCTCCTGCTTCTGATCGGCTTTAAGATCTTCAAAGCTGTGTAAGAAATTCCAGTTTCACTTTTTTCAAGCAAAAGAACTAAAATCATACCGGATCAATCATTTCTTTCACAAGTTTTGTTTTACTCATGTCAGCAGTATTCCATCTTTTTCGCAATTACTAGAAGCAAGTTTATTAGTGCACAACACAATGTTCAAAATCCAAACTGCAGGTTTCATTTTATTCTGCATCTACCACATTGCAATAAAAAGCACCACTATAGTCTAGATTTTGGCAGCTAATGTAACAAAGAAAAGACAAGAACAATTTAGGAAAATCCCTACCATGGATCAATTGGTTGGGAGAAACAGATTATATAACTCTACATAAAATTTCCCGTTACCTTTCAGACTTTAGATAAAGTTGGTTTTGGGGGTGTTAAGAGGTGATTTTATATCATAGCATGATCAGAAAATAAGACTCCAGATATGTACTTACTCAAGAGACCACCTTAGACGATGTATTTGATCTTCAATGTGATCACGGTCACTTCTCATCAACTGAAGTGCCTGCAAAAAGTTTATGCAAGGGAAAAGAAGAGCAACTGACTTGACCAGGATAAACAACTTAATACATCCTCGAATAGCTTAATTATCATTAGATTTCAAACATTGGACCACAAAATGGACAAACTTAAGCATCTCATGACCACCTGGATAACTGGTAGTAAAAAAGTCCAACATAGCAACAGTGAGTCCTGAAATACAGGTGTCTAAGGAAGAAGACACAAATATTGCTCTCCGACTTCCAGCACAAGAGATGCACCAATTTTACAGTTCCTCAATGCATTCCATGCAATGATTCGGTTTGAGCAATTTCAGTAATAGAAATTAATATTAAGAAGGTAGATTTCTCTGACTGTACAATTAACCAAACAACTAATAGTAATTGGTGTTTATTAACGAATATGCCTTTGTGAGATTCAGAATCTTGAACTTCCACTGTTAGCCTTTTCTACAAGGACGAGGCATAAAAAAACTGTCATCCGAGCTTAAGAAATTTCAAAAATTACCTTGCGTGAGTCCCTTAGTTCCCAAAGCAGTTTTACCTCTGCCTCAAGCTCTGGAACAACAAGCATTGTTCTCCAACCTGCTCATAGAGGCATAAAGGGCAGGTAAACCACAAAAACCAACACAAGACACGCACCACACCCCATAGCTATGGCTAAATATAATATTTTAATTGCAAAACTGTGATTGATGGGCTTGATGTGCAAGGGGGAATTCTAGATGTTCAAGTGAGGAATTAGAGATAGCACGTGTCAACTTCTATTTTTATTCATTCCCCATGCAGACCCTAAAATAGTTTTGTGCACACCCCATTTGTTGATTACATAAGTGCCTTACATAAAATGATAATCCATATTAGCTTCAAAGGCTACAGAAAATAGGAATCAGAAGACAAGAAAGAGTGCAATACCGAGAACTTTTTTGCTGCGTAAAATATCTCCATAGATATGATCCCCAACATACAGAACCTATGGGATTAAACAGTTGTTAGATCTAAAATTCACATGCATGAATCCAAAAAAAAGGATATCAAGAGCAAGCAGCTCAGCATCTGATGTAAGCAAAATGACAAACCAAAAAAAGATTAATTCCGCAAAATAACAGTACAAAAGATTTCAACCATCAATCATAAAGTTACTCAATATTAAAACAAAAAAAGAAAAATGACAAACCCACATTCTTTCTTCCCATGGATATAATTCCGCAAAATAACAGTACAAAAGAGCAGTCATCCAACATGCCCAGAAGTACAGTATATAATCACAAGAAAGGTTTTTTCTTTCATGTTTATGAGCAGTACTTTCCTTCCATGCCTTGCACACCCATTTAACAAAAATGGAATACTAGAAGGAAATATAATTTGTTCAAGGTTAAGAATGATAAACAGGACAGAATTACCTGTGAACTTGACCCAATTGAGAGTAATTTATGCAGATGACGAACAGTCCCTCCCTGAAATGTCAGATTGAAGGACATCATTAGATGTCTCGTATTTGTCATTTCTATCTAAAAATTCAGTTGATATGATCTAAAGTCATTGATGTTGCCTTTTATATACAATTGCTTAGATGGATTTAATTAACTAAGAACTTTCTTAACATACCTGGAAAACCCTGCAACGCTCATTTTGCTTCTTCAGTGTTATGCTAGGTGAAGTATTTCCAACCTTTTTGAAAAAAGAATAAAAAACACACCGACAGACATAATAAGGAGAAGCATAAGACACTTACATTTTGATCAAAAAAAGGAGAAGCATAAGAATGTCAAACAGGTTTAAGGGACAATAGAACTACTGCTACACTAACCTGAGCCATAGGAGTTCCATTATCAGTATTGATAAGCTTGCCAGATTCAGGTTCAACCTCAAAAAGATTAGCATTACTTTCTTCATGGAAAAATCCAGGTTTTGCACTGTATATATAGTCAAAGTCAACAACTGTCATAAATTACCCTAAAACACAAAATATTGGAGCTACTGGCAGAACAGAATTTTTCAAACAAGAGTGAAAATTAATACTTCAAAGTGTGGATATAATTCTATCTTATTATCAGAACAAGACTATTAAAAGCATCTTTAAGAATGCAATCCATGGTTTTATAACATGCTGATGGAAGCTGGCCATTAGTTAAAATAATATTTTTGCAATTTTGGTGCAAATTATATGCCAAATGCTAATTACTAAACTTCTTTAATAAAAAAAGGAATCAACAATCAATATTTTAGCTATTAAATATGCTGTTTTAAGGAAAAAAAACATTACCTGCCAGTGATGACAACATCAAAGTACTGAAGCCAATCAAAGTTGCAAGCATCGAGGGTACGGGACTCGCAGAGAAAATTCATCACAATATTTGTATAGTCCCATAAACTGCAAAGATAAAGCAATGATTACTTATAGTCCCATCTCAAGTAAGTTGTAACATCCAGAAAAGTCACATGCAAGAAACTAGAAAGAAATCTGCCAGGATGTTATGTAACATCTGTTCTGAATATTAAAAGATATTCATTATCCATAGCATTCCAATGGGGAAAAGAACAGGATTGGAGAGGGGAAGATTTAATACCTATTTGTTACCAAGAACGTTGCCCGTCGAGAATCCCTGAGCATTTTGAGAAGTGGAACTATAGACTTATCCTCGTTGATGTACCTAGTAGATGAAGCCCAGAGACATAAAGACAAAAGCACCCATAACCAAAAATAAAGAAGAACAAGTTAAAAGAACCTTTTCCAAATAACCCAAAAATAATATAAATCATTTGTCTATTCTGTCTAAACCAGCATCCATTAGATCATTTGTCTATTCAGCAAAACAAACTGCAAAATAAACTGCAATTAAGGTCTCTTCTTAACTAATAAATCTAACCTTCTTAAATAGAAAAGCAGCATAAATAGAAAAGCAGAAATATCTCCAATGATTGACAACCGCTCGAGGAATTAATGCCGATTTTTTAACTTACTTTATAGGATCTTTTGCTACCATTTGCTTTAAAGTTCCATCACGATGGCACATATCAACAGCAGATCGAACATCTTTGTACATGCGAGCATAGCTGAAAGAGTTGGTTGTGAAACAATGAGCTTTCAAGATCTACACTTCATTGAAGAACAGGTCTACCCTCCACCACATCAATTGGTTATTTATTATCTACAAACAACTGTAGGTGATTCTTGTGGATGTTATTCAATAGCAACACCATAACATTTCATCTTTAATACGAACCCCAATAATTACTTTACTCCTGAAAGTTGGATAACCTTAAATATGGAAACCCTTTGCAAGGAAATGAATAATTCATTGTTAAGAACCCCATCTGTATTATATAGCCGTACCATGACGTTTCTGCTGGTATTTAAACCACATACGTAGACATGCTTGTTTTTACCACTCAAAGTGCACACTTTTATTGCTAAACCAGTGAAATTCACAGCAGAGAAACATGTTCTGCCTGAAGTTGGTATATTTTAGGCCCTGAAAGCTTTTTTAATCTTAAACAAAGTTATAGCAACAACTAAGTTGGCAAAATTGAATCAGCATATGAAGGGGAATAGAAAAGGGATTTGGTTTAGTTGGAATTTACTATTATAGAGAATCCACATAAATAAATAAAAGACCTGGTACCACATAAGACAATAAAAATAAATGTTGCATTCTTACTCTACTCTTGCTGGAACTCTTCCTGGGTTTTTGTCCATATAGTCAACAAGCTGGGAAAACAAATAGGCTTCAGCTAATGAGAAAAGAGTATCAATAAGCGCATAATCTGGCTCGTCAAAAGCATCTCGTATCAGAGTATTCCCATAGGTGCCAACTTTCTCTTCCTTGGTCAACTCTCTAAATCCATGGTATGCCACTTTCACATATTTATGACGATCCATCTGTATAATGCAAATCACTAGTTCAAATATTTTCCCACACAAATGTTCTTTAAGTAAAAAACAGCTAATGAGAAATTATTGATGAGTAACCTTCAAGATATTGCCTCTCTTTTTATCTACAACCAATCCTCTGACCATGTACTTCCAATTAAATGTCCAGCCCAACAACTGCATAGAAACACCATTCTTAGCCAACATACTGTCAAATTCAATGGAGCAAAGCAGCACAGGTTTTAAGAAAGACAAACCTCTTCAGGATAGCCAAGATTAGACACCAACTTTTCAATCGTGCCTTCATACGCAAGTTTCTCAAAGGTTTCAGGCTTATATTGTGCCAATGTGTAATCCATATCAAAGCCGACAGCTATAATATTTCTCATGTTCAATGACCTATTGCAGAAGATCCGTTTTCCAAGTTCAGCTTCATCTTTGCCCCCTTCAGGAGATGACCATATGCATGGTTCTTGAACTCCATCCCTACTCTCCATAAGCTCAGAGCTCAATCTCTGGTCAGCTAAAACAGCCTTCTGACCCTTGTCCATCTTATAGCTCATGTGCAACTGATTGACTCCTGAGATATTCAAAAGAATTAACTTTTAACATCGATAAATAATGACATTCAAATTACACCATGCACAACACGAAAGAAATCCATTACTCAACAAATTCAAGAAAACAAGGTTTTATGGTACATGCACGACTCGCATTAAGCCATATTAGATGGATACAAAACACGCATGATTAAAGTAAAAGGAAAAGAAAAAGAAAAAAAAAAAAAAGGGTTAAGTGCTCTTATGATCAAGTTGACCAATCTACATCATCCAACACTATAGGTGAAATGACTAGCAAACAGCACACAACAGCCATGAAGTCCTCTGCAAAAATAAAAACACTGTTTTCTTGGTAAAAAAAAAAAAAAGAGTAAAACCAAGAACTCAACCTAAAAGGGTTTAAGAAATTAAAAAAAAAAAAAAAAAACCTCAATTGCTGACATCTTACCTGCAAATTTGAATCAAAAAGCACAGAGTGAAAGTGCATGTTCCCAGTCTAAGTATCTTCCAACATTCGCTCCAAAGTAACACCTAAAAATCCAATTCCTCCATCAAAACCTACTCTAATTCCACCTATGATTCCACCAAATTTTACACTAAAAAACCTCCTCATATTTCTTCAACAATAAAACGAGGAATGATGCAGATTTTCAAAACGATTTAATAAAATGAGAAACGAAATCAGTAGAGAGAGAGAGAGCTAACCTGCGGAGTAATTTTTCTTTGGTTTAGCGAAGGAGAAGTAAGGAGTTTTATAATGAAATCCCGAAAAGAAGCTAATTCGAGAATCGAAAGGACGGGGAAATTCAGGAGAGAAAAGAGAGAGGCAAAAGGAAACCGGCTTCTTTGGAATTCGCATTCTTGGGGGAATTAAGTAGGCATGAGTTGGATTAAACAAACAAGAATCCGATACCAGAATAACCCCTCCCCTCCAATGTGCTCTTGCAACTACCCCAACTAGGAACCTACTCTTTTATTATTCCCTTTACCGCATTTGTATTGTCCATTTTTCTTCTACAGAAGGAATTTAATTCTTACTTGGTGCGTGGATTCTTTTTCCAACAGCCCCTCTCCCTCTCCCTCTCCCTTTTCTGTTGTGCATAGATAAAATTACAGCGTTGTGTGTTGTTGAGGATCAAGATTCTGTACGTTTGCCACGTGCTCCTTTTGTTACTTGTGCGAATGTCGATCCT
>Ga0325400_1007733_pt1 | contig 10282 bp, 10 predicted proteins | sample PopdelMetagenome_2_FD_205662 | JGI IMG/M metagenome (GOLD analysis project Ga0325400, IMG submission 205662) | Populus deltoides microbial communities from Bellville, Georgia, United States - Xylem-PdKOR-R1 | ecosystem: Host-associated > Plants > Phyllosphere > Stem > Wood/Secondary xylem...
CCGTGTACCCCTCCGGCCGGCTCGCCTGACCGCCGGTCGCCTCTTTCAGCATGCTGTCGGCGTTGGGCATCTCGCCGAACAGCCACAGCTCGTCCACCAGCGTCCGCGAGTTCTTCTTGCCCGCGACGGACGCGCTATCGGCGGCCACCACCTTCAGCACCGACTGCATCTCGCGATGCACGATGGTGCGGTTGTACCCCTTGGGGTCGAGCAGTACGTCCAGCTCGGGATCGGCCTTGATCATGCCCATCGCCGGCACGAAGCTGTTGGCTGCCACCTCCTTCGTGGGCGCCAGGATCAGGTTCTCGTCGTAGGCGCGGAACCCGCAGGCCAGCTCCGTGACCATGATGCCGGCCGCCAACGTCGACTTCGTGTTCTTCTTCGAGATCAGCAGGAGGTATTCGTTGATGAGCTGCCGGCCCGTTTCCGGGTCGAACGCTCCGAACACCGCGGCGGCGAAGTCGAGCAACCATTGATCGCTGGCCTCACCGAACGTCGGCTGGCCGGGCATGTCCACGATGCGCAGCGATGTGAACACCGCCATCTTAGCCTCGGCCGAAGCCGGGAACAGCGGATCGAAGGGGATCAGCGACCGGCGATCACAGATCCTGCGTTTCCAGTCGAGGCACGCCGTCGACCAGGTCGGATCAGCCACCTGACGGCACAACGCTCAGCGACGGTGGGCCGACCGGGCGGAACCGGCTGCTGCCGGCGATCTCCCGCGCGGCCTCTTTCGCCGCCTCCCGCTTACCCTGCGGCGCCGACGCCTCGTTGATCGTTTTGAAGGCTGTCGCCAGCTCCTTCAGCGTCTTCGCCCGCCCACCCAGGCTGATGGCGGCCATCATGCCGTCGCGCCGGTTCGGGCTGCGGTCGCCGGCGGTTGCCTCCTCGATCAGCTCCTCCAGCTCGCCCATTCGGCTGGTGGTCGTGTCGAGTTCGTCCAGCATGCGCATGACCAGAGCGCGGCCCCGATCAGCGATAGCCGTGGGCGCCACCGGCTCATCCGGCACACGGGGCAGGGTCGCCTCGCCGTTTTCTGCCGAAGTGCGCACTGTGCGCACCTTGCGCACCGCCCGGACCCATCCCTGCGCCTTGGCGCGCTTCCGAATAGCCGACTCCGCGATCTCGAACCGATCGGCTATTTCCCGGACCGAATACTCGCCGGCCAAGTATTCAAGCTCGATCCGATCCCAGTCGGAAGCACTCTTGCGACCCGCCATCAGCTACGGCCCTCCGGCGAAAGTGCGCAGGCCGGATCACCAGCGGCATTTAGTTCTGCGCGTGGGGCGAGGGCCGGTATACGAGGGCGCGGCCTTGCTGGGCCTCGACCTACCCCCCCCCCCCGTCGGTCAGGCCGGCGTGGCCGCCGGAATGGTGGGACTGGCGGGCCGGTGCGCGACGCCAGCTGCCCCGATGTTGACGAGGGCGATGAGCGTGTCTGCTTGTTCACGAGTCCAGCGCCCGCCGGTCAGGGCTAGCTCGGCGTGGTGATGATGGTCGCGGACCTTCCGGCGCTCAGCCAGGGCGAACAAGTGGGCGGCTACGTCGGCCGCCTCACCCTTCACCCGCCAGAAGCCGGCACCGGTCGTCCGTACTGCGGTGAGGGAACAATCGAACCCAACAACCGGCGCGATCGGCGCAACGTGGGCCGGGTTGAGGTAGACGGGCGTGCCGTCCTCGCTTTCCAGAGTGGCGATCGTCACCATCAACGCATCTCCCGCGGCTGCTCGGCGCGCTGCTTCTCTCGGTCGTGGTAGGCCTTGCTCAGGGTCCAGACGTTAGCCGGATCGAAGAACAGGGCACGGTCGCCGCGATGTGGCACCTTGTGGTCAGCGACGGGGCTGTTCGGCTCCGGGTGCTTGCCCGTCAGCAGAACGCCTGTCGCCTGACAGGTGTAGGCGTCACGCACGAACACTTCGATGCGCAGGCGGCGCCACTCGGGCGTGTTGTACCATGCCCGCCAGGCGTTGCTGCGGGCGCGCTGCTGGTCCTGCTCGCGCTGGCCCTGCGGCACGTAGACGGTGGATGACCGCACGGTGGTGAGGCCGCTGCTCACCATAGTCAGCTTGCCCATGTCCACCCACCTCAGAACACAGTGCGCAGCAGGCGCGAGATCGCGCCGTAAGCCGGAGAGCTCTACTCATTGACGAACGCTCTCGCGGCTCACCGTTATATAGGCGCGAAAGGGAACGTGGTGGCCGCTTAGGCCGTGGTCGCAGCGTCGACTGGTGGCTTGGCTGCGGTAAACTACAGCAACATCATGCCCTGCGACCGGAACCATTTCATTTCGGCATGGCATGCCCTGCTCAACGGGCTGGAGCCGCAATCTGCCTTGGGCGTATTACCTGATACGGGTCAATAGGATCGAACATGCCCCAAGACAGAGCAATCGAGATTTTTGAACGGCTCAAAGTTGAGCAGCAGCGGGTCAAGGCAGGGCTTTTCTCTAGTGTCCATCACCTGCAACGTATTGATCCAGTTGCAACATCACAATCGACTCCGCACTCTCCCACCGAGTTGTCAGCGGGTCAAAAAAATAGGTGAGTAGGACGGGAGGCGAACGACCTCAATGTTCGTTCTCTCGGCATGTCGAGGCCGGACAGTTCTGAGGGGATATACCGGCGCTTGCTTGATGAGGCGCAGGCGCAGGCGCAGCAGAACGAACGTGACATCGAACTGGTGAAGATCAGCGTCGAGAAGTCATTGGCGAGCAATGGTCTTCTTCCCTGGGCTGACAAGCACGCGGGTCTACCATCTCGCAAGCGGTGAACCGCAGACGCACCGCTCACACCAAGTGACTTAGCAAGATGGAAGGCGGGCTAGGTTAATGCGTCGTCCGCTCGCCCGGCTTGCGCAGCCGCCACGTGGGATCGGGATGCGCCAAATAGGCCAGGGCCCGCCTCCACCAGTGTAGGCTGGCCCACCATGCCCTGTCGTTGTCAGGCTGGTCGATGCGGCAGGAGAGCTTGCAGGGGCAGGAGTAGGGGCAGACCTGGTGGGGCATGGCCAGGTCCCCCCGAAATAGGTTGCCGGCGCTTCGTCCGTAACGTGCCCGCCTGATTAACGCATTCGCCGGCTAAACTTGGTCGAGCCTGTGAGGCCACGGGCTTGGAAATGCCCGTGGCTTCGGCAGGTGCGCGAGCGCTCTACCGGCTCAGCGGTAGAAGGCTTGTGCGGCGCCGTAATCCGTAGCCGACCACTCCAAAACCGAGCAGCATGATAACCCAAGTGCTGGGCTCCGGCAGTGCAGCCGCCGCCGCGTTTGCTTTCACCGCCGCTAGAGCCGCTGGTTCCTGTGCCTTGCTAAAGTTAATGCTATAACCGGATGCGTTGCCGCCGAGAAAAGCATAATCCGTAACCGCGTTGTTCTCCAACGTGGCTGAAAATGATTTCAGCGCAGAAAGTGAGAGCGTCACTTGTGATGTGGGGCGACCATCCAGGCCTTGATAAGCTGAAAACGACGTCAAGTCAGCGATGCCGATCGTTCCGGTGGCCGCGCTTGTCTCGAACCGGACTGACACTCCGCGCTGCAGAGTGAACGACACCTTGTCGTTTGGAACCGTATACGTGGCGTCGAAGACATAGGTCAAAGCATTAGCTTGGCCGGCACATCCCAGCGCCGCCACGATGGGCACCAACGCACGAAGCTTAAACTGCATACTCGCTCCCCCAGCCGCAACCGTGCGGCAGGTGGCGGTTAACGAGGCTTAACGGCTTAGTATAGAGCCCCTCAATGCAGCAACGTGTCGGACGGCTGACCATTCGCTTGGAAGATTGGTGAACGCCTCTTGGCACGCGACCTCACAATCCAGTGACGGCGTTCCCATGCTTCCCGGCGTGTGATGGCGGCCCGACCGCATCGGGTTGACGATGATACGCAGCATGGGCGTTCCACCCGCCGCCGTCGGTCGGGTGTCAGGGAGGGCGGGGCCGAGGGGGTCCAGGGGGTCCAGATACGCGAAACCCGCGAACCTTTCGGCCGCGGGCGCAGGTGTGGAGGCCCGCTTATGGCAAGTTTCGCCCCCCGGTGCAAGCGCTATTCAGCAGCGATCCGCGCCCACGATGCGTTCAATGCTTCGCTCGTGATAGTGGCAGAGGCGTCGTCCACGCACTCGGTCCACAAGTCGAGCGCTTTGATCAGCAGCTCTTTGCCCCGGCCATGCCGCATCCGATAGCGCGTCTCTACCAGCGTGTACCCTACCGGCTGATCCACCAGCATGTCGAGGATGGCAGACTTCGGCACCGGAATGCGCTGGCGCCACAACGCATAGGCCACCTGCATCCGCGCGCTCGACAGGCTGTCAACCAGCATGTCGCCCGAGACACGGGCACCACCATCGATCCGCATCTCGTAGCTGACCCCGCGCACCGCTACGTCGCTGGTCGCCACCTCGTGCGCCCGCCTGATCTGCTCGGCGCTGGCGAGCTGCGTGGCGTCAATCGTGCCACGCTGGCGCAGGTCGGCTAGCGAGCCCTGGTGCGCCCGCAGGTAAGCCGCTTCCGTCTCGGGGGTGCCGTGCCCCTTGCCGGCTTCACGCTGCGCCACGATCCGCTCCACGTCCGTGTCGAGCTCGACGGGGGTACGGATCGTGCGGCGCTTGCCCCGCTGACGGACGTGGGTGATCTTGGCCGCCGGACGAGGCGCCTGCGACACCAAATGCACCTGCCGCTCGCGCTCGCGCTTGGCCGCCGTGTCCAGCCGCGCCTGGCGGGCCTTCATGCGATCGACCGCGCTAGGCATGGTCTTGGCGAGCGCGGCCAGCCGGCGCTTGGCCCACGCGATCCGCTCCGCCTTGATCGTCTCGCTTTCGGTGCTCATGCCTTCCTGCCTCGTTCTATGTGGATCAGGCGACCGCGGACTGCGGCTCGAGTATCTCGGCGTCAGCGAAGTGCTGCTTGACGCTCCGGGCCATGCGGTTCCCGCCAACGAGCCGAGCCACCTCTTCCGGCGACATCGCGACCAGCACGCATTCAGGATGCGCCGACGCCTTCACGAGATCGAACGACTGCTTGCTGTCGCTGATCACGACCTGCGTCTTGGTCGCCCAATCCAGACCGACCAAATAGGCATCGTCAGGCTGCGTCTCCATCGCCCGACAGGCCGCGGCCCAGCCGCGCACCATCGCAGCCGCTTGCTCCTGGAGCGGAGCCTGCTCGCCGCCCATCAAATCCTCGCTGTAGAGATCGATCTGCTCGAGCAGCATCTGATGAAGCTCAGCATCGACGCGCTTCAGCGTCGACATGCGCCAGCGCGAGCGAAACGCGCCCTCGGCTTCACCCACGACGCGGAGCGTCTCCGCAATCTCGGCCTGGCTGGCCATGCGGGGGTGCCGGCCAGTCATAGCGAAGCGGCCAAGGTGTCCGAGCACGCCGACCACGGCTTACCGGACAACGGCACCCGGCGGTGGCTAAGGCAGCCGCAACGAGGGCGCCTCGAGCGCGCGGCACCGAGCAGCACTTCCGATCGCGCGCGCGCGATACCCCCTATATCCTTTTTCTCTTCTCTCTTTTTCATTCTATCTAACTCCCTAAGAAAGAAGTGCAGTATTGCAGTGAGGATGCTGAAAAAGGAGCGATTGCAGGCATTTAGGCGCACTGCACATCGCACTGCACATCGTCCGAGACTGCTGAATGATGTGCCGTTACCGGCAGACGGCAAAACCGCACTGCACGTCGAAGTGCAGTCACTGCACATCCATCCGGAAGTGCAGTTTCGATGTGCAGTGGGTGCGGAGGCCATCAAAACCGCGGCCTCCTGCTTTCGGAGAGTTGAGACAGGCTCATACGGCCGGGCGCGTGATCGCGGTTGACCGCATCTTCCGTCGATGACGTGTGCGTCGTGTCGCTATGCCGGCTGTCCTTCCATGTGCGCCATGCAAGCAGGCCAGCCTGGTTGATCTGGACCCCGACCAATAAGCGGTTGCCGTCTACGTCGGCTGTTTCCGACCTTTCCTTGGAATATCCCGGCAGCATCTTTGTCAGCCGCGGGAAGAAGCCGCGCCCGGCCCAAGGCTTGCTCTCGGCGCCATATTCCTGGGCGGACCAACCGTTCATGCTGGCCAGTAGGTCGGCACGTAGCACCTTGCTGTCGGGAACGAGGTCGAGGCACTCCCGACGCCATGCGTCCACCGGATTGTTGTCGTCCTTCAGCGCCTTGCCGGCCTCCAGCATGCTCGCGGGTGGGTCGAACACGCCGCGGCGCGCGAGGCGCTGCCAACCCTCGATCGCCCACCAGAGTAGCCCTGTGAGCTCCGTCCGGCCGATCTGGTCAGCGATGCTCTCGAAACCTACCGGCTCCGGAGCGCTCTCCGGTCGAACGTTCGTCATGTGGACGATCAGCAGTCGATTATAGACCGCGTCCGACTGGTCCTTGACCCTAAACAGGTTGTTCGCGCTGTGGAGCACGGGGATGCCGAACCGGCCTTCCCAGTTCTTGCCGCCCTTGGTCTTGGTGCTGGTGCGCTCACCGGTAACGACGACCTTATAGATGTCCGCGTTGAGGAAGTCTCCTTCACCGACGGCGTCGTCGGCGATCCAGCCATACCGCCCGATCAGCGGCTCGGTACCGAACCGATCCTCAAGATCGCTGACGCGCGCGCCGCAGCAATTGTCGTGACCGAGCAGAAACCGCGCCAACTCCGTAATTTGCGTCTTGCCGGTACGCGATGGACCGTGGGCGAATAGACCCTTCTTTTGGCCACGCTGCTTGCTCGGTAGCGGCATGATCGCCGCCCCGAACCACTCCTGCAGCGTCGAGATGATCTCGGCGGCATCGGGATTGTCGGAGAATGCCTCTGTGAGGAAACTATCCAGCACCGTCCTGCCGCGATCTCCCGACAGCGTCGCCGCCGTCTTCCGGATCGCGTAATGATCCGGGGAGTGCGGGATCACCTTGAATGTGGCGAGGTCCAGGCAGGCGTCGTTCGCTACAAGCAGGCCATGCGCGTCGAACTCGACTTCGTTGCGGATCAGTTCGGGGCGATCCATGAAGTAGGCTTTCGCCGCGCCAAGCAGAGACGTTTTTGGCTCCAGTCCGATGGACGCGCAGGCCTCCTGAATGATGGCGCGTAGCCGCTGCGCCAGCCGCTCGTTCCAAGCCGTCCAGACACCCCCTTCATAGGCATAGGTGGTGCCATTGGTGTGGATCACGGGGCCATAACGGTCCTGCCACACGCCGACGACCGCCTTGCCTACGGCGACGGTCGCGGACTTTGCCTCCTTCTGAGGCTTGGCTGAGGGCTTCGCGGTCGGCCTTTCTTCGGCATCCGCATCATGTACGAGCTTGAGCGCGGTGTTGCCGGCTGCCTGTGGTCGCGGAGCGGCGCGCTCCGACCTATCCATGACCTTGCGGCGCCCGTCCTGGATCATGCGGCGGAGCTCGCGCTCTTCGCGCGTCCAGTTCCAATGCTCGTCCCGGGGAGCCGCGGCCTCAGTGGCACTCAGGATCCGGCCGACGATCTCGTCGTCGTCATAACCGCGAGCCACCATCGACATCGACACGCGCAGCTGTGTCTCGTGGATGGAGGCGCCGCCCACGGCACCATGCGACATGGCAGCAAGCTCTGCGTCGATGTCGATCGCCGGCTCGTATCCTGCAGCACGCGCATAGGCCGTGAACGGATCGTCTGCCCGCACCGGCTTCGGTGAGGCGGCGACGCCCTGCAGAACCGGCCGTTGATCGTCCAGCCATTCACACAGCTGTTCGAGGTCGTGGACACGGCCATTGTCCGAGATGATTTCGACAATCGCTGACTGACCGTCGTTGAGCTGTAGAGTGGCGGGCTTGCTGTTGCTGGTCCCTGGCAGGCGCAGGATGCGCGCGAGCTCGGCGCAGGCGGTGTCGCCGGCGAGGATCAGCGCCAACTGACGCAGCGCGCGCTCAATCGTCTCTCGTGCGGCCTGGCCAGGCGACACGTCGATCGCCTCTTCCAGCATCCAGTAGGCGTGGAGCCCGCCGCCGCTATTGACGATCAGCGTGGGCGGAAAGGGGAGATAATCGAGCGCCTGGATCGCAGCATCGCCGGAGATGCCTTGCTTGGCGCAATCGATGTCGACCCAGAGCGCGGGGCACTCCGCCACCGTTTCCTTCGTGCCACGAGTGACACCCTGACGACGGGTGCAGATGCCGAAGAATATCCCGGTGCCCGGCTGGTCGCGCTTACGGCAGAAAGACTGGAACACGTCGTTCTGACGCCCGAAGATCGGCACGGCACCGCCGCTCCGATCATTGGAGCAGGCGCGCAACTCGATTGCCTGAGACGCCTCACCGAAGAAGCGGCTCAGGAAATCCGTGCTGGTGCTGTAATCGCGGTCTAGCACTAGGCGTCCTTGCGGAAGTACGGGGCGCCCTGAGGCGCCCCGTGTGGCAGGGTCAGAAGCGGGTGCGGCCACCCGTGGCAGCTTTCGCCTTGGCGGCCGGCTCCGGCTCCGGCTTCTCTTCGCGCTCGTCCGCGCTCGGCACGCCGCTGTTCTCGATCCAATCGACGATGTTCAGCACCGGCACGTAGGTCTTCTTGTAGACCGGGTGCATGTAGCTGTCCCGCTGCAGCTCGATCACGGGCACAAGATCGCCCTTCAGCCGATATTCGCGGCCATAGGCCTTGCAGAGGTTGCCGATGCCGCCGATGCCGCCCTTGGACGATGCCGAGAACGTTACCTGCTCGCCCGTCGACAGGTCGACCAGCGGCAGCTCGTTCGTCATCGTCCACGGATCGACGGGCTTACCCTCTTTGTCCGTTTCCCAGAGCGCCTGATCCATGTAGCCGAGTGCATCGCGCGTTTCGGGGCGAAAACCCTGAGGCAGAAGCCCCATGCGCCGCTCCTGCGGCTTGCCGTCGCCCCAGCGGATCCAGCCGATCGACAGCTCGCCCATGTTCGCCACGAAGCGATGGCCGAGCTCGAGCTCGTCTCCGTTCTGGCCGAGCAGCCATTCTCCCTTGCTGAACTTGAGGAAGTTGCCGCTGCCGGCGGCCGCTTCCTGCCCGTATGCCGCGAACGGATCGTACCCGCTCGTCGTCGCGACGGCGCCGCCGGCGCCCACCGTCGTCATCTGGTTCATGCTGTTTCCTTCGCCTTGCTCTTGATGGTCAGGCGCTCCGAAGGGTCGCCCGGCCGGGTGAAGGGGCTGAGGTCCAGCCCCGCCGCGATTGCCGCCTTCGTGTCGACCGTCTCTCGGCCCTTCACGGACGACCAGGAGATCGCGAAGCCAAGCTCCGCGTCCTCCACCCGGCGGACCCCGTGGGCCCGCAGGATTTCCTTGATCTCTTCGCGCGCTTCAGCGCCTGCGAGCTTGGCGGCGCGCTCGTCATCGCCCGCCTGATCGATGCGCCCGACTGCGCTGGCGATGATCGACATGGCGTTGTCCGCCAGCGGGGTCTCGGCCTTGGCCGGCACGCTCGCCGCCTGCTCGTGCGCGCAGCGTGAAGCCCAGGCGCAGTTCGCGCACTCCTTGCCGCCTGCCATCTTGCCTTCGGGACGGAGGTCGATGGCGCGGACTGTGTCCATGATCAGCAGAGCGCGCCGCTTCGCCGCTTCGAAGGTGGCCTGGTCGGGCGTCACCTCGAATGACGTGACGCGATCCACGAAAGAGGCGTCGACATAGTCGATGATGGCGCGCGCGGGCTTGTAGGCGGTCGTCGCGGCCACGATGCCGAGCTGCGTTTGGACCTGCGCCCGGTGCTCCGCCTTCGCTTCGTCCAGGATCACGCGCGGATCGATGCTCTTGCATTCGCGCAGCACGACCTCGCCGTCGGCCATGATGACCAGCGCATCGGGCGTCACCGACAGGAACCCGTCGGTCAGCGTCTGCTGTTCGTCGCCGGCAAAGAGGATGGTCGCGCCGACCTGCGTTGCCCAGTGCCGTAGGGCAGGGAGCCACACCTCACGTTCGATCAGGTCGCCGCGAGCGGCCGCGCCTCGGCTGTCAACATAGCCGGCGTCCCGTTCCGCCTCGTTCTTGATGAACCAGACGCGTCGGGCGCACTGCCCGATCTCGCTGGCGCCGACCGTCGCAGTGCGATCGTGTGCCCACTCCTTGCGCTGCGTCGCGAGCCAAGCGCTGACGAAGTTTGTCATGCTCGCCCCTCCGCATGCAGAAGGTCACGCGCACGGAAGTAGAGGGAGGTCTCCGGCGGGATCGGATCGTCAAGCGGCTCGAACCCCATCTGACGATTGATGCGATCGCAGTGTCGGCTGACGAGCTCGAGCGCCATGAGGCGTATGCGTTGCTGCGCGGGCATAAGCCACGACGTCGCGATCTGCTCGACCAGCTCGTCTGCCGTCT
>Ga0325400_1007738_pt1 | contig 10279 bp, 8 predicted proteins | sample PopdelMetagenome_2_FD_205662 | JGI IMG/M metagenome (GOLD analysis project Ga0325400, IMG submission 205662) | Populus deltoides microbial communities from Bellville, Georgia, United States - Xylem-PdKOR-R1 | ecosystem: Host-associated > Plants > Phyllosphere > Stem > Wood/Secondary xylem...
CAACGAGGTCTCCAGGTCGAGCCCGGTCCGCGGCGAGAGGGCGGGTTCACTGGCCAGCCACTCGTCGGGCCCCAGCCAGACGATGCGGCCGCGATCCGTGGCTGTCCAGGTGTTGGGGCGCAACGGGAGGTCGATGTCGGCGGCGACCGCCGACGGTGCCCGCAACGACACCATGGCCTGCGCGGGTTCCACCGAGACGATCCCACCGGTCTCGGCCACCAGGTCTCGATCGGACAGGGCGTGGACGAGCGTGTCAACCGTCACGACGGGCTCCTTCGGGATCGACCAGCACCGACGACGTGACCTCCACGGTCACCAACCGACCCCCGACGGGGACCGACAACTGCTCGCCCACCCGTGCCCGACCACCCTTCACGAGCGCCAGGGCGAACGGGCGCCCCAGGAACGCACTGCGGTACGACGACGTCACGTGCCCCAGCATCGGCACCGGCGGGGCGGGGAGTTCCTCGACCAGATCCACGATCTGGGACCCCTCCGGCAACACCGTCACCCCGTCCACCGGCAACAACCCGATGAACTGCTGACGGTCGGCGCGCAGGTTCTCCGGACGCGAGAACGACCGTTTGCCCACGAAGTCGGGTTTCTTCTTCGACACCGCCCAGCCCAGCCCCAGATCCTGCGGGGTCACGGTGCCGTCGGTGTCCTGCCCGATGATCGGGTACCCCTTCTCAGCGCGCAGCACGTGCATCGTCTCCGTCCCGTACGGGGTGATCCCGAACTCCTGCCCCGCCTCGAGCAACCGTTCCCACACCGACCGGGCGTACCACGACGGGACGTTCACCTCCCACGCGAGTTCCCCCGAGAAACTGATCCGGGCCAGCCGCACGGGAACGCCCTCGAACTCGACGTCGACCCAGGTCATGAACCCGAACGCCTCGGCGGAGGCGTCGATGCCGAACACCGCCCCGATCACGTCCCGCGAACGGGGACCCACGACCGGGAACGTGCAGAACTGCTCGGTCACCGACGTCAGGTACACCCCCAGCGTCGGCCACTCCGTCTGCAGCCACTCCTCCATCCAGTCCAGGATCTTCGCCGCACCCCCGGTGGTCGTGTAGACCAGGAACCGGTCATCAGCCAGCCGCAGGACGGTGCCGTCGTCGATCACCATCCCGTCGGCCCCGCACATCACCCCGTACCGGGCCTTGCCGACGGCCAGCGAACTCATGAGGTTCGTGTACATCCGGTCCAGGAACTCGCCGGCGTCCGGGCCGGAGACGTCGATCTTGCCCAGCGTCGACCCGTCCAGGATGCCCACCGACGTCCGCGCCGCCGCGCACTCGCGCAGGACCGCGGCCTCCATGTCCTCTCCCGGCATCGGGTAGAACCGCGGGCGTTTCCACTGCCCGACGTCCTCGAACACCGCACCCGCCGCGACGTGCCAGTCGTGCACCGCGGTGGTGCGGACCGGGTCGAACAACTGCCCCCGGTCGCGGCCGGCCAGGGTCGCGAACGCCACCGGCGTGTACGGCGGACGGAACGTCGTCGTGCCGACGGCGTCCGGCCCGGCCCCGAGGAGTTCGGCCAGGATCCCCGACGTCAGGATCCCCGACGTCTTGCCCTGGTCGTGGGCGGTGCCGATCGTCGTGTACCGCTTGACGTGTTCGGGGGACCGCAGTCCGGCCCCCACGGCGCGCTGCACGTCGGCGACGGTCGCGTCCCGCTGGACGTCGACGAACTGGTACTCGGCCGGCCCCTCGACCCGCCAGAGCAGGGCAGGGCTCGCCGCCGCGGGTTCGTGCGGTGGCTCCGGAAGCGTTGCGGGAGCGGCGAGGTCGAGCCCGAGGTTGGTGAGGGCGGTGATCGCGGCGTCCCGACCCTCGGTCAGGACCCCGGCGAGCGTGAACGTCCCGCGAGCCGACCCGACGACGGACATCCCCCGCACCTCACCGTCGGGGACGAAAGCGCCCAGGACCGCGTCGAACCGCAGTTTCCCGCGGGCCTGGCTGAAGAGGTGGACGGCGGGGTTCCAGCCCCCGCTGACCAGCAGCAGGTCGCAGGGCAGTTCGCGGTCACCGACCTGACCGACGACCAGCGCCGCCTCCACCCGCTCGACGCCGACGGTTCCACGAACGAAGGACCCTACGAGGACCTCGACACCCGCAACGCGAGAACGGTCCAGCAGGGTCGGGGACACGGCGGGCCGCGCGTCGACCACGGTGACGGGGATCTGCGCCGCGAGGTCGAACGCCGCCCCGTACGCGCTGTCGTTGGTGCTGAACACGACCGCCCGAGACCCGGGGACCACCCCGTACCGGTTGAGGTAGGTGCGGGCGGAGTTCGCCAGCACCACTCCGGGGCGGTCGTTGTCGGCGAACACCACGGGACGTTCGTGCGCACCCGTGGCCACGACGACGTGCTCGGCGCGGATGCGCCAGACGCGTTGCCGCGAGACGTTCTTCGGTGCGGACGTCCCGAGGTGGTCGGTGCGCCGTTCGACGGCGAGGACGAACCCGTCGTCGTACACCCCGAAAGCCGTGGTGCGCTGCAGGTGCGTGACGTCGGTGAAACTCTGGAGTTCGGCCACGACGCCCGCGACCCACTCCAGCGCCGGCGCACCGTCCAGGAGTTCCCGAGAGCTCAGCAGTGCACCGCCGGCCTCGGCCTGTTCGTCGACGAGGGCGACCCGGGCCCCCGTGCGGGCCGCCGTCAGGGCCGCGACCAACCCGGCGGGGCCGGACCCCACGACGAGCACGTCGACGTGCAGGTGACTGCGGTCGTAGTGCGCGGAGTCCGGGACGTCAGCCAACCGGCCCTGCCCGGGGATGCCGTGGGCGACGAGTCCGTCGAACAGTTCCAGCGTCGAGGCCAGCAGCATCGGCTCGGGGAAAGGTTCCTCGACCTGGACCAGGCTGCCCGGGTCCTCGGCCCAGGCCGCGCCGATCCCGCGGGGGCGGCCGAGCCTGATGCTCGCCCCCGTCTGGTGGATCCCGTGCGCCAGCAGGGCCGAGGCGAGGGTGTCACCGGGGTGTCCCACGAGGGTTTCCCCGTTGAAGGTGAACTGCAGGAGCGTGGTCCGGTCGATCCGACCGAGGTCCCCCCTGCGGAATGTCTGGGTGGTGCTCACGGTCGCTCCCCCACCCGGTAGACGGTCTGGAACTGGTAGGTCACGGTGTCCCGGACCGCGTTGAACCACCGCCGGCACCCCGCACTGTGCGACCACCGCTCCGCGAAGGAACCCTTCGGGTTGTCCCGGAAGAACAGGTACCGCGCCCACTCCGCGTCCGACAGTTCCGCCGGCACCTCCGGGTACGCCACGTGCGCCTGCCCGCCGTAGTGGAACTCCACCTCTTCGCGCGGACCGCACCACGGGCACTCGATGAGTTGCATGACTCTCCCTCAGTGCGCCACGGCGGCGGCGCCGTGCTCGTCGACCAACCGACCCGTCGTGAACCGCTCCAACGTGAACGGCGCGTTCAACGGATGGGGTTCGTCGTTGGCCACCGTGTGGGCGAACGCCCACCCCACGCCCGGCGTCGCCTTGAACCCACCCGTCCCCCACCCGCAGTTCAGGTACACGTTCTCGAACGGCGTCTTCCCCACGATCGGCGAGGCGTCCGGGGTCACGTCGACGATCCCGCCCCACGTCCGCAGCAGGTGCGCCCGGGCGAACACCGGGAACAACTCCACCGCCGCCGCCATCTGCCGCTCGATGATGTGGAACGCCCCGCGTTGCCCGTACCCGTTGTACGAGTCCACCCCGGCACCCATGACGAGTTCACCCTTGTGCGCCTGCGACACGTACACGTGCACGGCGTTCGACATCACGATCGTCGGGTGCACCGGCTCCAACAGCTCAGACACCAACGCCTGCAAGGGGTGCGACTGGATCGGCACCCCGAACCCCAGCAAGTCGGTCAGCACCGACGTCGACCCCGCGGCGGTCAGTGCGACCTTCCCGCAGGCGATGTCCCCACGGGTGGTCCGCACCCCCGTGACGCGATCACCATCGGTGACGAAACCCGTCACCTCGCAGTCCTGGATCAGGTCGATCCCGGCCTCGTCCGCCCGCCGTGCGAAACCCCACGCCACGTAGTCGTGCTTGGCGATCCCCGCCCGCGGCTGGTACGTCGCCCCCATCACCGGGTACCGGATGCTCTCCGAGGTGTTGACGATCGGGCAGACCTTGCGGACCTCGTCCGGGTCAAGCCACTCCGCGTCCACACCCTGCAGCTTGTTCGCCTCGACCCGACGCACCGAGTCGCGCACGTCCTGCAGCGTGTGCGCCAGGTTCAGCACCCCGCGCTGGCTGAACAGGATCGGGTAGCCGAGGTCCTCCTCCAGGCCCTCCCAGAGCTTCAGGGAGTGCTCGTAGATCCCCGCCGACTCGTCCCACAGGTAGTTCGACCGGATCAGCGTGGTGTTGCGGGCCATGTTCCCGCCCGCGAGCCAGCCCTTCTCCAGGACCGCCACCTTCGTGATCCCGTGGTTCCTGGCCAGGTAGTGCGCCGTGGCCAACCCGTGCCCGCCGCCGCCCACGACCACCACGTCGTAGGACTTCCTCGGCTCGGGCGTGCGCCACAGGAAGTCCGGGTGCTCCGGCAGGTCCGCCCCGGGCGTGCGTGGGGTCATCAGGCTCGTCTCCCGTTCGGTCACCGCCGCGTCGACGACTGGTATATCAGTCGTCGCCGAGCCTAGGACCGTGCCTCTCCGCCGTCAAGCACCCGCGTTGTCCACCGGGGGCTCAGCGCCGACCAGGGAGCTGGATCGGAGAAGGAGGACTTCTTCGCCGACCTCGACGAGTTCGACTTCGCCTTCCCGTCCTCCGCGCCTGCCGCCGAGCGGCACGTGGACCATCGACGTCGAGGCCTACCCCGCACTGGTCGGCGCCGGTGCCCGCTGGAACGCGCTGGACGGTGGCTCCGAGCTGTACGCCTCGCCCCGGGCGGTGATGCGCACCTCGACCGACGTCCGGCGGTCGAACTCCGCGGCGATGTACCTCGCGATCGCCGCCTACGTGGCCAACGGCCGTTCCGTGCCCACCAGTTCCGAGCAGGTGGCAGACCCTGGTCCCGACGGTGGCCCCGCTGGTCGGACAGGGCTGGTCGTCGGACAGGGCTGGTCGTCGGCGAGCTCGGGGGAACGGGTCTCCGACCCCCTCAGCCAGGGCTCCGGCGCGGTGCCCGCGGTCGTGGTCTACGAGGCGCAGTTCCAGGCGGAGGCGGTGCAGGAGGACTCGCGGACCACGCAGGACATGGTGCTCGCCCACCCGGCGCCCACGGTGTTCTCGAAGCACACCCTCGTGCCGCTGACCCGGAGGGTTCCGTGGTGGGCGAACTGCTCAGCACGGGTTTCGCCGAGGTCGTCGCTCGCAGCGGGATTCCGGTCCGGACGACCCCCGGCGACGTGGTGGAACTGCCCACCTAGGACGTGCTGGAAGAGTTGTCGACGGCCGTGCAGCTGGGGGTGACCGTCGCGACGTCCGTGCGTTCCTCGACCCCTTCCACTTCCGGGCGGACCCTGGGGCGGTCGCCGGACTCTTCGACTACGAGTCGGGGCTGCGCGGGGTCGAGGTCGACGGGGAACCGCTGGTCACGATCGCCCCCTCGGACGCCGAGGACGAGTTCGAGCCGCTGGTCACCGATCTGCTCGACGAACCGGTCCAGCAGGAGATCGCGGACCCCACGCACCCGCGGACGTCGACCACCGCGACGCCGGGACCGGCGGCCGCCGAACTACCGTTCCCGAACCAGCTGACCACGGTGCAGAACCTCATCGCGGCCTACCTGGGTGAGGCCAAGCGCCCCTGCGACATGGTGCCGGCCACCGACGTCTCGGGATCGATGGCCGGCGACAGCCTGCCCGAACTCCAGTCGGCCTTGCGGTCGCCGGCGGACACGAGCACACCGACGAAGAACTTCTCCGCGTTCCAGGGCGGGGAGTCCCTGCTGTGGTTGCCGTCCGCCGACAGTGTCACCGAGCGCACCCGGTACGACTTCGCCCCCGAGCGGCGCGAGACGGCTCTCGGGGAGTTCCGGGCCGACGTCGAGGCTCTGTCCGCCCGTGGCGGTACCGCGATCTACGAAACCCTGGAGCGGGCGTTCACCGATGCCGAGATCCTGGCCGGACGGAGCCCGGACCACCACGCGTCGGTGACCCTGTTCACCGACGGGAAGAACAACGGTCCGGGCGGCCTGGGGAGTTCCTCGGCGTGGTACCGGGAGCAGGATTCGGACGTACCCCTGTTGGTCGTGAGCTTCGGGGACGCCGTGGTCTACGCGGCGGGTCTCCTGCTGGTTCCCAGTCGTCGTCCGGCTCCCGGGGCCGACGATCTGACGGCCGTCCGCAGGTCGGCGGTGGAGCTCGAGAGGTTCTGCGCCCGGAACTCCCTCGGCCTGGGCCCGGAACTGCTCGATCTGTGGAGCGTGCCCTGCGCCTGGTGGGCGAGGTCGTGGTGCCCTGGTGGGAGCTGGCGACCGCACCGGCGCACCGGCACAGCGTCATGAGCGTGGTCGCCGATCACCTCCTCACCGTCCGGGACAACCACCTGGCGCTGCCGGCTGGACTCCGGACCCGGGCCGCCCGCGATCAGCTGACGCTGCTGTCGACCGAACTGACCCGCGTCCGGGGCCTGGCCCACGCCGGTGGGGGCCGGCGGGTGGAGGTGCAGGGGTTGTTCCTGACCGACAAGTTCGCCCGGGGAGAACCCCCTGGAACGCCCGTGAGGGTCGCTCAGACCCGCCAGCCGAGCGCGGCGGACGCCTTCTCGGCGGCCTCCACGACGGCGGGGGTGACCTCGAGCAGCCGCTCGGCCCCGAGGCGGTAGGCGGGACCGGACACGCTGATGGCGGCGACCACCGAACCGTCGGGGCCCCGCACGGGAGCGGCGACGGCGTTCAGGCCGATCTCGAGTTCCTCCAGCGTGGTCGCGTACCCGTCGACGGCGATCTTGTCGAGCAGGTCCTCCACGTCGCGCCGGCGCACGAGGGTGGCCTCGGTGTACCGACGCAGCCGGGAGGCGAGTCCGGCGGTGCGCACGGGCGGGCAGAAGGCCATCAGGACCTTGCCGCTGGAGGTGGCGTGCAGGGGCGTGCGCTCCCCCACCCAGTTGTGGGTGACGACCGAGGAGGCACCGCGGACCTGGTCGACGTTGATGGCGGCGTCCCCGTCCGGGACGGCGACGTTGACCGTCTCGCCGGTCGTGGCCGCCAGTTCCTCGCACGCAGAGCGAGCACGACGGGTCACGTCGAGCTGCTCGGCGACGGCCCCCGCCAGCCGCACGACGGCCATCCCGAGCCGGTACTTGCCGCGGTCCCCCACCTGCTCGACCAGACCTCGGGTCTCCAGGGCGGTGACCAGGCGGAACGCCGTCGACTTGTGGACGTCCAGGCGCTGTGCGATCTCCGTGACACCGCCCTCGCCGAGCTCGGCCAGGACCTCGAGGATCGTCACGGCGCGGTCCACCGACTGCACCGGCGACGTTCTTCCCTCGGTGGGCTGAGCCATGCGACCCATCGTCTCAAACGGGACCGCGGACCGACAGCTGCAGGTGAGGTGAACCTCACTCCTTCTGTTCGATGACTGGTGTACCAGTCCGCCGGTAGTCTGCTGCGGTGACCGCCGAGCTCTCCGTGGACCCAGCCCCCTCGATGGCCGACCTCGCCTACGAGAAGCTGCGCGACCGGCTCGTCGTCCTGGACATCCGCCCCGGCGAACCCGTGAACGACGACGCCCTCGCGCGGGAGTTCGGCATCGGCCGGACCCCGGTGCGCGAGGCCTTCAAACGCCTCGAGGCCGACCGCCTGCTGGTCGCCTACCCGCGACGGGGGACGTTCGCGGCGACCGTCGACATGACCGACCTGGGTCACATCTCCGAGATCCGCAAAGCCCTGGAACCCGTGGCCGCGGCGGATGCCGCCCGCCGCGCCGGACCCGAGGCCCGGGCCGAGATGGAGGCGTTGGCCCGGACCGTGGCCGGGCTCGACGCCGCCGACCTGACCCAGCGCGAACTCATGAAGCACGACGTCGAGGTGCACCGCAGCATCTACCGGCACAGCCAGAACCCGTACCTGCAGGACGTCCTGGTCCGGCACGACAACCTGGCGACCCGGATCTGGTGCCTGGTCCTGGACCGGCTCCCGACGTTCGCCGGCCACGTCGGTGAACACGTCGCCCTGCTCGAGGCCATCGTCGCCGGGGACGCCGACCGGGCCGCCACACTCGCCCACGACCACGTCGCGGGCTTCGAACGGACCGTCCGCGGCGTGCTCTGACCCCTCGCCCTCACTCTCCGGAGCCAAAACTCACAGCCCCGTCACACCGAAGTGGGCACATTGCCCGACGACCACACCGGGTCATGCGACAAGATGTCGTCCGTGCGCCGTCTCGACACCATCGATGCCCGGATCCTGCTCGCCCTGGACGAGGATCCGCGCGCGACCGTCCTGGGCCTGTCCCGCCAGCTGGGCCTGGCCCGCGGAACCGTGCAGGCCCACCTCGAGCGACTCGAGTCGGACGGTGTGCTGCACCGGTTCTCGCGACGCCTGGCGCCCGCGTCCCTGGGGTTCTCGGTCTCGGCGTTCGTGATGATCGAGATCCACCAGGGCCAGCAGGACGACACCCTGCGCCGGCTGCGGGAGACCCCCGAGGTGCTGGAGGTCCACGGGATCACCGGCGACGGCGACCTCATGTGCCGGGTCGTGGCCCGGGACGCGGACGACCTGTACCGCGTGGGTCAGGAACTGCTGTCCATCCCGGGGGTCGTTCGGACCCGGACCTCGTTGGCCATGCGTGAACTGGTGCCCTACCGGATCGACCCGCTCCTGAGCGACCTGGCCGACTGAGCGGCCAGGTCGCCGGCGGAGGCGGCCTCAGCGTTTTCGACGCCCGCCCCCGGCCTTCGGCAGGTGGTCGGCGGGGCGTCCCCGCGTCCCCCCTGCTCGGGCCCGGCCCTGCGGCGGGGAACCCAGCAACGGCATCCCGCTCAAGGCGTCCGGATCCTGCCAGCGACCGGAGCGTCGAGGCGGATCGGGGCGCCGGAGCGTGACCTCCGGTTCGTCCGATTCCCGGGTGAGCAGTGCCACCGACCCCCTGTCCTCGCCGTTTTCCTCGCTGTTCTCGTGGCGAACACCGTTGCTGTGCAACGAGATCGTCCGGTGACGCAGCGCCGGCGAGCTCTCCCGCCCCGCCACCGTGACGTTCCGGCGGCCGAAGCGGAGGGCACCGAAGCGTCCACGCTGGGCGGCGAGGATGGCTCCGAGCCCGGCGACCAGGAGCACGATCCCCAGCAGCAGCGGCGCCAGGTCCGCGCCCGTGTAGGCGAGCTTGGTCAACTTCGCGACGGCGTTCTTGACCGTCGAACCCGTGGTCGCCTGGGCCGTGGTCCCCGAGCCCGTCGACGCGGCGACCGTGGTGCCCGAGCCGGTGACCGGTGCGGTCGTGGCCGGAGCGGTGGTCGTCGGCTGCGGGTTGCTCACCGTGACGGGGGTCCCGATGGGCGCCGGGGTGGACGTGTCGGTCGGCGTCGGCGTGCCTGCCGCGACCGGCGGGACGACGAACGACCGCACCTCGCTGGTGCCGACGTTCGTCCCGTCGGCCAGCGTCTCCACCGCGCGGATGGAGATGGTGCCGGCCGGCAGGGCGTTCGCCGGGACGAGGCTCCAGGTGCCGTCGGCGCCGACCTGGGCGACACCGAGGACGTTGCCGGACTGGTCCAGGACCGTGATCGTCGCGCCCGGTTCGCCGGTACCGGCGATGGTCGGGCGGTTGCCGGCCAGGACCTGCCCCTCGCTCGGCGCGGTGATCACCGGTTTGGCGATCGCCGTGGTCTCGGCGTTCACCATGAGCAGGCGAACCGTCTGCGAGGTGGAGTTGTAGGTCATGGCCTCATCAGCAGCCGGATCAGCCAGCAGCACGGCCTTGCGGGACGAGAGCAGGTTCACCTTGCCGGTGCTCTGGGTCGTCGCCTTGGTGGTGGCCGACTTGCCGTAGACCTTGGAGACCTGGCCCTGGGACCACTCGACCTCCTGGGTCGCGTAGACGAAGTTGACCTTCGAGCTGAAGCGGACCCCCTTGAAGACCCACGTCCCGTCGTCGGCGACCGTGACACCCGGGTACTTCGCGTCCTCGGGGTCGTTGGTCAGCAGCTTGACGTAGCCACCGGGTTCACCGAAACCGTGCACGTCCTCGTTCCCGTCGGTGAGCGACAGGTCGAGCGGCAGGGCGATCTCCACCGGCGCCGGAGCGTTCGGGTCGATCGTCACCGTCGTGGTGTTGGACGTCTTGGCGACGCCCCCCTTGACCTGGGTCGCGACGACGG
>Ga0325400_1007741_pt1 | contig 10277 bp, 6 predicted proteins | sample PopdelMetagenome_2_FD_205662 | JGI IMG/M metagenome (GOLD analysis project Ga0325400, IMG submission 205662) | Populus deltoides microbial communities from Bellville, Georgia, United States - Xylem-PdKOR-R1 | ecosystem: Host-associated > Plants > Phyllosphere > Stem > Wood/Secondary xylem...
TTAAATTTCTCAACTTATAAACAAGTATGTGATTTATCAAGAATTTGGAGTTAATAAATTCTCCTTCATGTTTTAGTTTGTAAAAGTCCTGCGGATCGATTCCAGAAATATATCCAGAAAATAAATAAATAATATTCTGGTTTAGTAGATTATAATCTTTCGGATGCTAAAAGCACTCATTTCCCTGTCAGGTTTTGCTTTACCAAAAAAATTTCATTTTAACTTAGATAAAAATCCCTACCATAGCCGCTTACGTTACACACATATGTTTGCCTCTATATAAAGGAAGGTTTAACATGAGAATTGAAACCACAAATCCCTCAACCCATAAACACATTGCTACCTAATAATTGCTAGATGGCTATTCGTCTTGGCTGGCCATTCTTAGGAATGCTCTTCCTAATAATTTGCCTGTTAGCTTCTGCTAAGCTAGTGATGCCAACCACAGATAGTAATGTTACCGCTTACTTCAATCGAACATCCTTTCCAGAGAATTTCACGTTTGGGGTAGCCTCATCCTCTTACCAGGTAGCGAGACTGAACCTTTACTTAGCTTCCAGGCTAGGATTCCCTATACGTAGTCATCAACTTCTCATCATGAGACTACAGCTAGCTATAAAGATACACACAATTCAGATGGTTATAAGACTAAACCAGGCTGAGCTTATAGCTAGCTGAGAACATACACCCAATTCAGATGCTGCTGTACTCCTAGCAGCTCGTTTCTGTCGCCTTCCCTCCAATTTATTTTCCAAATTGGAGCCAATCAAATGGTTTACATGCTTATAAAAATATTACATTAAAAATTTTAGAGTGAAGCAGGACCAAAACACATGCATTGAAGGAGTTTTGTTTATTGTATATAACTATGTGTCAAAAAAATTAATGAATTCCTACATATACCAATACGATATTATCAATATTAATATTTTTCAATTCTTTGTTAATGGTATCAAGTACGAGGGTAATGTCGGAGGTCACAGAGGTCAGAGTATATGGGAAAATTTTACTCGATCTTACCCAGGTATCTCTCTCTCTCTCTCTCTCATTATGAATTTTAGTAATTTAATTATTATAATTTGCTTTATTGGCTTTTGTCTTCCCCTCAGGTATGTTGCTAAGAATAATTCCTTCAATTTTTTTAACTGAATCTTTCATATATCCTCTAATTTCTTAGAACGGATTACAAGATTAGAGTTTAGAATACAAGATTAAAAGATAATTTAACTTGTAAATCTTCAAATTAATTTATAGTTGTAGAGAACATATAGATAAAATGATGCCTCTCTTTCATTACTTGAATATTCTTACATTTCAATGGTGAACATATATCTTATTATTCCTTATATTGATTTTAGGTTTATGTATTATCACATTTTCTTCTTCTTCTTCTTTCAGAAAGGATAGCTGGTGGCACCAACGCGCACATCGCAAATGATTTCTTCAATCGCTACGTGGTATATATCAATTTAATAATAACTGTTTAAAAAAAATATCAATTTGATGATAATGGGATTATGGATTGCTTTTAGCATGACTTATGAAGAATCGATCTTTTTTAGTTAATTTTATTCATTATCGAAATTTCTTTTTTCTAAACAACTCGTAATAAAAATAACACATATTCCAAACCATGGCAACTGGATTTGAAATTAACAAGTTATTCATTGCTAAGATGATCCAATGATGTACATTAGATAAGCTAAATTCCTCACTGGTAAAGAATTTTGAAATTCTTTTGCTGTAGTAAGATTATTTTTGGTTAGTGTAGTAGAATAAAGGAACAGATACAAAGAGAAAAACATATTTTATACAATAAATCTGTTGCTATAATAATTTTGATGTAAATTTGTGTCCTGTCTTTTACAGGAAGGAAGTGTCTCCTATCTTTATCTCTCGTCTTAATATGTTAACTAAATGCTATTTAAAAAACACAAACACACGCGCACGAGCTCACACACAAATTCATGTATCTTCATCTCCTTTGATACGCTAGTTTTTCCACTAAGATTATAGTAAAAATGGACTATAGCGCAAGCAGGGTTTAGAAACACAAAACTAAAGTTTAATCTGAATACATGTAATAATGAACGTGAATGCCATACCGTTACAGAGTGATCTTCAAATATTGGAGGACTTGCATATGGATGCTTTCAGATTCTCTATCAACTGGGCCAGATTACTTCCCAGTAAGTATTAGTTAGAGATAAAGAACAGTGAAAGGATGTGCATTTAATATTTATTTGTTGACACTTTTTTTACTTTTAGTTTTCTCAAAAACAAATATTTAATGATATTCAGGTGGGAATATAAGCCAAGTGAACCAGTATGGAATTGATTTCTACAACAAGGTCATCAATGACAGCATAGAAAAAGGTTTAAATCTTCTCCCTCTTCTTAGAATAAATATACAATTCCTGTTGTTTCATGTGTGCTGCTTGAATCTTCAAAATAATTTGTTAAGAAATGTGGATCATAGTTAAAAGAACTCAGAAAATTACTAGCATGGCTATCGCAAGCATATTGAACCAACTATTTAGTAACTTCTTGAATTGATTCGTGTGAATTTGATTTCATAATATGAAAATAAAACCAAAGGGGATAAAAAACTAAATCATTTTTTTTTCCAGAGGGAAAGAAAAAATTCACAATATGATTTGAGAAGATATCTAAAAGCCGCTCTCATGTTTTGAGGGTAAACTTCACAGGTTTAGAGCCTTTTGTAACTATCTTTCATTGGGATAGTCCTCAAGCACTTGAAGACAAGTACGAAGGGTTTCTAAGTGATCAAATCGTGTAAGTTATCACCTTTTATCACATATTGTGTTCCATCATCATATAATTCAAAAATAGAAGTCAAGCATTTGTATTTGTAAAATTATGATATGGAATTGTTACACAGAATTTCTGTAATTCTTTTAATTAATTTATAGGAACGATTTTCGAGACTATGCTGACCTTTGCTTCCAGAAATTCGGTGACCGAGTGAAGTACTGGATTACTTTAAATGAGCCCCAAAAGTTCTCCAGTGCTGGCTATGATTCAGGTGACTTTGCACCGGGCCGATGTTCCAAATGGGTGAATGAAACGTACTGCAAAAAAGGAAACTCTTCCACTGAGCCTTACATAGTTGCCCACCATCTCCTCCTTTCTCACGCAGCAGCAGTAAAGACATACAAGGAAAAGTATCAGGTATCCAATAAATGCATATTTTTAATGGATAGAGTATTATTTAATCCCTATGAACAATATATTTAGGTATCCCTTTTTTTTATTGAAAATGTAGGCATCTCAAAATGGGAAGATTGGGATAACTCTCAATACCCCTTGGTTCGAACCCTACTCTAACAGTACGGATGATTATGATGCTGCCAAAAGATCTCTTGATTTCACGCTTGGTTGGTATGTATTTCTCCAAAACATGAGCTAGTAGCTAGCTGGATCTTCTATAATTTTCATTAATTATTTCAATAAGACAATTGCTTGGTGGTTGCTTAGTAGTCCTTGTGATATAATTTGGAAGCTTCATATCAATTTCATTTGTATTACTGCTCTAATCCAAAAGTTGGGCTCCTTTAGCATCATATTTCCTGTCAGAAGACAGTGGTGGATAGTTTAACAAATCAGCAGAGTTTATTTAGAGTTTTGGTTTGAATTTAAATTGTGTCACTTTTGTATCCTGATGTTGGAGAGTCGATATTGTCTTGTTGGCTGTAATTGTTTCATTTAATCTAGAATTTCGTAAAAATAAAAAATAAAATTAATATATATGTATAACTCGTAACAACATTTCATGTTTCTAGGTTCTTGAATCCTATAACATATGGTGACTATCCGACCAGCATGCGGGAATTGGTTAAAGAAAGATTGCCAACATTCTCGTCACAAGATGAAGTGAATGTAACATTTGACTTTGTTGGATTAAATTACTATACTGCATATTATGCAGCAAATGCAAATCCTGCTGACCCAGATCATCTTAGATATCAAACAGATTCTAATGCCATCATTAAAGGTAAGAATTTTGTCATTTTAGTGAATTTGTTAGTGAGGTTATGCCCTGCGGGTTTAAAACAAGCTGAGGTTGTTATAACATAATTAATTTCACCTTGTTGTTCTCATCATACTTTTTCAGCAAAACGAGATGGGAACCCCCTCGGTCCACAGGTTTGTATGAAAATGATACGTATTTTACCCAATTCTTTAGACATTCGATATTGCGAAAGCATGTTATAATTAAGCTGCATATGTGACAAATTGCAGGCTGGTGCAACATGGCAGTTTGTCTATCCAGAGGGGATAAAATATCTTTTGAATCATACCAAAGACAATTACGAAGATCCAGTAATTTACATAACCGAGAATGGTATTATAATAAGCTTTGCAGATTAAAATGGGGATCTCGTAAGATTTTAATGGCCAAACTCATTAATTCTTTGTTTCTTTCATATTTTTCGTCTATTTAGGGTACAGCCGCGTGCTTGCTAAATTATCAGATTCTGAAACCTTGGATGATAGTCAAAGAATAACATTCCATTATGACCATCTGCAGAATGTTCTAAATTCTATCAAGTGAGTTTACCTATTGCGTAATTCCACGGTTTTAATTTCCGTTCTTCGTTGTTTTTGCCTTAAATTAAGAGTTAGGGCTCAAATAGTGATTTAAATAAATTAAAAGACCAAACTGTTAACATTTGAACTGATCATTTTTGCAGCGATTATAAAGTTAAAGTCAAAGGTTACTTTGCATGGACTTTCACCGACGACTTTGAATTTACAGATGGATACACCATAGGATTTGGTTTGGTGCACATAAACCGTACAGATAATTTAACAAGACAGATGAAGCGCTCAGCAACCTGGTTTTCAGAATGCCTTTTGAAGAACTGAGCTAATCCAACGGTTTATTTCAAGCGATTAAGACTAGCTTGATGGATGGGAAAGACTTTGGCCAATATATATATATCAACGGTCCAGATAACTGGGTTGTATTAATATTTCCTAGGTGTGCTGCACTGTATGTTTCAATAAATTAAAACTTGGCTATGTAACCAAGTTCAATATCAATGTTAAAAATCTATGGTTTATATGCCCCTCTGATTTTCAAATAATATTATTTGCTAAGCCACTGTAAATTTAGGGGCGACGATCTTGAGTTTGATAATGATGATGAATTCAGTGTTACAGCGTTTACAAATAATGAAGGTGTTGAAATAAAGAGTGTTGGTGTACGGATGTTGCATGAAGATGAAGAAGAAGAAGGAGATGATGACGATGATGTACAAATAATTCTGATAATGAAAGCTTTTTTAAAAACTTTAATTATATAATTTGGACCTAATTTTTTTTTTTTTATTCACGTGGGGTGTCCGGGCCAGCTTATGCGCACCACGACTATTCCCCACGGTCCATTGGACATCCTGCAAGCCCAAAAATAAGTAAGGCATTACAAAAATAATAGACGTGCACATAAAGAATCAAACACGGGAGAGGTGGCCAAGACCTAATTTGTACCTAATTTTGATTCTTATAGTCCTCGTATCTCTTTTTCTCTCTGTTTCTAGTTTTAGTTGTAAGATTATATATATTTTAATCTTTTTATCTCTTTTTGCCGCCGCTCATGCTGTACTTCCAATACAAGTGTAGAAATTAAAATTGTCTTGTCTTTTATACTTTTTAGTCCATGTCTTTTCATGACGTGTTGAATTTTGTCCCTAACAAATAAAGTCTTGCAATTTTGTCCAATTTCTCACAACAATTGAAGAATAATTTTAGTGGATAAACTATTAGCTTATTCTTTTTAGCTTGATTAGTTTATAATATTTCATCTTATATATATATATGCTGCTTTCTATTTTGATTAATTCGGAGCTAACAAAATGAAGCAATACGAAAGTATGCGAAACCAGATCATAGCAAGCGACGCTGTCTGATGATTACGCATAACAATGAAAGATCCTTCACTAAATTATGATGATATGGATAATTCACTAAGTAGAAAAATTCATACTTTCAACTTACAGTTATCACCCGCCATTCAATCTAGCTTGCGCTACAGCCTCAACATGTAGTTAGAAATTTTCAAATGTTAGGATAACTGTGGCTCATCAAAGACATGCATGTACGAGCTTGGCAAGAACAAATCATTATATAAGATTCAATACAGAATAAAGTAAAATAATAATCATTTGTAAGCAAGGAAGAAATCAACTCAAGTATTGAGTGTTCTGCCCACAATAGGCCAATTGAGTGCCCCATATATATATTGGATCATTGGAGGATGTCGTTGAAAGCACAAATATATCCCACAGTCAGTAAAATGGAGAGGAGATGGGTTTTCGGGCTTTTGGAAATTGGGCCTAATGATACTTAATTAATTGTTCATTAAACCTTGTCAATGGGATTAGGTTAATAAGATTAACAGAAGCAAGTTGACTTTAAAGCTTGACTCCGACCTTGACACGAAAAGGTTGACTTGAAGCAGAGCATCTACTATTAGCTTAGAGAGAAGGGAAAGTGAAACCTAATGTGAATGATGCCTGCTTTAGTTTCATCTCATGGGTTCTTTTTCTATGTTGAGAATCATATAATTTTATTATTATATAGTAGTTGTTGTTGGTTTTTAAAATATTTTTTATTTAAAAATATATTAAATAATATTTGAACTATGTTACTGGTTGATCTTCAAAGTTATTAGAAATTTTAGGTATACTGGTTTTACTAAAAAATTTAAAAATAAAAAAAAACTTTTTAAACTAGACATTTACAACTTATGAATTACAAACATCATTTATGACTATTTAAATTATATATATATTTTAATATTTTTTACCTTGCCACCCTGAGTCCAAAAATACTCCGTCCATCACATGTCACAGATGACGCTTGTTGGGAGGAGGTCAACCCAGGTCATTCCGCGTAAAATAAGAGGCTCACGGACAGGATGGATCGTGGGTCGCACTGACCTATCCCAACAACAACAAGGAACAGGATCAATAGTTTAAGCGCATACTTTTCCAATTTACATGGAATACAATAGACGGTGAACACTACTTGTGATCGCCAACTAGAAGTATTATCCCTAATAAGTAGGTTGCTTGGTAGTATTTACTTTTCTAAACTCCTACGATTTTCCCGTGTCATGACTTATGATGTTTAAAAATAAAGGGATAAAAAAAAAAAAAAAAGGAAAGAAAAAACTTTTGACCCAAATTCCTGGTAAAGTGTCCTTTCATCTTTGACGCTTGGGTTTCTAGGCAATTGCGCATGATTTTACCTCAAAATTTAAAACCCAAAAAATCTTGGATATAAATGGGTTTGTTCCTGCGAAATCCCTTGTGATGGCAACTCTTTTTCTTTCTTTCTTTTTCATTTTACTTTGAAGATTGAAATAATCTATTTAGCTAGGTTTAAAGAATTATATCACGCTTTATGTATCAAAATTAATTAGCTACACTTGATCTACTTAAGATAATCTATTCATACCAGATTGGTCAAATTAATTTATAAGAATTTAAATCTCGAACCCTAGTAATGAAGGTAATGGGTTGTTTAATATCAAACAAATTCTATATTTTTGAAATCATATTTATTTCTCTCACAAAAAGGTGAAGTTTATAGAAAAGTTTAGGATCCAATAATTTAGTCAGCGAAAGAATTTAATTAATTCCATTAAACTTGTGAGGGTAATGTAATATGCTTCTTGTGGAAAACTTTAGCATGGCTTGTCTGAACTTTAAACATAATTGACAACGTCGGACCCTCCCTGCTTAAAAGAGACGTTCTTTAATTTATCGTAATAGACTTGGGCACTTCTGAAGGAATCTTGAACAGCTTGTCTAGATTGAATACGTGAGTCGTGTGTTGTTGGTACACTGTAGCAAAACAGGCTGGTGCTCCATGCTTAATTGACCTGCAAAATCTGAGCCCTCTTCAATATGAACAAGGACCTTGATCGAGAAAGTCAGTCCACCCCCGTGTTCCTTGAATATTTCTCTTCTTACTTCGCATTGAGCTTGCAACTCCACAATCTGTTGAATCTAATCTGTTTCTTCATTCTTTATTTATTCAAATCATGAGATCAAGACAAGAAGGATTTGGATTCGAGGAAGAATCCCTTCAAAAATAATCCACAGGTCGGGCTTAAATAGCTAGGTTTATAAAATTTGCTAAAAAAAATTGATTATTCAAAATGCTGTCTAAAACTATTCAATTTACAAAATTTAAGTAAAGAAAGAAATAAAAATCACAACGAAATCAAGTCCTGAAAATTTTATAAAAATCGAAAAACCCTCATAAGACTTGGAAAACGTAGGCCAAAACAATGAAATCTGGGATCCAAAACAATCATCAAGGAGCATAGCTCCCTATCCAAAACGCGCACCTCCGAATTGGGGTGATTTGTTTATCCTGACTCTCGAATAAAAAATGATAGCCACTATTATGGAAAGAGTAGGCAAATTAAATCATATCAAATTGGATTAATTTGGACTATTGTTTTCTTTTATCTTTGCGTTGGTCTGCACTGTCAAGATAGTCTAGCGCTATCAACTTCGTATCTGAAAGCTAAGCTTCTCCTGAATCTCCATCGCCACTTTTCTACATCATAAGCATAACAATGTTTTTGAGTTTGATAATATTTTCTCGTTTTATTCTAGTTTTAAGGGTAGTGGAGCTGCTTGAAATTACAAGCCAATAAAAAATGAGCTTCAGAACATGTATATGCAACTGTTTTCCCTTTTCTTTTCTTTTTTTCTTTTTCTAGAATGAAATATGCATGCAAATCTGTATTATTCTCACAATTGAAATACGAGAAGAGAGGTGATTAAAGGTGAACAGTTTATTTTGCGAGGAAGGACATGATATCTCATAAGATTTAACGGAAGATATGGACAATGGTAGTTTATGACTCTATGTAATGGTGTGGTCCATTTGTGGAGAAACCATCTCGTTGGGTGTTTCTTGATTCCAAACTTTTCAAGGGTCACTTTCTTTATATTTTAACTTTTTAAGCGGATACTTTGGATCCAAAATGTCATTTTCTGTATACGAGTGTCTGGAGGGTACCAGAAATTTACGTGTGTGCCTTGAAACGGAGGAGAAAAATGTCATAACAAGAAGATTCACAATTTAAAAAAAAAAACAAAAAAATAGGCTGAAAAAGATTTCAGATGTATAAAAAGAATTAAGATGAAATTTTGGATGGAATATTTACGAGCCTAAATCATATTTCATTGTATTCAAGATTAAAAAAATAATGTAAATTCAAGATTAAATTAAATAATTATTGAACGGGTTTATAAAGTTATCTTATATAGAAAATATTTTGTTTTGACCTGACTGTATGATGTCCTAATCAAAAGTGACAAATAGAAAAATATTGGGTTTAACATGAATTATATAACAGTAATTGAATAATTAAAAATTTGAAAAGCTTTTTTAAATTTGTCAAATAATCAATGACCATGGTATTAAGAACAAACATGATTTCACTGGGTAGACACTCTTCATGTTATAATATATAAATCAAAATATTATTGATAAATAAATAATAATTACACCAACAAACTGGTAAATGAAATATTAAGTTAAATCACTTATGATTTTCTAATATTTGAGGGATCATGATAGGTTACTAGACATTGTACTTAATCTTCAAATATAAATCAATAAATTATTGAATTGATAATAAATTAATTTGTTTAATTTATTTAATCCTATTTTATTTAGGATTGTGAATTATATTTGGAAAAACTTATTAAAAAACTTAATGGGTCACACACATGGACCCATTGGTTATAAATTAAAATGAGATGATTAAGTAAGTATGACTTGATTGTAAATAAGTTTTAGAAATTGAATACTAGATTATAATTTATATAAGGAATTACAATTCTAGACCTAGAAAAATCAAGTAAGGACTTGATTGAATAAATTTATAAAATTATCCTTAAATAATATATGTGATATTATTCAGGAGCAAATTGATAATTTGTTGTTTTTTGGGTTTTTAGGTTTTTCTATAAATAGAATATTTTTTTATATATCATGGACATGCTCTTAGACCCGACCCACAGGTGGGTGGCCACTCCCATGAGCCAAAACACGAGGGTGAGCCCGTCTACTCGAGGTCTCTGGTCAATCAGACACTTGCATGTAGGTTGAGAAATGCAAGTAATAGGATTCGAGCGAGTGATATTCTCTTCCACTAACTGAGTCTTAACCACTTGACTATTGTCAGTTAAGCTACTAGTTTACTTGCCTTATAAATATGTGAT
>Ga0325400_1007742_pt1 | contig 10276 bp, 7 predicted proteins | sample PopdelMetagenome_2_FD_205662 | JGI IMG/M metagenome (GOLD analysis project Ga0325400, IMG submission 205662) | Populus deltoides microbial communities from Bellville, Georgia, United States - Xylem-PdKOR-R1 | ecosystem: Host-associated > Plants > Phyllosphere > Stem > Wood/Secondary xylem...
GCCGCCCAGATCCGCGAGGCGTAGGCGACGTCCTCGTCGCGGAAGGTCTCCGCCGACGCCACGTCGATGAAGGCCGGCGGCAGGCCCGACAGGTCGGTGGCGCGGGCCGGGGCGGCGTACGGGGACACGTCGGGTCCGCCGGCCGCCTCCCCCAGCAGTGCCCCCCAGCCGGTCTGGTTGGAGGTGCGGTCCCACACGCCGACGCCGGCCATCTGCTGCGCCGAGCCGGACTCGTTGCGGTCGTCGAGCATGGGGTAGATCAGCACCTGGCCGACCAGCGCCACCTCGCCGCGGTCGCGGGCCATCAGCGCCAGCGCGGCAGCCAGCCCGCCCCCGGCACTGGCCCCGGCCACCAGGACGCGGGCGGGGTCCACCCCGAGCTCCTGCGCCTGCGCGACGGTCCAGAGCAGGGCGGCGTAGCAGTCCTCGACCGGGCCGGGGTGCGGTGTCTCGGGGGCCAGGCGGTACTCCACGCTCACCACGGCCAGGCCGAGCTCCGCGGCCCACGCGGCGACCTCGGGCAGGCCGGTGCGGGCGTCGCCCATGACCATGCCGCCGCCGTGGGTGTGCACGACGGCGGGCACCGGGCCCGTGGCCGAGGTCGGCTGCAGCACGATGACCTCGACGTCACCGTCGGGTCCGGGGACCGACCGGGTGCTGACGCGCAGCGCGCCGCCCAGGGAGAGCTCCTCGTCGCTCGGCGGGGGCATCAGCGGGTTGGGCTGCCGGAGCAGCGGCACCATCTCCGGGGTCAGCGAGGAGGGCAGCAGGTCACCGATCGCGTCCAGCGCGGCGGCGACGTGCGGGTCGAAGGGCGGGCGGGGCGGCGACGTCGTCGTCACGGGTTCTCCTCGGGCCGGGGCGGTCGCCGGTGACCGCCGTCACCATCCTGACCCGGCGGTGGCCGGCGCCCGAGCGCCACCCGGCGGGGGTTGCCCGCCACGTGGCGGGTACGCCGACGCCCCGGCCCTCCCGTGCGGGAGGACCGGGGCGTCGGTGCGGTCAGGTCAGCTGCAGCCGCTGGTGGAGCCGCAGCCCTCGCAGACGTAGCAGCTGCCGGCGGGGCGCATCTTCGTGCCGCAGGTCATGCACAGCGGCGCGTCGGTGGCGGTGCCGGTCACCAGCTCCAGGAGCTCGGCCGAGGAGTGGGCCTCCTTGATCGACGTGGGGCCGGCGGGGGTGACCTCCTCCTTGGCGGGTGCCTCGGTGGGGGCCGAGCCGCGCAGCGCCTCGAGGTCGACGTCCTCCTCGACGACGGCGGTGGAGGCCGAGCCGTAGGACCCGGCGACCTGCGCGGCGCGCTCCTCGGCGGTGAAGATGCCGAGGTTGGCCCGCTTGTCCACCGGCAGGTGGTCCAGCGCCAGGCGACGGAAGATGTAGTCCATCACCGACTGGGCGATCCGGATGTCCGGGTCGTCGGTCATGCCGGCCGGCTCGAAGCGCATGTTGGTGAACTTGGAGATGTAGGTCTCCAGCGGGACACCGTGCTGCAGGGCCAGCGAGATCCCGATCGAGAAGGCGTCCATGACACCGGCCAGGGTCGAGCCCTGCTTGCCCAGCTTGAGGAAGACCTCGCCGAGGCTGCCGTCCTCGTACATGCCCGCGGTCATGTAGCCCTCGGCACCGGCCACCGAGAAGGAGGTGGTCATGCTGGTGCGCTTCTTGGGCAGCCGCTTGCGGACCGGGTGGGCCAGGGTCGCCGCCACGGGGGCCGGGGCGGGCTCCTCGACCTTGTCCTTCTTCTTGCCGCCGTCGGACAGCGGCTGGCCGACCTTGCAGTTGTCGCGGTAGATCGCCAGGGCCTTGATGCCCATCTTCCAGCCCTGGAAGTAGATGTTCTCGACCTCCTCGACGGTCGCCGTCTCCGGCATGTTGACCGTCTTGGAGATCGCACCCGAGATGAACGGCTGCACCGCGGCCATCATCCGGACGTGGCCCATCGGGGAGATGGCCCGCTCGCCCATGGCGCAGTCGAAGACCTCGTAGTGCTCCGGGCGCAGGCTCGGGGCGTCGACCACGTGGCCGTGCTCGGAGATGAACTCGACGATGGCCTCGACCTGCTCGTCCTGGTAGCCCAGGCTCTTCAGCGCCCGCGGGACCGTCTGGTTGACGATCTGCATCGAGCCGCCGCCGACCAGCTTCTTGAACTTGACCAGCGAGAAGTCCGGCTCGATGCCGGTCGTGTCGCAGTCCATCATGAAGCCGATGGTGCCGGTGGGGGCCAGCACCGAGGCCTGCGCGTTGCGCCAGCCGTTGGTCGCACCGACGGCCAGGCACTCCTGCCACTGCGCGGTGGCGGCCTTGAGCACGTCGGCGTCGTCGGCGCCGACCGGGCGGATGGCGTCGTTGGCGGCGGCGTGCTTGCGCATCACCCGGGCGTGGGCCGAGGCGTTGCGGGCGTAGCCGTCGTAGGCGCCGACCACGCCGGCCAGCTCGGCCGAGCGGCGGTAGGCGGTGCCGGTCATCAGGGAGGTGATGGCGGCGGCCAGCGTCTGCCCGCCGCGGGAGTCGTAGGCGTGGCCGGTGGCCATGAGCAGCGCGCCGAGGTTGGCGTAGCCGATGCCCAGCTGGCGGTAGGCGCGGGTGGTGTCGCCGATCGGCTCGGTCGGGAAGTCGGCGAAGCAGATGGAGATGTCCATCGCGGTGATGATCAGCTCGACGGCGCGGGTGAACAGGGTCGCGTCGAAGGTGCCGTCGGCCCGCAGGAACTTCATGAGGTTCAGCGAGGCCAGGTTGCACGAGCTGTTGTCCAGGCTCATGTACTCCGAGCAGGGGTTGGACGCGTTGATGCGACCGGTCTCGGGGTTGGTGTGCCAGTCGTTGATCGTGTCGTCGTACTGGATGCCGGGGTCGGCGCACTCCCACGCGGCCTGGGTGACCTTGCGGAAGAGCTCCTTGGCGTCGACGGTCTCGATGACCGAGCCGTCGGTGCGCGAGCGCAGCCCGAAGCCGGTGCCCTCCTCGACGGCGCGCATGAACTCGTCGTTGACGCGGACGGAGTTGTTGGCGTTCTGGTACTGGACGCTGGTGATGTCCTTGCCGCCGAGGTCCATGTCGTACCCGGCGTCGCGCAGCGCGCGGATCTTGTCCTCCTCGCGCGCCTTGGTCTCGACGAACTCCTCGATGTCGGGGTGGTCGATGTCCAGGACGACCATCTTGGCGGCGCGACGGGTGGCGCCGCCGGACTTGATGGTCCCGGCCGAGGCGTCGGCGCCGCGCATGAAGGAGACCGGGCCCGAGGCGGTGCCGCCGGAGGACAGCAGCTCCTTCGACGAGCGGATCCGGGAGAGGTTCAGGCCGGCACCGGAGCCGCCCTTGAAGATCAGGCCCTCCTCGCGGTACCAGTTCAGGATCGAGTCCATCGTGTCGTCGACGGCGAGGATGAAGCAGGCGCTGACCTGCTGCGGCGACGCGGTGCCGACGTTGAACCAGACCGGGGAGTTGAAGCTGAAGTACTGGTGCAGCAGCATCCAGGTCAGCTCGTGCTCGAACAGCTCGGCGTCGCCCTCGGTGGTGAAGTAGCCGTGCTCGCGGCCGGCCTGGGTGTAGGTGAGCACCACCCGGTCGATGAGTTGGCGCAGGCTGGTCTCGCGGGCCGGGGTGCCCACGGCGCCGCGGAAGTACTTCGTCGTGACGATGTTGGTCGCGTTGATCGACCACTCCGACGGGAACTCCACGCCCCGCTGCTCGAAGTTGATCGAGCCGTCGCGCCAGTTGGTCATGACGACGTCCCGGCGCTCCCAGGTCACCTCGTCGTAGGGGTGCACGCCGGCGGTGGTGAACACCCGCTGGACGGTGATGCCCTTGCGCTCGGCCGACTTGCCGGCGCGCTTGCGCCCGTTCGAGATGCGGTCGGTGGTCTCGGTCAAGACTCCCCCTGGGATTCGGTGTGGCTGCGCCGGCCGGTGGGTCGGTGCGGGTGGCGTCGACCTGACGCCGGTGTGCTGCTGGCTGTGTGCCGTGGTGGTCCTGCGGTGGTGCGGTGGCCGCGGCGTCGGTGCCGGGCGGGCCCCGGCGGCGGGGAAGTCCGCGAGGGGGGCGATCGGCTGGGCGTCAGCCGGTCGGGTCGGTGGCGCCGGGCGGCGCGTCGGTGGGGGGTGCGTCGGCCTGCACGCTGCCCCCGGCGCGCGGGATGACCGGTGGCGGGAGGTCGGCCGAGGCGATCTCGGCGACCGACGCCTTCTTCGCGCGCATCTCGAGGATCTCCTTCTCGAAGTCCGCCGCGGAGCTGAAGGAGCGGTAGACGCTGGCGAAGCGGAGGTAGGCGACCTCGTCCAGGTCGCGCAGCGGCCGCAGGATGGCCAGGCCGACCTCGTGGCTGGGCACCTCGGCCGAGCCGGTGCAGCGCACCGCGTCCTCGACCTGGGCCGCGAGCACGGCGAGCTGGTCCTCGTCGACCGGGCGCCCCTGGCAGGCGCGGCGCACGCCGGCGATGACCTTGGACCGGTTGAACGGCTCGGTCACCCCGCTGCGCTTGACCACGGCCAGCACGGCCTCCTCGACGGTGGTGAACCGCCGGCCGCACCCGGGGCAGGACCGCCGGCGACGGGTGGTCGCGCCCTCGTCGGTCTCCCGCGAGTCGACGACGCGGCTGTCGGGGTTGTGGCAGAACGGACAGCGCACCGGATCGTCTCCTCCCGGGACCGTGGCGGCCCCCTGTGGACCCCGTGGGGGACATCCGGTGGATGACCTCGGGGAAAGCTGGGGAACAGCCTGTGGACGGAACCACATCTCTCTAACTACTAGATGTTGTGGTGAGACTAGCTCTGCACCCCTACTGGTACGCAACCCGAAACCGGCGTGTCGCCTTCCCAGATTCCGACGACGACGCCGGGGGGCGGTGGGCACGTCTGCGCACCACCTGCCCCACCCGGCGCGCACGCGCCCTGGACCAGCACCGGCACCGCCGGCGGGCACCTCAGGGCAGCAGCAGGACCTGGCCCGGGACCAGGCCGGCGCCGTCGATGCCGTTGACGTCCTGGAGGGCGTCGACGACCTCGCGCGGGTCGGCCTCCGGTGCCACCGAGCGGGCGATGGACCACAACGTGTCCCCGCTGTGCACCGTCACGGTCGCCCGGCCGGCGAGCTCGAGCTCGGGGCCGGCGGGCGACCCGACGAGGGAGGGGCCGACGAGGGCGGCCACGGCGACCGCGGTGACCACGCCCAGGCCGCCGAGGACCACCCGCCCCCGGCGGGTCAGCCGCACGGGCACGGGCGGCCGCTGCCCGGGGCGCAGGCGCACCGGGGCGGAGCCCCCGGCGGCCGGCGCGGCGGGGACGGAACGCACGGGCGCGGGGCGGGCGGGGACCGAGCGGACGGGCGCGGGCACCGGGGGGCGGTCCTCGGGGCGCAGCGGGACGACCACCGCTCCCCCGACGGCCCGGCCCGGGCGCGGCGGCAGCGGGAGCACCGTCGCCTCCCGGGTCACCGGGGCGACGGCCGCCAGCCGACGGCCGGCCGGGTGGTGCGCCCGGGACGCGGCGCGGGCGGCGGCGGAGCTGCCGACGACGGCGCGGGCGGTGCTGCTGGTCAGGGGGGTCGCGGTGCCGGCCATGGTGGTCGCTCCTTCTCCGTCGGCGGGCCCTGGCGGGCCCCGTCCGACTCGAACGGTTGTTCGATCGAACGTCTGTGCGATGTCTACCGCACGGGTCCGACAAAATCGAGGGGACGCGTCGCCGGGTTCGAACACGTGTTTGAACAATGGGCGTCGGGGCGTTACTGTCCGTGTCGATCACCTGGACGGCGAGCAGCACGGCTCGCCGACCCACCCGGACCGGACGGCCGCCGCACGGCGGCCGGCGAGGAGGACACGTGGCCAGCGCGGGAGACACCCCCGGCGGGACGACCGGGAGCAGCGGGCGACGCAGCCGGGCCAAGGCCGCCCCGAGCACCTCGTCGACCACCTCGGGGGCATCGGTGCGCGAGTTCCCCGAGCGCGGCGAGGCCGGCGACGGCCTCACCCAGCGGCAGCGCCGCGTCCTGGAGGTCATCCGCGACTCGGTCGACCGGCGCGGGTACCCGCCGAGCGTCCGCGAGATCGGCGAGGCCGTCGGGCTGTCCTCGGCCTCGTCGGTGGCCCACCAGCTGTCGGTGCTGCAGAAGAAGGGGTGGCTGCGCCGCGACCCCAACCGCCCGCGCGCCCTCGACGTCCGGATGCCGGGCGAGCTGCCCGACGCCGACACCTCGGCCGCCGGCCTGGCCGCCTCGGGCGCGGCCAGCGGCACCGACGACCCGCGGGTGCCCGCCCCCACCTACGTCCCGCTGGTCGGGCGGATCGCCGCCGGTGGGCCGGTGCTGGCCGAGCAGGCCGTCGAGGAGGTCTTCCCGCTGCCCCGCGAGCTGGTCGGCGAGGGCACGCTGTTCATGCTCAAGGTCGCCGGCGAGTCGATGGTCGACGCGGCGATCTGCGACGGCGACTGGGTCGTCGTCCGCCAGCAGGCCACGGCGGAGAACGGCGAGATCGTCGCGGCGATGATCGACGGCGAGGCCACCGTGAAGACCTACAAGCGGCGCGACGGGCACGTCTGGCTGCTGCCGCACAACCCGGCGTTCGAGCCCATCCCCGGCGACGACGCCACCGTCCTCGGGCGCGTGGTCACGGTCCTGCGGCGGGTCTGACCGTCCGGTCCGGGGTCAGCGGCGGCGGATGCGGCTGACCCCGGCCACCAGCACCGCCGCGGCGATGGCCGCGATGGCCCCGGCGCTCCACGGCGAGAGGGCCGCCCCGTCCGCCGTCCCCGGGGCACCGGCGACCGGTTCGGTGGACGCGGCGGGCGCCAGCGCCCCGACGGCCGGGAGGACGGTCAGGGCCGCCGGCAGGCCCTCGCCGGTGACCACCAGGCTGCGCGCGTCGGCCGCGAACGCGACCGCCTCGCCCTGCGGGGAGGCCGGCAGGGGCACGACCGTCGGGGGCCCGGCCAGCGCGGCGGGCACGTCGGACCCGGCCAGCGGCCACACGTAGGCGTCGGTGTAGGTCCGCAGCACCAGGGCGGCGCCGTCCTGGCTGACCGAACCGCCGGTCACCAGGAGCTGCCCGGCCCGGCCCACCGGGCCGCCCTCGGTGCCGGTGAGGGAGAAGGAGAGGTCCGCCACCCGGGTCAGCGGGACGGTCGCCGCGGCGTCGAGGGCCTGCTCGGGCCGGTAGACCTCGCTGTGCCCGAGCACGTCCTTGGTGACGACGTAGGGCGTCCCGTCCGGGGCCAGCAGCAACGCCTCGGCGTCGCGGGGCCCGTCGGGGTAGCTGAGCCGGTAGACCGGGGCGCTGCCGTCGGGGGCCAGGGCGATGAGGGCGACCGTCGTGCGGCTCAGCCGGTTGTCGCCGGTGTCGGCCAGCCACACCGTGCCGTCGGCGGCCAGCGCCATGTCCTCGGGGTCGTAGGGGTCCACCGGCGCCGTCTGCACGCCGGTGACCGCGCAGCCGGCGTCCAGCTCGTAGACCGTCACGGCGTCCCCGCCGTCGTTCATGACCAGCGTGGTGCCGCCGCTCACGGCCATCCCGGAGATCTCGGGCAGGCGGGCGTCGGTGATCGAGCAGGGCTGCTGCGGGTCGCCGTACAGGGCGGCGGCGCCCTCCTGCGCGGCGGCGGTGTCGACCCCGCGCTGCGGGACGCCGCCGGAGAGGAAGGCACCCGGCAGGAACGGCCCGGCGAGCACCGCGGTGCACAGCACGGCGGCGACGGGCAGCCGGGTGAGGGCCCGGGACCGGGTGGTCCGGGCCTCAGGCAGCGGTCCGCCGTCCTCGAGCACGCACCGAGCGTGACAGGACGGCTGCGTCCAGTGCGTGCACCACGCCCAGCAGGACCACCCCCACTGCTGCTCCCACGAGTGCATCGGTGACCCAGTGGAAGTCCAGCGCCACCATGGCCACACCCGTCACGACCGGACCGACCACCGAGAGCGCCCAGAACACCCGCTGGGCCCGGGCCGGCAGGCCGTACTGCACGGCCTGCCACCGGGCCACGCCCCACATCAGGACGGCGTTGGCCACGTGCCCCGAGGGGTAGGAGGCGCCGTCGCGGTGGAAGAAGGACCCGGGGTAGGCCGGGGCGGTGCGGCCCGTGCCGTACTTGAAGGCGTAGACCACCGCGGTGAGCAGCGCCAGGGCCACCACCACCCGCACCAGCGGCAGCGGCGTCCGGTGGCGCCAGGCGATCCAGCCGACCAGGCCGGCGAGCACCACCAGGATGGTCACCCGGCCGCCGGCCTGGGTCAGCACCCAGACCGGCCAGTAGACGGCGGAGTCCCGCAGGCCCCAGTCGCTGACCACCTCGGAGACGCTGAGGTCCATCCGCTCCAGCGCACCGCGGGCGAGCAGGTTGACCGTGACCAGCACGGTCAGCACGGCCCCGAGGGCCACCGCCCACCACGGCGGGCGGCCGGTGCCGATCACCGCGGGCCCGCGTCGGGCGGGCGCCGCGGCGCTCGGGGTGGTCATCCGGTCACGGTACCGGCCCGACCGTGACCTCCCCGTGACTCAGGGCCGGGGTGCGGCGAACGGGTCCAGCGCTGCGGCGAGCGCGCCGTCGACCCGGGCGTGCAGCCGGGTGCCGTCGGCGCAGAACTCCTCGCTGATCACCTCGCCGTCGGCGTGCACCCGCGAGACCAGGTCGCCCCGGTCGAAGGGCACCAGCACGTCGACGTCGACGTCGGGGTGCGGCAGCCGGCCGGCGATGACCGCGCGCAGCTCCTCGATCCCCTCCCCCGTGGCCGCCGAGACCCACTGCGCACCCGGCAGTGCCTGCCGCAGCGCCAGCACGTCGTCCGGGGCCATGGCGTCGACCTTGTTCACCACCACCAGCTCGGGGACGGCGGCCGCGTCGATCTCGCGCAGCACGACGTGCACCGCGTCGATCTGGCCCAGCGGGTCGGGGTCGGAGCCGTCGACGACGTGCACCAGCAGGTCGGCGGCGGCCACCTCCTCCAGGGTCGAGCGGAAGGCGTCGACCAGCTGGTGCGGCAGGTGCCGGACGAAGCCGACGGTGTCGGTGAGGGTGTAGTCGGCCCCGTCGGGGGTCTGCGCGCGCCGGACGGTGGGGTCCAGGGTGGCGAACAGGGCGTCCTGCACCAGCACGCCGGCGTCGGTCAGCCGGTTGAGCAGGCTGGACTTGCCGGCGTTGGTGTACCCGGCGATGGCCACCGAGGGCACCTTGTTCCGGTCCCGGCCCGACCGCTGGGTGGCCCGCGCGGTCGCCATGCCGGCGATCTCGCGGCGCAGCTTGCTCACCCGCGCGCGGATCCGCCGCCGATCGGTCTCGATCTTGGTCTCACCGGGGCCACGGGTACCGATGCCGCCACCGCCGGCGACGCGGCCACCGGCCTGCCGGGACAGCGACTCACCCCAGCCGCGCAGCCGCGGCAGCATGTACTGCATCTGGGCGAGCTCGACCTGCGCCTTGCCCTCCCGGGAGGAGGCGTGCTGGGCGAAGATGTCCAGGATCAGCGCGGTCCGGTCGACCACCTTCACCTTGAGGATCTTCTCCAGCTGGTTGAGCTGGCCGGGGGTCAGCTCGCCGTCGCAGATGACGGTGTCGGCCCCGGTGGCGGCCACGATCTCGCGGATCTCGGCGGCCTTGCCCGACCCCACGTAGGTGCCGGCGTCGGGCTTGTCGCGGCGCTGGCTGACCGCCTCCAGCACCTCGGACCCCGCCGTCTCGGCGAGGGCGGCCAGCTCGGCCAGCGAACGGTCGGCGTCGGCCGCCGTCCCCTCGGTCCAGACCCCCACCAGCACGACGCGCTCCAGGCGCAGCTGGCGGTACTCGACCTCGGTGACGTCGGCGAGCTCGGTCGACAGCCCCGCGACCCGCCGGAGCGCGCCGCGCTCCTCGAGGGCGAAGCTGCCGGTGGTGTCGTCCGGGCTGTCCCACGGCCCGCGCGCGGCGGGGCGGGGATCGGTCGGGACGGCGGCGGGCACGGCGGCCTTGGCGGCGCGTGCTCCGGCGTCCTCGAGAACGGCCCGGTTCTGTGCTGTGGTCATCGTCTCCCAGCGTGACACGCTCCCCCGTGGAGGAGCACCTGATTACCTCCTGTGCAACGGCCTCGGGGCCCTCGCTCATTCCTCCGGGTGCAGGCCGAGGAACAGCGACCAGCGCTCGCCGTCCTCGTCCGGGGCGCGCTGGGCCCACCGGTCGAGCAGCTGGTGCAGCTCCCCCACGAACTGCTCGCGGTGCGCCGGGGTCAGCCGCAGCGCCAGCCGGGTGCTCTGCAGCCGTTGCTCCCCCGCCGCGGCCACCTCGGCCAGGAACGCGGCCAGGACCGGGTCGCGGGCCGGCTGCGGGTG
>Ga0325400_1007748_pt1 | contig 10272 bp, 4 predicted proteins | sample PopdelMetagenome_2_FD_205662 | JGI IMG/M metagenome (GOLD analysis project Ga0325400, IMG submission 205662) | Populus deltoides microbial communities from Bellville, Georgia, United States - Xylem-PdKOR-R1 | ecosystem: Host-associated > Plants > Phyllosphere > Stem > Wood/Secondary xylem...
TTCTTTTTTCAGGCATGCCTAATTATTACCATTATTTGTATTGGTGTTTCATTTAATATGGAGGTTGTTCAAGCAGATGATCAAGGAGGCTATATCGGCTTCGAATGAGAAAATAGGTGGAGTCTATATGTAATAGCAGAGTACATGGAAAAGAAGCACAAAACAGTTCTCCTAGCAAATTTCAAGAAAATTTTAGGCTGAAGAGGTCTACAGCAATAGGGAGGTTGATCAAGGCAAGGGCATTGCATGCACCAGCATGCTGGTCTTTGGGCTAGTCAAAATGGTTAGATTTCCCAACCTAGATTTTTTCTAGCCTTTTGGGCTTTTGACCAAATGGCTGGATTTGCATCCCGACACCAACCTAGTTTACCCAATACACCTCTTCATGAATTTTTCCAGACGTCTTAGAGCTGCACATACAAACTTGCTAACAAATACTTTTTTTTTTTTGATTCGAGGAAACATTATTTTTTAGAAAGTGTATTTTATGGGTTCAGGTGAGTGAATAAAATCCCGGCTATTTCATACCCTTATAAAAGATACATGTCCTAACTCGAACTCAAGATCTGCTGTGCAGATCTCAAGTTCTTTACCATCACAAAGAAGACTTTCTAACATATACGCAGACATCTTTTTCTACGACGAGCTATAACGTTTTCTAAGCCAATAGTAGCACCGTTGTGTAAGTGTCAATATTTTCACCAATAATGCGAACAGCAACAATCATAGCATGAATCAATGGTTACCAATAGTTTTTTTCTTTACAAAAAGCACTGGATAACACTGCAAAGAACTATTTTTTTCTCCAATGGATTACCACTATCGCAAGCACCGATAATACATTTTATTTTTTACCGAACACTTTTGGTATTGTGGTGGGAGTAAAAACACCCCCCACCCCTTTACAGAGCAAGCACTTAGAATATCAGATCAGATGCAGCGTGCTGCGTGGATCCAAAATCCATCACAGTTTTAAGACCGGAAAACGTCCGAATCTTTCAAAGTCATCTGCTCATCTCTTAACATGGGTGGTATATATCATCCTCATTAGCTGGCTGATTCTTAATTGTTTTTCATATAAAAAATCTCCCTCTCAAGTTTTATCGGCGAAACCAGTAGGTCTCTCATCTAGTGTAGTAAAATCCTTGTAATTACAATTTAGTCACTCTTATAACAAGATGATTTCGATAACTACAAATTACTACCTCTAGCCTGCATAAGGGCATGAAAAAAAAGAAGCATGGAAGTTTCATAAACAGAATTTGGCCCGTGGAAGAAGGAAATTCTAGCCATAAAAAGCATGAAACCAGCAGAAGAAGCCAATGATTTCCATTTCTTTAGCCTTAAATTTGATCGTATTTAAGTTAGCCGATATAGACTCAAAAGGCGTAATAATTTCTTCAGGCGATCACGATAAACCTGGCATTATCAAACTCTTTCCCTCCTAGAAAACAATGGTTTCTTCTTTGGCATTTATTGTGATTAGCTTCCACAATTCCATTATCTCCACCCGTCTCGATGATTGGATATTCACTTTAGTATTATATATGATCAAGAACACTACAAAAGATGCCAACCCTTTTTAGTCAAGGATTCAATTTAGATCCCACAACGTGGGAGTTCTTTATAATCAATCACCCACAATGAGAGACTTCCTTTGCACCTTTTCTCCAACTCAAATTAAGCACCCAACAAATGATGTTTTGTTTTCTAATGACCGGGTGTAATCTGGTCAAAAGATTTGAAGAAAAGCAGCTTTCTTTCTGCTGTGTCTTTTCCTTAAATATTGGCTAATGGGATATTTATCTTAGTTATTTAATATAGAAAGTGCAACCAGTTGCTGCAATTTTTTTTAATTAATAGTAGTGTCGCATCATAATGTTTATACCTTGATTAATTTTATAAATTTTAAAATTAACGACCGAACTTATAATCATTAAATACCAAATCTTATATCTAACAAATTAAGCTACCAGATTATCGGTTGCTGCAATTTGAAAGGATTGTTTTGAAAGGATGGGCTATGTCAGTTCAACAGTGCTCCACATTGTGTTCCTCGGAACCTAATTTACCGCAAATACATGAATTGCGTGGCTAATATTCCTAATTCATATATGGGTTTCAGTAATCCCATTGGGATTGCTGAGATCTCAAAGATGTAGCAAGCAACTTGTAGGGCTGGTTACTGAATGATGTCTTTTGCTGGGGGCGTTTGAATCATCCCATCCCCTCGACTATGCGATGATGCAAGTGGCTAATAGGTTTCTAGTTCGGTGATGAAGATTTTTTTACCTTTCTTCGTTTTAATTTTCTTGTCTACTCCTTAAAATTCTCAATGCAACTGTTTATTTTGTTTTTTTAGATTTGATTTTTTTTATTATTTATTTTATTTAAAATAATTTATAAATTTTGAATTTTTTTCAATTCCATCCCTATTCAATTTTTTTTTATCTTTCAAATTTGATCCTTATTTTTTTATTGTTATTTTTTAATTTAAGATAATATTTTAAATTAATTTTTCTTTGCAATCTTATCCTTCTTATGTTTTATTTCTTATCATATTTGATCATTATTTTTTTATTGCTATTTATTTATTACAATTTCATCTTTCAACATTAAATTAGTTGTGAATTGAGCTTCTTAATTGAGTCCGAGTCAAGAATTTTATTGGATTGTGAGCTTTACATATTAACCTAGGTTTAAAGAGTTCATATGAGTTTGCTTCTTCTTTTTTTATCCTTTCTTTGAGCTCATGTTTTTCAAGCTACGTCTTTCAATATTTATTTAATTGAAGAATGGGTTTCATTTTTTTATTTGCTTTATATTGAATTTTTAACTAAGTTTAAAAATAACTCTGATTATCTTAAGTTCTTTGTTGAATATTATTCGACAAATTTTTTTTCCCTTTCTTTAAGCTTATATTTTTTTAAATTTCATCATTCAACATTTATTTAATTGAAGATTGAGTGTCATTATTTATTTTTCTTTTCTTTTTGTTAAATTTCTCACTAATTTTGAAAATGACCACAGTTATCTTGGGTCTTTTTATTTATTGTTCTTTGTTAAATTTTCTTTGAATATTTTTTTCCCTTCCTTTGGGCTCATGTTTTTTATGTTCTGTCCTTCAGCATGTATTCAATTGGAGATTGAAAACTGTTATTTTTATTTATTTTTTTAATGTTGAATTTTTTACTAATTTAAAAAACGACCTGAGTTATCTCGAGTTTTTTTATTTATTATTTTTTGTTGAATTTTTTTGACTAGTTTTTTAAATTGATATTTGTTTTCCAATTCTATTATTCAACATTAAATTGTCTGGGAACTAAGATTTTTAATTCATCATAGGTCTAGGATTTCTTAGGTTGCGAGTTTAAGGTATTAGCTCAGGTTTAAGAGGTTTGCCCGAGTTTTTTCTTTCTTCCTTTTTAAGATTATGTTTTTTCAATTTCATCCTTAAATATTTATATTATTAGCAATTAGGCTCCATTCTTTTTCTTATATATTTTCTATATGAGTTTTTGTGAATTTTCAAAATAACTCGGGTTATCTCGAGTCTTTTTATTTATCATTTTTTTAATTCACTTTGACAAGATTTCTAACTTGATATTTTTTTCGATTTCATTTTTCAACATTATATTAGTTGAGAATTAATTTTCTTTTTAGCTCCATCTTCCAAGTTTTAGTTTTTTTTATATTGAGCTTCGTGATTTATTTTTTTATTTTCTTTCTATTCATTTATCGAGGTCCCATCATATATGCCACAAGTTTTGTACGATGACTTAGGTTTTTTCTAGTGTTTTTTTTTAATTTAATATTTTTTATATTTTATTCTTTAACATTATATTGTTTTAGAATTGAGCTTCATAATATTTTTTTATTTGCCTCCTGTTGAGTTTTCTTATTTGAATGATTCGGACCATAGAGTTTGATTGGCCTGCCAGGTTTGTTGGGTGCTTTTTTTTTGTTTCTTTAATTGATATTTTTTTTTCAATTTTATTCTTCTACATTGAATTTATTTGGAATTGAACTTTGATTTTTCTTATTTTATTTGTTTTCAATTGGCTTATCCCGGTTTAATGACCTGACTTATATATTTGGCATGCTCGCTCAAGTTGGCTTAGGTTGTTGGTTATTTTAATGTCTTGTAATTCTTCCATGTTTGATTGGCTAAAATCTCAGCTTCTTTGTCTATTTTGTTTCGATAACCGTTCTTTTTTTTGCAGGTTGTCATGATTTTTTCTATTTTTTTTTAATTGGTCTATTTTCTATAGTTATTTGTTCTTTTATTATCCATTTACATTATACCATATTTGTTTTGCTTTGTCAGGTCTCTACTTCGAGTCATGTGTTTTTATTTTTTTTAAATATGCTCATGTTGTCTTTATCTTGTTTTTTAACCAATAAAAATAATCTTCATCCCGTGTCGTAGCGCAAGGCACGAATCTAGTTGTCTCTAAGAGACGTGGATTGATATATCTCAAAAAAATTCAAATTAAAACTTCAATATTTGTATGAAGAAGGCTTTAAAATGATTTTTTTTTATAAGGCCTTAAAATGATGTTAATTAAGTTAAATAGTTATATATATTACTTAGGATGTCCTGTAATTAACAAATTTAGATTCATTTAGAAATCTAAATTCTCCGCGTCTGACAAAATCATAATGATTTTTTCTCAGATGAAATTTTATACCATGTTTTCCTTTGTTTTTCCCCGTTTGAGCCTTCTCTCTACCATTTATTTTCCCGCAAGGCAGCAAAAGAGAACCCTTTTGCATTATCTAAAAGGATTGGAAAAAAGAAAGAAAGAAACAAATATGTTCTTCATTGAATGTGCATATGGCAGGCATTCTTCATAGAAACAAGCTCTGCGAGGCATTTGGCAGGCATACAAAAGGGCAGGGCAAAACCTAGCATGCAAAAGAGAAGCCCTTCGAGGTGACAAGTATGGAGGTTTTGGCATGCGACGTTTCTACGTACCAGTGACCAATGAAATATTCACAGTCTATTGCATCATCGTTTTATTAGCTGTCATTGCATCATACTAAAGGCAGCTGATGGGGACTTGAAGTTCTTGTCTCTTCTCAAATTTCCATTTTCTCGTGCTTCTCCGTGGAAAAAGCTCCAGTGATGTTAGGGCTACCCACCGCCAGATTTGCTTACAGTTGCATATTTTCTGGGGCTTGGTTTTTTTTTTCACAAAGTAAATCAATGAAAATGTTTGCCATTCAAAAGAAAACATATGGCTTTGACAGGGAAAAGTGTTTTCCTTTCTTGAAGGAAAAACACTCTTCACTAATTATAAACTATTATTCATGTTTTGCAAATTTCTATTACAAATTAATCATTTAGTTGTGCTACTATGTATAGGGTAGCGCTATTTGCAGCTTGAATCATAATATTTTTGAACGAAAAAAAAGTTTAAGATTGTAAAGAATATTTGATATTATTATTCAACTTAGTTCAATAAGTTAATTTTGAAACTTCATAGCCTGATTTATTCGATTCTTAGATTGAATTTAAAATTAAATCATATGAGAATTGTCCTGACATGATCCAATTAATTTGACAAGTTCAAAAACAATTCAAATAACCGGTAAAAAGCATTGTTTGATTTTAAAAAAATTCAAGATAATTTTTTTTAATATTGAGACGATGACTTATTAGATTGACTTAGGCTTCACTGCTTAAACCATCAAATCTGCAATCTGGATAATTTACTCCACTAAATTTAGAGAAATTTGATAATAAAAATAGACTCATAAAATCAAACACAAATCAAATGTTTCAGACTCTAATAATAACTTCATAAAAAGTAAAACAAAATCACTTTAAAAAATAAATTCAAAATTATTAAAAGATAAAATACAATAATAAAAGGAAAAGACTATTTCTTTTATTGTTTATGTGAATAATGAATTAGGCAAATATTGAAGAAAAAAAATTGAGATGAAAAGAAGAAAAATGAAAAAGAAAAAAAACAACCTCGTTCACTATTCATGTATAACTAATGATGGTACTTTCCAGTACTTAAAACTACTCGATTTAAAACTAGTTTATCTTTACGAGGAGAAAGTTACTATATTGTCCAACAATTTGGAAAATTACTTTTAACAATTTCCATTTAAAAAGAAACAAAGAAAGCATTAAAAAGGGAAATAGGTTTTCATTAAAAGGATTCATTTTTATGATTATCAATCGTTAAAAAATATATTAACAATAAAAAAGTATTTATACTGACAATTATGATTTTTATATAGAATTTAAATTATTTTTTATAAAAATTCATTTTCATTGCTGCAAATAAGTAAATAAAAAATTTAAAAAGCGCTTCACATCACATCACATATAAAATATCATCTTATACTTTTCTATTTAGTTTACATTAATAATTATTTTTAAGATTTATTGATTCATATGGTTTTGATTTATTTTATTAAAAACAAGCATCAACTTTTCTATTATAAATTAAAAATTTTTATTGTATCAAAAAATATACATTCACAATACTTGTATATTTTTTCTATATTAAAAATTAACTTAAAATTTTTTACTCAAGGCGCAGATATAAAGTTCAGTACGCCAATAATTTAATTTAAAATTTAGATTATGAGTCGAATGGATAAATCTAAATTAATTCAAAACAGTATTTTTTTTAAGATTAAAGAAAAACAAAATGGAAATGATATTATTTAAAAAAAAATAAAAAAAATCAAATTGAATCTCTCTTTCTTTTGTTTACAGGGTTGATCAAATCAAAAATTAATATGATAAGCTAACAGGAGCAATTCTTACCCGTTTCAATATAAAATTATTTTTGTCAACAAATTACTAAGTTAATTTATGATACCAGACTGGATTTAATGTAACCGAAGTCGGTGTAATAAATTAATAATGGAATCCAGATTGGGGTCATAAATGGTAAGAACTGATTCAATGCATTTTCATTTCGGTTCTCCTCTCTTTCCTTTCACCTTTTAAAAAAAAAAAAACTGTATATATACACACACACACCTTGCCCCTCTCACTCATCATCACTCTTCAACCTCATTCAAGCACTTTGAATCACCGGATTCTCTCTTTCTAATCAAATGGCGTTTCGAAAATTATTTTCGAAGCGTGCTGTGACTAACGATTATAGAGTTGCATCGCCGGCAGTAGCTCTAGACCACTCATCACCAATTAAATCTCTTACAACACCACAAAGTAATGCAGCATCCAAAACGAAACTATTTAAAGAGTTTCTCACTGGAGATTCCGTCGATATAGGGTTTTTCCGGCGTTTCCTTCACCGTAGAGCCATTAGCCAGTTACCCGAATTCATGTCCATGCCGGTGGGAGAGAAGTTAAGAGAAAAGCTCATTTCCGGTGACCGGCTCCACCTTGATGGTCTGACTCCTCCGGAAGAGATCGCTGGAGAGGCTAATAAGTTCAGGATTTCTGTTGAGAATGTGAAGAAGATCTTGAGGTTTTCTCTTGTGGAGAAGTTGAAGGCCAAACTTAGAGAGATTCCAAGAGGGTCGATTAGTTATTCGGAGTTTGTCAAAATTTGTGTTGATGAGTGTGGAAATGAAGGTCAAGGTGTTGAGTTTGCCAAGTTGCTTGATCAGTCCGGAAACGTCATCGTTTTAGGAAACATTGTGTTTCTCAGGCCTGAGCAGGTATTAATTTTTTTTTTTTTCAATTAGCTTTAATTATTTGATCAACAACAGTCCTCCCATTTTTTTTTTCTTCTTGTTATGCTGTAATCTGTGTCCCGTAAGATTTAAATTATATATAATGACATAGAAGATTAGATTATGTAAGGGCTGCTGGCAAAAAGATCATTAAATTTAGCTGGGTAACTTTTGCCCCCATCTAGAGGAGGCTGTATCCTAAGAGAAGTGATACAAATGGATATGTTTGTGTTACTGTCCTACGGCCATTTGTTTTTCTAGACTTGCCAAGGGACATCCGGAGAAATAATGCCATAATCGTGATAATTATGATTAAGTCAACTAATTTATGTAATACAGATTATCGTGTTCATCTTGATGTTTTTTTATTTTTAATGTACCAGGTAGCGATATCAGTGGAGAAGATGATATCCCAGACCATTGCAGCTCCTGATGATCCGAGAAGAAAACACCTTGAGCATATGGAGAAACTAAAGGTGATAATTGATCAGAAGGCTAGAACCCAGGTCCGAGGAGAGCTTTATTGTGGGCTGGGCTTTCTAATGATCCAGACACTTGGGTTCATGAGGCTCACCTTCTGGGAACTTAACTGGGATGTCATGGAGCCGATATGTTTCTTCGTCACCTCCCTTCACTTCGCAATAGCCTATGGTTTCTTCCTGAGAACATCCACTGAGCCCTCTTTTGAAGGTTACTTCCAGCAACGCTTCAAGGCCAAACAAAAGAAACTCATGAAGATCCATGGTTTTGATGTCCAACAATATAACCAACTTCGCAAAGTTTTTTACCCTAACCTTGGTTATGGTTTACCACAATCAGACTATTACAAACCCGGGCACCATTAAAACATGTATGCAAATATGTTTAGTTTATGGAAAACAAAATTGTGCAAATGTATTTAGTTTATTATAACTAGATTATAGTTTAAAAATAATTAGAATATATTGGTAGTTTATCATATGAAGAGCATACTTAACAAAAGATATCCTAGAAAAAACTAGATTTTATATATGTTTAAATCTATAAACTCAAAAAAAAAATGCTTAAATCTACTATGCTTGAATTAAAATAAAAAGTGTATTTACTTATTGATACACTTTAAAGTAATGAATTTTTTGTTATTGTTATGTATGAATTATTTGTATTTTAAAGCTTTATTGATCTTTTTTGTGTAATTAAGATGTATACAATATACCTTTTAAGATTCTAACACCACCATCTTTGCTTGTGTAATTAAAATGCACTACTAAACCAAGTTTTTTGAATCAAAGAATATAAAACTCAAATATCCCTCAACAATATGAACTTAAGCTTTAGATTCTGGAAGAAAACCAAAGCATAAAATAAGAATAAAACACTAAAATATAAGGTGAGGAAGAATATGTAAAAACCTAAAAAATTATTAGCTTAAACTCTTTTTTCACCCTTTTTTTATAGTATATTTTGAAAGTTAAAAGGTTGAAGAATTAATAAGAATTAATTAATTCTTACCATTATCAACCATTGATTAGCCATTACAAATCTAGAAAAACCAAGAGCTAATTGATTGGAAAAATCAAGAGTTGTTTGAGATTAATTCTCCATTCATTAATAATTTATTTATTTAAAATAAATTTTCTACAATCCCCCACATGAATGGAAATTGTCTCACTAATTTGAAAACGACTCAATGATTTGTTGAAAGATATTGATTTGATAAGACTATTGCGTTAGGTAATTAACACGTCAATATATGAGGAAGGTTGTCGCAATATAAAGGTGTATGTAGTTTTCTCGAGCTCTGATAATGTTCTTTTTTAATATCATTGAGATTGTATAGGCAATAACATCCTTACAAGGAAGCGTGTGATAGAGATAAAGTTTCATTGCGGGTCTGGCAATCGATTTTTCTTCTCTTGCTTTTCTTTTTTTTTATTTTCTCTCCTCCCTTGAGTTTCTTATGCTTGTATTTTTTTTTTTTTTTTACTCTACAAGAACCCCACTTCGAGACCATGAATGATCAAATTAAAAAAAAAAAAGGGAAGGAAATACATGACAAAAAAAGATGTAGAGTTGAAACAATAAAAGTCTTTGCTATCTTAGTGTTTTGTTAATTGAGCTCCATCTTCAATTCCATACCACAAATCTCAGAGGATGCTAAAACTTTAAGGCACGTGGTATGATAAACAATTTCGTTTTTCATCAATATTAACATACATCCTACAAGATTTTGCAGTAATCGATGTCTTTTGAACCACAGCTAACAACAATATTTGAATCCATACTCTCGAGTCTCCGAACTCGAAGAAAAGGTTTTCCGATGGTTGATGGCTGATTTCATGACAATACGGGTAACTCCTAAGCACCCATGGCCAGATCAAGATTAGGCTTGACTGATGAGTTGTCGGGTAACGCGCAGGCAGACAAACTTGGGCCCTGTACAAAAAGGCTTTATAAGAAAAACAAATCGATTTCTACCCCCAAAAAAAAAAAAGAAAAACAAAACAAAACGAACAGTTGAGAAACAGTCGGGCCTTGAATGGAATGGCCGGAAGCAGTCACTCAAAACCAGGCTACTTGGGCTTAATTGCCCACATAGGCTTTGATGGGTAAGCAATC
>Ga0325400_1007749_pt1 | contig 10272 bp, 8 predicted proteins | sample PopdelMetagenome_2_FD_205662 | JGI IMG/M metagenome (GOLD analysis project Ga0325400, IMG submission 205662) | Populus deltoides microbial communities from Bellville, Georgia, United States - Xylem-PdKOR-R1 | ecosystem: Host-associated > Plants > Phyllosphere > Stem > Wood/Secondary xylem...
GCCGGGGCCCTCCAGATGGAAGGTCGACCGGGTCAGGCTGGCCCGGAAGTCCTTGCGGAAGAACCCGATCGCCTGCCGGGACTCGTCGAAGACGTCGTACCCGGCGTTCAGGTCGATCCGCTTGCGCGCCTTGAAGCTGAAGACGGGCCGCTGCTTGGAGCCGTCCGCGTAGAAGGTGACCTCCTCCTTGAACGCCATCCGCTTCTGCTCGGCCAGCGCCATCAGGTCACCCGGCCCGCCGCCGGGCGCGACGGCGTACACCTCGTAGCGGTTGGTCGTCATCGCGAACTTCTGCTTGACGTAGAAGCCCGGCAGGTACATCTCGGCGGCCATGGCCCGGACCCTACTGGCGTCCTGACCCCGTCCTCCACAGCCGCGGCCGCACGGGTGGCGGGCACCGCAGCACGCAGGGACGCTGCGGTGGTGGACGAGGTGGCAAGGCTTCTCGCGGACCAGGACGGCGTCGTGGGCCGGCGGCAGCTCGAGGCCGCGGGGGTGACCCCGACCCGCATCGCCCGCATCCTGCGACGCGGCGAGCTCCATCCCCTGCACGCCGGTGTGTACGTCGAGCACAACGGGCCGCCCACGTGGGTCCAGCGAGCGTGGGGCGGGGTGGTGCACGCAGGACCTGGGGCGGCGCTCTGCCTGGGCTCGGCACTGCGAGCCGCCGAGGGACCCGGGCGTCGGTCGCGGCCCGACCAGGACCACGTCGTCCACGTGGCCGTCTCACGGGGTCGACGGGTCGTGGCCGTCGAGGGGGTCGCGGTCCACCGGTACTCAGGGCTGGAGGAACGGGTGCAGTGGAACCTGGGCCCGCCCCGGCTGCGGTACGACGACGCGGTGCTCGACGTGGCGGCAGCACACCGCGACGACCTCGCCGCGGTCGCGACCCTGGCCGAGGCCCGCGGTGGCCGCCGCACGACCGCGGCCCGGTTGCAGGAGCGTCTGTCCCAGCGGGCCCGCATCCGGCGGCGTGACTGGCTGGGCTCGATCCTCGAGGACGTGGCTGCCGGGACCTGCTCGGTGCTGGAGCACGGCTACCAGGCGCGCGTCGTACGACCGCACGGCCTGCCACCCGGTGAGCTGCAGGCGCCGGCGACCACCTCCGGCAGGCCGTCCTACCGCGACGTGCTGCTGCGTGACCTCGGCCTGGTCGTCGAGCTCGACGGGCTCCTCCACCACGCGAGCACGACGGACCGGCACCACGACCTCACCCGCGACCTCGAGGCAGCGTCGCGCGACGGCCTCCTCACGGTCCGGCTGAGCTACGGCCAGGTCTTCGCCGACGCGTGTCGCACCGCATCCCTCCTCGGCGGTCTGCTGTCGCGCCGCGGATGGGGTGGCCGGGTGAAGACCTGTCCACAGTGCGGTACTTCTGGTCAACCTGGTTGACCAGGAGTACCGCACTGCTGTCGCCTGTCGCCTGTCGCCGGTCCGGTCACGACCACCCCGGGCGCCACGTGGGCCAGGGCGCGGCGTACGTCGTCGAGGACGGCGGGGCGGCAGGCCAGCGGCACCTCGCCCTCGCGCAGCCCGACGACGACGTAGGACGACGTCCTGCGACCGCGCTCGAGCCGCACCCGGGTGACCTCGCTCCACGGCGCGGACCAGTCGGCGTCCCCGGTCCCGGTCCAGGCCAGGCCGTCGGGGCGCACCGACAGCACGCTGCGGTCGAGGGCCCGGGGCAGGCGCGCGAGGAGGACCAGCCCGACCAGGGTCGCCGCGGCCCCGACCAGGGTCGTGGCGCCGAAGGCGCCCTCGGTGACGACCCCGACCAGCACCAGCACGACCCCCAGGCCCAGGCTGCCGACCGCGCGGAGCACGGCTCGTCGTGGCTGCCCACCTCGCAGCCTCAGGTCGGTCACGGGCTCACCCGTCGGCGAGCCGTGCCAGCTCCTCCTCGACCACGGCGGGGTCGAGCTTGGTGAAGACCGGGGTCGGCTTGTCGACCGGTGTGCCGGCGGCCAGCGGGCGTCGCTCCCACGCCGGCACGCCGGTGTAGTCGCCGGTGATGACCGGGTAGCCGGCACCGCCGTCGAGGTCGTCGGCCTCCTCGATCCGCGGCATCGGGGCGACGTCGCCCGCCCCGCCGAAGGCCCGGTCGACCGCGTTGGCGGAGAAGGGCAGGAAGGGCGAGAGCACGAGGTTGAGGTCGGCCACGCACTGGGCGGTCACGTGCAGGACGGTGGCGAGACGCCCGCGCTGGTCCTCGCCCTTCAGCTTCCAGGGCTCGGTGTCCGAGACGTAGCGGTTGACCTCGCCGACGGCGCGCATGGCCTCGCCGATGGCCTGCTTCTGCCGGTGCCGTCCGATCAGGTCCCCGACGAGGCCGAAGGTGCCCTCGACCCGGGCGAGGAGCGCGGTCTCGGCCTCGGTCAGCTCTCCCGCCGCGGGGATCTCCCCGAAGTTCTTGGCGATCAGGCTCGCGGTGCGGTTGACCAGGTTGCCCCAGCCCGCGACGAGCTCGTCGTTGGTGCGCCGGACGAACTCGGCCCAGGTGAAGTCGGAGTCCTGGTTCTCCGGGCCGGCGGCGGCCACGAAGTAGCGGAACGCGTCGGGCTGGTAGCGGCTGAGCAGGTCGCGGACGTAGATGACGACGTGCTGGGAGGAGGAGAACTTCCGGCCCTCCATGGTCAGGAACTCCGAGCTCACGACCTCGGTGGGCAGGTTGAGGTCACCGAGCGGGCCGGGCTCGCCGCCCCGGGCGCCGCGGCCGTCGTAGGCCAGCAGCTCGGCGGGCCAGATCTGGCTGTGGAAGGTGATGTTGTCCTTGCCCATGAAGTAGTAGGACGACGCGTCCGGGTCGTTCCACCACCGGCGCCACGCCTCGGGGTCGCCGGTGCGCCGCGCCCACTCCACGGAGGCCGAGAGGTAGCCGACGACGGCGTCGAACCAGACGTAGAGCCGCTTGGTGGGGTCCTCGCGCCAGCCCTCGAGCGGCACCCGGATCCCCCAGTCGATGTCGCGGGTCATCGCGCGCGGGCGGACGTCGGCCAGGATGTTCTGGCTGAACCGGATCACGTTGGGCCGCCAGAGGCCGGTCGCCTCCCGTCCGTCCAGCCACGCCCCGAGCGCGTCCGCCAGCGCCGGCAGGTCGAGGAAGAGGTGGCGGGTCTCGACGAACTCCGGGGTCTCGCCGTTGATCCGGGACACCGGGTGCCTCAGGTCGGCCGGGTCGAGCTGGTTGCCGCAGTTGTCGCACTGGTCGCCGCGGGCGCGCTCGTAGCCGCAGATCGGGCAGGTGCCCTCGATGTAGCGGTCGGGCAGCGTGCGGCCGGTCGAGGGCGAGATGGCGCCGGCGGTGGTCTGCTCCACGAAGTAGCCGTTGTCGAAGACCCCCCGGAAGAGCTCCTGCACGACGGCGTGGTGGTTGGGCGTCGTGGTCCGCGTGTAGAGGTCGTAGCTGACCCCGAGCGCGACGAGGTCCTCGGCGATCACCCGGTGGTTGGTGTCGGCCAGCTCCTGGGGCGACACCCCCGCCTCGTCGGCGGCGATCAGGATCGGGGTGCCGTGCTCGTCGGTGCCCGAGACCATGAGCACGTCGTGGCCGGCCATCCGCTGGTAGCGGCTGAACACGTCGGAGGGCACCCCGAAGCCGGCCACGTGGCCGATGTGGCGGGGGCCGTTGGCGTAGGGCCACGCGACGGCCGAGAGGACGTGGGTCATGGGCGCGATCCTAGGGCGCGTCGATCGATGGCTGGTCGTCGCGAGCGGCGTCCGGGGCGTGCGATGGCAAGGCGCCGGCGCGAAGGCGGGCCGGGGCCCGTCGAGTCGTCGGCAACGCAGCCAGCGTGCGTGCTGGTCGTCGCGCAGCAGGCCATGCATCGGTCGACGTGCCCTGGGTGCGGGCGAGCCGGGGCCGGCGTACGGTCACCGGGCATGACGCTGCTGGCCGAGGACCTGCTGCTCCTGCTGCTCGACGACGAGACCGGCGCCCTCGCGGCCTCGACGTACGTGCCCACCGCCCTCGGGGGTGCGCTGCTGGCCGAGCTGGCCCTGGAGGGCCGTGCGGAGGTCGGGGAGAAGAAGGGCCTCTGGCGACAGGCCACGGTGCGTGCCCTCGCCGGCCCGCCCGCGGACCCGGTCCTCGCCCGCGCCCACGGTCAGGTGCAGGAGAAGGAGCGCGCGGCCTCGGACCTGGTGACCCGCCTCGGGAAGGGCGTCAAGGAGGTCCTGCTCGACCGGCTCGCCGGGCGCGGCCTGCTGGAGCGCTCGGAGGAGAAGGTGCTGGGGTTGTTCCCCCGGACCCGCTGGCCGGCCGCGGACTCCGCGCGCGAGGACGACGTACGCCGGGAGCTCACCGCCGTGCTCGTCGGCGGGGAGGACCCCCGGCCGCGGACGGCCACCCTCGTGTCCCTGCTGCACGCGATCGACCGGGCCCACCGGACCGTCGACCCCGGCGAGGCCGGCGCGCGCGCCGTGCGGCGACGGGCCAAGGAGGTCGCGGAGGGCGAGTGGGCCGCGAAGGGCGTGGCCGACGCGGTCGCCGCGATGAACGCCGCCGTCACGACCGCCGTCACCAGCGCGACCGTGGCCGCCACCACCTCGACCTCCTAGACCTCCTGCACCTCCACCGAGGTGCGCGGTACCCGCAGCGGACCCGCCCCGGGCTCGACCGCGTCGAGGACCTCCACGTCGTCACCCAGGCGCAGCTCGGGCCACGGCCCGTCCGAGGCGGCGTCCAGGTCGGGCACGAGGTTGACCCCGAACCACGTCTGCCGGTCCCAGCGCCGGATCCGGGCCAGGCTGCGGGTCGGCTCGTGGCCCCGGTCGCCCGTCCCGGGGTCGACCGTGGTCATCACGCAGCGGGCGCAGCCCTTGACGGCCCGGAAGGTCAGCGGGCCGATCCGCACCCGGCGCCAGTCGTCCTCGGCCCAGGGGGCCGTCCCGCCGACGACCACGTTGGGCCGGAACCGGTCCATGACCAGGGGCTCGCGACCGGTCCCGGTGCCCATCAGCTCGTCGTTGAGCGCGGCCAGCGACGACGCGGTGGTGAGCAGGAGCGGGTAGCCGTCGGCGAGAGAGACCCGGTCGCCGGGCTCGGAGTACCCCGGGTCCGAGGGTCGGCGGCGCGGGTCGTCGAGGTGCACCAGGCGTACGGCGCGGCCGGCGACGTCGCTGCACCACCTCGCGGCCTCCTCGCCCGCATCGGCCGCGGTCAGCTCCGATCGCCACAGCCCGACCGGCACGGTGACGCCCGGCAGGGACGGATCGGGGCGGCGTACCCCGATCGGGTCGCGGCCGGGTGACTCGAGCCGGAGGCCGTCGTCGACCAGGGTCGGCGTCACCAGCAGCAGGTGGTTGACCTCGCGCGCGGTGACGGCCCGCCCGTCGTCGTCGACCAGCATCCAGCGCCGGTCCCCCGCAGGACCCCACGGCTCGACGACGACCGAGGCCACCGACTCGCCCCGCATCGACTTCACGGGGTAGCGCCGCACGTCGGTCACGCGGGGGCTGCGGGTCGTCACGCCCGGCAGCCTAGGACCGCCGGACCGCCGTCCTTCAGAAGCGCTGGACGCGGGCGGCGGCGCGCCGCCGGATCTCGGGCAGCCGCGCGTAGAGCCGCGAGCCCGGGCACGCGGTCTCGTTGGTGTCGCGGTGCCCGTCGATGACGGGCAGCCGCACCGTCCGGCCGGCTCCGAACCGGTCGCTCCCGGTCGAGGTGACCGCGATCGTGCCGGCCGGGTCTCGCCCGTACTTGTGCAGCTTCCACGCGGCGAACTGGGTGATCGCGGTGACCATCCGCTCGCTCGGCGGGCCGGCCTCGAAGTTGCCGATCGCCGAGATGCCGGTCGAGGTGTTGTTGAAGCCCAGGGTGTGGGCGCCCCGCACGAGCTTGCCGGCGCCGCCGGCGCGGCCGACCCAGATCCGGCCGAACCGGTCGACCAGGAAGTTGTAGCCGATGTCGGACCACCCCAGGTTCTGGGTGTGGTAGCGGTACATCCCGCGGATCAGGCCCGGCACGTCCTGGGCGCCGTAGGTGTTGGCGTTGACGGTGTGGTGCACGTGCACCTGCCGGATGGTCTGGTTGTACGTCGGTGACCCGCTGCGCAGCCGGTTGTCGGCGCCCCACTCCCCGCGCGAGTGCAGCGGGGGGATCCGCCGGTTGGCGTTCGGGGCCGCCCGGCCGGCCCGCCCGTCGGGCTCGACGCGGTCGACCGAGGGGTCGCCCTTCATCAAGGTGAGCTGGAGGTCGCGGGGGCGCCCGCCGGGCACCTCGACCTGCACGGCCTCGGAGCGGCCGAACCACTGCAGGTCGATCGCCCGCAGGCCGGCGCGGCCCTCGACCCCCGGGTCGGGCCCGTCGTGGGAGGGCTGCACCCGACGCCACGGCGACCAGTCCCCGCGTGCGCGGGTGCGCAGCCGCACGGGCTGCTCGGCCCCGCGCCAGGTGAGTCCCACCATCGTGAAGGCGTCCGACTCGATGGCCCGGGTCCGGTAGCGGGCGCCGCCGGAGCGCCGGCCCGCCCGGCCGTCCCGCCCCTGGCGCCCGACCGGGCGGTCGGCGTCGTAGGAGTCGTCGAGGGCGATGTCGACCGCGCTGAGGCCCGGGGTCGCCCCGCCCATGGAGAGCGTCCCGCGGGGGTCGCTCTCGGGCGTCGCGTCGTCGTCGTCCGGCCAGCGGTCGGTGACCACGAAGCCGGCCGCGGCCAGCGCCGCGACACCGCCGACCACGACGCTGCGACGGCGTACCTCAGTCCATCCCGAGTCGCTCATGCTCCGCATCATGCGTCACACCAGTCACACGTCCAAGCCGACGCGGCGACGAGCGCCGGCCCACCGCGAGACACCTCGCCCGGCCCGGACACCCCCCGGTGCTTCAATCGGGGCATGAGCGCGAAGACGAACGCCGACTTCTGGTTCGACCCGCTGTGCCCCTTCGCGTGGATCACCTCGCGCTGGATCCTCGAGGTCGAGCAGGTCCGTGACATCGAGGTCACCTGGCACGTGATGAGCCTGTCCTACCTGAACAAGGACAAGGACCTGCCCGAGGAGTACCGCAAGGTCCTCGAGCCCGGCTGGGGCCCGGTCCGGGTGTGCATCGCCGCCGAGCAGCGGCACGGCCGGGACGTGCTGCTGCCGCTCTACACCGCCCTGGGCACCCGCATCCACCCCGGCGGGCGCGACATCGACCGCACGCTGATCGCCGAGGCCGTCGAGGAGGCCGGGCTCGAGGCCGACCTGGTCGACGCCATGGACGACTCCTCCTACGACGAGGCGGTCGCCGCCTCGCACCACGAGGGCATGGACCAGGTCGGCAACGACGTCGGCACCCCGACCATCGCCTTCGAGGGCGCCGCGTTCTTCGGCCCCGTGCTCTCCTCCATCCCCCGCGGCGAGGAGGCCGGCCAGCTCTGGGACGGCTGCGTGGCCGTGGCCAAGGTGCCCTACTTCTACGAGCTCAAGCGCTCCCGCACCGGCGACCTCGACTTCAGCTGACCCCGGCCGGGTCGGCGCGTCACACGCGCCGACCCGGCGGGGTCGGGTGTCCACCGCCGTCAGCGCGCGACGCGCACCCGGGTGGTCGCGGTGGAGCCTGTGACCCCGGTGGTGCCGTTGTAGACGACGCGCACCTTGCGGTCCCCCGGCCGCAGGTCGGGCACCAGGACGCGGGCGAACCCGTCCTGCACCTGGCCCCGCACCTCTTGACCGGCGATCCGCACGGTGACCGTGCCGTTGATCCCGCCGATGCCCGGGGCGGTCAGGTGGATCCCGAGCGCGACCGCCCGCCGCTTGCTCTTGGCGTTGACCGTCATCTCCGAGGCCGTCGACACCGACCCGAACTCGAAGGTCTTCGTCACGTCGGCGTAGTTGCCCTTGCTCAGGCGGGCCTGCCCGACGATCGTCGACCCGGCGTCGGCCGCGGTCACCTGGTACGTCGGCTTGCTCTGCCCGGCGATCGCCTTGCCGTCGCGCAGCCAGGCGTAGCGGACCGACGCGCCGGCCGGGGCCACGGTGCCCGGCGTGATCTGCAGGCTCGCACCGACCCTCGCCTGGCCGGAGGCGGTGAAGGGCTGCGGCGTCGTGATCTCACCCGCGGTGACCGGACCCACCGGGGCGGACGGCGTCGCCTCGCCCTTGGCGAAGCCGGGAGCACGGGCGATCTCGGTGACGCTGATCTTCTTGCCCAGCATGTCGCGGGTCAGCGTGAGCTCGGCCCCGCCGCCCTGCTTCGGCAGGATCTTCCCGTCGGCACGCCACCGGAAGGCCGTCATCGACGGCTGGGGTGACCATCCCGCGCTGGTGGCGGTCAGGACTTCCCCGACCTGACCGACACCCTGCACGCTCGGAGCACCGCTGCTGGTGAGGACCCCTTCGCCGACCTTCCCCGTCGGCGACGAGACCGCACTCGCAGACGTCCAGCCCGATCGCGAGGCCGTGACCTGGACCCGCAGCGTGGCCCCGTTCTGCGCCCGTGCGGGGGTGAACGTCTCGTTCGTCGCGCCCGGGATCGGGGTGCCGTCGGCCAGCCACTGGTAGGCGAACGTGGTGCCGGTCGTCTTCCAGGTGCCCGGGGTCGCGGTGAGCTGGGACCCGACCCGCGGCTCGCCTGTGACCTTCGGGGCGGTGGCGTTGACGATGGTCTGCGGCGCGGGGGCCGGGGCCTTCGCGTCGGCGAGGTGGATGAACCCCGTCGGCCAACCGCTGCCGGTCTTGGTGATCGTGCGCCAGTGGAACGTGCCGCTCCAGCTGTCCTCGGAGATCTGGATGCTGGTGGGCGAGATGACCTTCTCGACGACCGCGACGTGGCCGCTGGACCCGACGCCGTCCCCGGCCGCCCACCAGGCGACCGCGCCCACGGCGGGCTTCTGGTCGGTCTTGTTCGCCATCGCCAGGCCCCAGTTGCGGGCCATCCCCGACCCGGACCAGGGCCGCTCGGTCGACATGCCCGCCTTGATCATCCGGTAGGCGACGTAGTTGGTGCAGTTGTGCCCGGCGTACATGCGCCAGTACATGCGGCCGCTGACCGCGCCGTACCCGCCGTCGGAGTAGCCCGCCTGCTTGCACGGGTCGTAGCCGCTGCAGTGGTACGTCGAGGAGGCCACCGCGGCCGGGCCGAGCCCGGGTGCGACGAGGGGGGCGGCGGGCAGCGCCAGCCCGACGACGCCGCCGGCGACCAGCGCCGACATCGTGCGGCGCGACGAGCGCGCGGGCGGGCGGGGAGGTCGGCCGGGCGGGGAGTCACGCGCCCCGGTGCGCGGTAGTCGGGAGGACAGGACGGGCGTGGTCGTGCGTGTGGTGGTGGAGGACACGCCAGACACTGTCAAGCACATCCGACGTGTTTCGCAACAATTTCCCCATATCTCACATCAGTCACACGGCCGGGCAGGAGACCCACCCCGGCGTGTCGGAGCGCCGGTGGCAGGATCGCGGGCATGCCTGGGACCAACCTGACCCGCGACGAGGCGGCCACCCGCGCCGCGTTGCTCGACGTCTCGACCTACACCGTCGCGCTGGACCTGACGACGGGTGAGGAGCGGTTCGGGTCGACGACGACGATCGCGTTCTCCTGCACCGAGCCGGGAGCCGGGACGTTCGTGGACCTGGTGGACGCGACGGTCCACGAGATCACGTTGAACGGGCGCGGCCTGGACCCCACGACGTACGCCGACTCCCGGATCCCGCTGACCGACCTCGCCGCCGACAACGAGCTGGTCGTGCGAGCCTCGTGCGCCTACTCCCACAGCGGCGAGGGCCTGCACCGGTTCGTGGACCCGGTCGACGACCGGGTCTACCTCTACACCCAGTTCGAGGTCCCGGACGCCCGCCGTGTGTTCGCCACCTTCGAGCAGCCCGACCTGAAGGCCAGCTTCACGTTCTCGGTGACCGCCCCCGAGACGTGGGTCGTGGTCAGCAACGCCCCGACGCCCGAGCCGAGCCCGGTGACCGCGGGCGTCGCCCGGTGGGACTTCCCGCCGACCCAGCGGATGTCGACCTACATCACCGCTATCGTCGCCGGTGAGTACCACGCGGTCCACGACGTCTACGAAGGCGAGCACGGCACGATCCCCCTGGGGCACTACTGCCGGCAGTCGCTGGTCGAGCACCTCGACGCCGAGGAGCTCGTCCGGATCACCCGGCAGAGCTTCGCGTTCTTCGAGGAGCAGTTCGACTACCCCTACCCCTTCGGCAAGTACGACCAGCTCTACGTGCCGGAGTACAACATGGGCGCGATGGAGAACGCCGGGTGCGTGACCCTGCGCGACGAGTACCTCCCCCGCAGCCGCCAGCCCCGGTCGTTCTACGAGTTCCGGTGCTCGGTGATCACCC
>Ga0325400_1007756_pt1 | contig 10269 bp, 10 predicted proteins | sample PopdelMetagenome_2_FD_205662 | JGI IMG/M metagenome (GOLD analysis project Ga0325400, IMG submission 205662) | Populus deltoides microbial communities from Bellville, Georgia, United States - Xylem-PdKOR-R1 | ecosystem: Host-associated > Plants > Phyllosphere > Stem > Wood/Secondary xylem...
TATCCATGCCCAATTGTCGTCCATGTGTGAATAAAATGTGTTTATGCTCTTTGTATTCGAAATGCTATATGAGAACCACTTTGATTACCCTAATATTTCAAATCAAGGTTAAACCACACCTTGAAACTACATTAATAATCTCCAATTCCAGGAAAAAGTAAAACGTAATTTTAAACTTATTCAGATGCTTTATATGGGAGGTAATTGTGCTAGTGTGGGGGAATAAAAGGAGCTCTTTTTTGCCGAGATCATTAATGTGAAATACATCTTAAATAGTGTCACGTATGCTAAAAGACGAAATGACCATTGAAATCTTGATGAAAATTATACTAATATAGAGGTGGAGTTGATCATTTTCGGTTCGGTTTTTATTAAAACAAAGTAATCAAATCGATTTAAAAAAACAATCAAAACCGGTTTAAACTGACCGGTTTCGGTTCTGTTTTTTAGGACAAAAACCGGTTCAAACCGGTTTGGCTCGGTTTTTCCGGTTTTTTCTGTTTGGCTCGGTTTTTTCGGTTTGGGTTTGGTTTGGTTTTTTCGGTTTTAGGCTTGTAAAACTGAAACCGAACTGAACCTGTCGGTTTTTTAAAAATTTTAATCGGTTTTTTTCACGGTTCGGTTTTTTCGGTTATTTTTTTTCCGGTTTTCTTGGTTTTTCAGTTTTTTCGCTCACTCCTACTTTAACCTCTTTTGGTATTGTGGTAGCGGTTATTTCTAAAATATTTTTAATTCTACTTGGACATGTATTGAAATAATATTTTTTTTAATTTATTTTTGACATTAACACATTAAAACGATTTGAAATCATAAAAAAAAAAGTTAATTAATTTTTCTTAAAAAAATTCCAAAAATATTCTTAAATCACATAAAGAAACCCGCCAGTACAGCTGCTAATGTGAATGTGCAACTTGAATTATCATTTTGAATTGGATGCTTGGTGAATCATGAAAAGGCAAAGTGCTCATAAAAGGTTTGTTCAGTGCTGCCAACTATCACAGGGCCATGCAAATAAAAACTTCCGACCAGATTTAGACCCTTGTAGGCCTTGATGGACCCTATTCGGCTGCTAATCGATACACCAATGAGCTGTATTATGACCTTCAAAAGGAAATTATTAAGCCCATTAACCTGGGTCCATTGCCGGGTACCACAACCTCTTAAACAAGTTAGATAGTTACTAGTTTTTTTTATTTTTTTACACGCACCGTAGATCATTTTTTTAGAACGTTAAAAAAAAAACTAGAAAGTCAGAAATTTGAAATATAATAGATGAAGAATTTTAAAATTATTGATATCATGATATATTAAATGATATTTAAAAAAAAAAACATATTGAGACACTAACACATTTGATTGACTAGGACCAACTATATTTAACCTACGATCCGGGACATGAGCCCGTGACAGCACCATGAAATCCAAATCAAAACAAATTAGAAACCCCAACTGAAATTAACCAAATATTGAAGGCCTAAAATAATTAAAAAACACTCAATAAAAAAAATAACTCAAGCAAACCTAGAACTGTTCCTTTGAGGTAAAATGCTTCTTGTCCATTTAACAATTCTATCATAATCGACCTCAATCAACTTATGATCTGACTTGATGGTGAACAATTATGCAATGACCTATAATTTATTGTGATTTGTGCAACCATTTCATAATGGTTCGTCAAAATCTTTGAAAAGATAAAAAAAACCTGGCCACATCTGCATTCGGTTCATCATCTATGATTAGACATTGACCGGCATGACCCTAATTCATTCCAATTGTATCCATAACCATAGTCCTATAAGGATTACTATTGTCATCTACAACTCCATGCACGTTACTAGCACTAGAAGTTGACCTAATCATCATTTCTACTATGGTCTCGTGAGGAATATATGGTTCTTCGTGTGCATACCGACACATGTATTGCTCAATGAACCTTTTTTTAGAAGATACATCGTTACAATATCTGAATCGAGAAACTTTTTATTTTTACACCTCTTGCATAGACATTTTATATCGCTTTCACTAACATTTCTCGGATTAGATATTGCATAATTAATAAAACCCTGAACCACATTACAATAATCCAAACTTCGCAATCCTTGAGGTGAATCTCGATACATCCATGAATGATCATCCATCACTTCTATCAAACCTATATAAAATAATGATGACAACATGTATTAATTAACTATGTTAACTAAATAAATTTGCAAAAGTATTGGTTTAACTCAAGATTATTCAACCTATTTTAATATTTTTCTTAACTCATTATCAATTATTTACACAGATGTAAATTTGTATACATTTATGGAAATTATAACTTAGAAATGAAATTGACAAAATATAAAACATACCCATTAAACAAGCCATTATTTATTTCATCACAAAACATTTAAGTCGGATTACCGACATAAGTTTCAACAACTTACAAATAAATATAATTTTATAAAATCTAAAACAAACCATAACATGTACAAATCATAAATCCATACAACAAGTTTGTTTGAGAAAAAAAAAAATAAAACAAGTAAACATCCAAACAAAATACATATACTACAAAAAATATGCAATAAAAATCAACATTTTAAAATTGTGTTCAAATTAAAAAAAAATGGTAGATTTGCTTATTTAAAGTGGAGAATCTTCAATAAAATTTCAATTAGAACACGAATGTTGATAAACCGAGTATTGTGGTGGCTGAAAATATTGTGGGAGGTTAAGTTATATTGAGATTGGGAGGGGGGGGTGGCTGTTTTGTTGCAGAGAAAACTTTTACAAGGAAGAAATGAAAATGAGGGAGGGGAAGAGAAGGGTCAACCGCCAGGTCATAAATTAAATATTATTGATGGATTTACCGATGAAATTATTCATTGACGTCAAAGTCAGGAATATCATATCTTTTCTTCATGTAATATTTATCAATGTCAAAATTAAAAGTATTTGTAGTTGAATATTCACTAGTGCCAGAGTCGAGAATATTATAAGAAGATCATAAAAAACAAAACAAGACAAACATTTAGCAATTTAAGACAAAACCAGCAATGCAGCCTACCTCAGGTATGATGCTTAAGGAATGATAATATCCTTTATTTTGTGTAACTGGTCCTATATCATATAATCTTTGTTGACCAGTAAGGTTCCTAGTGACCATAATATTAGGTGACGACTCTTTAAATTAGACCTTTCCCTCCAAGAACAAGATGTCAAATATCTGTTCTTTTCATAATATGAATTTTTAAAGGTTGTCGTGATGTCGGGTGCAACAATACTCGTGTACAAATATTTGGTTTTATTAAAATATATATGACTATGTACAATTTATATTTAAAATATTCATATAAAAAAATAAAACAATAATATGATTCTTCCCTTGAGTTTGATTTGTGGTGACTTGATTTATTTGTAAAATCAAGCCAAGATTTATGTTTTCTAAGGAAATGAATTTAGGTGTGTATTGCAAAGCAATATTTGGTGATTTGATGCTTTAAAAAGTACATTTGATTTGTCTTTAAAGCATTGTTGAATAACTCTTATGAAACATTTAAGTTTGATCAAATAGAGCTTTTTAAAAAGTGGGATTGAGAATTTGGCTATCATAGAAGCTTCTGGAGAATTCAATGAAACCAAACCTTTTTATATAAATTATTGTATTTTTTTAAAACTTTTTCTAGTTTATTTGAATCTATTCTTGTATTTTGCTCCTTTTTTTTTACATTGTTATTCAATCATAAATTGATTGATTGATTTGTCAATAAACCCTTGACTAAGCGATAACAACCTCCACCATCATGCAACAGGTTACGGGTTTGACTATTACGTAATAGCTAGTTTGTCATAGACATTACCAACTAAATGGGTGTATTTGCAACGCTAATTCATGAAATTGTTGGAGGGCTTTTTTTCTTTTTTATTGACTTTCTATTTTCACTTTTTGCTATTTGATTGATCTTAAATAAAAAAAAGTTATTCCTTATGGTTTTACAATGAGGAGATAAGCATCATCACGGTTTGAAAATTATAAAAGTAAGAGTAAAATATAAAGAACAAAATAATGCTAATTGATTATAAGATGATCTTCGCAAAGATAATCTAAAATCTTTATCTTTTTTCAAGAAGCTCACTTTGATACGGTCTACCCTAATATCTCTCATTTTGGAATTACACACCTAATTAAAAAAATGGAAAAAGAAAGATAAAATACATATACCTAGAATCCCAGTAAATATATTTTCTTCAAACTTTGATTCAATTGTTGAAAAGGTGTCATACCCTCTAAATCTTCCAGTCCTTCCCTTGTTTTATTTTGGCAATTAGACAATATATAAGTTAGTTAAGTTATGGTCTTGAAGAAATAGACATGTCAAATAATGATAATGTCCTAAATATTACCTAATAGCTTTTCATAGTATGGTCAGACCTGCAAAAATAATGCTAATTGATTATAAGATGATCTTCGCAAAAATAATCTAAAATCTTTATCTTTTTTCAAAAAGCTCACTTTGATATGGTCTACCCTAATATCTCTCATTTTGGAATTACACACCTAATTAAAAAAATGGAAAAAGAAAGATAAAATACATATACCTAGAATCCCAATAAATATATTTTCTTCAAACTTTGATTCAATTGTTGAAAAGGTGTCATACCCTCTAAATCTTCTAGTCCTTCCCTTGTTTTATTTTGGCAATTAGACAATATATAAGTTAGTTAAGTTATGGTCTTGAAGAAATAGACATGTCAAATAATGATAATGTCCTAAATATTACCTAATAGCTTTTTATAGTATGGTCAGACCCACAACCTATTGTAGTGTAGTTTATTATCAAATAATAGATTATACTCACAATTAAGTAACTATTACTTGAATATCAGAGGAAAAATGGCTCATGAGTATGGTTATGACCAAAATCTTTGGATGATTTTTCATCTTCGAAGTTGAAATTGAGGTTAGAATTTTTTTGACAAAATTTATATAGAGCTTAAGAAAAAAATGTAGTACTTTCATCACAAGTATATGTATATGTGTGTGGACAATATGAATCATGTTTAGGATCTTTGTAATATATATTATATGAAGCAATTAGATTGAGAATGAATTTTTCATCTTTATAAAAGTGTATTAATAGCTTGTTAATTAATATTAATTGTAGGCAAAATGATACAGTTTGAAAGAAATACAATATTAGTCATGGTTGCTTACGTGGGTTATTTAGTTTGTATGATTCAATATATGTTTCGTATTGAAAGACCAATCATCCAACCATGAAGACGTGATAAAGAACAAGAATGTCAAGAATTGCTAATAGATTTACAAGCAAATAATAACTTTTATTGTGTAATAGCAATGAATATATTATGATGTATTTAACCAATTAATTGAAATATATTTTAGGAGAAGACTTCTCAGGGATAGTCAACACAATGTTGTTGAGGACTAAGTTGCGAAGTTCTACACATTTTAAGTGGCCAGGCACATACTTGATCATACAACTTTTTTTTTCCCATCAGTCTACTGAGATTGTTAGTTGTTATTTTCATTAAGTACTTAGAGCTCTAATAACACTTGAAGATCAATTTTTAGTTCAACCAAATGGTTCTACAATCCCATCACAAATACTTAATAGTGGACGAAGATGTATCAAGGTATAAAGGAAGAAAATGTTTTCCTACGATAAATGTATTGGTTGCTTGCACTTTTGACTTGAAACTTACTTATATCCTACTTAAGTGAGAGGGTTCAACTTCAGACTAAGATATAGCAACCGGATCTCAAGCTAAGAGTGCTAGAGAAAAGGTTCGAATATGAGGGGAGGGGGGGAGGGAGAAAAGAGAAATGAATATTGATGACATTAACGAGGTGCAAGCAAATAATGAGATTCATGTAGAGAATTTTAATCCCTATGATTGTGAAAGTGCTTTATCAACACCAAGAACACAAGGTCTATTATCATCTACAATATAATTGTCTAGAACTTCATCTTCAAAAGGTACAAAATGAGAAACATCAATGACAAGTGATTATTTTTCAAAATTTAAAACGATGACTAGTGCAATGAATAATATTGCACAAGCTATAATAAACACAAACAATCAAGTTTGGAAGTTAACCAAGATAATTGAATCAATGAGAAAATTGAGATTGGAGGGATCAAATTTTTTGAAGAAGTTAAATGGCTCGTAGATCATTCTAATCTTATTGGAATATTTTTTGAATATCCAGAAAAGCCATGCTTTGAATGGTTGGCGAAAAAAATAGATTGATAATATGTTATTGATGAGTACAAGTTAAACATGAGATTTAGAACTAATATTTATACAAATGTCAAAAACTTATTTTGTATGGCGATATTATTTGAATTATTAGAACTAAAAATTATAGTATTTTTATTGAGCTATTAATCAAAATTATGTTACTAACTTAATTTTTTTTTTTTTTTGTGATGAATGGATGATTCCAAGTTTAAAGTTGTTGCTTGAGATTTCTACTTGAATTGTATAGTCCTCATTTAGTCTATCATTTATATTCTTGAAATTTTCACTTGTATTGTACTAGAAAGCTGAATCATAAGATAATGCCATCATGGGTTGCTTGGTTTTTACTTTCATTTTTCCTTTCACAATTCACACGCCTAGTAGCATATATGTGATAATAATTCTACTTTTAATCCAAAACCTATGCATTAGGAAACAAGCCAATAAATCTTTGCAAGTTTTTTTTCCACATATATATATATATATTATTTTAATAAATATTTAATAGAAAATTAATATGAGATAAATATATTTATATTTTCTTTAAAATGGCTATATTTTATGTTATTTTAAATAAATATAAGGGTCTTTGTAATAAAAAATGATTTATGTAACAAAAATGAATTCTAAATTAAGAGTAAAATAATCAATATTACTAATTTAAATAATTTCTATGGATATTTAAAATAATAGAAATAAATTTAATTATGTAATTTCATATTTTATTTTAAATATACAAATTTAAAATTGAATTCAAATTTACTCGTCAATTCAACATATTAAAAAAAGAAAAAAAGCTGTTAAGTAATAATAATAGTAAAGTGGATAAACGGGCTCCAAGCCCAATTTGGTTTCCGTGTTGACAAACTCTACCACTGAAACAGAAGGCGTAAAGGGAAAGAAGAACATCATTAAAGACAAAACAGACAGGCACGGGTTCTTCACATTGCCTAAGATTTCAATCCCGGGATTTTTTTCTTAATCTCATCCACTGAAAACTTATGGTTAGTTTCTCCGTTCTTTCCCTCTTTGATTTTTCTTAAATTATTTGCTGGCTCGATTTCTTTTGTTTGCTCTGCATAATTTGCGTGATTCGATCGCTGTCACTCTTTGCTTGATTTAGAATAAACCCCATGTATAATTTTTTTTGTTCTTTGATTCTAGTTGAATTTATCTGTGTTAAGTCTTATTTAGAATCATTATTTTTATTTATTTTTAATTAGCTTCGTAAAAGATGTGAAATTACGAATACAAGCTTGAACTTTTTATTTGCTTATAGTAATTTTTAGATAAGTGCATTGAGTTTCATGTGAATTTTCTGAACTGGGTTTGGAAGAACTTTCCACAAAGGTGATAAATTTTTCAAGGATTCAAGTCTAATGGTGAAACAAGTTTCACTGCCGCAAGTTTGGGCGGAGGCATGGATGATTGTGTGAGATCTAATATGAGTATTCTATAATAATTCAAATTACAATGGTCTTTGGTTTAGTATCATGTGTTTGTTTGTTTTTACCTGCGGTTCTTACTTTTTTAAGATTTTTAATTCTTGGTTTATTCAGACTAATAGTGTCAAATACTTTCTGAAATGTGAATGATGGTTAATTTATTTGCTGAACTAAGTTTTGATGATGCGTATTCTTGAACTTTGTGCTTCTTCAGGCAAGTTTTTATAAAGGGCAAAATAGGAAGGATAAACCCAGAGGACGACATCATGGGTTGACTCAACAGAAGAGGCAGGAAATTAAAGAAGCTTTTGATCTGTTTGATACTGATGGCTCAGGTACTGAAATCATCAGTTGCCATTTGTGCTTTCGATATGTGTGGTATTTTCCTTTTCATTTATTTGTTTTGTTTATTGCTGTATTTTCCAGGCACTATTGATGCCAAAGAGCTGAATGTTGCCATGAGGTATGAATACTGGATCATATTTGATTGGTTTTTGCAAGCTGTGTCTTGAAATAATTATGACTAAAATATGTGATAACAGGGCACTTGGCTTTGAGATGAACAAAGAGGTACCCTCTGTGCCCAACTTTGTGCAGATGTTGAGCTTTCCATTTATCTATTATGTTTTGGAATACCATTTCTCACAAGATGGATATATGTGTGGATGCTATATCATCCTACAAAATTTGTGCATGCTTTGGAATTATGTTCTTAACTTGTAAATGGCACAATGGAGCTTATCATTTTACTTTGGATTGGTTTCATAATTCATGCATATATCAGCAGGTCCATTCCTGCAAAGCATTTTTGAAGTAGGTGCATCTCTTAAAATAGTTTTAAGTTTTTTGGAAAAGGATATTGCAGTGGTCTGTCAAACAGTTTCCATCATTGTCTCCATTCCCCCACAGAAGTTTTTTTCATCGGTCTGTCATACAGCTTCAAGAATAGCCTAAAATGGTCCTCTTGTTCTAAGGAGATCAAAAGCCCTTCTGCATACTCTTTAATGGTTCGAAAGTCAATGTCCCCACAGAAGTTGTTTTCTCTCAAGAGAAGTGGAAATTGTCTAAAGATAAGTGTTTGAAATGGTATTCACTGAAAAAACGCAAGGAATAAGCAGGAAACTTCCTTTATTTTGGAGGTTCTTATCTTTTTCTTGTCTTCAAGGAACCTTTTCCTGTTATCAGTGATCATTATTAATCTACATCTCAGTCTTTGGTTACTTTCACTTTTTTGTCTCATAATTGAAAAAGGATAAGCATTTGTAGCACATAGAATCCTATTGGCATATTTATATGAAGAATTGGCTGTTTGAACATGGAGATGATATGGGTTTGAAGACTATTGGAAAAAAAATAAAAAACAATGAGGGCCATGTGGTAAGCTTTAACCAAGCAGATATCTTCTGCAATACATTGCTTGATCAGTTTCTTTCCTGACATACATCGTCCTGAACTTAAGCTTCATCCTTCTTGTGAAACCTGACTGCATGGTTAACATATTTCTTGATTATGCCATTCCAGCAAATCGACCAAATGATTGCAGATGTTGACAAAGATGGCAGTGGTGCAATTGATTTTGATGAATTTGTGCATATGATGACAGCCAAGATTGGAGAAAGGGACACAAAGGAAGAGCTTTCAAAAGCATTCCGCATTATTGACCATGATAAAAATGTGAGCTTTCGTTGATTCATTGTTGATTTTGCTCGTACTTGCTGAAGACTTGTCATCTAATTCATTTTGCTTCAGGGAAAAATTTCTGAAGGTGACATCAAGCAAATAGCCAAGGAGCTTGGCGAAAGCTTCACTGAAAGAGAGATTAAAGAGATGGTTGAAGAAGCTGATCAAGATCGTAAGTTAGCATGTTATTATTTCATCTTGGCTTTGGAAGTTAAATCTTGAACCTGCTTGTCAAATAGAGTGGAAGCCTGCTTGTATTACCAAGGGCATGCCTAGTTTTCAAATTGTGCATTAATCTTCACAAAATTAACAGTTAGAAGGCAAAATGTTGTGTAACAAGCTAATGAGAATTCCCGTGTCATGTGATGAGTGGTTTATTTACAACCAGGCTGCTAGCTTTTTGTGAACTTGACCCCTTTGGGACGTCAATGCTAATTTGTTGCATCAAAAAGCAGTGTCGAGTAGGATATCAAGCTGGCAAACAATTCTTTACCCATGATAATTTTATAAAACGTGATGCACTAGCTTTATTCACTCACCGATACTCTGCTTCCTGTGTATATAATGGCTTGTGTAATGCACGCAGGTGATGGAGAAGTGGGTGTCGACGATTTCATGAGGATAATGAGGAGGACGACATATGGGTACTAGAAATTGAGTGGTGTTCTGATCTGCAGCGAGATCCCAAGTGGGTGGTTGGTTGGTTTGTGATGCTATAGCCGTGGTATATTTGTATGCAGAATTAAAAAAAAAAACCTTTAAGGTAAGACACGTGCTTTAGTTAATTTATGCGTGTGCCTAGGTTTGTATTATGACCTGGATATTGTAGTTTATTTTTATTACGTGGAGTAAATCAAGTATTTTATTTGCTTTGACTGTCATCTACAGCAAT
>Ga0325400_1007762_pt1 | contig 10267 bp, 3 predicted proteins | sample PopdelMetagenome_2_FD_205662 | JGI IMG/M metagenome (GOLD analysis project Ga0325400, IMG submission 205662) | Populus deltoides microbial communities from Bellville, Georgia, United States - Xylem-PdKOR-R1 | ecosystem: Host-associated > Plants > Phyllosphere > Stem > Wood/Secondary xylem...
TATATATATTCAACAAACATAATTCAAATTCAAGATAAATTAATTATAAATTATGCAATACAAACACAATGCCAAACAAATATAATTTTAAAATTTAAAATATTCCTAAATAGTCAAGATTAAATAGATTTTTAACTTAAAGTAATTCAATTTAAACAAAATATCAAAATATTATGAAAATAAAATGTTTTAACATAAATATTTTAAATATAAAGTTAAGTTAATGTTATCAATGCTAATGGAATCTAAAGCATCCCTTGTTTTGCTCAAATTCCTACAAAGTATAAACATGAAAAAAAAAAACATGAATATAAACCATATATATTAATGATAAATCTAATTTAAAAAAATTAATATCATTGTTAATGAAAATAGTAATAATAATTTTCAATATTATTATCAATATCATTATTATTGAAAATAGTAATGAAAAAGAGCTTTTTATAATTGGGTGGTTTAATTAATTAAATTGAACAATGTTCAATTTGATTCAATAACTTTTCAAGAGCGGAACGGAACAAGAGAAATGAAACCGGAACATTTCGGGCGAAATTTAACCGAAAATCCAGAACAAACTGAAATTTAAAATGAAATGAAATTTTTTTTATTTTATTTTATTTTTTAAATTGGTATAAAATATTTTAATCATTTCAAACAAAACAAAACAAAACAAAACAAAATTAATAACCTTCAGTCAAATAGCTTATCTGAATTCTTTTGATCAAATTAAAAGTCATGATTGAAACAATGCACCCACTCTCTTGCTTTATCGTTGACAGATTGGTGGGATGTGCTTCACTGCCTTAGATGGAAAATTGTGTCATTTTAAAAATATAATTGTTTGTTACTTTTTAAACTACTTTTTATTTATAAATATATTAAAATAATATTTTTTATTTTTAATATTAAAACATCAAAATGATCTAAAAACACTAAAAAAATTAATTTTAAATAAAAAAATTAAAATTAAATTTTTTTTAAAATGTAAAAACAATGAAGAATTAGTTATACTATGAAATCTCAGCTTGCCCATATATATATATATATATATATATATATATATATATATATGCGCGCGCGCGTGTGGTGCCATCTATTGTATAGATACATAAATAAATAACAAAAGGAGGGAGAGGGCAGACGTGGGGATATGTTTTTTTTTTGTTTATTTATTTATTTATTGTTTTTTCTTTGGGAGGGGGGCGGAAAGAAATTGATTGGTGCATAATTCTATTCGAACTCAAATTTACAGCTATGAAATAAATAAATAAATAAATAATTCGAGGCACTGATCCTCTCACTCATGTCATGTGCGCACCTAAACTTGTAGAGGAATATATCAGTTAATTATAATCCTATGGGATATTGTCCCTTTTTCTTTGTGAATAATACACAAGAATATTGATTAATATTATAACAAGGAGATAATGGAAAGATAATTCGAGACAAGCTAGCCCCATGATCCATTCAAACCTTGACGAATTAGCATGAGTCTAAGAACAAATCAATAAAAGGAAAAGCTGACCTCTTTGCCATTCAAGTTCTCTTTGCCTAAAACAACAACATTAGAGATCGATCGATCTCACCAACAAATTAATCTCTATCATCAATGATCTGCCCGCCCAGTGTCACCCCATTCTTGTCGAACAACAATAATTTGCTCCTCTTTTACTGCCTAACATGCCCTTCTCTCTCTCTCTCTCTCTCTCTCTCTCTCTCTCTCTCTCTCTCTCTCTCTCTCTAATAACAATAACCATAACAATAACAATAACAATAACAATAGTGTACTTAGATCTTGTTCTAGCTGGGAAAGAAACTTGTTTTTTTTATCCAGGTTCGATACTTTCTGTATATGTTTGTCACTCTCACGATATCTTATATGTTTATTGGGCTTACAGGATGTTCAGTGAGCCTGAAAATTAGTTGTGGTGAGCGTAAACTGACCCGGATACTCCAGGTTATATATAAAAAAACAATAGTTATACCTAGCAATGATCTCAACCGTTTAAAGTGTGTTTGTTAGTGTATTAGTAATTATTTTTTAAAGTATTTTTTATTCGAAAATACATTAAAATAAAACTCCTTTAAAATTAAAAAATCATTAATTATTGTAAATTTTTTTTTTGTAAGTCATGTGCGAGCCACGTGAAAATCCATTACCGTGAATATAAAGTTTAACATAAAAACATATTGGAGTTTTGTTTATATATATATATAATTTATTTTTTTAAAATGTACTTTTAAGTATTTATCTCTTAAATATTAGCTTTCAAGCTCTATTTTCTTGTTTAAGCGTAACTTTGAGTTTTTATCTCAAGATAATATATAAATTTTTGATAAATAGGATAAAAGCCGCATTATCAAAGACTCTTGAAGTGACTCATCATTCTATCAAATGGATGGCAATGGTTGTGTGGTGACACAGCCACAGGAAAACACTGCACACTTGCAATAGCAATCTCATTGGCTGCCGCTGCTGTTTTTAGGTTTTAAAAATAATTCTAAAAAAGTTTTTTTTTATTTTAAAATTATTTTAATATGTTTTATCAAAAATAATTTTTAAAAAATAAAAAAATATTATTTTTATATTTTTCTGAGTAAAAAGTATTTTGAAAAGTAACAACAATCACACTTCTAAACTAGGGGCGATTATTTTCGATTCGGTTAGGTTTTTATCAAAAAAAGTAATCAAACTGATTTATTTTTTTAAAAACCGAAATCGGTTCAAACCAACCGATTTCGGTTCAAACCAACCGATTTCGGTTCAGTTCGGTTTTTAGGTCAAAAACCGGTTCAAACCGGTTTGGCTCGGTTTTTTTCTGTTTGGATTCGGTTTGGTTTTTTCGGTTTTAGACTTATAAAACAGAAACCAAACCGAACCAGCTGATTTTTTTAAAATTTTAATCGATTTAATCAAGTTTTTTTTAACGGTTAAGTTTTTTCAGTTATTTTTTTTAATTTTTTTAATTTTCTTAGTTTTTTTATCACCCCTATCCTAAACTTTAAAGGGAGGGAGGGAGGGCATTTTTGGACATTTCACGCGTACTCATTGGTTGTTGCTGAGATTAGGTTTTTCTACCCTCTTAAAGACGCCTTCTGGTTTCTTTATAGTCAATTAATAAGATCACAGATGGCTTCCTACGGTGCATTGTATTGCTCCAATCATGCACCCTATCATCTCAGATGTACACGTGGCGTGATGAAGATCGTATGGACTTTTTGAAACTAATACAACCAAGTCTCGATTTTATTTTAAAGAAAGGTTTATTTATTTTTAAGATTCATGTCATCTAGGCATCAATAAATCTTTGTGATGAATTATAAAATAAAAAAATAATAGATTTTTTTATGTTTAAATGAAAGCAATGCATTTTTTTTAATTTTTTCTATTGATTCACAAGTGAAATAGGATTGAGTGAAATGAATGATTTAATTGATTAATTTTTTTTCTTAATAAAAATAGATATTTGACCTTTATATTCCATAATTAATTATCTTCGCATGTGTAATTTGATCATTTTCGGGTTAATAAAAAAATAACTCAATTTCTAAAGATTAACCAACAAATCTTTAATGAAACGTAAAAACTAGGATCATAAAAAAAATAAAGGACATAAAATATGTAAAGACAAAAAAAAAAAGAAAAAAAGAAGAAGTTATTAAACAATGAAAACGAGGTTTTTGTTTTTAATTTTTTTTTTTGTCTTTCAGTGTGAGTTCTTACACGCAACAATTTAACCTTAAAGCAGACTTTAAAAAGGAAGAAGCGAAGAAGACCGGCCGATCATGGACCAGCACCAGGTGTGAGTTTTGCTTGGGACCCACCTATGCTCTGAATAATACCTTTTGCATACTTTTTTTTTTGTCTACTCTACCCAAATTAAATTAATATTAGATAGAAGACCCGCGGCTATGACGCGTCCAAATATTATTTTTTTCTACCACGGTGAAAAGACCATGTCAATTCATGGAGAATGATTTAGAGTGTGTCTGACAGTATGTTGCGGTTGTTTTTCAAATAGTTTTTTATGTCAAAATACATGTTAATAATGTTTTTTTATTTTTTAAAAATTATTTTTGACATCAGCACATCAAAATGATTTGAAAACACTAAAAATATATTAATTTAAAGTTAATAAAAAAATAAAAAAATTTCAAATTTTGTCAAAAGCACTTTTGAAACGCAAAAACAAACATGCCTTTAGTTATTTTATTATGTTTTAAAAATATAAAAAAATAAGTTCCTTCTTAACGGCCAATGAACATTATAAAAAGATTATATTATTTTTAATAGTTAATTCATTGATTTTTTTTAGAAGAATAAATATACATCTATCATGATTTACTGAAGTTTTCCTTTTTAAATCTTAATTTTAATATAAGATGTTTTCTTGTTAACAGTGGCGTGAAGCCAGCTCTAAATTGAGAAAATTACCTGTAACGGTCCAACATTTTCACAATAAAGGTCGAATGAGAGCAACCTCAGAATTACGTGGCAAGCCCAAAACCTTATGTGTAATGAGAGGGAAGGAACGAAAAAGAAAAGAAAGGTTTTTTCTTCTTCCAAGAAATCATTGCATCAAGATCATCGGGTTAAGCCATGATTTTTTAGGCATTGGATGGATGCCGAACGATTATGTGTTGTCTTCATTGCTTTCTTACTGGAAGAACCTTCAAATTACAAAATAAATAAATAAATGAGCTAATCTTTTATTGTGGTTGTAGACACCAAAAAAAATTATGGATTGGAATAGTAGAAATATAATTTTATCCTTGCTGAAAAAATTGATTAAGTAATTAGGGGTAAAAATGTTTTTTTCATGGAATATATTTTTCATCGCAAAATTAATGAGGGACAAAATGATCTGAACATATCCTTTTGTTACAGAGTAATAATTATTTTGCTCTTAAAAACAAAAAAAAAATAATAATAATCTTTGGGCGAGGGGTTCCTGTTTTTTTTTTAAAAATGAACAGTTGAATTATAGTCATGCCCTTAAAGGGGCTTCTCCGTCTTTTCCTTTTCTTAAAAACAGTAAAATTACAAAACTAGCCTTGAAACTTGAAAAAAACAAAGGCTATTTGCGACGAGGGTGTTTTGATCTTTTTAGACCAATCTTGCTGTTATTTTTAGATTTTTTCATAGTCAACTTAATAATTTTTAAGTTTTCAAATATTATTAAAACAAAGTTGTTGACATGCGTGTCATGGCCTCCGCGCCATTCAAGTGGCGCGCGAGAGATCGTGTGGTGGCCAAAATCCTGCTTCGATCGTAGTGTTGGTAACAACACATCATCCACTTTCTAACAGTGTGGTGAGTGCTTATAGAGAAGGTCACAGAGATTTTTTTCTTTTCTCTTTTCTCTCTCACTTCATAGAAAGATGCACTTGAACTTCTAAAAAAAATTGTGCTCTTGGGTTTGTAATCTTATCGATTATGGTTCTTTTTCTTTTAATTACTGTTTATTTGGCTTTTGATGCTTTTTGAAATTTGGATTTTTTTAAATTTCAACCTTAGGTATTTTTTCAATTTGATTTTTTTTTTCTGATTTGGTCTCTCTACTTTTAATTGCTCTATTTTTATACTATATACTTTTCTTGATTATTATTTTTTGCAATTTCATCCCTTTTAATTTTATTGTATTTGTTTTCTTAATTCATTTTTTGTCCTTGTTCTTTTGATTTCTATGTTCTTAACCTTTTCTTGATTTGTCTTTTTTTTTTCAAAATTTCAATAACTTTTCTTTATCATTTTCTTAGTTTTTTTTTCCTATTTAGCCCCTAATTATTTTCTTTCATTTTTTATACCATGTTTGGTCTATATTGTTTGAGTTTTACATTGTTTTACGGTTGAATATTTTACTTTGTTATTTTTTCGTAGTTGCCTTTCAACAAAGCAATTTTTTATTGAAAATTATTTTTTTTTTCAAATTCATCATTTGAAATTTAGTTATTAAGCCCTTAACTTCTTTTTTTTTGTGCTTTTTTTTTGTTGAGTTATCACGATCTTATATCTCAGGTAATAGGTGGGTCAAGTTAACCATGATCGCTTCAAATTGTTTTTCCTCAAATTTTTTTTATGAAATTGATTTTTTTTAACAATTTCATACTTTGATGTTAAATTATTGGCTCTTGAGCTATGTGATTTTTTACTTTTCTTTCCGTGAGGTTTATTTCGAGAGCAGGCTGGTCAAGCAAACCTGGGTCAGCTTGCATTTCATTCACTATATTTTTTTATTTAACTTGTACATTTTTTATTAGGCCCGTCCTTTAGAGATCTAATTTTTTTTTATCTCAACCTCACATCGCATGTAGAGGGTTAGTCGAGTTAACCCGGATTGACTTACATTTTTTTCCCTTGATTTTTCTATGACCTTTTTTCTTTTAGTTTCATTCTTTTACATTGAATTATTTGTCTTTAAGCTTTGTCATTTTTTTTTTACTTTTCTTACTGTTTGGTTATTCCGAGAGCGGGTTGGTAGAATTAACCCGAATTGACTCATGGGTTTTTTGATTTTTTTTATTGAACTTTGGTTTTTTTACTATGTCATCCTTTTGAAATTCTTTTTTTATTTTTATTTTGATCTCATATCATAGGTTGTTGGTTCATTAAGTTAACTCGAGTTGACTCGATTTTTCTTCTTCGGCGTTGTATTTTTTTTAAGTTTTGTTTTTCATCCTTGACTTTAGGTTATTTGGTCTTGAACTTTACAATTTTTTTTACGGGTTCTTTCGGTCTCATATCCTAAGTCACGTTTTGGTTAATTTAACTCGGGTTGTCTTAGATTATCGTCGCTTCACATTTTGGTTAATTTAACTCGGGTTGTTTTAGATTATCGTCGCATGAATATTTTTTATTTTGCGTATGAATATTTTTTATTTTGCGTTGAAAAAGTTTGGTTTGACCTGCCGTGTGGTGCACACTACCTATCTAGTCTAATTGTTGTGCTGCCTCAAGTCATGAAGATTTTCATAGTTCATTATTGGGGAGTGAAATTGAATAGGGTTCACTCCCTAGCTAACTTAATTCCAAACTCAACAAAATTTATCAAATTCATGGGATATCTATATGCCCAAACACTATTATGTCCTCTTATTTTTTTATTTTAAATTTGTAATAGAAACAATACTAGTTTACACGTCGCGCTATACCGTAGGTCTAATATATATATATATATATATATATATATTACTTAAAAGAAAATATCCAGGTCATATAAAAATATTTGGGATTGTTATTAAATTTGGCTCAGCGAGTTAACCTTGAAACCTCCTTATCCAACTTTTTATTTAGCCTGAGTTTAAAATCAAATCATGTGAGAGTTGGTCTGGCATGATCCAATCGACTTGGTCGGTCCAAAGGCACCCCTATTGATTGGTAGGATAAAATTGAAAAAAAAAAGATGAAATTGACGGGAAAAAAACTTGCCAACCAAACTTCTTGCCTAGCTCAAGGTTAAAACAAAATAGTGTGGGAGTTGTTTCGACATGATCTAGTCAATTTAGCCGGTCCGAAAGCAACTCGATTATCTGGCAAAATAAGTTTGAGGATAAAATTAAGAAAAGAAAGAGAGATGAAATCGACAGAAAGAACCTCTCGATCTAGTTTCTTGCCTACCCGAGTTTAAAATTAAACTGTGTATAAATAGTTTTAACGTGATTCAATCGACTTGATCGGTTAAAAGACAATCCAAATTATTATTAAAAAAAATAAGGATGAAATTAAAGAAAAAAACAAAATCAAAAGGAAAAAAAATGCTAATTTTTTTTTAAATAAAAAAAGAGCTTATGAACAACGAAGCTACATAACATAACATAATCCATGGAATCCAATTTTATAGCATGTTCAGGTCATAGTTTGAAAAAAGGATGAAAAATGATTTTTCGAAGGAATTTGCAATGCATTCAGATTTTGCTTGATCACCTTCTGATCTTAAAGGACAGAAAGGGCAAAAATCACATTTAGTGGGTCCCTTTTCAAATCGTTTAGCAAATCATACGGTAACAAATAAGTTGTGACCACGAATGGTCACGAGGAACGGTGTCTATGCATTGCCCTTTATTGAAAAAGACCCATTTAATTTTTATCACCATCATGCCATCCCCATACATAAATAACAGTCTTCGAACTATATATATATATATATATATATATATATATATATTATCCTTTCCTTGCTGAGTAAGAACCTTCAAAACAAAGTGAAGCCACACAAACTCTCTTTCTTTTTCTTTTTTCAATTATTTTTTTGTAGCTTTTCTCTTGCACCTTCCTCAACTCATTTCAATGTGCTTCTCAATAATAATAAATGTATTTTTTGAGTATTAATAAGACCGCTTTTATTATTTTAATTGATTTTTAAAATAAAAATAGGGATTTTTTTTGAAAAAATACACCATTTTAATATAAAAGTATTTTTAACATGTAATTGAGATGGATATGACTTTGATACATGAAATCTCATTCAAAAAACCACAATCATTTAAACAAAAAGAGAATTTTTTGAAAATATTCATATTTTTTTCTCAAAATAAAAATCAAATCATCTTGACAATAATTCTTATATATTTTATGAGGTTTTAAAAAGGATAAACGATACATTCAAAATTGAAAAAAGAGAGAGTCTATGGTCAAATAAATACCATACAAGCAATAATATTCATAGGGGGGTATGGGTATTAGGTTGAATGAATATAGTTGTTTTTTAAAATAATTTTTACTTAAAAATATATTAAAATAATACATATTATTAAAGTGATTGAAATTATAAAAAAATATTTTTAAATAAATAACATAAATTTATATAAAAGCACCATTTAGTACTAATCTACCCCTCCCCCAACCATTTCACAGTTTAAGGTTAAAAAATCAAGTACTTTCTTACCCTATATATATATATTAAAAAAAAAAAACTGAAACATTTTAATAAACATAAAAACAAAATAAAATAAAATAAAGCAAAAGCAAAGAAAGCTCCCCATCATCATTTACATAAACAATATAACAACAACAACAACAACAAAGAGGTCATCTACATAGACAAAAAACACACGCACCTCTTCTCTCCTTCTCTCTCATTTTTCACCTTCCTCTTTTATTAGATTCCTCTAAATGGTCTTTTCTCTTCTTCATTGGATTGTACAGATTCCCAGCTGAAAATACTCTTCCATTTCCTGCTAGATTTTTTTCTTTTCTTTGCTGTGTTTGTTTCATTTTTTTTTCCTCCTTCAACTGCAAGACATGGTGATGTATATATTATAGAACTCTTTCTGGGTTTCTTGGCTTTTACTTTCTTTTGCAAACACTGTTTTCTGGGTTTGCTGCAAAACAGCCTTATATACCGAAGAAGCACTCATGTATGCCTCATAAGGCTTGAATATAAAGAACAAATTTATACAAAGTTTTGATCTTTTCTACAACTGTTTTTTTTTTTTTTATATATTTATATAAATTGAGTTTTAATATTCTCTCTCTCTCTCTCTCTCTCTCTCTCTTGTAAATTATTTCTTTGAATTTTAATTTTCTTGACTCAAGGAAAAAAGAGAGAGATATGGGCAAGCAAGGACCTTGCTGTCACTGTGGAGTTACAAGTGAGTTCTTGTTTCTCCTCTTTTTTTTTTCCTTGTAAAAACTTGGATTACCATTTAGTTCACCTTTTGTTTTCCCTTCATTATATATTCTTGTAATTGATTTTGTATATACAGAACTATAATTGTATCATTGAAATAGAATGGCTATGACCAACGAGGAAGAGATTACACGGACAGACAGAATAAATTGAGAACACTTGTTGTTCTGTTTGTTTATACATGGATTCTGAACAACGGGTGTCTTTTGTTTCTTTGAACACATCAGATACTCATCTGTTTCTTGTTTTCAACTTGTTATTGAATCTATAAACCCTTCACTCTATCTCTTGTTTGGTTTTTTGACCGCTCTAACAAAGCTTGAACATATCACATCACCGCAAATTGGGTTTGGAGTCTGTTGAATACAGGGGAACTACATGTTTGATCAGTATGGCTTTCTTGTTTCTGTATAGGATTTTATGGAGACCAAATTCCGAGTCAAAGTGTATCGTTTTTCTTTGCAGAACTTAATGATCCAATGGAAAATGTACTTCCTTGGCATGTCCTATTAAGTTATTGATAAAATTCTTGTCTATTGAGTTCTTGACTGACTTCTTGTTGTATTCTTTTCTCTTGGGTTGCATTTCTGGCAAGCTTTGCTGCTATCAAGTTTATTCTTGTACGTTTTTGGGGTCTT
>Ga0325400_1007765_pt1 | contig 10263 bp, 7 predicted proteins | sample PopdelMetagenome_2_FD_205662 | JGI IMG/M metagenome (GOLD analysis project Ga0325400, IMG submission 205662) | Populus deltoides microbial communities from Bellville, Georgia, United States - Xylem-PdKOR-R1 | ecosystem: Host-associated > Plants > Phyllosphere > Stem > Wood/Secondary xylem...
AGCCATAACTAAGTGCCATAGGAGAGCAGTTGCAAGTTGCAATTAGAGAAAAAAGATCTTCACAATCAATTATATGGTTTGGGAATTGAAATCATTCATTTCAATTATAGTCAAAGCATTATTTATATATACATTAAACAATGATATATGGAATATTACTGCTACTGCTACTACTGTTGGTTAACTCTAGTCTGGCAAACTAGCACTGGTCCAACTCGATTACAACAATAATGACAGTAATGTCATCAATTTGCCTCCAATATGCTCGATTCCTTTAGACTCAGCAGCAACTGCAAAGGGAGAGTCATAATCCTCGCTGGTTGAATTCATGGACGCAACAGTTGTGATGGTCCAGGCAAGATCCTGAGGACAAGATCCTCCTCCATGTTCTTGAAGAATCTCCTCGATCTCAGAGCCGAAAAGATTATCGAACAATCCATCGGTACCAGCAACCACAATATCCCCCTGCTCCACATCAAATTCACCAAGGAAAACCGAAGCCCGACGCTTACCCTTTTGAACCCAATTCCCCAACGAAAAAGGGTAGTTGAAAAAGCTGTGATGTGTCGGTGACCTGTAAACAAGCCTTTTCCCTCTGAAAACCATGAAACCGCTATCACCCACGTTGGCATAGCACAATCGGTCTCTTTTAAGGGTAACAACACAGGCAGTGGATGATCCTAAAGCAACAGTCTTGGAATGCGCTTTTAATAATATTTTCTTGAGATTAACATCCCCTTTAGGCTTCAAGGATCGAAGAGCTGTGAGATAATTGGACATAAGTTCTCTTGCGAAAATCCCAGAATCAATTCCTTTCATAGCCCGTCCACCAACACCATCAGCCACCCCAAAGGTTTGCCTTTCTTGGCAAATAAAATGAGCGTCTTCTCCCAAACTTTCTGGGTTCGACTCCAACTTTTTAAGAAATGGGTTTGACAAATTCTTGAAATTAATTAGGTCTTCTTCTCACTTCTCTGCTCTGCAATGCTCGTGATTCGTCTCTCTGCTCTTGTCGTTTCGGGCATAAGAATATAAAAAAAATATAAACCCGGGTTTGGCCGGGCCGGCCGGGTCCCGGGTCGACCCTCTGGGTCGACCGGGTCTGGCCGGGCCAATTCCCAGCCTGTTTTTTGCTTAGACCCGGCCCGGCCACAGGCCCGGGTCGGCCGGGTCCCGGGTTGACCCGCCGGGCCGGGTCTTAAAACACTGGTACTGTGTGTAGTTTCACAAGCAAGATTATTGTAATTTACCTGTATTTAAATGCAAGGACTTGATTGTTTCTTCTAATGCTTGCCTTTGTTTACATGTCCTTTGTGCTTGAGGGCAGTCATGCCTTATTTAAGGATGGTCCTGGGTTCGTAATTGAATTTGTGCTTTGATTTTGTAATTGAAGTGGCAAGTAAACTTTTTTACTTTGTTTTGCATATATACTACTCTTAAAGGTTTGCAGATGCATCTCAGAATTATGCAGAAACAGATCTTCTAATAGTAATAGTATGGTTAGTGAGTGCAAAGCTCGTGCTGATGTCCCGAGTCCTGAGGTGGATCTCTTTTAGTTTATATTACATGTTTATTCTTGAAGTTTCTTGCCTGCATTATGAAAAGAAATGCCTACCATCTATTTGTTATTCATCTATCCAGGAGCTTTTTGCTCGCTTGTTGGTGCTTTTACATGATCCACTATCAATGGAGCAGCTGGCAACTCAGATTTTGACAGTAAGCATCCCTTATCTTTGATTAGGCAGACCATTTACTACAATAGTTAGTGAAGATGCGAAGGAAAACTTTGCTCTTACTCTCTGTATTCGGCTCGCAATTTCAGGACAAACAGACAAAATTTCTTTGAGATTTGATAGGTTTGGGAATGGTTGGTTACTCTGCACATGTTTCTAGCTTTTAATAAAGAGTTCAAATGTTCTTTGTTATTCAATGTCGACTTTTTTTTTTCCATTTGCTATCGAGTTTTGTGTTCTAAGCAGTTTAAGCAAGCATGAAAGATAGGGTTGACAGTTTGTGGAATGAAGAGTAAATTTGGAAGTAAAGACAAGGGGATTGTAAATGATTGTTTTTTTGTTGTGTCAAAATACAAAAGAAGGAATTCATTTGTATATATATAGGATCATTGAACTACTGGTATTGTAATGTTTAGGCTAGAAGGGTTTTGCCATTCTTTAAATTGTTGCTTATTTTGGCATTCTTTTGTGAAGGAATATCTGCTTTAGTTCTCCTTTGTACCTGCAGGTCCTTTGTTATTTGGCACCTCTCTTCCCGAAGAATATCAACTTGTTTTGGCAAGACGAGGTATACAATTGTGTTGTCATAATTGAGTTAGAAATTGAAGCTTTAAGTTAGCAAATGAGTTAATATAAAAATAAATAAATAAAAAGATTTGGCTGGCAATATGTAGGATGCAAAAAAGCTGTAACTATATTACATAGAAGAATGGATATTTGAAAACTTGGGTAAAGCTGGGTTATTATCATATCATAGAACAAGAATGAATTTCTGAAACAGGTAAAGCTGGGTTAATTGTTTATCATATTTTCTGCTATGGGCAACACCCTAAGTAACACTCTATCTAATTCTTTACTTTTTGATATTTATCATTGATATAACATAATTGAATTGGCCTAATGCCACCATTAAGCAATTCATGTTCCATTTACTCAACCATGATGCTATGATGCATGGCTTATGCTGAAATAATATGGTTCTTCTAGGGAATCTAATGGATTCCTGTCTTTGGTAAGCTCTAGATTCCTAAAATGAAGGCTTATGTCAGTGACACGGATGACCTAAAGTTGGATCCTTCATACCAGGAGACTTGGGATGACATGATAATCAATGTGAGATTCTTTTATTTATAACTGACTTGTTTCCTCTTGTTGCATTATCAGTATTATTTATTATGTCATAGGAGGGAGGTGCCAGATGCAGTTTTTTTTTTGGTGGTGAAATCAAAGGCTTTTCATAGTAGTGGTTGCCACTAAAACCTCTCTCTTTGTTTTGGGTGACAGTTTCTTGCAGAATCATTGGATGTGATCCAAGACACTAATTGGGTGATCTCTCTCGGAAATGCTTTCACATACCAATACGAGCTCTATACGTCGGATGATGAACATTCTGCTCTTCTCCACAGGTATCGATGTTTTGAATCTGATATCTGGATTCTATAAAGTTGCACTGCAACAATCTTTGCTTCTTATTGCTCTTGTGGGTAATAAAGGAAATTGCAATTGAAGTTGTGAATGTTTGTTCAACTGGGATGCATGGAGTTTTTTCTTGATAGAGGCAGCACTTGTTTATACCAATCCCAATGAAATTCAGCTTTAAATAGTTTTAGCATTCTATGTGATAATTATCATATCTTCCCTTTGATTCTTCATGAATGGCACTGCCTCATTTTTTGCCACTTGTACTTGACTTCATTTGGCCTTATTTACCATGAACACTTTTTACTTTTGCACTGCAATTTAGTGGGGACAATAAATGCTTGCTGCTATCAAAAAAACCTCTTCCAAATACTTATGCTCCATCATAATGGTAAACTGTATATAGTATGTCTGACCAATGGAATATAGTGTCTTAGTCAACTAGTGTAGCCAGTGTCTTTCTGTAGCGTGGCATTTCTACTTTGGAAAAAGCATCCCGAATCACCAAATACATCAATACATTTCACTTGTAAGGATTATTCATGACATCCTTTCATATGAAACTTCCCATGGAACTTATATCCTCAGCACTTCTCATAAGAAACTCTATGATACAAGGAAACATGAGTCACTGTGAATACTGAAACTCATTTGGATACTTCTTACCTATATCACGTGCTTGTTAATGTGTGCAACCTGCAAATAGAAGCCATTGATTTTACAAACGCATTTAGTGGTTGGTTAATTTTGATGGATACAATTCAGATACACCTCTTAACATTTGCTGAATGCAAATAATGTATTGTATGTGAGGTCTGTTTGTAGCTGTAATTTCTTTCTTTCTATTCCAGGTGCCTTGGAATGCTTCTACAGAAAGTTGATGACAGGGCTTATGTTCGAAATAAAATTGATGGGATGTATAAACAAGCTAGCATTGCTAATCCAGCCAACAGGCTTGGTTTGGCAAAAGCCATGGGATTGGTATGTTGGATATTAACACTAATCAGTTTTTTCTTTTCTCGTAGAGGATAAATAATAAAAAATTCTCTGATACTGTGTTGCTTGTGATTGATTCCAGGTTGCAGCTTCTCACTTGGATACCGTGTTGGAAAAACTGAAAGTCATTCTGGATAATGTCGGGCTGAGTATTTTTCAAAGGTCTGTTTTTGTTTAGAAGATATAAAAGGGCATGCATACTAATGTAAACGAACAAAGCTACATAGACAGACATGCACTGAGAGATCACACCCCAACCCCTCTCCGCCCCACAACAACAATCACCAATCACAAAATGTGGTTATTTCAGTGATCTTATCCTTCTCCATTCAGAAATAAACCATGATATTCTCTATTGCTGCTTTCTCTTGCACGTTCCCATGCTTCCACACAATACACTTCTTTTTCTTTATTACATTTTGTCTATCTTATGGTTAACAACTGTTCATCCCAAGGTGTTTTAGATTTTAATAATTTCATAACCACAGTAAAACCTGTGAAAGTATGCCATTGTCAGGTGAAATGGTTGAAGCCCATAAGTGTCAGAATTCTAGATTAAATTTCTGAGATCAATGAAGGGCTGTGTCCAGACTTTCTGTGATAATTGGGAATGGTCGTTTAGCAGATGTTTGTATAGCTAATACAATGAAAAATCGATGAATTGATGAACAATGTTTTCTTTTTCACCCTCACCATGAAAACCTTGCTCCTAGATAATTGGTGAGGACAAATTTGTATGCATCACGCATTGTTAGAATCAGTTTATTTAAGTGGTTAAGATTTTGTTTAATTTGTATGCATCACGCATTGTTTTAATCAAAGAATCTGTATGGTGCTATTAATCTTTTTGTATTTTGTTGATGATTTACAGCATTAATGTTGGTTCATATTGTACCCAATATTGAATGCAATTGCATGGGTTCTGCTATAGGTGGTCAACTGTTATAAAAATTTGGTGTAGTTGAGTGGTTAAGTTTTGTTTGATTTGGTTGTGATCCATGTTAGTTATGGTGTTACAGTTTATATGTCCAACTTTTGCAGGTTGTTGTCTCTTTTCTCTGATAGTTATAGAACAGAAGAGTCAGATGATATACATGCTGCCTTGGCTTTGATGTATGGTTATGCTGCACGATATGCTCCATCAACAGTCATTGAAGCCAGAATAGATGCCCTTCTTGTATGGTTCTTTTCATATATCTGTATGACTTTTTGATCTTTTCTCACACTGCTATCCTGAAAACTTCCAATACAAGGAAATAATGAAAAAAAGAAGTGTCAGTGTAGAGCTATCAATCGTTGTGTAGTTTGTTGGCGATTTACATCATTAATGCCAGTTCATAATTTACCCAGTAGTTAAATGTGATTGTGTGTAGTCTTCTGTAGGTGTTGTCTAGCACTTTTAAACTTGAAGTTGTAGTTTGTTTTCCAATTACATTGTTTAATTACAAGATCTACACTCGAGACATAACTCTTATATCCTTCATCCCCTAAGCTAAAGCCTAAGGGAATGAATATGAAGTTGGTATGGAGTTGTATAATCACATAGCTTCTTTATTCAACCTATGAAATGTGTCAGGTATTTATTCTTCTGCATCACCGTTTTTTTAATTATTTGATAACAAGATCTCAACTTAAGGCTTACCCAGACGACTCCTCACTCCTTCACATTTGAGCTAAGTCTGTAAGGCATGAATTTGAAGCTGCCATTATTTTGATAATTGTATACTGTCCAAATTGAGATTAAGCAGGGTTGACTCCTAGATCAGCCTGTGCTATTTTGCCACAAACTTGTCTCTTTGTTTATGGCACAATCTGTGCTTGAGAAGTCACTGATACCATCATGGGATTTGGAAACGTTTGTTCTTGAGATTTGGAACTACCTATTTATCCTGAATAAATATTCTTAACTGATTTTTGAAATTGTTTAGTGGAAAAGGTTCTGGCAAACCTTAATAAACTTATAAATATGCTTCATGCTGTGTAATGTCATTGCTTTTACTATAGTTTTTATTGTGCAAGTGCTGCTGGTTGATGCTGGCTCTTGATGGATTATTTATTTCCCCTCAATGTTCTGCTGTTTTCACTGTTTTACCAGTTATGTTGCTTTTTAATTGCTAGATTGGTCATTTATTTATTTCTCTGGCTCTCAGGGGACTAATATGCTTTCTCGGCTTCTTCATGTACGTCACCCTACAGCAAAGCAGGCTGTAATAACCGCTATTGATTTACTAGGTTTGTATATGTTAGAAAAGCGTGTTGTGAACATTTAATAGTAACATATTTTCTGCAATTGGTCAACTCTAATTGACATGTGTTTTTGTTGCATATACTCTCTTGCCCATGCGCTTAGAATTTTTAAAGGTTGCAGTTGTGGTTCTCCGTTTTCAAGAACTCAATTAAATGTCTCGGGGAAAAGATATCATTTTACATGGTTAATGTTAATTAAGAGACTTTGAGGATTTTTCAATTAGTTCTTTGAATTGCATTTTTGAATTTTATGTTCTTGCCTGCTTTTAATTGACCAGCCTTTGCATGGAGAGGGTTTTTTAATTGGTTCTTGACCGTCATTTTTTATTTTTTGTTCCTTCCTGCTTTTAATCGATTAGCCTTTTTATGGAATCTTGATCAGCAGTCTGTAAAATGGGCTAGAGTTTAGGAGGAGATCAAGAGTGACTGACTGGGTTCAAGTAGACCATGGGTGTAAGAAAAGGTTTGGTTTCTTGTGGCTTGCTGCAAGGTACTGGATCTTAAGAATGAGTATTTGAAAGAAGAAAAAAGGGGTGGCAGCAGGAACTTTGCCCAGCCCACCTGTAGCTGGAACCCAGACCTCAGATAAAATTCTAGCCATTTGGACGTGAACTTAAAATAGAACCTCTCTCTCTCTCTCTCTCAGTTTTGATTTTCATTTCTTTCTCCTAGGTACTGGATCTTAAGAATGAGTATTTGAAAGAATAAAAATAGAGGCAGTAGCGGGAACTTTGACCATCCCACTTGTAGCTGGAACCCATAGACCTAAGATAAAATTCCAGCCAATTAGATAAGAACTTAAAATAAAACCTTTCTCCCTCTCTCTCTCTCTCTCTCTCAGTTTTGATTTTCATTTCTTTTGTTTGGAATGGTTAATAAGATATATAGATACATTGCATGTTTACGTTCTATTCTGTACAGCCTACCTGACTGGTGATTGTTACTGTAAAGTGATTAATTTGACATGTTTCAAAAGAAAATATTGCAAGTTGCTTTAACTATGTACATTACTTGTTCCGCTATTCAGCCGTGTGATGGTTCTAGCTTACAGTAATGTATTTTTTTTTGTCCATTCTCTTTTTTAGAAGCTTTAGCACATTATTGCTTATGCAGGCCGTGCTGTGATTAATGCTGCGGAAAGTGGTGCATCATTCCCTCTGAAGAAAAGAGACCAAATGCTTGACTATATTCTAACTTTGATGGGGAGAGATGATGATGGTTTTGTTGATTCCAGTCTTGAACTTCTGCGTACTCAGGTTATATTAATTGCTTTGGAACTTCTCCATTAAATGGGAACATATTTTCTTCTTGTCAGATAATTTCCAATTCCTATTAGATTATTATTTTACTCATTTTCTCTTATTGGTTGTTTCTACAGGCTCTGGCTTTAAGTGCCTGTACTACCTTGGTCTCTGTGGAGCCAAAGCTGACAATAGAAACAAGAAATTACATCATGAAGGTACATATGGTATTTCATGGTTCTTGTACAGTAATAGCAATATACTTTTGGATTCTATGTTTTCTCATTAAAAACATCCTGATACAGGCAACCTTGGGGTTCTTTGCTTTGCCTAATGAGCCAGTGGATGTTGTCAATCCCCTCATAGAAAACCTTATCACTCTCTTATGTGCAATTCTTCTAACAAGGTATTGTTTATTCATGAGTTTTTTTAAATTAATAGTATTTGTGAACATGAGTATTTCTTTGATATACAAGTATGATTCAACTGTGTTTTGTTCTGAAAGAAACCCCATATTTTCATCAGAGGATGCTTTCAAGTTTGATTCCAGACTTAACCATTCTGGTTTATGTATGGCATTCCTTGCTTTAAAGACATTGAAAAAATAAGAATGGCCGTAAGAATTAGAAGATGAAAAAGTAAAACTCTTATTATACAGACTATCTTCATAAAATTGATAGTTACATTTATCTAGTTTACGATTCTGTATTACTATTCCTACTCAGCTAGCAATTTTCTTTTTTTGGAAATTAGTGGAGAGGATGGAAGAAGCCGGGCCGAGCAGCTATTGCACATTATGAGACATACTGATCAGTATGTTTCTTCCTCTGAGGAGCATCAGAGGAAGAGAGGCTGTCTTGCAGTTTATGAGATGCTTCTCAAGTTTCGGATGCTTTGCATCAGTGGACATTGTGCCCTAGGTTGCCATGGAAGTTGCACTCACAGAAAACAAACTGACCGTACTCTTCATAGCACCATTTCCAATTTACCATGTAATAACATTTCCTGAGAATGATTAAAATTTTCAGTGTCTATCACCGACCTGGTTTAAATCTTTGCTGTCTCTTATTGACCTGATTTAAATCCTTACTGTCTATTATTGACCCTACACAATTTCTTTTGTTGTACTACCAGCTGCATTTGTATTGCCAAGTCGTGAAGCCCTTTGTTTGGGAGAGAGGGTCATTAAATATCTTCCACGTTGTGCAGACACTAATTCTGAAGTTAGAAAAGTTTCTGCTCAGGTATGGAATCGGATTTAGTTGTTATGGTGCTAGTTGAGTGACATACCTATAATGATTAGAAGGGTTTTTTTTTTTTTTTTTTGGGGGGGGGGTGTAACAGTCAGAAGTACTACATTTAATAGTCACTCAATTATGAAGTAAAACAGGTCATGTTTTTCCTGTTTGGCAGATTCTTGATCAACTATTCAGCCTCGCTCTTTCACTTCCAAAGCCTTCAGGTTTTAGCTTAAATGTGGATATAGAATTGCCCTACAGTGCCTTATCCTCTCTAGAGGATGTTATAGCTATCTTGAGAAGTGTAAGTTCCATTCATTCACTTATTTTTTGCATGACTTTTGTTTGAAGCAGTGAAAGGGAAAATGTAAGACCATCTCAATATTTTGATTTTCTTCTGTTATATATTCAGGATGCTTCCATTGATCCATCAGAAGTTTTTAACAGAATCGTGTCCTCAATCTGTCTTTTATTGACAAAAGATGAGGTAGGGTCATTTATTTTCTTAGAGAATTGTACATTAACAAGATCTGACTTGTGGGAGCATGATTCTTCATTTTGTGTTTTATTGCAGCTTGTTGCCACCCTGCAAGGCTGCTCAGCAGCTATATGTGATAAGATCAAGCCATCAGCTGAAGGGGCTATACAAGCTATTATTGAGTTTGTTATGAAAAGGGGGAAAGAGCTAAGTGAAACGGACGTTTCAAGGTCTGTCATATAATTACAGAATTTTAATTACTTGTACAGCCCTTTGTTCCCCTCGGCTGTTCTAACTTTCTTCAGGGGACGTGTAATTGTTGTTGTCAGATGCATTATCCCATATGAAAGTATTCTTACACTGGAAATGTCTGCAGGACAACTCAATCATTGCTCTCTGCTGTGGTTCATGTTACAGAGAAGCATTTGCGTCTGGAGACTCTTGGAGCCGTATCATTTTTTCTTTCCTTTTTGTATAACTTTATTAAGCTATTTGAAATTAAGAGGTGTCCAGTCTTTACTGTGTTGAGTGCTTGTATGTATGCAGCTCTCTTGTTTTTTATTGTTGTCTTCAGCTCTGGGTGGGTTTTTTTTTTTTTTTTTCTCCCCACTTAAATCCTTAACTGTTTAAAGATTGCTTCTCTAGCTGAAAGTACTAGTTCAAATATTGTCTTTGATGAAGTATTGGCCACAGCTGGAAAGGATGTAGTTACGAAGGATATATCTAGACTACGAGGTGGCTGGCCAATGCAGGATGCATTCTATGTGAGTATTTAATTTTAGTTTATGAGATGGCTTTGTCTCCTTAAGAGGGTTTTATTTTATTATTTCCTTTCCTTTTTGTTCTCATTTGAAGGTTTGTAATGAGGCATATCATTAACCCGGTACAAGTACTTGGATGATGCCCGGTAC
>Ga0325400_1007767_pt1 | contig 10262 bp, 10 predicted proteins | sample PopdelMetagenome_2_FD_205662 | JGI IMG/M metagenome (GOLD analysis project Ga0325400, IMG submission 205662) | Populus deltoides microbial communities from Bellville, Georgia, United States - Xylem-PdKOR-R1 | ecosystem: Host-associated > Plants > Phyllosphere > Stem > Wood/Secondary xylem...
AATCGGTCCGAATTGGATTCGGACGAATACCGGTAGCCTGGACCCCGTGACCGGGGACGTCAAGCGCCGCAGGTACGACTCGACGCGCCGCGCGGAGCGGGCCGCGGCCACCCGGCGGGCCGTGCTCGACGCGGCGCGCGAGCTGTTCGTCGCCCAGGGCTACGCGGCGACCCCGGTGGCGGCCATCGCCGCCCGCGCCGGGGTCGCGGTCGACACCGTCTACGCCTCCGCCGGGCGCAAGCCGGAGATCCTGGCGCTGCTGGTGGAGACGGCGCTGTCGGGGACGGAGGACGTCGTCCCCGGGCCCGAGCGGGAGTACGTGGACCGCATCCGGACAGCCATGGACGCCCGCGCCAAGCTGGCGGTCTACGGCGAGGCGGTCGCGGCGATCGGCGAGCGGCTCGCCCCGGTGCACCGGGCGCTGGCCGAGGCGGCCGTCGCCGACCCCGACTGCGCCGCGCTCCGCGCCGCCGTGGCCGCCCGGCGGCGGCAGAACATGCTGGCCTTCGCGGCCGAGCTCCGGACCACCGGTGAGCTGCGCGCGGGGCTCTCCGACGACGACGTCGCCGACGTCGTCTGGGCCACCAACTCCGCCGAGTTCCACGCCCTGCTGGTCGGGGACCGCGGGTGGTCCACCGACCGGTTCGGGCAGTGGCTGGCCGACGCGTGGGCGCGGCTGCTGCTCGCCTGAGCCCGGGGCCGGATCAGGGCAGCGGGCCGCCCAGGTGGACCGCGCGGGTCGTCTCGCCCAGCGTCTCCCGCCGCTCCCGGTCGGTGTCGACCGGCCACTGCGAGGTGTCGGTGGTCTCGACCCAGTCGTCGGGCCGGGGCGTGTCGGGCAGGGCGGCGAAGCGGCTGCGGTCGGGCTCGCTCATGCCGGCAGGGTCCCGCCCCACCGGTCCGCCCGCAAGCCTCAGGCCTGCGGCACCCACGACGCCGGCCGCTTCTCGCGGAAGGCGGCGATGCCCTCCTGGCCCTCGGCGGAGGCGAAGAACCGGGCCGAGGTCTCCAGCAGCGGGGCGAAGTCCAGCTCGGTGCCCGCGCGCAGCAGCCGCTTGGTCTCCGCCAGCGCCGCGGGCGCCCCGGCGGCCAGCGCGCCCACCTGGGCCTGCACGGTCGCGGTCACCTCGTCGTCGGCGACGGCGAGGTCGACCAGCCCGGCGTCGCGCGCGGTGGCCGCGTCGAACACCTCGCCGGTGAGCATCAGCCGGTGCACGGCGTGGGCGTGCATCCGCGGCCGGCAGACCGCCGAGATGACGGCGGGGACGACGCCGATGCGCACCTCGGCGAACCCGAACGTCGCCGAGGCGCCCGCGACCACGACGTCGCAGGCGGCCAGCAGCCCCACCCCGCCGGCACGGGCGGGACCGCGGACGGCGGCCAGCACGGGCTTGGGCGAGTGCCACAGGGTCGCGAGCAGGTCGGGGAACTCGTTCACGCCCTGGTCCGCGGCGGCGCCCCCGGCCGCCTCGGACAGGTCCATGCCGGAGCAGAACACCCGGCCGGTGTGGTCGAGGACCACCACCCGGACGGCGTCGTCGGCCAGCGCTGCGGCCAGCGCGTCGCGCAGCTGGGCGCGCATCGCGCGGGACAGCGCGTTGCGGTTGGCGGGGGAGTCGAGGGTGAGGGTGGCGACACCGCGGGACACCTCGACGTGCAGCACCGAGTCGGTCACGCGCCCCATCCTGCCCGGCGCGTGGACACTGGGTGCAGCGATGACCACCACCCTGCCGATCCTCGGCCAGACACCGGCCCTGCCGGCCGACCCGTCGATGCTCGACGAGGCGGCCCGGGCGACGATCCCGACGACGCCGTTCGGGCTGTACGTGCACGTGCCGTTCTGCGCGACCCGCTGCGGCTACTGCGACTTCAACACCTACACCTCCGACGAGCTGGGCCCCGGCGCCAACCGCAGCGAGTACGCCGCCACCGCCATCGCGGAGCTGGAGCTCGCCGCCCGGGTGCTGGGCCCGGAGCCGCCCGAGATCAGCACCGTCTTCGTCGGCGGCGGCACCCCCACGCTGCTGCCGGCCGCCGACCTGGTCGCGGTGCTCGACCGGGCCCGGGAGCTGTTCCCCGTCGCCGCCGACGTCGAGGTGACCACCGAGGCCAACCCGGAGTCGGTGACGCCTGCGTCCCTGGCCGTGCTGCGGGCCGGCGGCTTCACCCGGATCAGCCTGGGCATGCAGTCCGCCGCGCCGCACGTGCTCGCCGTCCTGGACCGCCGGCACACCCCCGGCCGGGCCGCCGAGGCCGCCCGCGAGGCCCGCGCCGCCGGGTTCGAGCACGTCAACCTCGACCTGATCTACGGCGCACCGGGGGAGTCCGACGCCGACTGGGACCTCTCCCTGCAGGCCGTCCTCGACGCCCCGGTCGACCACGTCAGCGCCTACGCCCTGATCGTCGAGCAGGGCACCAAGCTCGCTCGCCGGGTGGCCCGCGGGGAGCTGCCGATGCCCGACGACGACGTCCTGGCCGACCGGTACGAGCAGGCCGACCGGGTGCTGCGCGGCGCCGGGCTGGAGTGGTACGAGGTGTCCAACTGGGCCACCGACCGCGCGGCCCGCTGCCGGCACAACGAGCTGTACTGGGCCAACGCGCACTGGTGGGGGATCGGCCCGGGCGCGCACAGCCACGTCGGCGGCCTGCGCTGGTGGAACGTCAAGCACCCGGCCGCCTACGCCGCCCGGATCGCCGAGGGCGTGCACCCGGCCTCCGACAGCGAGCGGCTGACCCCCGAGGACACCGCCCTGGAGACGGTGATGCTGGGCCTGCGGCTGCGGGACGGGTTGCCGCTGACCGCGCTGTCGGACGCCGGCCGGGCCCGCGCCGCCGACGCCGTCGCCCGCGGCCTGCTGGAGCCCGGTGAGCACGCGGCGGGCCGCGCCGTCCTCACCGACCCCGGGCGGCTCCTGGCCGACGCGCTGGTCCGCGACCTGACCGACTGATCAGCCGGCGCTGAACGCCCCGGCGGGCCCGGTGGCCCGCTCGGGCCGGGCGAGCGCCCGCACCGCGGCCGCCGTCCCGTGCTGGCGGCTCGACAGCAGACCCAGCAGCGCCAGCACGGGCTCGGTGACGTCGGGGTCCAGCTCGGGAGGCGGCAGCTGCACGCTGGCGGCCAGGTCGTCGGTGTGCACCAGGAGCTCCATCGCCCGGACCACCAGGAAGTCGTCGGTGGCCACCGAGCAGTCCTGCCACGGCACGAACGTGGTCGGGCCCGCACCGTCGAGCGCTCCCGGCAGTGCGGCGGTGGCCGCGGCCAGCAGCGCGACCGACTCCTCGGGGCCGCCGGCGGCCATCTGCTCGAAGTCCGCGGCGATCGAGGTGTTCTGCGGAGCGTCGACCGGGGCGGCGAACCAGTCGGTGCGGCGGTAGAGCTCGGTCAGCGACACCACCGGCGCGCGCGGCGGCGGGGGCTGGATCGCCAGGAACTCCACCGCGCTCTCGACCTGGCTGACCAGGTGCCGGGCCACCCCGCCGACCGTCATCCCGGGCAGCGCCGACGCCGCCGTCCAGGCCCGGGCCACCTCCGGCGAGCCCACCAGCGGGGCGACGGCCAGCGCGGCGCGGTGCAGGGCGGCGCGGTCCAGGGTCCCGGCGAAGGTCAACGGCACCGGGCCGACGCTAGGGACGCCCGGCGCGGGCGACAAGGGTCTGGCGCCACGGGTCCACCTCTGGCACGGTCGGGGCGCTCGTCCAGGGGAGGCACTGTGCGGAAGCGCTACGACGTCCTGCGCCGGATCACCGCGATGGACCCGGTCCGGGACCACCTCGAGATCTACCGGCTCACCGCCACCGTGGAGTTCCCCTGGGACATGAACCAGGCGCTGAGCTTCGCGCTGTTCCGCACCTACGCCGTGCCGAGCATCGGTGAGCTGCTGGCCCGCACCGGGGAGTTCACCGAGCGGGTGCAGAAGCGCTACGACGACACCGGGCTGATCCTCGACGCCGTCCTCGAGCACGGTCCCGACTCGGGCACCGGCAAGGCGGCGATCCGGCGGATGAACCAGATGCACCGCTCCTACGACATCAGCAACGAGGACATGCGGTACGTGCTGTGCACCTTCGTGGTGACGCCGATCCGCTGGGTGGAGACCTACGCCTGGCGGCCGATGAGCGGCGTGGAGAAGGTCGCCAGTGCCGAGTACTACCGAGCGCTCGGCGCGCGGATGGGCATCAAGGACATCCCGGCCACCTGGCAGGGGTTCGCCCGGGTCCACGACGCCTACGAGGCCGAGCACTTCGCCTACAGCGAGGGCGGTCGGGCGGTCGCGGACGCCACGCTCGCGCTGCTGGGCACCTTCCCGCCGCACGACCGGCTGCCCGCGCCGGTGGTCCGGCAGACCTCGTTCGCCTTGATGGACGACGCCCTGCTCGCCGCCTTCCGCTACCCGAGGCCGAACCCCGTGGTGGCCGCCGCCACCCGAGCCGGGCTGCGGGCGCGCGGCCGGGCACTCCGGTTCGCCACGCCGCGGACCGAACCCCTCCACGCCCGCCAGCTGCCGACCATCCGCAGCTACCCCGACGGCTACGACGTCAGCGAGCTCGGCACCTTCCCGGCCGGTTGCCCGGTCCCGCACTGATCAGGCGTGCAGGGCGGCGAGGATGCCCTCGCCGTAGCGGTCCAGCTTCGCCGCACCCACCCCGCTGATGCCGCCCAGCGCCGCGACGTCGGCCGGCTCCTCGGTGGCGATCTGGCGCAGCGTCGCGTCGTGGAAGACCACGTAGGCCGGCACGCCCTGCTCCTTGGCCGTCGCCGCGCGCCAGGCCCGCAGCCGCTCGAACGCCGGGGCGGCCTCGGCGGGCAGGTCGACAGCGGCCTTCGCGGCCCGGCCGGTGCGGCCCCGGGCCACCCGGTCGGGCTCCCGGCGCATCGGCACGCTGCGCTCCCGGCGCAGCACCGGCCCGCTGGCCTCGCTCAGCGCGAGGGTGCCGTACTCGCCCTGCACGGCCAGCAGGCCCTGGGCCAGCAGCTGCCGGACGACGCCGCGCCACTGCGTCTCCGACAGGTCGGTGCCGATGCCGAACGTGGTGAGCTCGTCGTGCCGGTGCTGGGCCACCTTCTCGGTCCGCCTGCCCAGCAGGATGTCGATCGACTGGCCGGCGCCGAAGGACTGCCCGCGCTCGCGCTGCAGCCGCAGCACCGTGGACAGCAGCATCTGCGCCGGGACGGTGGCGTCCCAGGTCTCCGGTGGCACCAGGCAGGTGTCGCAGTTGCCGCAGGCCGAGCTCTCCTGGCCGAAGTGGGCCAGCAGCCGCACCCGCCGGCACTCCACGGTCTCGCAGAGGGCCAGCATCGCGTCCAGCTGCCGGGTCAGCTGCCGGCGGTGCGCGGCGTCGCCGTCCGAGCCGTCGATCATCTTGCGCTGCTGCACGACGTCGGCCAGGCCGTAGGTCAGCCACGCGGTCGAGGGCAGGCCGTCGCGGCCCGCGCGGCCGGTCTCCTGGTAGTAGCCCTCGACGGACTTGGGCAGGTCCAGGTGCGCGACGAACCGGACGTCGGGCTTGTCGATGCCCATGCCGAACGCGATGGTCGCCACCATCACCAGGCCGTCCTCGCGGAGGAAGCGCGACTGGTGCCGCGCGCGGGTCCCGGCGTCCAGGCCCGCGTGGTAGGGCAGCGCGGGGATGCCCTGGGCGACCAGGAACTCGGCCGTGGACTCGACCGAGGCCCGCGACAGGCAGTAGACGATGCCGGCGTCACCGGGGTGCTCGGTGCGCAGCAGCTCCAGCAGCTGCTTGCGCGGCTCGTTCTTCGGCACGATGCGGTACTGGATGTTCGGCCGGTCGAACCCGGCGACGACGTGCAGGGCGTCGTCCAGCTGCAGCCGCGTGCTGATCTCGGTGTGCGTGGCCGGGGTGGCCGTCGCGGTCAGCGCGATGCGGGGGACGTCGGGCCACCGCTCGTGCAGCATCGACAGCGCCAGGTAGTCGGGCCGGAAGTCGTGGCCCCACTGGGCGACGCAGTGCGCCTCGTCGATCGCGAACAGCGCGATCCGGCCGCGCTCCAGCAGCCGGGTGGTGCGCGAGTCGCCGCCACCGAGGGACTCCGGTGCCACGTAGAGCAGGTCGAGCTGCTGGTCCAGGTAGGCCTGCTCGACCGCGCGGCGCTGGTCGGGGTCCTGGCTGGAGTTCAGGAACCCGGCCCGGACGCCGAGCGCGGTCAGCGCGTCGACCTGGTCCTGCATGAGCGCGATGAGCGGGGAGACCACGACGCCGACGCCCTCGCGCAGCAGCGCCGGCACCTGGTAGCACAGCGACTTCCCGCCGCCGGTGGGCATGAGCACCAGTGCGTCGCCGCCGGCCACCACGTGGTCCACGACCTGCTGCTGCGGGCCGCGGAAGGCCTCGTAGCCGAAGACGCGGCTGAGCACCTCCAGGGTCTGCGCACTCACAGGGCGAGGGTAGGTCGATGCCGGATGACATCCGTCAGCAGCTGTGGACGACGCTTCGCACTACACCGGCGGCGCCCCGCTGACCAGGGTGGACGCATGACAGCGGCACTGGACATCCGCGGGCTGACCGTCCGCTACGGCGGCACCACCGCCGTCAACGACCTGGACCTGACCATCCACCGCGGCGAGACCGTCGCCCTGCTGGGCACCAACGGCGCGGGCAAGTCCTCCACGGTGAACGCCGCGCTCGGGCTGTTCCGGCCGGCCGCCGGGACCGTCGAGGTGCTCGGCCGCGCCCCGCTCGCCGCCGTCCGCGCCGGTGGGGTCGGCGCGATGCTGCAGCACGGTGGCCTGCCCAGCGAGAGCCGGGTCGGGGAGGTGCTGCGGCTGGTCGCCGGCCGCTACGACGACCCGTGGCCGATGGCCGACCTGGTGACCACGACCGGCATCGCCGGCCTGCTCGACCGGCGCTGCGAGCAGCTGTCCGGCGGTCAGCGCCAGCGGGTGCTGCTCGCCCTCGCCCTGGCCGGCACCCCGCCGCTGCTGGTCCTGGACGAGCCCACCAGCGCCATGGACGTCGAGGGCCGGCAGGCGTTCTGGGCGACCATGCGCGAGCTCGCCGGCCGCGGCCACACCGTCGTGTTCGCCACCCACCACCTCGCGGAGGCCGACGCCGTCGCCGACCGGGTGGTCGTGGTGGACGGCGGCCGGGTGGTCGCCGACGGCAGCTCGGCGGCGATCAAGTCCCGCATCGCCGGACGCACCGTCCGCTTCGCCTGCCCCGACCGCACCGGCCTGGCCGACCTGCCCGGCGTCACCGCGGTCGGCGGCACCGGCGACCGGGTGGAGCTCGCCACCACCGACGCCGAGGCCACCCTGCGGGCCCTGCTCACCACCCGCGACCGCCTGCCCGACCTCGAGGTGGCCGGCGCCAGCCTCGAGCAGGCCTTCCTCACCCTCACCGGAGGCACGCCGTGACCGCCCTGCTGACCTTCCAGCTCCGCCGCGTGCTCCGCTCGTGGCAGTACCTGTTCTTCACCGTCCTGCTGCCCGCGCTGTTCACGGTCTTCTTCACCCAGGTCTTCGGCGGGCAGGCCGCCAGCGCCGGCGAGTACCAGGACTACGCACGGGACTCCATGGTCTCGATGATGTGCTACGGCGGGCTGGGTGCCGCCCTGGGCGCGACCATCCGGCTGTCCTTCGACCGCGCGTCGGGCTGGCTGCGGCAGCTGCGGGTGCTCCCGGTGGCCGGCCGGGAGGTCGTCGCCGTGGACACCGCGGTCGGCATGCTGCTGGTGCTGCCCAGCCTGGTCGTCGTCGCCCTCGTCGGGCGGTTCGTCAACGACGTCCAGCTGCCGCTGACCAGCTGGGCCGCGCTGCTCGGCGCGCTCTGGGCGGGCTCGGCGGCCTTCGTCGCGCTGGGCATGCTGCTGGGCCTGGCGCTCGAGGAGAAGGCCGCGGGCGCCGCGATCGGCATCCTGTCCGTCGTGCTCGCCGCCCTCGGCGGGCTCTGGGTGCCGGTCGAGATCTTCCCCTCCGGGCTGGCAACCGCGGCCCGGGCACTGCCCTCCTACTGGTACGCCGAGCTGGGTCGCTCCGTCGTCGCCGGCAGCGGGGCGGCCCTGCCCGTGCTCGCCCTGGCCGGGTTCGCGGCCCTGTTCGCCGCGGCGGCGGTCGCCGTCGGCGCCCGGCGTCCGCTGCACGCGGTCGCCGGCTGAGCGGGCACACTGCCGTGGTGGACGACGCCGGGACCGAGCCGCGCAGCCGGCTGCGCGGACTGGCCTGGGCCCTGCCCTGGCTGGTCTTCCAGGTCTTCCCCGTGCTGGACCTGGTCGCCACCCCGCGCCCCACCGCGGCCCGGGTGCTGATCGCCGGCCTGCTCGTGGTCTTCACCCTCGCCTACCTCGCGGTCATGAGCCGGTTCAGCGGGGCCCGCGGGTTCCGCGCCGACTTCGTCCTCGTCGTCGCGCTGGCCCTGGGGCTGTCGACGGTGCTGGGCACCAGCTACTCCGGGCTGTGGATCTACGTCGCCGCCGCGGCCGCGGCCACCCTGCCGGCCCGCCTGGTCTGGCCCGTGGTGCTGGCCGGCACGGTCGTCTGCGCCGCGGTGATCATCGGGTACCGGGACTGGGCCACGCTGTTCCTGCCGGTGCTGTGCCCGATGACCGCGGCCACCCTGCAGGGCACCCGGCACCTGCTGACCGTCAACGCCGAGCTCACCGCCGCCCGGGAGGAGCTGGCCCGCAACGCCGTCGCCGAGGAGCGGATGCGCTTCGCCCGCGACCTGCACGACCTGCTGGGGCACTCGCTGTCGCTGATCGCGCTCAAGAGCGAGCTGGCCCGCCGGCTCGCCCCGGTCGACGGCGCCCGCGCGGCCGCGGAGATGGCCGACGTGGAGTCCGCGGCCCGGCGCGCGCTGGCCGAGGTGCGGGAGGCGGTCAGCGGCTACCGGCAGGTCAGCTGCGCCCAGGCGGTCGCCGAGGCCCGGGCCGCCCTCACCGGCGCCGGCATCGCCTTCCGCGGCCCCGACCGGGTGCCCGTGCTGCCCGGCACCGTGGACGCCGCCCTCGGCTGGGTGGTCCGGGAGGCGACCACGAACGTGCTGCGGCACAGCGGCGCCTCCGCGGTGGTCGTGGAGCTCGTCGACGACGGCGTCCGGGTCACCCTCACCGTCACCGACGACGGGCGCGGGCCCTCGGACGCCACCGCGCCCGGCTCCGGGCTCACCGGGCTGCGCGAGCGGGTCGCCGCGGTCGACGGCGAGCTCACCGGCGGGGCCGGTCCCCGCGGCGGGTGGCGGCTGCGGGCCGTCGTCCCCCTCGTCCCGGCCGTCGCGCCGGCCGTGCTGCCGACCGGGGTGACGACGTGATCCGGGTGCTGCTCGCCGAGGACCAGCAGCTGGTGCGCGGCGCGCTGCGGGCGCTGCTGGAGCTCGAGGAGGACCTGCAGGTGGTCGCCGAGGTCGGCCGCGGCGACCTGGTGGTGGAGGCCGCGCGCGAGCACGCCCCCGACGTCGCCGTCATGGACATCGAGATGCCCGGGTGCGACGGCATCGAGGCCGCCCGGGCGCTGGCAGCCGAGCTGCCGCAGGTCAAGGCGGTCATCCTGACCACCTTCGGCCGGCCGGGGTTCCTGCGCCGGGCCATGGAGGTCGGGGCGCAGGGCTTCCTGGTCAAGGACTCCCCGGTCGCCGAGCTCGCCGCCTCGATCCGGTCGGTGGTGGCGGGGGAGCGGGTCATCGACCGGGACCTCGCCGCCGCCGCGCTGGCGCTGGGCTCCTCGCCGCTGTCGGCGCGGGAGGCCGACGTGCTGCGGGCCGCCGCCGACGGGGCCACGGTCGCCGACATCGCCGGTCGGCTGTTCCTGTCCGAGGGCACCGTGCGCAACTACCTGTCCAACGCCATCGGCAAGACCGGCGCCCGCACCAGGGTCGAGGCCGCGCGGGTCGCCGCGGACAAGGGCTGGCTGTAGCCCCGCTCGACGTCACTCGTCGCGGTGTCGGCCCCGCTGGTCACCGCTGGATGTGACATCGAGCGGCCGCGGGCGGGGCCGCGGGCGGGGCGGGCCGCGGGGCGGGTCAGGCGGTGGGCATCAGGGAGTCGAGGTCCAGGACGCGGACGTGGATGACGTTGCGCTGCTGCAGGGCCGCGCGCAGCGCCCGGTGCAGACCGTCCTCCAGGAACAGCTCGCCCTTCCACTGCACCGCGTGCGGGAAGAGGTCGCCGTAGAAGGTCGAGTCGTCGGCCAGCAGGGCGTCGAGCTCGAGCTGCCGCTTGGTCGTGACCAGGGTGTCCAGCCGGATCTGGCGGGGCGGGATCATCGCCCAGTCGCGGGTCGAGAAGCCGTGGTCGGGGTAGGGCCGCCCGT
>Ga0325400_1007768_pt1 | contig 10262 bp, 7 predicted proteins | sample PopdelMetagenome_2_FD_205662 | JGI IMG/M metagenome (GOLD analysis project Ga0325400, IMG submission 205662) | Populus deltoides microbial communities from Bellville, Georgia, United States - Xylem-PdKOR-R1 | ecosystem: Host-associated > Plants > Phyllosphere > Stem > Wood/Secondary xylem...
ATTCAAGAAAAAACAAAAAAAAAATCCAGATTTAGCTCATGGCAATAAACCAGAGATAAGTATATAAAGAATCTATAAATACGTTACAACTGTCAAAAAGCATAAAAGAAAACACTTGTAAATGAGAAAGAAAGCACCTGAATCGAGACTAGTGAATGATGATCAGACCTTATGCCATAACGAGTTTTTGAACGCGGAGCAGTGACAGATAAGACAGGAGGTGAGAGAAAAAAGCTGAAGAAAAAGAACGGTGCTGGTTTTTTTTTAATTATTATTATTCAGTATAAAACTCATATATTTAAAGTTATATTTATTTTTATATTTTAAAAAAGTTTTAAATTTTTTTATTTTTAGTTTTACTTTAAATTAATATTTTTTTTTGTATTTACATATCATTTTGATACGCTAATATAAAAAAATTAAAAATTAAAAATATCATTTTGATGTATTTTTGAGTGAAAAACACTTTTAAAAACAATCACCACCATACTTCCAAACATTTTCTAAAACTCATTTGATATGTGAGTAAATCTAAAACCTGAGCGACTTGTAATATAGATTTATTTAGATTAATATTAAATAAAAAAAAACCTAATCAACCTAGTTAACACAAAAACCTAGACTTGTTAGACTTAGAAAAACTTGAATGAGATCCGACTCTAAATTGAAACATACAAAAATTTAACAAAAATTTAACAGTTTCAATTATAATTTAGAAAACTCTCAAATTTACAATAATAAAAAACTAAAATATCAAAGAACTAAACACTAAAAATATGCAAAATATAATAATTGAATAGCATGCAAAAGAGAATGAGATGGGAAGAGATTACATCTAATAATGAAGGAGTTATGATGCAATCATATTATTCGATAGTTTTACTAACATTTACCTAGTATTTTGCCTATGTTTTATACATAAAATACCTTGATATTCTTTTATCTATGTTTTGAAGGCACTTTTGGATGAAAGATTCAAAAAGAAGTAAATTGAAGAAAATTGACAAATTTGATCTTCAATCGATGTTTTGTGTAGAGCTTGAGTTGTAGACGTCGAAATGAAGTGATTCTAGTGGCATTAGAAAGCTAACATCCATACCTTTCTATACCTTAGCGTAAGTATAATCCCTTTTCCAACACATACAATCCCGGATAGAGAGATCATCCTAACTTACGCTATGGGAACACACCTTAACAAGGCAATCAAGGCCGACAATTCCATCCCCAAAAGAATTGTCAAGCGAGACAGCCCCCTGCATTAATAAATTCCAATGTTATGGGATCATCGAGTGATAGATCTTCGTGAGATGATGAAAACCTTGGCTTCTAACAAATGTCTTTTCAACACAAAACAAGGTCAAGTATTCACAACTTAGAGAAGCAAATAGGGCAAGTAGCTTCAAGTGTAGGGAAATTGGAGGCACAAATAAATGAAAAATTGCCCTCCTAAACATTGAATCCAAAAGAGAATGTTAGTGTGATCACGCTGCGAAGTGGGAAAGAACTTAAAGAGCAAAGGTCGAAACAAATTGAGATGGAGAAAGAAAAGGAGATAGAAACTGAATTGAGTATAAAGAAGAAACATCTTCCACCTCCACAAATTAAAACAACGACCAATACTCCAAATATAACAACCCGGCTTTTCAAACCCAAAACAACAGTAATTTTTTTTATATACTTGACACACATGGTGCCGGTAATCGGCAAACCTGATCCCTCACACCATCAAAATACGATCCATACAATTAACATTTCATTTAAAAGTGAATCTTACATAAACACATAATATTATGGTTGCATGATTAGAAGTTCATATTAAAAATATACATACATAGACATGAGTTTGCATTCCTATCCTACTAATAGCCATTACGAATTTAAACAAAGGATCTAATAAAATTTATACGTTCAGTACATTGATTCATACAAAATACATTGTGATTTAGAATGCATCTACATGATTCCTTGCAAAAGAAGGTTCCCGTGTATTGGGTTTCCTAAACATCTCGTTGGTGTGATGTCCCTGCTATAGTACAAAACATTTAAGAGAATGCAATTACTTAATAATAATAATAATAATGATAATAATTAAACGGTCTGGCAGTTAAATGGAGCATTAACATTATCCCATGTTTGAAGCATGACATTTATAGTTTCTTCATGTACTTGGTATAAACAACTTTTAGTACGTATAAATACACCAATTCTTGCAATCAACCATAATCTTAAACCCGGCTATCCTCTTAAGGCATCATTTGTTGAAGCTAACCGCTCACTCACCCCGGTCATCCACTTCGGATGCCATTAGCCAAAGTTAATCAATCGTTCGTCCCGATCATCCACTTCGGGTGCCATTAGCCGAAGCTAATCAATCGTTCATCCCAGACATCCATTCGGATGCCATTAGTCGAAGCTAATCATTCATTTGTCCCGATCATCCATTCGGATGCTATTAGCCAAAGCTAATCATTCATTTGTCCTGGTCATCTATTCAGATGTCATTAGCCAAAGCTAATTAACCATTTGTCAACATTTAAGCATTCGACATTCTAATATCTGTTCTAACACAATATGGTAACGTTCATGATAAAGTATTTTATTATTCAACGTATGAAAAAGAAAGGTGCAGGTCACCTACCTGCTCCACCTACGAGTTGTTCTCGTCTTGACGATGGTCCAATCCCGACCGCACCACCTAAAACATCAATGGTCACAAATCAGTACATGGGTATCTTTGAATCACATTCGTCACCACACTTATTTCAAGAGTTCACATGTTCACATTCAAGTGTCCCACATTTTACATCATCATACCATGAAATTGTTACTAGCATTTAAGTCATTTCAGCCTAGGAGGCCTATTGTAGAAATTGGCAGCAAAAACTGGTTTGCTGTAGGCTGCCAATTCGGCAGTGAAGCTGGTTTTCTTCCGGCGGCCAATTTGTTAGCGAAAACTGGTTCGCTGCAAGCTGCCAATTCGTCGGCAAAAACTGGTTCACTACAGACAACTCAGTTTTGACAGCAAATGTTAATTCGCTACAGCTAACACAGTGTCGGCAACGAATCATAATTTCGCTGCTGAACACCCAATTCAGCAGTGAATGTTAATTTGCTGCAAAAACTCAATTTCGACAGCGAATCACAAATTCTCTACAGAACACGCCATTCGGCAGCGAATGCCAATTTGCTGCGGCCGACACAGTTTCGGCTGTGAATCACAATTTCGCTACAAAACACACAATTCGACAGCGAATGCTAATTTGCTGCAGACAACTCACATTTTAGCATGAACACACACCTCACATGCTATAACAATCCCAGCATACCAATTGTCACTAAGTTTCAGCAAAACACACACATTGAAACCATCAATTTCAGAATATACTCTTTCAACAATTTCCAGCATGACACACACACTGAAACCATCAATTTCAACACATAATCTTTCAATAATTCTAGCAGAACACACACACATGCATGCTGGCCAACCTTATAGTTAAGGCCAGCTCTCTACCATAATTTGTTATTTCCATTTTATTCATTTTTCTTTGTTAGATGTTCTAGCAATTTGGCCTCATTTCGTTTTTGTTTCTTATCCTCTTAGTTAATTTCAGTTTCCTTCACAGCTAGCTTAGGTCTTAGGTTAATTTTTCTTAGGGTCTTCTTCTTTATTTCCACTTTTGGGTCTTAAGGAGAAGAGGAAGGGAGTTTCATGACCCATACCTTTCGAATCTAAGTAACTTTGAGGAAGGTTTGATACTATTCTTTCTCTTCTCCTGCTGGTTCTCCTCCTTCTTCTTCCTCTCATGTTTTTTAGCCCCCTTTTCCTTTCCCTCTAGGCAGCTGTTCAATCTTCTCTCAAGGTCTCATCTTTCCCTCACACATTCACATGGCACCACTCTCTACTGGTTTGGTTTAGGTTTCTATTAGGAAAAAGGAAGGGAAGAGCGACATGCAGCTGTTGGAGACAACTTTGGGAAGAGGATGGGTCATCCTCTCTCTCCTCCTTATATTTATACTCCCCATTAAATGAGGTGAGTTGTTTGGGGTTGGTTTAGATGTGTTCTTATCCTTGTTTTTGTCTATTTAAAACCGGTTTTATCCCTCCCTCCCAGCTCCTTAAGTTAATTAATTTTTAAAAAAAAACAAAAACTGCGTCGCTGCTGATCAAGAAATCGGTAGCGAAAACTGAGTCATCAATTATATATATATATATATATTCTTTTGGGTTTTTACACCAAAGGTAAGTCCTAATTCAATGAATTCCAGTTTTAAGAAAATTCCCCCCCTTTCCTATGAGTTCTTCTAGGTCTAAGAAAGAGGATAAAGAAAAAGAGATTTAAGAGGTTTTCAAGAAAGTAGAACTCAACATTTCTTTGATTGATGTTATCAAGCGAATTCTCAAGCATGCCAAATTCTTGAAGGAGTTGTGTACTACCAAGAGAGCTTATAAGCTGAAAGGGTACGAAAAGGTAAGTATGGGTGAAGTTGTATATGTTTTTATTCAAAAGAATCTGCCTTTGAAGCAAAAGGACCCAGGTGCATTTACTATCCCATGTGTTATTGGTAATGCTAGTTTTAAAAGGGTTGATTTAGGTACATCTATTAGAGTTATGCCTAAATATGTTTATGATTCTCTTAGTCTGAAGCCTTTGAATAAAACTAGTATTGTAATACAACTTGCAGATCATAGTTTTGTTTATCCACTTAGAGTGATAGATGATGTCCTAGTCAAGATTGATAGTTTTGGTTATTCCATGTGATTTTTATATTCTTAATATGGAACATGTTTCTTGTGATTCCTCGAACAATAACACTTCTATATTTTTTGGAAGACCATTCTTGAAAATTGTCAATATAAAAATTAATTGTGATAAGGATACTTTGTCTATGGAAGTGGGTGATGAAAAAATTGAATTGAATTTTCATGATGCAATGAAATATCCTTACAACAATGTTTATTCTATCACATGTTATGGCCAAGTTGATAAGTGTGTGCAACAAGTTTTTGATTTTGATTGTGAGGATGAATTAAGCGTGGCTTTGAGCTATGGCTATGATTTTACCAATATAGAAAAGATGGAGAGACACATATGTGTTCCCCAAAATGTGCAGGAATTAGCATTGGCTTTGCAAGTCATTCCCATGGTAATGTCTTTGTTGATTTAGTACTTTCACATAAAAACTTTTTCCATTTATTTTATAGGCCCCCGAGTTAGAATTGAAACCTTTGCCTAATAATTTGAAGTATGTATTCATTGGCAACAACAATACACTTCTCGTTATCATAGCAAATGTTTGACAAGTGTGCAAGAGGAAAAACTTGTGAAGTTGTTGTACGATCACAAAACGGTCATTGGATGAACTTTAACCAATATCAAAGGCATTAGTCCCTCGATGAGTATGCATCACATACTAGTGGAGGACAATGCGAAACCAGCGAAGGAAATGCAAAGGAGGTTGAATCCGCCTATGATGGAGGTAGTGAAAGCTGAAGTTTTGAAATTATTAGATGCAAGAGTCATTTACCCCATCATGAAGAGTAAATGGGTGACGTTAATCCATGTGGTGCCTAAAACGACCAGAATCATGTTGGTAAAGAACAAAAATGATGAACTCATCCCTACTTGCATCTCAAGTGGATGGAGAATGTGTGTTGATTATAGAAAGCTTAATCTTTCTACACGCAAAGATCATTTTCCATTACCATTCATGGATCAAATGCTTGAACATAAAGTTTTTTGGGCCATTAAATAATGTAACTTAGATTATGATGCCGTTGGGATTGCAAAAAAGTTGCAATTGCAAGAGTTGGAAGAGATTAAGAATGATGCTTATGAGAATGCTAGGATTTACACACAAAAAAAGACCAAGAGTCTTTATGACCGAATGATTACAAGAAAGGAGTTTCATATTGGAGACAAAGTCTTTCTTTATCATTTGCGTTTGAAACTTTTTCCTGAAAAGTTGCGCTCTTGTTGGATTGGACCCTTTGTTGTTTCTAATGTTTTTTCCTTATGGTGCAGTTGAAATTACAAATTTAGTAACAAACAAAGTGCTCAAGGTCAATGGGCATCGCTTGAAACCTTTCTATGAAGGTTGGACGGCAGAACTCACCGCTTTTGTGGAGTTAACTGAACCAATCTATGAAGCATGAGCATGCGATGTGTTGAGCCAATGACATAAAACAAAAGCGCTTACTGGAAGGCAACCTAGTACACAAAAAAATTAGATTTGTTTTTTTTCTTATCATTTATTTTTCGCATTTTACTTTATTTTTGTCATTCTTTTATATTTATTTTTTTTATTTCAACATTGAGGACAATGTTGTGTTTAAAGTGTGGGGGTATTAAGAGAATTTTGATTTTCTTTGTTGTTTTTAGAATTTTGGTTTTCTTTGTTGTTTTTCAAAAAACAAAATCTAATTTTTATCTTTGAACTCCCATTGGTTTATAAGAATATGAGTATTATGTATGAGAATTAGTTGAGATAGATAGATGAAAATATAAATCGAATGAATGAGTGTGCATACAAGTTTGAAAGTTTAATTAGTCTAGAGATTGACTTTGAAAATATGTCATGTTGACTTTATAGTGTTATACCAGTGTAAGTTTCTAAGCTTTCAATATTGTTGTAACATCCCCCATTTCTGGGATAAAACAACAATCTCATGTCAATAGAAAAACATAGTTAATTTTTTTTTGTATATATATTCATGGTCTTTGTATTAACATCTACCGAAATTTCGACAGGGTCTCCCCTATCCCGGAAGGTCCCAAGTTACTGACATGTAACCTGTTTACACTTCTAACAGTTTGCATCTCATAACTTAATTCCCGACCCAATCATCCTGGGTTTCAATTCCACAATTATACTCACACCTATCAACCATAATATTTATGATATGCATTATATAACAAAATATAATTATGGATGGATAATTAAATAAATATAAATACATAGACATGAAATATGGTTATATGAACTACAACGTTAAATTCATCCAATGAAGTTTAAACATTTATTATACAAATTAAGTTATACAAACATTTTCATGTTTACAAAATACAAGGGTATACTCCCTAGAACCTAGATTTCAAGAAGGGAACATAAACTAGGATCTACTCCTTTCGTGCATGCGATGATCCTGAAACAAAATACATATTATTGCAAGGTAAATATCACAATAAATATCTAATAATTTCAACAGGGTAACATGCGTTCATATTTCATTTATTTCTCCCTTCTAGTTTTTTTTGTTAAAATCTCTTCCTTATTCAAACTATTAATAACCGTTCCCTCTACCACTATAAACCTTCATTTCAGACCTTATAAGATCAACATGATTACTTTTGCTTATCACATTACCGATACTACTTTCACTGGTATCCTCATCACCACCCCATAGGAGTCGATGAAAGGCGATCCCTTTACTCGGGATCTTAACATACACTACATGTATGCTGGCCAATACATGGTGATCCCCTTACCCGGGATCCTAACACAACACTGAATGTATGTTAGCCAATACATGGAGATCCCCTTACCCGGGATCCCAACATACACTAAAGGTATGCTAGTCCATTCGTGGCGATCCCCTTACCCGGGATCCTAACATACACTAAATGTATGCTAGACAATACATGGTGATCCCCTTACCCGGGATCCTAACATACACTCAATGTATGCTAGACAATACATGGTGATCCCCTTACCTGGGATCCTAACATACACTAAATGTATGCTAGTTTATGCCTCAAATCACACTTCTCATATTTCCTTTGTCATTGATAATTTCATCACTTGGCAATTCACATAACAACTTTTCACCTTGAATACACATACATTTAGTAATTCACATTTCACATCAATAATATATTAAATCATGGAATTTAACTAGAAAGCATAGGTATGAATCACCTATCTGCAATAAAAGCTCTACTCGTGCTCCCTTGCTGCTGCTGTTGCACCACGCCTGTGGTCCTTCCTGCAAATCACAGGTTTATTTCATAAATTTTCCTCCCTCAAGGGTATGTTTTATAATAACCATATCAACAACAAATAAGAATTTCTTTTAGTCATTTCATGGTACTTTATGTTTTTCTCATTTCACTCATTATTACTGTCGTTCTTTGTCCAATCCTAGTTATCATTCATTTCTTTATATTTGGACTATCACTGTCCAACTGTTACTGCCTCGTTTTTGAACTGTTACTATCTGACCTCTCCTCAGATTTTTAACTATATCTGGAGTTATAGAACTCCAATTCAAACAACATTTATGGTGTTAGAAAGGTAAAACATGAGGCTACAAGTTCTATGTTTTGAGAAGAACCCAATTCTGCCTCTAAGATAGTCAAAATCGCTCATCAACAAACACTTGGACTGTTACTGTCCAACTGTTACTGTCCATTTTTGAACTGTTACTGTCCGACCTCACCTTATATTTTTAACTATATCTGGAGTTATAGAACTCCGATTCAAATGAAATTTATGGCGTTGGAAAGGTAAGACATGAGGCTACAAGTTATATGTTTTAAGAAGAACTCCATTCTACCTCTAAGATAGTGAAAATCGCTCATCAACGATCACTTAGACCGTTACTGTCCAACTGTTACTGTTCATTTTTTAACTGTTACTGTCTGACCTCTCCTCATGTTTTTAACTATATCTGGAGTTGTAGAACTCCGATTTAAGCAAAATTTATGGTGTGGGAAAGTTAAGACATGAGGCTACAAGTTCTATGTTTTAAGAAGAACCCAATTCTGTCTTTAAGATAGTCAAAATCACTCATCAACAAACACTTGGATCGTTACTGTCCATTTTTGAACTGTTACTGTTTGACCTCTTCTCATATTTTTAACTATATCTGGAGTTATAGAACTCTAATTCAAGCAAAATTTATGGCATTCGAAAGGTAAGGCATGAGGCTACAAATTCTATATTTTGAGAAGAACCCAATTCTGCCTCTAAGATAGTCAAAATTGCTCATCAATGAACCAGGCCTACTACCCTATAGGGTCTGTCATGACCCAGTCTCGGTTAGTGACCCATAACTGGAGTTCTATGACTCCAAATTGAGCAAGACCAATTTCATTAGTTAGTAAACATCCAAAACTACAATTTCTATCAGGAACTTGATCCTAATTCCTTCATTCTCCTACCCAAAATCTCTTTGAAGGTCAAGAGACGAAACTGTCTAGATTCATCAACCTTTCCATTTACACACAACACATGAAGTTCTTTACTTCAACAACTCATACTTTTTCCTCAATTCAAGTCTAAGAACTCAATATATAAATTAACATCCAGGCATCAATTCATAATCGACTTGTAATGACTCATAAAACCATGTTTAGAATATCTTACCTGGTGTGAATCAAGGCTTCGATCCCTCCTTTTCTTTCTAATGACAGCCGACCCCCCCTCTTCTCTTTTTGTTCTATTTTTCTTGTTAATCCCTTTCCCACCAGGGTTTATTTTACCTATAACCATCAATCTGGGATGGGTTCTTGAAATTTTGGTGTTTCTCTCTTGATTTGTAAAAATAGATATAAAAACTCCCTCTTTTCTTTATTTACGTAGCTGCAGATCTGTTTTTGGTGAGAATAGGAGTATTTATGCTCTATAATTATTCTTATTTGCATTTAGGCCCTATTTTGTTTAAGTGTATTCGTTTTTTTCCCCACTTCTTTTTAGTTTAGTTTATTTTCTTTAATTTAATCCAGCCTTGGTTTTTTTTCTCGGGATTTACAATCTCCTCTCCTAATAAAAATTTCATCCTCGAAATTCAAGTTACGTACCTATGTCGAAGAATAAGTGTGGAAACTTTTTCTTCATCTCGGATTCTCTTTCCCATGTTTCTTCTTCTATTTGAGAGCTTCTCCACAATACTCTCACCAAGGGAACTCTCTTATTCCTCAACAATTTCTCATCTCGATCTAAGATCTTGACGGGCTTAGTTTTCATGGTTAGATCCCCTTTAATCTTCATAGGAACTTGTGGTAATACCCGTGAGGGGTCTATCTTGGCCTTTCACAGCAATGATACATGAAACACATTGTGAATCTTATCCAAATATACAGGCAATTCTAATCGATATGCAACTGGTCTGATTCTTTCTTTAATCTCAAAAGGGCCAATATATCTTGGAGCTAATTTCTCTTTTACTCCAAATCGAATGATGCCTTTCCAAGGAGCCACCTTCAAAAATACTTTATCCCCTACTTGGAATTCCAACGGCCTTCTTCAGCGATCTGCGT
>Ga0325400_1007770_pt1 | contig 10260 bp, 2 predicted proteins | sample PopdelMetagenome_2_FD_205662 | JGI IMG/M metagenome (GOLD analysis project Ga0325400, IMG submission 205662) | Populus deltoides microbial communities from Bellville, Georgia, United States - Xylem-PdKOR-R1 | ecosystem: Host-associated > Plants > Phyllosphere > Stem > Wood/Secondary xylem...
AACCATGTTCTGCGGAGACAAAGTCAATTATTCCTTGGTCAATTTTTCTTGGCCTCATTAATCTTTTAAAATATCCAAACGTTTGGGTTGTGGTACGAGAATTTGGGATCAGGGTATGCAATTAGGTAAAATTCATGGTATATGGAAGTAAATTTAGTATACATATTAAGTTATTCCATCATAAGTTTAAGAGCACTTATTTCAGTCATTTTTTTTTAACTCTCGGAATATCCAGGTCAGCTTATATGCACTACAATTAATCCTCAAGTTCACTGAATATCCTACAAATTCAATGAACATGTAAGACACCGCGAGGATGACAGGTATGCATAAAAAGGATCGAACTTAGGTACAGAGGAAAGGAAACAAGTCCCTTCCCCTACTAGGTCACGACCTCAAGTGCTATTTGAGTCCTTTTTAGATATTTAAATACGTGTTTTAAATCTTCTTCAATTAGAACTCTTTAAGAAGTTTAAATCTCTTTTATGGAGTTATTTATTTTTATCATAATCTAATCTATATCAACAAAATAATATAGTATGCTTATCCAGTTTTTAGCCTAAAAAACAACAAAAATGTCAACTATTGGAATAAATTAGAAATATACAAGTGTAAGGTAAAAAGCTTTTTTATATATTCTTAGTTCTCAATTGGTTCTTTTCTTTCTTTATCAAGTCATTAATTCCTAGGATTTGAGTGGCGCAGCACCTCATTCTAATACATAAAAATATCAGGATCCAAATTGTGTGACCAGAATGGCTAAATGTAGCCTTCTTTATGGATTTGGTAACTATGATTTCAACAAAAGTTAAAGAACTAAGTTATAAGTTTGAAAATACAAGGGATTAAGTTACACTCTTGCGACTGTATAACAATTTATTCATGTTGTTGTAAAACTAACATATTTTAAAAAAAATAATTAGATATTTTTTTATTTTTTTTATATTAAATGTTAAAAGCAATAATATTATAATAACACTAGTTATAAAGCCAAGACTAACTTCATGGGTTGACACAGGGCTTAAATTGATCCAAGTTTAAAAAAACATAGAGAAAGGATTGACTCGACCTGACCACGTTAAAAAACCAAGTCAACTTAAGATAAAACACGAGTTAGAAACTCATTGATTTTTTAAAAAAAGATTTTGGTCAAAATAAGGTTGCTTTGATTATTTAAAAAAAACTTGGGTCAACTAGGTTGACCCTCCCGACCCGTGACAAAGGCCTTGTCCTGGTAGATCTCCAAGTCTTGTTTTAAAACTATGATAATAATAACTTATATCCTTACATTAACCCGAATTTATCCTTCTGATCTGTGACCCGGGCCTTGCTCCGGTTTGACCCCTGATCGAATAAAATTTTAAAATTATAATAATAACCGTTTTTATTTTATATTGACCCTCCTAACACGTAACTCAAGGCTTATCTCGAAAAAATTTTTGAATTGAGTTTTAAAACTATAATAATTGTAACAACCTCAAGTTTATAATACGACTATTTTTTATTTTTTTTTGGTCACAACCTACTGTCAATGATAACGGTCAACCAAAATAACTCAATTTAGTGGCTCGGTTAACCATTTTCTCTCATAGTTCTTTAGTTTCTCTTGTCAGTCGATCAATTGGTTTCATCAACCGTTTGAGACAGTAATGACTTTAACTATTCATTTAATCAAACAACCGACCAAACAATTTGTACCCTTAAACAGTCGATCAATTTAAGCAAAATAATATGTTTTTGTTATTTATATTTTGAATTATACCAAGTTCATTGGTAATAACCCCACTTTTATTACATTTTCGATTTCCTACAACTCGATCTCGCCATTCTGGATCAACCCCACGTCATTATACATAGAAATGAATGGCATTTATTCTTTCAATTCATTCTTGTCATTTCGCATAGATTATAATTCCATGTAAGTTAAAACACATGAACCTTAAACAACACAAATAAAGCATAATTAAGAATATGAATAATAGTTATGAAACCTATTTTTATTTAGAAAATGAGAATAAACATGGATATGGTTAAATTTATTATATAACTTACACTAAATATGATATACATGTCCTAATTTCAATTACAATGGCACCTTTAAATTTAATTACACAAAATAGGATGCATTTATGCATTCAAATATATTACAATATAAATCCATAATACATTTGTGTTTTTCCATTACTAATCTATTACAAAAAGTTACTTGCACGAGTCTATGAAAATCTTGTAATAAAGGTTGCAATTACCTCAACACTGAATAAAGATAATTAAAACATAGCAAATTGTATAATAATACATTACACTTTAATTCTATATTTAGTTAATTCCCCCAACCCAATACTCCTCAGAGTAATTAGTCAATAAACTTCTAGTCATCAGGTATCATGATATCTTTAGTACCTCCATGAATACCAGTCAACTTCATATCTCAGTCGTTACTCTTATTGATGCCTCTAGTATTCCACAAATACTAGTCAGTTTTATATATTGGTCATCAATCTCACTGACGCCTCTAGAATCTCATGAATGTTAGTCAACTTCACATCCAAGTCATCAGTCTTACTGATGCCTCTAGTATCCCACGGATACTAGTCAGTTTTATATATTGGTCATCAGATAAATCTGACGCCTTCTTGTATCTCACATATACTAGTCAATTTTATATTCTTTTTTGTTGCATAATCAACAATTAATAACAATGAATTACACACTTAATGAACTCACAATTAAATAAATGTAGACAATCTTAATAATATTGGTCAAAGGTGCAAGGAACCTACATGGTGCTTGAGCTCTGTTGATTGTCTTTTGTTGTTGTGCAGCCAGGGACGGAGCTAGGATTATTTGTTAGGGGAGGCCAAAATTAATATAACAAGATATAATATTTATTTTAATTTATTATACATGAGTTGTAAAACAAAACATGTATAATTTAATTTTATTCAAATAACTTACTACATGCATATAATGACCTTTGTATAAGGTAAAATGTTTAGAGCAATATCAAATTAAGTCAAAGTAATGAAGTTAATTTCATCTTCATAATGTATCCATCACTTTAATGTTGTTGGTCTTTATACCTATTAAATATAAACATACAAAGTATATAAGAAATATTAGATAAAACGAAGCATTATTTATATTTGATAAACTTTGAAATAAAGCAAAAAATAATAAAGAATCAATTCTTCTTAGTTTGTTCATCATTTAACCTAAAATGAAAACATATATCGTAAGAAAAAATTAATAATTTTGGTAGCTTTGCTAAAAACAAAACATAAAAAAAGATCCAAGCATAATAAAAACAAATCAATAAAATATATCTAATTAATTAGAAAAAAAAAATCACTATAACAGGAATTCAAAAAACAATTAGTATAACTAGCAGATTTGAGAAAAAAAAAAAGCAAAAATGGTAGAATTATAAAAGAACCTCATCAAATTATTAACAAACATCTCAAAACAAAACAAAAATATATTTTAAATTTAAATTACCTTATTTTGTTTGATTAAAAATAAATTAATTGATAACTCTACTTTAATTTTTTTGTTAAAAATTTTTACTTGTAATTTATGTTTTTTTTTTGTTTCATCGGCTACAGCCTGGATAAATTGATGGCTCTGTTTTTTATTTCCCAAAGTAATGCCTTCATTTTTTTCCCACGTGGTCCAAGAGTGAATTAAAAAATCAAAAGTAAAGTGATAATCAATTACTGTTATAATACCCACCAATATAACATCTCCTCTTTAAAAATTAAAATGTTTTAAGGTGGGCCCGGGCCCCTGCTTGCCCCCTTACTTCTGCCCCTGTGTACAACAACCATGACCTCACTTGTTCCAATAGGTACATCATATTATTTTCAATTTCATCCAAACCATAAATAATTCTTTATTTTCCATCAAGAAAATATCAATCTCAATTCAAGATAGAATTAAAAATTTATTTTCCATTAAATAAAATTTTTATTTCTTAACATATTTTTCACAAGGAAAAATTAAGGAAATTCCCTTCGAACATGTATATATATCGCACTTGAAACTACCAATTTTACATAAATTATAACACAACAATCCAAACAATCTCAACCCTCAATTTCTACTATTTTGGCTGAAACATTATTCATTTATCATTCATTCCGATCAAATAATTCCACACAACACAATGGTAATTACATCAATTATCTCAAACACAATTCGTATACACACTAATTAAAATCCTAAACATGACAATGATTAAATTCTCTTTCAATTCTTTTAATTCAACCATTACCTATTTATTATTCATGCATATTACCATTCTAACACCTTAACATAGAAATCCTAATATACCTCTATATAAAATATTTCATTATTTCTTCCTACATAGAACCACTCAAAATATTTAGTTTAGAAGAGATCATTGTGTGTATATGTCATGTAGTCAATCAATTGATTACATGTGGCATTGACTTTGTTCATGTATATATATATTTGATTTATTAATAAAGGCTTATTTATCTTTAATTTTAATCAAATATTTAATTAATAAATCTAATATTTGAATAATGAATCTATAATAAAGACAAATTTCCTGGGACAAAAATGCTTTGAAAAAAATTTATAAAGTTGTTATAATTATAAGATTCCTATTACATCAAAGCATTGTCCCTAAATGTTCTATTACACCAAAGCATTGTTCCTAAATGTTCTTGGTCAATGCTCTATTAAGATTGGACATTAATTAGAGTTGTCGAAACCGGTACATATTATGTTCTTTCCTTTATGAAATGAAATAGTTGTTCTTATAAACTGAGGTATGAAGGATATATAGAATTAATATGTATGCGTTTGTCAGATGACATGTACATTGAACTGACCCGTATGAGAATTTCATATGGAAATATCACATGTGTCTATGGAAAGTCTCACGTGACGGTTGTGTAAGTGATCCTTAGACTTGAAATCACTAAGCTATCTTATATAGAAAGTGTTATGCTTTGATCCTGACCACATGTTGTTCTAATCAAGGATAATAAACAAACAAATATTGGGTATAACATAAACTATATGAAGGTATTTAAGTAATCAAAAGAGAATTCATCATATTAAGTGAATTAAAAAAAATTCATCTGTTCTCGAATACTATTGATTGTAAATCCTTGTGCAAAGTGGAATGAGATTTGTAAAGAGTTTCATATCTTATTCAAATAATCAATGACTATGATGTTGAGAACAAACATAATTTGACATTGTAGACACACTTCATGTTATAATGTCTAAATCAGAACATTATTGATAAAGAGATAATAATTACACTGAGAAACTCATCACTGAAATGTTAAGTCAAACCACTTATGATTTTCCTGATATTTGGGGGATCATTACAGATTGCTAGACATTGCATTTGATCTTCAAATATAAATCAATCAATTATTGAATTATAATAAATTATATGTTTAATTTAGTTAATCTTATTTTATTTAGGATTGTGATTTATATTTAGGTCAACTTATTAGGAAATCTAATGACTCACACATATAAAAACCATTTGTCAAAAATTAAAATGGGATAATTAATTAAATATAACTTGATTGAAAATGATTTTTAAAAATTGAGGATTAGAGTGTAAATCATACAGGGAATTACAATTCTAGACCTAAAAAAATCAAGTATAGACTTTATTGAATAAATTTCTAAAATTAGCCTAAAATAATATATGTGATATTATTTAAAGGGCAAATTGATAGTTTGTCATTTATAAGGTTTTGAAATTTCTCTATAAATAGAATGTTATGCCTCTTATTTCCTGAAAGTTTTAAAGAGAAAATAGTACAATATAGAACATCAAAACATAAAAGAAAAGAGCTAGCACTCTAAGGTATAGAAATCTCTCTCTCCTAAAAGGGTTTAAAAGATTTATTACTAGTGGTTCATGTGAATTATCGTTCGAGGCTGGACAATTGGACGACTTGTGGTTTGGGACAACCCATCCTTGAAACATATATTTAAAGCTAAAAAAAATTAAGATCTGTAGGTAATCTTCATATAAACCCTAATTTTATTTTTTTAACTAAATATATTTTTATCTTTGTATATCTGAATACTATCCAAACACTATCATATTGAACATTTTTGTCAATACAAGTATCTATCTATTTTAGGGATGTCTTGCATTAAATATATGATGCACGTACTTTAGTTGTTAACAGTACATTTTCTGAAGACATTTCAACGTGGTTGGTCTCTCATGTTATTGTTTTTTTTTTTAATAAATACTCCAATTCAATTCAATGTGAATTAAAAGGGCTTTTATTCGTACTTATTTAAAATAAATAAATAATAAATTAAATAGTTTTCATGTCAATTCAGGACATGGTTTTCCTACTTACCTACAATGAACTCTATATATAATTATAATGATGATATACCATAATAATCACTAAATACTTTTATTTTAAGTAGTTTTGTTTTCAATTTAAAGAATCAATCGGAAACAAAACCAAACCTGAACAATATTTTATTTTATTACTAATCCTATATCACGAACAACCAAAAAACTAAAGAAAACATAAAATTTTTGTATTATCTGAAATATTTCTCATGCAAATCTCCCACACTTTGCAAGAGAGATGAAACAGATAGACGTAGAATCTTATTACAATTATGTTTTTCTTTTTCGGCATACAATTATAAATAATACTCGTATTGATATTAGAAAATTCATGGAAATTACTTTTTTGTAGTTTGATCCCGTTGGTTATTGGGTTAGGTTTGGTCCGTCCATGATGAATGGATCTGGTCCAAGTTATTAGAGGAGTTACTAAAAAAAAATAACCGTTTCCTCTAATCATATATATAAAGGGACATAACTCATATGAAAAGATAAAGTTTTTCATTTTGTTGAATAATAATCATTTTTTTTTTCTTTTCTCATCTTGAACACTTTACATTAACTTAATAAGATTTACAAAGATATTTATACTATAAAATATTATTTTGGTTTTATTAATTAAAATAACATTAAAATAATTAATTTAAAAATAAAATAATAAATACTTCCAAGTAAGTTTTCCTTTCCGATCAGCACATATGAGTAATAAAACTCATGCCAAATCCTTGTCCAGTAAAAGCATGCTCCACTCTACCAATTTCATAGGGCTAATCTATCACGAAGAATACACGTTACATTTTTAAAGCTATTGACCACATTTTCCTTTATATATCTTCTCTGATTATTTAAATATCTGATGATTGACTAATGCATTTATATGTACAAAATTTTCATTTTCCACGTCAGATTTTTTTTTAATAGACAGTGTTATATTGTGTGGTGCTGTGTTGATAAAACAATTTTTTAAAAAAATAATATAACTGAAGGAAACACAAATTAAAACATCATATGATTTTTTATTTTTTGAAGTAAATAAGGATATTATATAATTTAACAAATACTATCATTGATACGTACTCAGAATTTGTTTTAAGTGGGAGCTAAGATTCCTTAAGAAAGAATCATATTCTTCCATTTTAAAAATTAAGCAATGAAATATAAAAACATTATAACAAGATTGAAAACACAAATTCCTGATGCTATTCCACATCCATCTTTTCATCAACACTGGTCTCCTACTTTAATTTTATTTTTGGCTTCTTGTTGCTTCTCACCACAACTTGATCCTTCCACGTGTCATGATAAGATCCCTCTCTTAGTTTTAGGGTACGTTTGTTTTCGTGAATGGAATCAAAATTTGTGCATGCAATCCAAAAAAAATCAGAAAACACAAGTAAAACTAACTTTTTTTTTTTTTTTTATGGTTGAGTTTTGAATATAATTGGGTTTTAACTAATTTTAATTTTAATTATAAAAACAAACACACTTTATGGATGTGTTTATTTTTGTAGTTAAGATTGAGGTTTGTGCATGGACTCCACTTAAAAAGCTAGAAAAAATAAGATAATTAAACTAGCTTTTTGTGATTAATTTTTGCGCGTTGTATATAATCTCGAACTCAACCCCAAGTATAAAAATAAACACACTCTAAGAATATGTTTGTTTTTGTAATTGGGTTTGTGCATGGAAGCTATTAAAAAAACAAAAAAATAACTTTTTATAGTTGAGTTTTACACATAATTATATTATACCTTAATGAGGAAAACAAATACATTCTAATCCTTGCCTCATCTTGCCATATAGGAGGTAGACTCCAATCTTCTCCGCAGTCAATTGTGTTTCCACGATTTAGGACAAGCTCAATTTTCTCTTCACTTTTGATTTAAATATTTTTTTAATTCCACGGGTTTTGAAGTTAACAATTATATAAGTCTCTAGTGACCATCATATTAGCAATCACAAGGCTCGAACTTGAAACCATAAAAAAACAAACTTCTTAATTCCAAACTCTTACCACTAGACCACCTACTAGATAGTTAACCTATTTACCTAACAATTGCCCTTCCCAAAGGTGGTCTTCACGGGATGTTACAAGGTTAACTGTTACTTTCCAAAAATTCTTGATATAGCCTTTTGTGTAGTTACTTGTTTTTATCAAAGTGTCCCAACCCAATGACTCGATAATTCTTTGGTTTAGAGTCTAGCCCGTGCCAAGTTTATTTATTTATTTATTTTTGATAATTGTGGGTGTTCAGACCAGTTTACGTACACCTCGACTAATTTCTCAAGGTTCTGAAGGTAATGATTAGGTAAGCCTCTAGTAGTCCTGAAATTTGTAGTACTCAAACTGGTAATCTCTGAAAATCAAATTCAGAATCTGACGAATTATGTTACACCTTTTAGATTTGCGAAGTTTATTTTTAAACCATGTGGGTAATGGACTTTTTGCCTTATTCAAACTGCTTCAATCAGTTTAGGACAATTAGCAATATACAGTAAACGTAGACAGGAAGCTACTGATTCATGTGGTAAACTTTCCAGTGATGAGCAGTGTGAAGCTTTGCAAGATATCCATGTTTTTTTCTTCGAGCCGTCGTTTCTTTTTTTTTTCATCACTTCCTTCGTTCGGATCAATGAAATGATTGATCAGCCAAAATAATTGCACAATCTGCTCAACAATTACAATATATATGAGGAAAAAAAAAACAAAGTTGAATGCCAAAATGGAATAGACATTGTGGGATTGATTATATCTTTCTTATACTGCTCGTCAAAACTAGCATACAACGAGAATGTGTATGCTTGAAGAGATTTTTTTTTTTTTTCATCCAGTAAAATTAGCATTTGTATATGTTACTGTGATAAAAATATTTTTAAATTAATTAATTAATTGATCAAAATAATCTTTTTAAATGATTTCTAGGATATATATATTTTATTTATAAAGTGTATTTTAACTTAAAAAATAAAAAATGAGGACAGTGTCATTGATCATCAGTTATCTGATTCACTGGAGATATGAGGTAAGACTCCAAGCTCTAGGTTAGGAGAGTTCATCTATTTTTTTAAAAAAAATAAAATACATATTAAAATAATATTATTTTAATAAAAAAATATTTTTAAAAAAGTCAAAGGATTTTTTACAAGGTTTGGACTAGGGTGATCGAGTCGCATGTCATCCCGGGTTTTTGACCAAGTAAGTTTCTTTTTTTATTTTTTCTTCAACCCAAATCAATTTAAAGTTATAGGTTAATAAGATTTCGAGTCGAGTCGACTCACTTGACTAGTTCGTGATTTATAAATTCAGATCTAATTCAAATTTGAAGTTGTGGATTCTAGTTATACACTTATGAAGAATGGCACTGGATGATTGTGTTTGGTATTATAGGATAAAGTATTTTAAAAAATATATTAAAATGATATTTTTATTTTTTATTATATATTTAATATTAATATATCAAAATCATCTAAAAATACAAAAAAAAAATTCATTTAATGTTTTTTTAAAAAAATAATTTTTTTTAAATATATATTGGAAGGTAAAAGGAAACATTTATTAGTGGTGTGTTTGTTTCCCCGAAAGTGGTTTCCAGAAAACCACTTTCTAAACTTTCATGTGTTTGTTTGTCATTAGAAAAGTTGGTCAATGAAAAATACTTTCCAGTCAACGGAAAACACTTTCCAGTCAAAAGAAAATTTGGCTTAATTTCCAAGAAAGTGTTTTCTTTTTATTTTAAGTGTAAAACACTTTCCGGAAGTTGTGAAAAAATTAAAAATATCATATTATTTGCTGATTATATCAAATTTGGTCCTCAAACTTTTGATTGCTATATATATATATATATATATATATATATATATATATATATTGTTTTTTTTATTTTTTT
>Ga0325400_1007771_pt1 | contig 10260 bp, 4 predicted proteins | sample PopdelMetagenome_2_FD_205662 | JGI IMG/M metagenome (GOLD analysis project Ga0325400, IMG submission 205662) | Populus deltoides microbial communities from Bellville, Georgia, United States - Xylem-PdKOR-R1 | ecosystem: Host-associated > Plants > Phyllosphere > Stem > Wood/Secondary xylem...
TTTCTTATTTTTAGGCACAAAAGTAAATTAATGACAACTTTAAATGACAAGTGCAAAACTAGAAAAGTAAAATTCAACAAATCAAAAGGTAAATAAATTTATTGACCAAGACTTACATCATCAAACTCAATACTGGATGAACATTTTTGGAATACATAGACTCTTGTTATTTAATACCATTGAAGCTGATGTGATCTTTTTTTGCTATTGTCACTTGTTTTTTAACTTTTTAACTTTGATTTTTTTTTTACACTGTCATGATATTTTTTTTCATTATCTTTTTTTTTATTGTTTTTGGGACTAAAATAAGTTTTTTAGCTTAAAATGCATTATGTTATTAGCTCTTTATAAGCAACTCATCATCTTGTTGAGTAAAAGCATCTATGAGCCTAATTTTTTTTTCTTTCTAAAATTATCATTCAAACCTTTATAAAATCCATACAAAGTGATGATATTGGTGTGTTATGTACTCCTAACAGATTTGTTCTTTTGTCTAAGACTATTATATTGGTGTAAAAGTTTAATTATATAAGATTGGAGTAGATGCTTCTCTTCGAATTTTTATTTCATTTCATTTCAATAAGTGATTGGAGATTTACTCATCTCTGGACAATTCTAAATATCTTTCTAATAAAGTTAGGCTTTACTAATGAGCTTCATTTTAAAAATTTTAACTTTTTTATTATTAGATAAGTTATGTCACTCAAAGAAGTGATTCATGTCATGAATTAACATATCAAAGATCCAAGAATTATGATGACGATCATGATATTTTTTAAGTGTAAATGATTAATCAAATACAATGTCACAGACAAAGACTCACAATGAACAAAGAAAATTATGTGCTAGATATCAATGATAAAAGTGATTGATATGAAAAAATAACGTATAAAAATACAAGATGATTTATTTTTTGTTTTTTTAGGCACAAAAGTAAATTTATAACAACCTTAAATAATAAATGCAAAACTAAAAAATTAAAATTAAAGGTAAAGAAATTTATTAACCAAGACTTAAATTATCAAACTAAATAATGAACGGATATTTTTGGAACACAAAACCTCTTGATATTTAATACCAATGAAGCAATGGTGTTTCAACTGGTATAATCTTCTTTTGTTATTGTCACTTTTTTACTTTGATTTTTTTTACATGGTCATGATATTTTTTTTTTAATCGTTATCCTGTTGATTTTTTTTGGCACTGAAATAAGTTCTTTAGCTTAAAATGCATTCTGCTTTTTTTTATTATTATTAAAATAAAGCTTTAGCTTTTGACCCACTATGCTTTCTTTTGATAAAAAAAAAAAATGCCATATTGATGCTGGATCTTCGGCTGGAATAGTCAGGACACCAACTGACAAAATATTGGCTTGCTTTAAACAAAGTCTTCGGCTGTAATGGATATATATATATATAAAAAACAAACAAACTCTTACTGACAAGATCGGATGGTGATTGGATCTGACTTTGAAAGGAAATTGGTGGTGGAGGCTGCTGGAATTTCAGGAAAGGAAATCTCGTGGCTTGTTTTTTTTAGAGAGAGGCTGTCGGGATGTGATATGGATGGCAGGTGAGGTGGTTTGTGTGGTTGAATCGTGGTTCTCAGCTAGTGGTAGATTTGGGCAGCAGACCTCTTTTTTTTAAAAAATCTATATTGATAAGAGTTTCCCATAAAATAATCTAGGCTTTACAAACTGTTATTGAGTTTTAGGACAGAGAAAGAAAGAAAAAACTATGCTCATAGAAGAAAAGACTGCGGAAGATTAAAAAAAAAAAATAGGGGTTAATTTTTTTTTTATAAATTTTATTCAATTCATCAAAAACTTTATAAGATTTAGAAAAATAACATATAAATACTAAATCATAACTAGATCAATCAATTAAGTTTATAGACCACTAAATAAAATATCTAAAAATAATTAAATCAAATCCAATAAATAATCTTAAATAAAACCCAATAACATAAAAGTTGGATCCTATTATCATAAATCATACTATGAACTATATTTAATATCCCAATTATATATTAGTAGGGCTTTGAATAAATATGTTATGCAATTTGAAGTACAACCATTTGGAATTGAATTTTGCGTTACATTTACATTTACAAGTTATTTGAAATTCTATGAATTGAATTTAATTAAAATGTTTTAATAAAAATTTATGTTTGGAATAATTTAGAGTGCCAAGAATTGAATTTTAAATGAAATTCAATCTCTAAATATATTATAAAAATAAATAACCTTTCTCATTTACTATACTAAAAAGAAAGAATTAATGTTAAAACTAGTTTATTTAAAATACTCATCCATCTATTTTTTTAGATATTTTTAAGGAATAAAATAAAGGTAATGATGATAATATATGAAATAAAATGAATTAATTTTTTTAAACATAAAAATTTTATTTATTTATCAATCAATTGAATCCAAATCATTTAAATCGAAATTAGTTGTAAATAGCCAACTGCTGTTTATTTCTCCGGTTATACTTTTGAAGATTGATATGCATTTGACTAGACGTAGTTACAAGACTCGGTCTTTAATTAGTGATTAGCATTTTTATTTTTAAATATTTATTAATACATATTATATCTTTTCTCTTTTCTGTTTATAGTGGAAAGAAAATTAAAGCTAAAAAATGCATAACATCTGAACTTTTTTTTTTGAGTTACAGAAAAGTTTTGTTATTTTTTTTTTTACGCGGATACCCTGGTTAGTACAACTCTATAGAAAATAGGATAGCCTAAAAATATTTTATAGGATAAAGCAGTAGAGGCTGGCACGTGATCAAATGGTGACCAATCCATTGAAGCGCTACAAAGAAGGCTTGCTGGAGGTAGTTGGGGGCTATTTGTTTTAGTGTCTTAAAAATATTTTAAAAAAAAATTAATATTTTTTATTTTTTTCTTGAAATTAATAATATTTTTAAATTATTTTGATATACAATTTAGTAATATAAGTATCCGTAACTGTATCCTGACAATTAAGATCTAGAAAGCCTTAACAGGGATTTTGGTTCACTTTAAGACACAAAGACAAAGCTCCACAAAAAGCCTAATATCCAATTCAATCATGTATTTTATACAGGCAAGACATGGACTGATACAATTTTATACCTGCATTCAAAGCCTCCTTCAACTCCCAGGAAACTTGGTTGTCATGTCATAGCTACGATTAACCTCGCTTTACAGGCCTTTGAACATAGGATTTGTTGGGATCCTCAGTCTTGAGCTTAGGTGGTCGAGTCTCTCCCTTTTTCCCCTGCAAGCAGAGTTCAAAAGAAGATAAGTTTCAGGCCTGTTTTTATTGCTTGCTAAAAATAACACAAGTAGAAATTGTTGCCCATCCAGGCTCAACAAAATCAGTATTTAATAGTCTCACCTTCTTTCCCGTCTTCATAAAATCTCTCCAGCTTGAAACCTGATGATCAATAACAACAATAATAATCAATGCGATGCCACATAATGATAAAAGGCTAAAAATCTCTATAACTGGTAGAGCAAACATTTTTCAATACATACCATTCTGCTTTTGAGGGGTAAGAAGTAGAAGAAATACGAAACATGAAATTTTCAAAAGATAAGAAGAAAGGATGGAGATGATGATGCACGAGTCATAGCTAAACAGGTGAGATTTCCATCTCACGTTTGAACTGTAGCTCATAATCTCATGATCTAATATAAATTAATTACTGACACCTATTTTTGCCTCATCCATATCTACACTAACACAGGCATATGCTTTCATGCAGTGCATGCATGAGTGTGCATCTATGTAAATTATTTAAGCAAAGGAATTTAATGCCCACCCTATAAGGGGTGTTCAGAAGGAAGGAAATGGTGGTTGGTGTGGACAACAGTGATAATTTTGTGAAAACGAGAAGAATGATCAGGCATGGACTTGTGAGGAAGAGAGTGGCAAGAGAGGATGGTGACACAATGGTGGGTTTTCTTTTCCTAGTAACCAAATCAGCAAGGTGATGATGGAGCGGGTCCATCCTGGTGGAATAAGTCGAAGTTGCATAACATTATCTAATTTTGTACATGTTGCTGATGTAGCTGAATACACCAGCACTGATACTATAAAATAATGGCAGCATAAGCAAAACTTTAATTGACGTTCAGTTAAGGTCTAGGGGAAAAAAAACTCAAATCAGGGATAACAAATAGAAAAGTTACAGCACAAGTTCAAATCAGATGCTCTAAAACCAAATTTTAAGATGGCCACTAGTTTTCAATTCCTAATCATACCTAAGAGAGGAAAAAGAAATAAAGAATAGTTTTTTGTTCGTACAAAATGCCTGAACAAGTATCTTCAAAATCAGAACAGTGAAGGCCCATGAAAAGCAAGCCTTTTCCCTTTTAACCTAGTAGAAACTGAACCAAATTTATAGACAAAACAGCATTTGCCTCCTAAGAAAGCATATCTAGGCCTATAACTTTCTCCATTCAATAGGCCTAACCTGCTTTCCAAGATAGAGTTAGAAATATGAAATCAAATTTACCGTGCAACAAGATATTTCAAGTTATGCACTCATTGAATGCTATTACTCAGAGAATTTAGATCTATCAGATACTGGAACCCTTAGATATAATTGGACAACTGAACAACAAAACACATATTCGAGGAAGAAACAGTTTAAACTCGTAAGTTTTTTAAATGTCACCAAAAGGAATTAGATTTTGAAACAAATGCAGAAACAAACCCTCTTTTCTCTTGTTCCTTCCCACTGCTCCTCATGCTCACGCTTTCTTTTCCACGTCTCCTTTTGTTCTTCTTCATCCTTCTTCAATCTACCTTCCTCTTCTGATATCTAATAACAAAAGAAAGAGGATCATGAAAGCGTCTGACTTTAAACAAGAACACCTGCAGGAAAAGAGAAAATAACAGATCTTCCAGCATACCCTCATCTGCATTTTCCTCCTCCGCCATTCTTGATCAGTTAAAATTTCTCGAACCTTCAATTTGAGCTCCTGCTGGAACTCTTCCGACCATTCATATTGTTGATCATATTTTCCCTGTTCACATAAAAGAGGGATAAAAGTCAAGATTTCAACATACAACCCTTAAATTAAAAGGAGAAAAAAGAGGCTCAGTTCCATAGATGACAAATTGTGGTTGAAGAACTGCTGGTGCAGTAACTACTTTCTTTTAAAAAAACAAGAACAATCCCTTCAAAGATACCAGGAACTCCAAACAAACATGGCAAGATTATTAGGTGTATTGGAAAGTAAAAGATGCTAACTCAATATTAATGAAGCTATCAGATAGAAATCTTCCCCTTCAATATATCCGCAAGACTTTTAACAGATGTATATTTGAGAAAATAAAAATTTACCAACTCAATTTAACTCTGAAATGGCAATAAACAAAGAAGGTAAAAGAAACAAAAAGTTTTATAGATGGAAAGGGAGTAAAGTGGTGAGAAGGAAACATGACAATATGGTAAGATGAGAATCAACACGCAAACAAATCCCAGCATCGCAAATTACCTTTTGATTGTCGAAACATGAAAGTAGTAATGTGAAAAACTATTGTCAATTCTCATTTCTGAAGGTCAGGCAACAACTGTTTATTCCACAACTATTGTTCTACCTTGGCAACAAGGTTTAGCAACAATGCGACTGATAGCATTTTTTTTGTAGCAATTAATTTAAGGTAAATGCTCAGTTTCCGCCTAGGGTATAGCAAAGTACCAGCGCTATCCAAAAGTTTCTGGCTTTGATTAATAACTCAAATCTTCAACTGCTAAGTAAAACTTGATAGAAGCCTCTCTTTTAAGTATTTGACAACCAGAGGGTTTTGATAAGTTTTTGTAAAGTTAAAAGTGACTGTAGTTTTACCAAATTTTCTCTGAGAGGAGGCATTCAACAAGTAATTACCCATTTGCTCGAAACCTATAGTATCCAACTTAAAAGATAGTTCATTTTTAAAACTCCAATTTGTGCATCAAGAATGATCTATAGGCACAAATACAAAATGCAATCAAGGGAAAAAATATAATTAAAACTCACAGACCTCATCAACCAATGACTTTATTTTGGAGGCTGTATCTTTCTTCAACCGCTTCTTCCTCTTTGCTCGAAGTTCTTCTGCAAATTCACATTACTTTATCTATAACCACAAAAGAAAAAAAGAAAGAACATGAAACAAAGTGAACAGAAATGCTCCCATTCAACATGCAGAGGACAACAAAGAGCACAGCCACATTTTTTAATATTTCAGTATAAACCCCTTCAAATGTTGCTACAGCAGCAATACTCACATAGAAAATGCAAACACATCTTAATTATGGCCCAAATATACCTGCCACATAGATGGAAGGTACATACAGGATATATGTTCCAGCAATGAAGAAAGGGGAAAGGAAAATAAACAAGATGCATAAACAAACATGAAACCACCCAACAAAATTTCCCTTCTGTTTTCAAGAAAAATTGTTTACAGTCCATTAAAAAACAAGGGAGAAAGTAAATTATAAAACCTTTAGCACTAACCTTTAGCTGCATTAACCTGGGTAAGAACATAATCTCTTTCTTGTTCATCAAGTAAGAGTTTCTGGGCTTTTGCTAATGCTGCTCACAATTTAACAATGCCATGTGAGTGAATCATTAAAGAATACTTCAAGAAGGAAACAAGTACATAGTTATGTATCTTTACATAATGCATGTTTATGATTGCTATTCCTTACCCATTCACAATTCACTCGATATAAAAATTAATGAAAAAGTCATCAGGAAACAATTATAAAAAATCACAACCAACCATAAAATACACAACATATTGAAATGAGTCTCCTTAAAGATTAGAGTTAAGGCTAGCACAACATAAACAAAGTCTAAAACCCACAACCACACCAGTCAGGTCATTCTTCAAATTTCTGACTCTGTTTTAAAACCCTAAACATCACTTTTAATCCTTCAGAGTCCTCCTGCAGAGGTTCCCAGCACCTCTCTGCTTTCTGCCACTGTAACTCTTGCATCACTGTGCCTAAATGACAGAAGAATATTGTTGTGGAGGACCACAAGCATTGTAATCTAATCTGAATAGAATACGTTCTTAAATAATGAATAATTTTGACCTTTGTGAAGAAAAGAGCTTGTCAATTATCAGTTGTTGTGCATACAGCTTCCAAGAGCTTTACCAAGCTAGTGTTCATAGAGTAACAAAATTATCTGGATGCCTAATCCAACATTGTACTGCCCGTCTTTCAACCACGACACCAAGACAACATCAAATTACCATCAACATGCCATCATTTAATGATTCTCCTTTACTTCAAATCCTCTGCACCTTGACAGTATGCCAGTTTCATTATGCCAGAGAATCATTCCACAGAAAATTATAAAACTTACAACTTCAAGTAATTTATCTACACTTCACATCAGAAAATAACAGTTACGGTTGCACTAACCAGGTTTTCTCAAAATGTATAGTTCTACAAAGGCTGACATTTTTGGGTGTGATAGGTTGGGTGAACTCTGGTTCCAAAAACAAGCTTCTTTACATGGCCCCACTCGCTTACATTTTGAGTTGCAACCAAGTTAACTCAGTCCCCTATTGACAAAATGATGCATATGAACTTGCTGTTTGGATCTGGTCTGTGAATTTGACTGCAATATGATGGATTGAGCTAAGTTCACGTTAGGTTGGGTCGGGTTTGGTTTGGTTCAAAATATTCAGGCCAATCCAGTTTTTCCGGTTCTAAACTCAACTTGTCAAAACCACAGCAGAAGAACTTGAGCTGGAGTAGAAATCTTTTCATGTCAATGCAAAAGTTGATATTTCCAGTTTGTAAATAGAAAAACCATATGCTAAAAGAAAATAAGCCAACCACAATATTCATACTCTCAAACCATGCAAGATATTATGCACAACTAATTTACCTGCAAAAGCTTCTTTCGCTTGTGGATGCTTGCACTTATCAGGGTGAACCAGCAAAGATAACTGCACATGAATTAGACATAGAGCATGTGAATAAGACACAAAAATAATGAATGTAATAATCATACCATTAAATTCCAACCTATCAAAAACAGTTACCTTACGATACTGCTTTTTGAGATCCTCTGGAGAAGCTTCAAATGGTAAATTTAGATACTCAAATGGATTTAACTTGAAGCATGAAAGAATCCTAAAAAGTTCACAATTTTTCCAAAGAGACAGAACAAAATTAGAAGAGAATAAAACAAATTCTGCCAAATGAGAGGTAAACATTTTAAGCATGACGAGAGGCCGATTGCGATGATATAATCAATAGTTCAAAGACCATCGCATTACTCAAAGAGTATCATCAAACGAAAAATTAAAGTAAAATAATCCTACACAGATGAATTGGTCATCTCTAACTATTCCATCGCTCAAGCTTTCAACTCCTATCCTTCTTTAATGTTTAAAACTACTATTTTAGTTTCTCAAAATTAATATTCATGCACAAATTTCAAAATCTCACTTCTATAATTTACATATCAAAATAATCAATCGATCGAAAAGCAATAGAAATATACAATTCACAAGTAGATTAATTATAGGCGTTTACATATGTGAAATCGAATGAGAAATTCAGTTTTCATTCAAAATCATAAACTAGAAAACCCTAATTAAGTGGCAAATTATGATTCAAATGCATACATACATGAATATAAATAAGTACAGGGAGATAGAGAGGAGAGACCTGGCGACTTCGTTATCTCGCTCGACTTCGCTGACTTCGGCGAAGAAGCTCTTGAGAAGCAAATCATCGTAGGCGGTGGCGGAGGATCTTGTATCGCCCATCGCGCTCGCTTTTAGCTACTTTTACGCTCTATCTTTTCTTGTCAATAGCTTCTCTGTGTATGTTTTTCTTTGTTTTTCGTCACTGGAGGTTCTATGTGATTCAACGATTGATTACTTAAATAAAATGTAATTAGATTCTTAAAATTTGAATGTCAGTAAAAATTAGTATTTTTAGATTTAGTAAAAAACCAGTCGTGTAACTATATAATTTATAAAAGTGTTAGGCAGAAAATGAGTGAGCATGCAAATATATAATCCATCCATCTTTTATTTTATTTTATAAGTTTTTATTTATTTGATCTTGGAGATTAATTATTATTGCTAAAAACAAATGATTTTTATTTTTATAAATATATTATAAAAATAAAATTTATTTATATAAAATAAAAAAAGAAAAGATTTAAAGATAAATTATAATAATTTATTTGAAGCACTATAAAATAAAATAAAAAAAGCAATTAGTTAAAGATTAACTATATTTAAAAAATAAATATGAAGTAAACAATTTGAAAAATAAAAAAGGGTATTAATTAAAATTTTAATAAAAAATTAAAGGAAAGTGAAATAAAATAAAACAAATAAATGAGAGAGAGAAAGAGTATTAATTAAATTTTAAATAAACAACCTATATCTATTGGGGTAGATGACTTATAGTCATATATACAATTTTCTAGATATTCCATGATTAAAAGGTCAGGGTTTAAGGGTTTGTGTTTTTTTTTTTTTCTTTTTTTCACAATGGTTAAAGTTAAATAACATTAATTTGAAACCGGTCTATGTTAAACTTAATGGTTAACAATCATCTACAACATGTTTTTTTTTTTTAAAAAAAATAAATATACATGTTATCATATGACACTTTTTAAAATTTATTTTTATTTAATTATATGACAATTAAAAAATATACTTGTAAAAAAGATAATTTTTAAAATTCTATATAAAAAATGTATTTTTCTTATTCATGTAATTTGTTTTTGACAATAACATGTCTTTTTTTTAGCTAAATGATTTATTGAATAAAAACTAATGAATACTCAAGAAAATATATTTGTAAAAATTCAAATGATTTTAAAAGAGGAAAAGGTGTATATTTATAATAAATAAAAAATATATTTCCTTATTCATGTATTTCTTTTTTTTTTTGTTTGAGAAAAATATATTTTTATTAGAAAAATTATTTTTTAAATAGAAATCATGAAAGCAATAAAACAATCATGAATATTAAAGAAAAAAAATAGAAGAACAATAAATGTAAGACTATTATATAAAACGTTTACAATAAAAAAGATATAAAAAATAGATGTTTTTTTCTTATTAATATTAATGAGATTGTTTTAAAATAAATTATGCATATTAGGTTAATATAAAATTATTTATAATTGGATAATTATTTAAATATCATTTTAATAAATTTATTTTAAAGATAATTTCATTCTAAAATTAAAAATGATAAAGAAACATTAAAAGTTATTAACAAAAAG
>Ga0325400_1007772_pt1 | contig 10260 bp, 7 predicted proteins | sample PopdelMetagenome_2_FD_205662 | JGI IMG/M metagenome (GOLD analysis project Ga0325400, IMG submission 205662) | Populus deltoides microbial communities from Bellville, Georgia, United States - Xylem-PdKOR-R1 | ecosystem: Host-associated > Plants > Phyllosphere > Stem > Wood/Secondary xylem...
GATGATGGAAAGAATGAATTTGATGGGGAATGCGTGTGACAGACTTAAGAAGGTGGGAAAACATGAAAACAAAAGGATCCAACGAGCTTGGAGGGTGAATACCATAGATTCTTAATTTGTTAGTTAGTTGGTTGTATTGGTTTCCCTCACGAATCTAGTGAGGTTTCAGTTTTAGGGTCGGTGGCTAGCCTGTAGCCATCTGTTATTTTATGTTTCTGTTATCATTGTAAATCTGGGGTATGCCCCTTATAATGCTTGTATCTTCTTCTTTTAATACATATGTCAACTTACCAAAAAAAAAAAAAGGTGGGAAAACATGGTAACGTGGCTGGAACATGTACCTAAGATGTGAGAAAAGTTGGGGGTCAACACAAATCTAACAATGGCAGTGGGGCCGAAAGGCTAAGGTGGGCTGATTTTGAGAATTTGAGGAGGACGTTGATGATGTTGGTGATGAAGGTTTTAAAGATGAGATCATAGGCCACCGGGAAGGTTTTTGGAAGCCTAAAAACCAAAGGGATTTCATGTATTTCGATGAGATGTTATGGCAAAAGAAAATGAGGATTCAAAAGGAGAGGTGATATCAAATGGAGAAAAATTGATGTGTTAACGGCATCAGTCAATGCCCAACAAGCTTCAGAAAGAGATAAGAAAATACGCTGCAATGATGATATACGAAATAGAACGGCTGCTACTTTTATCCAAAGTTGTTGGCGACGAGTGTTGGCAAGAAAAGAACTCTAAAAGCTTCAAAAAGAGGCTAGGAAGTTTCCATTCAACTTATTGGTGATTTGAGGACAAATCATCTTGAAGAGAGAGGGAATGATACGATCTAAACAAGTTCAAATTCAGATTTTGACGTAAAAAGTGCACCTATCCAGTTTTACAGCAACAATCATAATTCTCAATCCGACCGTTGGATTGATCTAAAATGTTACGTGGAGTCTCCTGACATGTTTTCCTATCTTAGTTTAAAATTTCAGGTCAATTGGAGTTCGTAAAGGCATCGAAATATGGGTCAACAGAGGTTGTACAGATTTTGTTATTTACTTCCTTTTGACTTGTGGACTTTCTATTTGGATATGATTCTTTTTCTAAAAGGATATGGCAGCTTATTTTGGGAATCTCCTAATTCTCCAAAGATCTTTAATAGGCTGCAACATAGTTTCCATGTGTGGCAAGGATTCATAAATGTTTAGAATCTTTTTTTACAAGGATTCCTTATTCATCCTAGCTACAAAAAGGAAAGAAGACTTCAGAATAAATTCTACCTTCATATCAGATTTCCTAGTTTATTTGGGACTTCTTAAGGGTAATAAATCTGATTATAGCATATTTAGGATGATATTTTTCAGATTTTATTTGTTTTTTTATTATTTTCTTCTTAGTCTTTGGGTTATTATTACTTATGTGGGTCAACTATAAGTGGGCTTAATATAAGTCCACCTAAGGGGGGTCCATTAGGGTTTATTTAAGTCTAGAGTTAATATAAATAAAGGCATTACCAGACATGTAAGTTAGACAATTCAGATTAATAAAACTTCTTATTTGCCACACTTTGTGTGTGTATGTGTGTTGGTGAGATAATCTCCCTTCCATGGTTCTCTAAAGAATGAAAAACGACTTATCGAAGAACAACTATCTTCGTGGTGTCATCCTTATACTTCTTGTTCGCGAATCAATATTCGTTGGGTAGGGGTTTTCCGTTTTCAATTGTGCTGATGCCTAGGTACAAATTATCTTTGTGTCACACTCCTATTAAACCTGATTTACTTAGCTTTCTGGGAATTGATGTCTTTGCGTGTGGGTTGCGTGACCATGTGATCACGAGGTTCGCATCAATTAACTTATCTTAGGAAGTTTCCTAATCCTACAAGAAAAGTTAAAGGAAGGAAAAAAGGGTTTTTGGTTTTGAGAGGATTCTTTAAAGTTACAATTAATTATCCTAGATAAACAAGGAAACTAAAAGGGAGGCAACTTCAGCAACTGATGCAAACCTCTTAATCACGTGATCAAGCAACCCATAATAAAGATGATACTTTCTCAAGAAAGCTGAAAATCAAGTTTGAGAACCTTCACTGTGAAACCTAATTTAAAAAATAAAGAAAGAGAGAAATAGACCGACCAATACTAAGTGGAAAACATGAAAGAACCGGTCCAAGGATAACCAAAAAGAGATGCTAGGATAAGAACATCCAACATCCAAAAACAACCCACCACATTTAAGAAGGGGTATAAATGTGTGGAGAGGAAAAAGAGATGTCTTTTCCTCTCTCCCAAAACCAGCAGCAACTCTAGCTGCAGCAGCCCCTCTTGCAAAGAAACTCCTATCCAAACCACCCTTGCATGTCACCCCTTTGAATACTTGAGTGAGAAGATAGTTCAAGAGTCGAACGAGAACTGAAAACATGAAAAGAGGAAGGGGATAGAGGGCTAGTTGGAACAGTAAAGGAAGGAGAGAAAAACCAAAAGGAGAGGAGGAAAACCACCAAAACCTTCCCCAGATCTTGTTTAAAAATCATGTGGTAAGAGTAAACTCACTCTCCTACTTGTTAATTTGAGATTTTAAAACAAGATGAGAAGGAAACCTCAAATGGAATGACCTAAGGTTCTTGCACTTTCAATTTGGAAAGATTAAATGGAATGGCTCGAAAATTAAGGATAGAAAGGATGTAATTTGAGTCTCACCTATAACAAAAGGAAATTGATGCATGTTGAAGAACAAACCCTAACTAAAGGCCGGTCTATTGAAAGAATGAAAGAAGCATGGAATGATGAAATGTGTCAATTGTGATCTTGTTATGCTCTTAGGAAAATACTTGAGCTCCAATAGAATTTTTACATATGCCAATACCTTGTTTTACATCATGAATTGAAGAACATTCTTGATTATGGATTTAGAAGATTGATGTGTGAATTGATGCATGATAATATAGATATGTTTATTGTGAAAATGATGATTTACATGAGTAAACTAGAAGGGGAGGGGATACAATGTTTGGCTAAGAGGAAGAAAAATGAAGGAAGCATTTGTATGATGAATATCCTTAGAGAAACAAAATAAATTGTAGAAATTGAACTCATGTGTAATGTGAAATTAATTATTAGCTTGTGTTTTATGATATGGAATGGTATAATTAAGAGTGATGAAATGAACGCTTGATGTCAATGCCTCATGTTTCGGGCCCATGAAAGCTTGGATAGAACCCTTGAAAAGTGCATTTTTGAACTTAATTGTACTACTTGACAACATTGAAATGAACCTGATGAGATTATGGAAAGAAATATGATTCTTGAACATCCTTGATAGTAATTCATAAGTTAGAATGCCTATAACACCTTATGTCATGCTATAATGAAAGAGAATTGATGATATCACATGAAGAACTCAAAGTATGCTTGTTAGGGAAGTGATATAGGCTTTGAGCATCTTAAAGACCATCATGAAGATAATGGTGATTAATAGGTTCTCTTTATAAGTTGATGAATGTGTGATATTGTCACGGAATAGAAACATTACATGTTACCCTTGCTTCATAAGCTTTGGAAGTGAATTTAGTTGTGATCTATATCCAAAACTAGGTTGAAGTATGGTCTTTAGGAGAAAAACTCGGTATTGACCATATACATGAACTTAGGGAAAAGTGACTTAATTTCATTAATGATTTTTAGTGTCAGAATGACTTAATTTTCAATGATGATTTTCAATGTCAGAATAACTTGGGGCGTAAGTATTTTTGAAGATTGATTTAAGGTCATGATGCGAACCTCGTGATCACGTAGTCACGCAACCTACACACAAAGACATCAATTCCTGGAAAGCCAAGTAAATCAGGTTTGATAGGAATGTGACACAAAAATAACTTGTACATAGGCACCAGCACTATTGGAAACGGAAAACCCCCCACCCAATGAATATTGATTCACGAATGAGAAGTATAAGGATGACGTCACAAAGCCAGTTGTTCTTCGATAAGTCGTTTTTAGTTCTTTACAGAACTATGGAAGGGAGATTATCTCACCAACACACACACACACACACAAAGTGCGACAAACAAGAAGTTTTATTAATCTGAATTGTCTCCCTTACATGTCTGGTTATGCCTTTATTTATACTAACTCTAGATTTAAATAAACCCTAATGGACCCCCTTTAGGTGGACTTATATGAAGCCCACTTATAATTGACTCAAATAAGTAATAATAACCCAAAAACTAAGAAGAAAATAATAAAAAACAATAAAAATCCAAAAATTATCATCCTAAATATGCTAGAATAAGATTTATCACCATTAAGAAGTCCCAAATAGATTAGGAAATCTGATTTGAAGGTAGAATTTATTCTGAAGTCTTCTTTTCTTTTTGTAGCAAGGATGAATAACGAATCCTTGTAAGAAAGGGATTCTGAAATAATTATGAATCCTTGCTATAATTGGAAACTATGCTGCAACCCATTAAAGATCTTTATAGAATTAGTAGATTTTCAAAATAAGCTGTCATATCCTTTTAGAAAAAGAATAGGGCCAAATAGGAAGTCTACAAATCAAAAGGAAGTAGATAACAAAATTCATACAGCCTCTATGACCCGTATTGGGATGCCTTCCCGAACTCTGATTGACTTGCAATTTAAACCTAAGGTAGGACATGTTAGGAGACTCCACGTAAAATTTCAGCTCGATCCAACGATCGGATTGAGAATTATGATTGTTGTCGTAAAACTGGATAGTTGCACATTTTACGTAAAATCCAAATTTGACCTTTCCTGGATCGTATCACTCCCGATGTGGAACTTAATTTACAAATGCAACCATGACGAAGATCATGGAAAGAATGAATTTCGTGATGGGAAACATGTGTGACAGACTTGAGAAGGTGGGAAAACATGGTAACGTGGCTAGAACATGTACCCAATGTGAGAAAGGTTAGGACTGAACCGAAATCAAACAATGGAAGTGGGACCAAAAGGCCAAGGTGGGATGATTATAAGGATTTTGAGGAGGACGTTGATGATAATGGTGATGGTGGTTTTAAGAATGAGACCATAATCCATCGGGATGGTTTTCAGCAGCCTAGAAACTGAAGGGATTTCATGTATTTTGATGAGTTGTTCTGGCCAAAGAAAAGGAGGATTTAAAAGGAGATGTGGTATCAAAGGTAGAGAAATAAAGAGATTAATGTTCTAAAAAAAGAATCCAAGAGTCTATCTCGTATTCTAGGGGAGATGAAGCAAGAACTTGATGTGTTAACAGCAGCATTTAATGCCCAACAAGCTTCAAAAAAAGAGGAGAAAAAACGTGCAATGATGATATACGAAATAGAACGGCTGCTACTTTCATCCAAAGTTGTTGACGACGATTGTTGGCAAGAAAAGAACTCCAAAGGCTTTAAAAAGAGGCTATAGAATTGTCCATTCAACTTGTTGGAGATTCGAGGATGAATTATCTTGAAGAGAGGGAATGATACGATCCAGGCAAGGTCAAATTTGGATTTTGATGTAAAATGTACAACTATCCAGTTTTACGGCAATAGTCCTAATTCTCAATCCGATCGTTTGATCGGGCTGCAATTATAGGTGGTGTCTTCTGACATATTGTCCTACCTTGGGTTAAAAGTTTAGGTCAATCGGAGTTCTGGAAGGCATCACAATATGGGTCAACATAGGTTGTATGAATTTTGTTATTTACTTCCTTTTGACTTGTGGAGTTCTTAATTGGCTAGGATTCTTTACCTAATAGGATGTGGTAGCTTGTTTTGGAAATATCCTAATTCTACAAGGATCTTTAATGGGGTGCAATATAATTTTCTAAGTGTGGCAAAGATTTATTAATTTTTCACAATCCTTTTCTTACAAGGTTCCTTATTCATCCTAGCAAAAACAAGGAAAGAAGACTTCAGAATTAATTCTACCTTTAGATCAGATTTCCTAATTTATTTGGGACTTCTTAAGGGTGACAAATTTGATTATAGCATATTTAGGATGATATTTTTCAGATTTTATTTGTTTTTTTTATTATTTTCTTCTTAGTCTTTGGGTTATTATTACTTATATGGGTCAACTATAAGTGGGCTTCATATAAGTGAAGCCAATAAAGATCTTGTATCAAAGTGAGAAGGAACTAAGGAATAAGAAAGTTCAGCTAGTAAAAATCTTGTGGAGGAACTCACAATTTGAAAAAGAAATATGGAAGGAGTCGAAAATAAAGAGGAAACATCCTATATTGTTTTCTGCCACAGGAACATCTTCTGAAATTTAAGGGATGAAATTTCTAAAGGGAGGAAAATGTAAACACCTAAGACATGAGATTAAGTAAATAGAGAATAACCCATTTGGTAAAATATAAAAACTCTAACATAAAGTATTATAACACACATAAGTGGGTAATGAGAAATTAAGGTATAGGAAGGAAAAAGGGATGAGGAGACTAAATTGAAAATGTATGAACAAGAACAAAAAAAAGGAGAGAGGAAAACCCGTAAGCCCTAGGAAAAGAAAGGGGCTGATGGCAGAAGGGAAGAAAGGGAAAGAAGAAGCCATTTTTCTCTCTTCCAACACCTCCTCTCAAAGAGAACAAGTAGAGAAACACATACAATCAGATCCATAGAGAAAAATAAAGAGTTGAGTGAAGATTAAACACCCAAAAACCAAATAAATTTAGGAAGAAAAGAAGAGGGGGTTGGCAGCAACAGAAGAGAGTGAAGAGAGACCAAAAGATTTGAAGGAGAAAGAGTTTAGAGAGGCAGAAAAAATAACTAGGAACAAACCTATCATCCTCTTAGATAAACTTCTCTAGGTCTTAGATTAAGGTTCTTGAGGAATTTTTCTGGGTAGATGGAAGGTAAGGATAAAGTGTGAAGGAGAGATGAAGAAGGCTTGATAATATGTTAGAAAAATTGAAGAACAAAATGAGTAAAAAAAAAGGCTAGAAAGCCTTTTGCCAGACGTGGAATTAGTGATGGGGAAAAACTTTTTTATACTAAATTATGCATGCATGTTAAAATAACAAGTGTAAGATCATACAAGAAACAATGATGTGTTGAAACTCAAACACACAAACGAATTCTTATGATCCATGCTCTTGTAAAGCTTATTTTTTGAATGATTGAAATCTCATGTGTGATTATTGATAAACAAATGATATCCTGTATGTAATAGAGATAAAAGAACAAAAGAAATGCATGAAAAGTGATTGTTTATGTGTTGAACATACAAAACCAGAAATCTAGACAGTGTTGTTAGCTAACTTGTGACTAGAAGTTGACCTAGTTAAAGGTAGAAATTTGGATATTACCCCTCATGAAAGTTGTAAAATTGGATGTTAACTTTTAAATGAGGCTGAAATCACCTAAATTGAAGCTGTAGAACTCTAGATATTAGTAAAAACCTGAAGATAGGTCAGATTTGAAAATTATGGGCATAATTTACACCAAATCTTAAACTGAAAATTTAGGTTTATAGCTGAGAAAATTTGAGGTAAATATCTTCATGAAAAATGTGTTCAATTACGTTACATTTCTCAAGGAAACCTTACTCCATTTGAAGCTATAAAACTCTAGAAATTGATAAAACACTAGGGAGGAGTCTGGTTGTACATTATAAGACAAACCTGCATACCGTTATATGTCGATGAATTTAAGTGTGTAAATGGCAGAATTGTGTTTAACCCTCTTCATCAATGCTGTGTAATTGTGCTTTAGCCTACTAAAGAAATAAACCCCAAATGAAATCGAGTTCTACAACTAAATAGTGTTCTAGAGCACTTACAATGTATTGTTTGAACATAATGAGTTTTAATATGAAGTTAAAAGAAGTAATTCTTGTGTAAAGAATGAATATGTAAACTTGTTAAAGAATATACTAACAGAAAAATATTGGTATGGTTCAGAGGGAACATTGGGTTTTCTATCAGAGGAGCTCCCTCGACCGGAGAAGGAGACTATAATGAATGAAGTCAAATCTAAATTTTTGAATTTATGATGAATACTAAAACATGAAAGTAATGTGGATAAATTATGAATATAATATAAGATTGATGCAATTGGAATGCTTTTGTAACGAGCAAAAAACTAATGTGTGAATCGTTTCCGATAATTTCTGAAGTTATCGGAAACTAATGAATTTGAATTGCTTGCAACTCATGAAATTAGATTTGAAATTTTTGGTTTAGTGATGAATAATGATCATGATATGATTTATGAATATGATGTGAGGTTAGATAAAATAGAGTGCTTTCGCAAAGTCAATGTAGGGATTATTTCCGAGGTCTCAAAAACTAATGAATTTGAATTGTTTTCGCAATGAATGTTGAGGTTATTTCTAAGGTCTCAGAAACCAATGAATATGAAATGTTTTCACTATGAGCGAAAGCCAATGTTAGGATTGTTTCTGAAGTCTCGAAAACCAATGAATTTGAATTGTTTTTGCAATGAGTGAAAACCAATGTTGGGATTGTTTTTGAAGTCTCAAAAACCAATGAATTTGAATTACTTTCACAATGAGTGAATGCCAATGTTGGGATTGTTTTGAAGGTCTCGAAAACCAATGAATTTGAATTGTTTTTGCAATGATCGAAAACTAATGTTGGGATTGTTTCTGAAGTTTTGGAAACCAATGAATTTAAATTGCCTTTATAATGAGCAAAAGCCATCATTAAGATGTTTTTCGAGGGTTATGGAAAACATTGTTCTATAAAGACTAGGATGGTGAAGTCGTTGTGAAGATTTTGAGTGATCTTGCATATTAGATGATTTACACATGTGCATATATGTTCTACGTAATTATTGTGAAAGGCATAATCATCACTCATGAGAACTCCTATAATATTTGATAGGAATAATGAGTGCTCTCATTTTTGTTACACTTAAAAGTAAAATTATAATCGTAATATGAAATTTTGCTTAACTAATCTTTGTTGCAGGACCTTCGCATATTGGTGGACCAAGTAATTAGGTGATAGACGAACCACATGACTTCAAGAACTTTTGTTGTGCATGTAATAGCTTTTGTAACTTAAACTAAATAAAATAATAACTATTTTCTTCGTAATGATGTTATTCTACCTATGTATGTCTTATGTAATGAAGTCCTTAGACAAATATCTCATGCATTTAGACTAATCTACTACATATATATATATATAGACACACACACACATCTTAGGATCAACATGTATGAGTGATTTAATAGGTTCCCTTTTTATCTAGCACATGTTTTGAGTTATATTCTTGTGAATGTATACGATACTAATATTGAAAGATGAAATGTATATATGATGTAGAGAATGATTTTGATGTCGAGATGACACGAAATGGGTACTAAGGTGAATGACCTATGTGACTATAAAGACTTTGACATGTAGGAAATTGTTGATAACTTGGTATGTCCAATTATAAGGGAAACTCTGCCGAAATTTTGGTAGAAATTTAAGTGAACCTAGCACGAATCCAGTATTAAAAATAAATACTTGACTATTGAGATATTGAAAAAGTTTCCTTTCTTACTGGTGTTGGTTTGAACATCTAACAACTTGACCTGGGAATGTTGTTGGTGCAAAGTATGACCTCTTAAAACATAGGTGTTGGCAAATCCTGCAAAGTCTAGGTATGAAATTTACGTAAGCTTTTGACTTTTTTTTTTTGTCTTTGACAAGTTCATATAAGCATTTAGACTTGGTTGGACTTGACAAGCTAATTTCATGTGGGAACTTTTTGTAAAGTTTGCTTAAAAACCATGATTAATGGATATATTTGAAACCAAATTAAAGATAGAATTCACTAACTTTTAAAATTAAAAATTTATTGGAAATTATTCTCCAATAAAATTTTTTTAACATAGAATATTAACAAAATTTTTAAAAAAATATGAGTTAATGAAAAATTGATCTTAAAGAATCCTTAGTTGACATGTTTTTGTAAAGCCCTAAATCCTCTTTCCCACATTAAAAAAAAAAGATACAAGATTGTCTTGTAATTTATATAGTGAGGAGATGAAAAGTCATATATAAGTCTATACAATGGCTTTAGGCTTAAGCCACATGCATTTGCTTGCTTTGCTCGTGCTGAGTTTAATTTGTTTTTGTTTTTGGGTAACCTATTTTGAACTTCAACTTGGATTTATGATAAAATAATTTTTTGGCTCATAAAAAATTATTTTTTTCCAGCCCATTTATTTATATCCAGTTCATGAATAAAGAGTTTGGACAATGTTCTTCTTCAACCTAAATCATTTTTTATACATAAAATGTCAAAATTTAAAGCTAAAATA
>Ga0325400_1007776_pt1 | contig 10258 bp, 9 predicted proteins | sample PopdelMetagenome_2_FD_205662 | JGI IMG/M metagenome (GOLD analysis project Ga0325400, IMG submission 205662) | Populus deltoides microbial communities from Bellville, Georgia, United States - Xylem-PdKOR-R1 | ecosystem: Host-associated > Plants > Phyllosphere > Stem > Wood/Secondary xylem...
GCGTCGTGCCGGGGACGACCACGAGCACCTCGGCGCAGGCCCCGAGCACCGGGGCCCAGCGCCCCAGGTCCCCCCGGGGTAGGTCGACCACGGTGCTGGCGAAACTGCGGCGGGCCGCGTCCACGACCGTCCAGAGCTGGTCGGGGGCCGGCACCCCCAGCGAACGCCGGGCGGTGGGCAGCACGTGCAACCCGGCCCCGAGTTCCACGGCGGTCCGCAGCACGGGCGGGTTCAGCCGCCCCTGGACCCCGGCCAGGTCGCCCCAGCGCAGGCCGGGCAGCGCATCGGCGCCCACCAGCAGGTCCAGACCACCGGAGCCGGGGTCGGCGTCGATGACCAGGCACTCCCCCACGGTGTCGGCCAGGGCGCGTCCGAGGCCGGCCGCCAGCACGCTGGCGCCGGCTCCACCGACGCCGCCGACGACGGCGATCACCGGCCCGAGGCAGCGCAGACCCTGCGCGGCGTCGGACAACCGTTCCAGCAACCAGTCCTGCCCCTCGGGCAGCAGCAGGGCGTGGGAGGGGTCCAGGACCGCGGCGTCCGCCCACCACCGGGGGGCCACGGGAGCGGTCCCGACGACCAGCACCTCGACCGACGGGGGCAACGGCGGCCGGACCGGACCGACGTCCGTGCCCAGCAGGACCAGGTCCGGGATCTCCTCCGTCGGCGCACAGTCGCGTCGGAGGGTGCACCCAGCCGCGGCCGCCAGCCTGTCCACGGCGGCGGCGAGGTCGTCGTCCTCGGTCAGCAGCAGCACCGAACCCGGCTCGTCCGGTGGCAGGGAGGTGGGGGTTCGGCGGGATGTCGGTCGCTGGTGGCGGACGGGCACGGTGTCGGCTCCTCGGGCGGCGCGGGATGGTCGGGGGACCACGCTCGCGCCCCGGGCGACCCGTCGCCGACGCTCGGTCCGGCCCTGTGGACAAGACGGGGTCGGTCGGGGGCTGTGGAGACGGGGATGCGCCCGACGCGTCCAGCTGTGGACAACCGTGCGGGGGAGAAGGACCGGGCGTGAAAGAACCCGCCGGGAATGGTCACCGACGGGCTGGGAGTGAAGACGGCCCCCGCTGGGGGGGAGCGGGGGCCGTCGACGGTCCGGCTCGGGGGGGATGAGCCGGACCGCATGTAGCCCACAGGGCGTACTCCAGCATCCTCACCCCTTGCGGGGGGCGTTGGCAATTCCTTCGCGCGATTCGAGCGGAGATTTCGTGCTCACCCGCGCGGCCGGAGGGTGATGACCGGCCCTGGCTCCACAGCCAGCACCCAGGGAAGGCCTCAGCCGGCCGCGGCGAGCCGCGTCAGGAAGTCCGCCGCCAGGGGCGCGGCGACCTGCCCACCGCTGGCGCCGTCCGTCACGAAGACCGCGAACGCCAGCGTCCCCTGGAAGCCGATCGTCCAGGCGTGGGTGGCCGGGGGGACGGCCGTGCCGTACTCCGCAGTCCCCGTCTTGGCGTGCACGGGTTCCCCGGGGACGCCTCCGAGGACCGTGGCTGTGCCGGCGGTCACCACGTCCCGCATGAGGTCCCCGACCGTGGCCAGGACCGCGGGGTCGGCCGCCGTGGCCGGAGCGGACGGAGCCTGCGGCGCGGGGTCGAGCACCACCACGGGAGTGCGCAGCGATCCGGCGGCGACGGACGCGGCGGCGACCGCCATCGCCAGCGGTGAGACCAGGGTCCGTCCCTGCCCGAAACTGGCTGCGGCCAGGTCCACCGCCGACTCCGCGACGGGGACGTCACCGGCGAAGGCGTCGACCCCGGCTTCCCAGTCCGCACCCACCCCGAGCTCGGCGGCCGTGATCGGCAGGTCGTCGTCGGCCAGTCGAGGGCTCAGGCTCGCGAAGGCCGTGTTGCACGACATCGCGAAGTCCGTGCGGAACGGCACGTCCCCGAACGCCTCGTCCTCGAAGTTGGAGAACGACCGGCCGTCCACCGTGTACGTGGGCGTGCACGCGACGGTCTCCTGCGGGTCCAGCCCACTGGCCAGCAGCGCGGCCGTCGTGACGACCTTGAACGTCGAGCCGGGCGGGAACCGTCCGGTCAGCGCGCGGTCGCCGCCGTCGACCGGATGGTTGGCGGCGGCGAGCACCTGACCCGTGGCGACGTCCACGGCGACGAGCGCGGCCGGTGCGGGGGCTGCGGCCAGCGCCTCGTCGGCCACGAGTTGCACCCTCGTGTCGATCGACGTCCGCACGGTCAGTCCGGGTTCGGCCTCGAAACGGACGAGTTCGACCGCGACGGCGTCCGTCCCGCCCTGCGCGGACAGGACGATCCCCGCCCGACCGGCGAGCCGTTCGTCGTAACCGCGCTGCACCCCGGACAACCCGGCGAGGTCACCCGCGGCGTACCGACCGGCGGATTCCTCGACGATCTCGGCGGTCGCCTGACCCACGGTCCCCAACAACGCCCGCGCGAACCCACGCGTCGGCGCCAACGGCAGCGTCCCCTCCGCGAACACCGCACCGGGGACCGGTTGGAGTTGATCCCGCTGGGCTTCGTAGTCACTGCGCCGCAACGTGATGACGTCGACGAAAGCGTCCGGCGACGCCTGTTGGACACGGGTCGCCAGCGCCGCGGCGTCAATTCCGAGAATCCCCGCCAGGGAGTTCGCGGTCGCCTGCACGTCGGTGGTCCGCGACGGTTGGACGCCCACGCGGACCACCGCGGTCTCCGTCACGACCGGGGACCCGTCGCGTCCCAGCACGTCAGCCCGCGCAGGGAGTTCACGGTCCAGGACCAACGTCGCCCCCGAGGCCAGCGCCGGGTGCACGACGGCGGACTGCCACACCGGCGACCAGCCCTCACCGGGGTCGGCGTCCTGCGCGCGCACGAACCGGACCGTGCTCTCGTAGTCGAAGGAACTGCCGGCGGGCCCTCCGACGGACGCGGCCAGGTCGAACGTCACCCGCAGCACGGCCGAGGCCGTCCCCTCCTGCGCGGACGAATCGTCCACCGAGACGACCTCGACCGACGGCGCCGTCCCGGCCAGCGGACCCGCCAGCCGCGCGTACTCGGCCGGCAGGTCGGTCGGTAGCTGAGCACCGGGAGCTGCGCTGAAGCCCGCGTCGGCGATCCCGCCGCCGGCCCACGCCGCGGCGAGGGCGTCCACGGCCGCCGCCAGGCCTTGGGTCGGGTCGCTGCGGGACGCCCACCACCAGAGGCCGCCGCCGACGACGGCGGCCACCCCGACGGCTGCCCCGGACGCGACCACGACCCGCCTGCGTGGACGTCGCCCCGGGCGTCGTCCCAGGTCAGAGGCCTCGTCGGCGGCGGCACCGGACGACGGGTCCGGCTCGGCGGCGGGGACAGGGCGCGGCTCGTCAGCGTTGTCGGTCATCGCGGTTGATGCTCGCACGTCACAGGCTGCTAGCCTGCAGTGCGTTGGAGGTGTCGCCTAGTCCGGTCTATGGCGCCCGCCTGCTAAGCGGGTTGGGGGCTAAAACCCCCTCGCGGGTTCAAATCCCGCCACCTCCGCCGGACGAGAGGGCCTCGGTCGCACAGCGACCGGGGCCCTCCGTGCATCCGCCTCTCGTCTGGTCACCCGATCGGAAGCGTTGCAGCGCAACCGATTGGTGAGCAGCCCCGAAGCCCGCTACAGTAGTCGTCGACGGCACGCCGAGCGCGCCGGACGCGCCCGTAGCTCAACGGATAGAGCATCTGACTACGGATCAGAAGGTTAGGGGTTCGAATCCCTTCGGGCGCACATCTTGAACGAAGGGCCCCGGCGACGGGGCCCTTCGTCGTTCTCCCAGGAAGCGCACCTCGCCCCGACGATCTCGCGACGCAGCACTGACGCGCACCCCTCGCCCACGAGACGAACATCGGCCGGGGCCGCTCCTGCAGGACCGGCGTGGAAAGCGTCGACCCACCCGCCGGGTTCCCGGCAAACCTGTGAACCCGCGAGGAACCGACGTGGTGCGGGGGTTTCGGGATCGTCGCTCCGATCCCCACCGAAGGCCTCGCAGAACTCTCGCGTCACGACCGTTCGAACCCGAGGGCCCCAACTCCGAAGAACCCCGACAACCCGAGAACCCCTGGGGAACGGTTCACCATCGGGCCCGAGAACCCCTCCGGAGAACACCGTGGAGATCCCCGGGAACCACCTCAGGAACGAGTTCCGGGTTCCCCGATACCCGGATCGGGCGGAACTTTCACCGGATTACCCACTTCGATGCGCGAACTCGCGCGGAACTGTGGTTTCATTGCTGCAGCATTATCCAATCCACTTCCCCCGGGAGCCCAGCATGGCAAGTCACGACGTTGCACTGAAGGTGGCCACCGAACTGCCCGTCGGTGCCGTCGACCTCGAGATCCCCGTCAAGCGGAACGGTCGCAAGATCGGCACCTTCACGGTGAACGCGAACGGTGTCTCGTGGAACCCGGCGACCGCCAAGGCCGCCACGTCCGTGACGTGGGAGGAACTCCCCGCCGCGCTCGCCGGCACCCCGGCTGCGGCTCCGGCCGCCGCCCCGGCCGCGAAGAAGGCCGCTCCGGCCAAGAAGGCGACCGCGAAGAAGGCCGCTGCCAAGAAGGCCGCTCCGGCTCCGGTCGTCGAGGAAACCGTCGTCGAGGCTCCGGCGCCCGCCGCCGCCCCCGCGCCGGCCAAGAAGACCGCCAAGAAGACCGCCAAGAAGGCCGCTTCCTCCAGCGCCGCCGTGGACGCTCGCGCCGTGCGCGAGTGGGCCGCCGCCAACGGGATCGCCGTCGCCCCGCGCGGCCCGATCTCCTCCACGATCATCGACCAGTTCAAGGCTGCTCAGTGAGCTGACCCCCTGGCATCACGTGAGGGGCGGGATCCTTCGGGATCCCGCCCCTCACGTGTTCTCCGGGGGGGCAGTTCAGCGGAAGCGGTGCGGGATCGCCCGCCGGGCCAGGGACCGAACCCGCGACCGCCGGGGAACGTCGGCTCCGCCGACGGAACCGAACAGTTGCTCGCAGATCCGCACGTACACCTGGTCCGGCATCGGCAGCCGGTCCACGTCGGACAGGGCCTGGTCCTGACCGGCCGATTCCATGACCAGCTCGCCGTACCCCAGGAACCGCCCGAGCAGCGAACGGTTGTAGCTCATGTCGGTCACCTTGGACAACGGCATCATGGCCACCTGCCGTTTCACCACCCCGTAGGTCAGCAGCAACCTCTTGTCGGTGGCGATGAACCAATCCCCGCGCCATTGCAACCACCGCCAGACCGCCCGCCCGAGCAGGCCGACCCAGGCCAGGAACAGCACGTTGGGCAGGTAGTCGACCTCCCGCAACTGCCAGGCGCCCCACAGGACCACCAGGAGCCCTGCGACGCAGCTCAGCACGGGTTCGGCCAGGACCACGAGGTGACGCCGCAGGCACACCAGTCGCTTCTCCGTGGCCAGGATGTAGCGGCCCACCCGGGCGGGCGGCCTTTCCCACAACGGATCCCGCACCGGATCCCGCCCGGTGTCGATGGCCTGCTCGTCCTCCCCCAGGCCGTCGCCGGGAAGGGTCAATTCGTCGTCGTCGTCGATCCCGAGCGGTTCGACGACGTTCCAGGTGCCGCTGTGCCCGTCCTTGCGCAGGCGGACCCCGGAATACATGACGAGTTCCCGGCCCCCTTCCTCGGGGTCCGGGCGCTCGGGTCGCTTCGAGCGGGTCAGTTCAGCAACCCGTCGAAGAAGTCGGCGATGCTGGTCACGATCGTCCCCAACGAATCCCCGACAGCGCGGACGAAGTTCGCCGCCTGGTCAGGAGCGCGGTAGACGGCGTAGACGGCGAACACCACGAGCACCCACCACAGAACTCGGCGCCACTTCACGGGCACGGCCCCCTTCCGGCGTTCTCCCGAACGCCCGTCTTTCTCACGGACTGTGAACACAATTGAGCTGAACGGGGGACATCCTGCCCGAAAGCAGCGCACAGCACGAAGCCCCGCGCCGCCGGAAGGCTGCGAGGGGCTTCGGAACGTGGGACGGAAACGGTCAGACGACCCCGTACAGACGGTCCCCGGCGTCCCCGAGTCCGGGCACGATGTACCCGTTCTCGTTGAGCCGTTCATCGACCGCGGCGGTGACGACGGTCACGCTGGCGTGCTCGTCGAACGCCTGACGGACGACCTCCAGACCTTCCGGCGCGGCCAGCAGGCAGATCGCCGTGACGTCCTGAGCGCCGCGTTCGAGCAGGTAGTTGATGCTGGCGACCAGGGTTCCGCCCGTGGCCAGCATCGGGTCCAGGACGAAGCAGTGCCGACCGGTCAGGTCGTCCGGCAACCGGTTCGCGTAGGTCTTCGCCTCCAGGGTCGTCTCGTCCCGCAGCATCCCCAGGAAACCGACCTCGGCCGTCGGCAGCAGCCGGACCATCCCGTCCAGCATCCCCAGCCCGGCCCGCAGGATCGGGACCACGATGGGTTTCGGAGAACGGATCCGCACCCCGGTCGTGGGCCCGACGGGGGTCTCGATCGGGTGGGGTTCGACGGCGACGTCCCGGGTGGCCTCGTAGGCCAGCAACGTGACGAGTTCGTCCGCCAGGCGCCGGAACGTGGGCGAATCGGTCCCCCGGTCCCGCAGGGCGGTCAGTTTGTGGGCGACGAGCGGATGGTCGATGACGGACAGGCGCATGGGAGGACGGTAGTGCGCCGGACGGCAGGGGGCTGCCACGATGGGTCCGTGGCGTACTTCACCGCAGTGCTCTCCCCCGACGATGCCTCCGACGGCGATGCCTCCGACGGCGACGAACCCGGCAACCGGGACTGGCGTTCGATCGACATCGACCTCGAGGCCGGTTCCCCCGATGAACTCGGCGACGTCCTGCGCGGGGCCGTCGACGACGACTCCCCCGCCCTGGCCGTGCTGGAACGTGAGGACGAGTGGTTCGCGTTCGTCCGCACCGACGGCGGGCTCGAGGTGCGGGTCTTCGTCTCCGACGCCGTCGCGGCCGCCGACAGCGGGTTCGCCGACCTGTTCGCCGAACTCCCCCCGGCCACGGCTCGCAAGACCGCCGACGCGGACGACAACGACGAGGACGGCGAGAACGGGGACACCGACGACGGCACCGAACCCGCGCGCCCTGAACCCGTCGTCGCCGAGGACGTCTGGGCCGGCGACCCCGACCTGCTGGCCGACCTCGGCTGTCCCGCCGAGGTCCTGCTGCGGCTCGCCGCCTCGGGGGCGGACCCCTCCGCCGCGACCGTCGAGATCGGGGAACTCCTCGGGTTCGCCGATGTCCTGGAGTCCCTGCGCTGAGCGGACTCGCGGTCCCGGCGCGCTGGCACGACTGGCTCGGTCTGGCGCTGGACGAGGCCCGGCTGTGCCTCGCGACGGGTGACGTGCCCGTCGGTGCCGTCGTCCTCGACGAGGACGGGGAACTCCTCGGCGTCGGGCACAACGAGCGCGAGGCGGCGAACGACCCCACCGCGCACGCCGAGGTCCTCGCGCTGCGCGCCGCGGCCCGCGCCCGCGGGGAATGGCGACTGCTCGGCTGCACCCTCGTCGTGACCCTCGAGCCCTGCGTCATGTGCGCGGGGGCGACCGTCGCGGCGCGGATCCCACGGCTCGTCTTCGGCGCCTGGGACGAACGCTACGGAGCGGCAGGGTCGCTGCGGGACGTCGTCCGGGATCCTCGCGTGAACCACGTCGTCGAGGTGGCCGGCGGCGTCCGCGCGCAGGAGTGCTCGGCCCTGCTCGACGACTTCTTCGCCGCCCGCCGCCGGATGCCGGACGAGGGCACCGGTCCGAGCGTGTAGGGTTGAACCGCACCACCCCGGTGGTGTGCGCAAGGTGATGTGTCCGAGCGGCCTAAGGAGCACGCCTCGAAAGCGTGTGAGGGGGCAACTCCTCCGTGGGTTCAAATCCCACCGTCACCGCGTACGACGAAGGGCCCGGAACGCGAGTTCCGGGCCCTTCGTCGCATCCTCAGCAGGTCGCCGCGGGAACGGGCACCACCAGGGCGTCCTCGGCCAGCATCTGCTGGTAGGCGTCACCCAGGTTGACCGAGATCACCGTCGCCGCGGGATCCTCGACCAGCTGCACGTCGGGGAACCGCGCCGCCACCGTGAACGCCTGCTGCGCCAGCGCCGTCGGATACGTCACCGAGGCCGTCACCGGACCCGCCGGGGTGGGCGCGTTGCCCACGTTCGTCACGACGAACCCCCGCGTCCGCAACTCACCCGCGATGGACGCGGCCAACCCGCGGCGGTCCGTGCCGTTCAGGACGTCCAGGCTCACCTCCGCCGGCGGCAGCACCTCCGGGGCCACCGGTGCCGCGCAGGTCGGCGTTCCGGCGGTCGTGGGCGTCGGCGTCGCCACCGAACCCGGCTCCCAGCGGTCGCTCCAGATCAGGTACGCGCCACCACCGACAGCGAGCACCAGCAGCACCACCACCCCGAACACGATGCGCTGCCGCACGATCCGGGCGTGCCGACGCCCCGTCAACCGCCGGTACGACTCCTCGTCGAGGTCGTCCTCGACATCCGGCAGGACGTGGTCCTCCATCTCCTCGTCGGAGTTCTGAGCGTCTGAGCCTCGTGCCACCGTTCCCCCCTCGAATCCCCGTGCAGCCCAGCGAAAAACTCAGTCCGGCAGCGACAGCACCCGCGCGTGCAGCACCTGCCGCTGGTGCAACGCGGCCCGCACCGCCCGGTGCAACCCGTCCTCGAGGTACAACCGTCCGCGCCAGGACACCACGTGCGCGAACAGATCGCCGAAGAACGTCGAATCCTCCGCCAGCAGGGCGTCGAGGTCGAGCGTGCGTTTGGTCGTCGTCAGCTCGTCCAGGCGCACCTGGCGCGGCGGGACGTCCGACCACTGCCCCACCGTCTCGTACCCGTGATCGGGGTACGGGCGCCCCTCGCCGACCGCCTGGAAGATCACGGGGCGAGAGTCTAGGGGGCCCAACGGACCCACGAGGGCCACCGCGCCGGAGACGACGAAGGCCCGCCCCGGAATCATCCGGGACGGGCCTCGCGCGGCGGAGGATAGGGGATTTGAACCCCTGAGGGCGTTAACCCAACACGCTTTCCAAGCGTGCGCCATAGGCCACTAGGCGAATCCTCCAGTGCCACCAGCGTAGCGCGCCGTGACCAGTGCTCTCGACCGGGCGGGCGGTTGGACCCCGACGCCGGTCGTCTCGTACAGTGACGGAAGGCCCCTCGTGCGGCGCCATCGAACCGAACCCCCCCAGGGCCGGAAGGCAGCAAGGGTAGGTGCGCTCTGGCGGGTGTGCGAGGGGTCCCTCGTTGTGTGGGCTTCGCAGCGGGAGCGGGCCCCAGGTTCGCGTCGGACGGCCCGCTCTCGCTGCTTCGCCTGTCGTAGGTGGTCACCAGATCCCCGGTCTCGCGGACCAAGCCCGCGTTGCAGCTCTCGAGCGCGCTCGTCCACAGGTCAGATCTCGTCTGTCCGGTGTGTCGTAAGGGCGGGTTAGCCTCGTCACCGTGACGACCGCGCTGTACCGCCGCTACCGGCCCGAGGCCTTCTCCGAGGTCATCGGCCAGGAACACGTCACCACCCCGCTCATGCAGGCCCTGGGCAAGGGGCGCATCACGCACGCGTACCTCTTCTCGGGTCCTCGCGGGTGCGGGAAGACGACGAGCGCGCGGATCCTGGCGCGCTGCCTGAACTGCGCGCAGGGGCCGACGCCGACGCCGTGCGGGGTCTGCGACTCGTGCACCGACCTGGCCAACGGCGGCCCGGGCAGCATCGACGTCGTCGAGATCGACGCGGCCTCGCACAACGGCGTCGACGACGCGCGTGACCTGCGCGAGCGGGTGAGCTTCGCCCCCGCCCGGGACCGTTTCAAGGTCTACATCCTCGACGAGGCCCACATGGTCACCGCGGCAGGTTTCAACGCGCTGCTCAAGACCGTCGAAGAACCACCGCCGCACGTGAAGTTCATCTTCGCCACCACCGAGCCGGACAAGGTCCTGACGACCATCCGCTCGCGCACCCACCACTACCCCTTCCGCCTCGTGCCGCCGGCCCAGCTGACGACGTACCTCGGCGAACTGGCCGGCAAGGAGGGCGTCGAGATCGGCAAGGGCGTCCTGCCGCTCGTCGTGCGCGCGGGCGGCGGGTCGGTCCGCGACACCCTCTCCGTCCTGGACCAGCTGATCGCCGGCGCCGGTGACGACGGCGTCACCTACGACATCGCCGTGGCCCTGCTCGGGTACACCCACGCCTCCCTGCTCGACGACGTCGTGGAGGCCATCGCGGCCGGCGACGCGGCCACGGTCTTCCGGGCCGTCGAACGGGTGGTCGACACCGGTCAGGAGCCCCGCCGGTTCGCCGACGACCTGCTGCAGCGGC
>Ga0325400_1007778_pt1 | contig 10257 bp, 8 predicted proteins | sample PopdelMetagenome_2_FD_205662 | JGI IMG/M metagenome (GOLD analysis project Ga0325400, IMG submission 205662) | Populus deltoides microbial communities from Bellville, Georgia, United States - Xylem-PdKOR-R1 | ecosystem: Host-associated > Plants > Phyllosphere > Stem > Wood/Secondary xylem...
AGAGCAAAGTGATCAATTTGCTTGAAACTCTTCCATTCTTAGCAGGACAGTGAGCTAGTTAAGAGCTACCCAGGATTATTAACAGAAAAAGCTAAAGGTTGTGAGGAATTTACTATTTATTTATACCAATTTGCATTGTAATTGTAATCTAGAATGTATTATTTTTTAAATTTGTTTTATTTTTTAATATTGGATTGATTAAAAATTAAGTTTCTTAATTTATTTATTTTTATTTTGACTTTTATATGGTTAAAGTGGTTTGCGGATTTACTAGGATAACCTAAATTGCCTCAGTTTACGAGTTTGGTAGGGTGTCTTTTTTTTTTCTTTTCCTTTTTAATTTAACTTGACTTTATTATCGTCTATTTTGTCGCACATGTGCGGCGTGGCGGCGAGAACGTCCACTCTCAAATTAGTATCTAATGTGGCAAATCTGGAAAATGTGGGGAGATAAAGAATTCTTGTCTTTTATTAGTGGAAAAATGGAATGGGAGTCACAACCTAGTATTTTGGTCACTAGGAACCCTAACTGGTCTCAGAGATCGGGTACGGGGACTAGTTGCGTAAAGAAAAGGTATTAGCACCCCAAATACGCCCTACCTATAGTAAGCAACATTGTTTTATTGTCTGATAAAATCTAAGGTCTTGTTGTGTTTTCTAATTGTTGGTCCGTCTATGGTTGAAGAAAAGTTCTCTTCAGTAAAGAGATCCTTATCTTATCGGGTAAAACCTAATCGTTCTAACATCAACAAAAGAATTTAATATCCGGAATACGTCTTACATATAAGGTCGTAATCCCAGATATTAAAAGAAAACAAAATAATTTATTTTGAAATTTTTGAAATATTGGCCTAGTTCTCGTGACTTTAATAAACTGGTTATTAAAACTAAAATGCATGCTAATACATATTTTTGAACTTTTCTTTGTTATATGAAAATACAAAATGATTTTTTCTTTTATTTTTGAGAGACTTGGCCGTATGTATGAAAACAATATATATATTATATATATATATACACACACACACACATAAACACAAACCAATATTCAGAAAAACTCAATAGAGAAATACTCGGGAAAATCACAAATTTGCCAAAATTTTTTGGATTGGGCTAGACCCGGCTTCACTATTTTGACATGGGCCGGGCCGGCCCAATTATGCTGGCTGGGCCAGAATTGGCCCAGCCATTAACAGTGGCTCTCCACTGTTCACATGCTATGTGAACAGTGGAGACCGGTGTGAAGAAGAAGAAGAAGAAGAAAGGGAAGGGGAAGAGGGCTGACCTGCGGTGGCTCTACAAGCGGTGTTGCTGGCGATTGCTTACTGGAGAATGGCTTGGATGGTAGTCAGCCTTTCTTCTTCTTCTCCTCTATGCTTTTTTCTTCTCCTCTGTTCTCCTCTGTTTATGTTTTCTTTTTCTGTTTCTCACGGTGCTGTTGCCGTGTGTGCTGTGATGGCTCTAAAGGCGGTGTTGCTTGGGATTGATAATCGGAGAATGGCTTGGACTGTGGTCGACCTTTCTTATTCTTCTTCTCTGCATTTTTTTCTCCTGCTCTGTTCTCCTTTGCTTCTGTCTTCTTCTTCTGTTTCTCATGGTGCTGTTGTCATGTGTGCTGCGGTGGAGGTTGCTGGCCGGTGGAGTTGCTGTGGCAGGCGACGGTGGCTCTTCTCCTCTCTGTACAGAGGCGTGAGCCTTTTTTTTTCTTCAGCTCTCTCCCTCCCTCTTTATCTTGTTTTTTTTTCTCTTCCTTACGTTCCCCCTCTACTATTTTTCTTTCCATCGGGTCCTTCTCCCCCTCTTTCTCTTTTTTTTTCTCCCTCCTCCTTCAGCTCCTCCCTGTTCTCCATTTTATAGCCAAAACTGCATGTGTTTTTTATAATGAAAATGTTCAAGACCATTATTGCAGTGGTAATGGTAGAGAAATAGTAGTTGTGAAACGTTCCCATGATCTGTGGCATTTGTTACTGAAAACGGTTCCTGTCTGCTGAAATGGCTGCTTTGAAGATGGTGATGAATAGTGTCTAAGGAAACAACGTCGTCTCATAATTCAAATGAATATTTCCGATTTGGCCCCTGGTTGTTCTGACAATTTATAATCAAGCTCCCGAATGAATTGTAATTGGATCCCTTGATTTTAGCACCTTTTTCAATTTAGTCCTTGGTTTTGAATTGTTTCAATCAAGTCCCTAATTGGCCATCAAACTTCAAGAATTATGCAATTAAGCCCCTAATTTGACCAAGTCAACTCTTTAAAATTATAATTGGACCCCAGAACTTTAATTTCTTCTAATAAAAGTCTAAATTGACTTAAAAATCATTTTTCTTGCAATCAAACCCTCCATAAATTCAATTAAACCTTGGATAAAATTTAATTGAGTCCATAAACATCTAATTTTGGACTTTTCTTTCTCCAATTGAATTTTCCTTGTCCCAGGGCTCTTATCAGTCAAAAATATACTATCAAAATTTCAATTCTTGTATTTTTGAATCTCCTCAATCAATTTCTTTCCTTTTTTCAGCATTCTAGCATCCTTTTCTCACTCATATTATTTTTTGATTTCTTTCGAATAGTTTTGGATATATTTTTTTGTATTTTCTCATTTTCATTTTTTTTTTGTTTTGTGGGAATCCAAAAATGGATAACAACAGATGCCCTCTCTTTACAATGCTTACGAAGCAAAACATCATCAATGTCTTGCATAGAAAGCTTGTAAAGAAAAAAAAAAAGAAAATGATCTCATTATCTTGGGCGATCTGCCCTTTTTGAAGAAAATTGGTCTGCTTTCACGGGCGACCTACCCACACACACTCACTGGTCTATTTTCATGGGCGACCTGTGTAAACCCTCGGTTATAATTTTTCTGAGTATTTAAAAGATGAGAAATTTAACCAATAGTAAAATGGGTTAAATTAAATTAAAGAAACCTAATCAAGATAAATAGTGAAATTAATGAAATGAAAAGTGAATATAGTACTAAATCATTGAAAAGAAAAACATTTGTGAGGACAAAATGAATACGTAAGATTAAGAGAGCTCAATATTCAAATAACAGAAGGTTGGGAGTTCATGTATAAATGATAAAAAGGGGTGGGGATAAATGTGCAATTAACAAGATGTTAGAAATATAAATATCATTCTATTTTCTCTCTTGGAGTGACTGGCAAGAGTAGGAGAGAGTTTAGAGAGAGGCTGGAGAGAAGATATATTGATGGTAAATCAACCGACAGCTATAACTCCACCTTCCACCGTTGGATCAGCACGATATTTGAGTATGTTGTTCTCATCCATGTCGTGTACATTGTCACCGTAGGGATTTTCTATATCAGTCCCCGTTTGAGAGATATCGAGGGAGGAAAATATTTGGGAAATACACTTTTGGACAGTCTTCTTTGTTGTCTGGTTTCTCCTTCGGCCACCGTTGGATTAGGCTATAACTTGAATATGTTGTTCTTCCTGATTTTGACTAGATTCGGAACGGTGGAGATCTGAAACAAACATTTGGTATAGAAGTTGTATATCTCGCACAGTAGGTCTGCAAGTTTGAGGTCAGTTCGGTTAAACCCATATTTCTGGAAATTTCACCATTTGATGAAGTTAATATTTGGATATGTTATACTCATAATAATGCATTATAACTTGACAGTATAGATTGTTTGGAATATTATTCGTTTGTTATTTATGGTTTATAGGAATTGTGTCAAGGATTGTGTTTAGAAGAATATTGTTCGAAAAGTTTGTAAAATCGACAAGAATGTTTTATTTTGACGTTAAGAGGGAAGATTGAAATAAATAAGATAAATTGGCTCTTATAAAGATATTCTTTTTTTTACAGTCTTAAACGATATGTGATATGACCAGGGGTTGAGATGATAGAGAAAGAGTTAAATTGTGGATGTTGTGTGTAAATGGAAAGGTTGATGAATCTGGACAGATTCGTCTCCTAACATTTGGAGAGAATTCGAGTAGAAGAATGGGAGAATTAAGATCAAGTTTCTCATAGTAATTGTAGTTTTGGATGTTAGCTAACTAAGAAATTGGTCTTGCTCAATCTGGAGCTGTAGAACCCCAGCTATGGGTCATCAACCGAGATTGGGTCTTGACAGACCCTGTAGGGTAGTGTTTGTTGATGAGCAATTTTGACTATCTCAAAGGCAGAACTGGGTTCTCCTTCCTTCAAAGAACTTGTAGCCTCGTGTATTAGCTTTCCAACGAGACTAATCTCGCTTGAAACAGAGTTCTATAAGTCTAGATATAGTTAAAAATCTGATGAATGTTCAGACAGTAACAGTTCAATGTCTAGATAGTAACAGTTGGACAGTAACAGTTCAATGTGTAAACAATAATAGTTCAAATGTCTAGACAGTAGCAGTTCAAAGTGTAGACAGTAACAGTTCAAATGTCTAGACAATAACAATTCAAAGTGTAGACAGTGACAGTTCAAATGTCTAGACAGTAACAATTCAAAGTCAAACAGTAACGGTTGGGAAAGTCAAACAGTAACGGTTGGAAAAGTCAAACAGTAATGGTTCAAAGTCAAACAGTAACGGTTCAAAGTCAAACAGTAACGGTTGGAAAAGTCAAACAGTAACGTTTAGAAAAGTCAAACAGTAATGGTTCAAAGTCAGACAGTAACAGTTGGAAAAGTCAAACAGTAACAGTTCAAAGTCAAATAGTAACAGCTCAAAGTTAGACAGTAACAGTTGGAAATTGGACAGTAACAGCTCAAAGTTAGACAGCAACAGTTGGAAAGTGGACAGCAACAGTTCAAAGTTAGACAGTAACAGTAGACTTTCACGTGAATACCATATAAAGGAATTGAGTCATACGAACACTTGCACATTAAGATACTAACTCTGAAAATATACATGATATATGTATGTATGTTATTATGAGGAAATGAACATGCATAAGAAAGTAACATATGAGTAATGGATGAATATGGATTCTCTATAATATCGGCCTGAAGGAATGATAACTATGGTTGGATAAAGGATGACAACATTAATGGGTGTAATGAGAAAAACGTAAGATATAAAGAAAGAAATGATTGAAAGAAAGATTTATTAGCTATTGATATGATTATTATAAAACATATCCTTGAATGAAGAAAATTTATGAGATGAGTCTGTGACTGTAGGAGGGACCACCGGTGTGGTGCAACAGGGGAGCACAAGTAGAGCTTCTACTGCAGGTAGGTGACTTTCACCTTCCTTTTAAATAATGTTGAATAATGAAAATACTTTATCATGAATATTACTGTATTGTGTTAATTCAGATACCAGACTATCAAATGCTTAAATGTTAACAAATGAACGATTAGCTTCAGCTAAAGGCATCTGAAGAGATGACCTTGAACATTGAAATACCTTATCATGAACGTTGCCATATTGTGTTAATTTAGATACCAGACTATCAAATGCTTAAATGTTAACAAATGAACGATTAGCTTCAACTAAAAGGATCTGAAGAGATGACCTTGAACATTGAAATACCTTATCATGAACGTCGTCGTATTGTGTTAATTCAGATATCAGATTGTCAAATGCTTAAATGTTGACAAATGATTGATTAGCTTCGGCTAATGGCATCTGAAGGGATGACCGGGACAAAGGATTGATTAGCTTCGGCTAATGGCATCCAAAGGGATGACCGGGACAAACGATTGATTAGCTTCGGCTAATGGCATTTGAATGGATGACCGAGACAAACGAATGATTAGCTTCAGCTAATGGCATCCGAAGGGATGACCGGGACAAACGAATGATTAGCTTCGGCTAATGGCATCCGAAGGGATGACCGGGACAAACGAATGATTAACTTTGGCTAATGGCATCCAAAGAGATGACCGGGACAAACAATTGATTAGCTTCGGTGACAAACGATTGATTAGCTTCGGCTAATGGCATCCGAAGGGATGACTGGGACAAACGATTGATTAGCTTCGACTAATGGCATCCGAATGGATGACCAGGACAAATGAATGATTAGCTTTGGTTAATGGCATCTGAAGGGATGACCAGGACAAACGATTGATTAGCTTCAGCTAATAGCATCCGAATGGATAACCGGAATAAATGAACGATTAGCTTCGGCTAATGGCATCCAAAGGGATGACCAGGACAAACGGTTGATTAGTTTTGGCTGATGGAATTCGAAGGGGATGGCCGGGGTGAGTGAATAGTTAACCTCGACAAATGATGTCTTAAAAGAATGGCCGGATTTAAGATTATAGTTGATTGCAAGAATTGGTGTATATATATATACTGCAAGTTATGTATACCAAGAACATGAAGGAACTACAAATGTCACGCTTCAAACATGAGATAATGTTAATGCTTCGTTAAACTGCCAGACCATTTTCTTATTGTTGTTGTTATTATTATTATTATTATTAAGTAATTGCATTCTTGTAAATGTTTTGTACTGCAGTAGGGACGTCATACCAACAAGGTGCTAGGAAACCCCATTCATGGGAACCTACTTTTGCAAGGAATCATGTAGTTGCATTCTAAATCATGATGTATTTTATATGAATCAATGTAATGAATGTATAACTATATTTAGATCCTTTTAGATTAAATTCGTGATGACTATTTGTAGGATAGAATACAAACTCATGACTATGCATGTATATTTTAAATGCAAACTTCTAATCATGCAAACATAATATTATAAGTTTATATATTGATGATGTGAAGGGAACATGTTCGCCGATTACCGACACGATGTGTGTCAAGTACAAAAAAAAATTTACTGTTGTTTTGGTCTTGTAAAAGCCGAGCTGTTACAGTTGATATCAGAGCTACTGGATAAGGTTCAGTGGGTTTATGAAATGCAAAAGATGCAAGAGGTAACGCAAAAAAAAAAAAATTGTTGTATTGATAAGTGTTATATGATGGTAATAAAATAATAATAAAATTCTTCAGATATGTGGGAGATTAAGTTGCCTATATGATTTAGGCAAATCAGGATAAAGATGTCAACGACTTTGTGGTTCTTGATCCCTTAACTTATAAAGAGCTAGGGATGAAACCTTACGATTTAGATGGATTATAAGGAGAACTTTAAGGAGATATATGAATCAACAAAGGATGGATCCGTTTTGAATGTTGAACAGTTATGTGACCAACATCATGATGACACGTATGATTTTATATTAGTAAAATAATGAACAGAATTGCCGGTAACAAATTGAAAGAACCCATGAGAGAGTGAAGAAAAAGGGGAGGAGAAAATGCATAATCCTTTTCCAAATGGTTCCAAAAGGATAGGAAAGTTGTCTATACCCTTGATTCTCTTGAATTTGTAGAAATTAGCTAGGAAATATACAGAAAATGACTATCCATAGTATGGAGAATTCTGGAAGTCGTGTTTTGAAAAGGTTTAAAATGTGTGTTGACTCTATGTAAATGTGTAGAAAGTTGATAAGAAAATTTAAGGGATTTTGTATGATTTTCTTGAATGGAAAATCTAGTTAAATAGAAAATAAAAGGAGGAAGTGGTGAAATGGGGTTTTGCACATGAATTCTAATGAAATGCTCGCTTTGTACTTGTTTTGAACATTTTATTACAAAGAAATGATGAAGGCCGAACCATTTTTAGCAAAAACTCACATGATGTATTATACCCAATAGTATTCTTACCAAAAATGTTTGGGATAAATGAAAGTTGTGCATAGAAATGGATGTTGCTTATGTAGCACAAGATGATACATATCATGTGATATGGTCGATGAGGATGATGAAGTACACCTAGAAGCCACGTGATGAGAATGGTTTAAGATAATTCATACAAATAAAACTAAGAAAATCACAGTACAATGAAAGTGAGGGGAACGTAGATGAATTTAAAATTTATATAAGTCTGAAGAATCAAGGGTGGTGAAAGTAGGATAAAATCTCATGAATGAGAACTAAAGTGAAGGCCCTAAAGGGGGAGATGAAGTTGTTGTTTTGATAAATAAGTTACGGACAAACAAAGGTCATGCTAGATAACTAAATGATACACGATTAAAGGTTATAACAACATCTTGATGGTGTAAGAATGGTGGCTAAATTTTGCTAATATAATGGTATACAGAAGGTAATAGTTTTAATGGTGGGATTTAACATAAAAGGTTACTTTTAGACAATACATAATGGAACAATTTAAACTAGTTCCTTACAGTGTAAAGGTAAAACCATAAAGGTTGGAAAAAAAGAAGTAGGGGAGAATGATGCAATATGGGTGGTTATGGACCATTTAACTAAGTCAACCCTTCTCCTACCACTAAAGATGACTGATTCATCAGATAAATTGGTCAAATTGTATGTTAAAAAAGGTTGTAAGGTTGCATGGGGTGCCGATATCTATTAGGTGTGACTGTGACCCAAGGTTCACATCTAGCTCATGGTCAAGAATTTAAAATGTTGTAGGGATAAAATTGAGGTTGAGCACTGCATTCCATCCATAGACAAACGGGCAGACTTAGAGGACCATTCAGACTTTAGAGAATTTGTTGATGACATGTATATTAGACTTCGGGGATAGTTAGGAAGAAAACTAACCTCTGGTGAAATTCGCGTATAATAATAGTTATCAGGCCACCATAGGTATGACCTCTTTTGAAGTATTGTATGGCTAAAAGTGTCGTACCCCTTTATGTTGGGAAGAAGTGGGAGATGTTACAGTTTACATTTTTAGTTGAAGTTATGTATTGGAAATTATATAAATTGATTTAAGATGTGAGGGATCATTGTTATATTTTGAGAAAATGATTTTATACACACCCACGCACACATCCCTTAAGGAAGGATGGATAAAAAAATAAAATGTGTGTCTGATGTTAAATGAAAGAATAAAGATACAATTGAATAGTGATAGTTGAACCATTATTGATATGTCTTAGAAATGTAAAATATTTAAGTAAGGAATAATTAAATGCAAGTTATATGCATGAGGTGGATACGATACTTGGGGGAGATAAGTTAGTTAGTGATTAAAGTAGTGACTAAGAGAACTGACCAATGAATATATAGAATAGATGGATTGGTAACTAAAATGATTTGCTGAAAGTTAGTGTGGGTATTTGATGAGCATGTGTGGAGATTGATTTGAACAGTTGAGAATGGGTTGCTTTAAATTTCTATGTATGTGTCATGTAAGATTAATATATTAGGATTAGGGTGGAATTTGGGTTAGTTTCCACATAGATGTTGAAATAAGTTCCTATTGAGATCTGAGATGATTTGACGTGGAAGTGCCACCAGTGAGAATTTTGATCGACATGTAAAGGAATTAAAGAATAAGACAGTTCTTGGAAATAACAATAAAATAAATAAATAAATAAATATAATAATGATGGGAAATTATAGTCCCATATAAAATGATTAAGATGAGGTAAGTTGAGTAAGAAATTAGTTGGAAAAAAAATATAAATTTACACGATTCGAGTTAACAGGTGGCTATGTCATGAAATAATGATTTAATTTAGATATGGAAATCTTACATGAAATCATATAATGATGCTTGCTAGTTGATAAGAGAACATTGAAAAGGGGAGTAAATGATATTAAATGTTGGTCTTGTGTGGAGTAAGAGAGACATCTACTGTGGGACCTCAAGCTAGCAGAACGGGACCACTAAGAGAAGTAGGTAGGTGTTTACCACCTCACCTCTTTATATTTTGAAGGGTTTAATGCATTCTAAAATGTTATTTGTTTATGCTGCATGTTGAGTTACGGTAGTAAAGGATGAGAAATTTGAAAGTGGAAACAAGATTAAACATGATGGTTGGTGTCATGAGTGTTTCCGAAATAATAATAATAATAATAATGATAATAAAATTATGGATAAGTTCCCATATTGCAAAAGAAACTTGGATACGGAAGTCTAAAATGATGAAAAAGAATGCAGAAATTGCTTCACGGATAGGTATGAATCTTAAATTTCGAGGACGAAATTTTATAAGGAGGGAAGAATGTAAACCCTCGGTTATAATTTTTTCTGGGTATTTAAAAGATGAGAAATTTAACCAATAGTAAAATGGGTTAAATTAAATTAAAGAAACCTAATCAAGATAAAAATAGTGAAATTAATGAAATGAAAAGTGAATATAGTACTAAATCATTGAAAAGAAAAACATTTATGAGGACAAAATGAATACGTAAGATCAAGAGAGGTCAATATTCAAATAACAGAAGGTTGGGAGTTTATGTATAAATGATAAAAAGGGGTGGGGATAAATGTGCAATTAACAAGATGTTAGAACTATA
>Ga0325400_1007779_pt1 | contig 10257 bp, 5 predicted proteins | sample PopdelMetagenome_2_FD_205662 | JGI IMG/M metagenome (GOLD analysis project Ga0325400, IMG submission 205662) | Populus deltoides microbial communities from Bellville, Georgia, United States - Xylem-PdKOR-R1 | ecosystem: Host-associated > Plants > Phyllosphere > Stem > Wood/Secondary xylem...
GGTAAAAGGTGAAGTCCTAAACCATGCATTTCCCTTGCACATCATGGGTCGTACACAAGTGAGCAATAATTGAGGAAAATTCGATCAAATAATAAAATAAGAAAGGTACAATAACTTAGATCAAAAAAGTGAAAAATAGGATTCCCTTTATTGTAACTATACATATGGTCCCTAAACTTCAACATTTTGATCATTCACCCTTACACTTCAATATTGGACATGAAAACCCTCACACTTTTGATTCATGGTCACATACGGGTCGCTCCATACGACTCATATTCATCATACGCCCACCAAGTATTTTTATACATCTTATAAACAGAAAAAAAACCATATATGTCTATGAATTAATCGTTTGATCGAGGGTTTGCTGTCTAAAATTGCAAGGATCAAGATGGTTAGTACCTAAAACTCGGAGGACAATAGGTGAAATCTACCCCCCTTTATTATTAGATGCACCAAAGAACAGGTAAGAATGAGGGATAAAGTGGGATGTAAATAGATCTTGAATATTCTTCACTTGCTTGCAAGCTTGCATGTGCTTTCATGTGCTAGGGCACAGCCATTTCTTCCTAGATATATGAACGAAGTAAGAGGGGGAGTTGGGAATATATAGCAGGGGGCCGGCCGGCCGGCAGCACATAAAATATTAGTGAATGTTGAAGGATATTGCTTGGGATTTCAGGATCTATCTAGCTACAAGAAGACTACTACTCAAATCAAAGTGGTGATCACTTCATGTTTTCGCATAATCTAATTCTCACCTTTTCTGTAGCCATATTATTCCCACACTAAAGAAGAAGAACTTTTATCATATAGATCTAAAATCCTCTTTTAAAAATGCATTTTTAATTAGTTAATTAAACAACCTCCTAGTACTCTTAGCGGCATGCCATTGCCAGGAGCATGAATAATTATTCCATGTGCCAAGGCATCCACTTGTGGATAATGCTGGGCATGACAGTGCTCCAATTTCTTAATTTCCCCTCTCAACAACTCAGTATATGAGAATTGACCTCAAGAAAATCAATTTATATAAGCGTAAGAAGAAAACTTATGGGTCCTCCAGCAAGAATTGACAACTGTAAATTGATTTTGCTTTACAATGTTAGCAAGAATCACCATGAACAAAAGTGAATTCCAAGCAAAGACTCAATCATGGCCTTGGGAATAGGATGGATGTCTTGTGTAATTCAATGTTTTCCCAACAAAGAGCATTGGTGTAAAATCGGTTCCTTGCTTTCTACTCACCGGTGCCATAAAATATATGTTTTTTCACTACCTGGCTAAGAACTCCAAAACAGAAGCGATCACCACATTGCAACTTCCCACATTTAGTGCAGATGTGGTCATTTATGGGTCACCCAGAGTTTTATTGAGTTGTTGTAGCCTCGTTGGAAAATGATCACTCATGTATATATTAGTATTTCATTATCTTTAACCCCCAATTGTTTTTTGAATTATTAGGTCATATCCACACGTTCAATTATTTTATATTTTTTTAAATACTTTGGTGTTGACTGAGTCAAATTTAAATTGAATTTGATAAATTTACCAAAATAACAACTGAATAACTAATTTTTACCAAAATATAAATGTTTTTTTCACTTCAAATAATTTGATTTTTGGTATTTTTAGATTATTTTAATATGCTGATATCAAAAATAATTTTTTAAAAATAAAAAAAATATTATTTTAATGTATTTCTAAATGAAAAATAATCACTTTCACATTTCTAAATACCATATTCATGGATACAAGAGAGAATAAACACTAATTTTTTGATGATGTATTTTAATGTGTAGAGGTTAAAAATAAAATTTTAAAAATAAAAATAATATTTTAATATATTTTTAAATAAAAAATATTATCAACACTATATTTTTAAACAACTCGTTGCTGATGCAAGGGAGCATGGTCACCAATTTACTAACCATTCAAGAAATTAAAAAAATTGGGACAGAAATCATGTGGGGTTCACATGTGTATTTGTACTATTTGATGAATTCCATAAGTGACAGAAATCAACAAATATTTGCCATTTTCATTTTTTTATCCCAAAAATGCATCGACGTGTCAGAATTATGTGAGTACGATACATCAAAGTAAGAGCCAGATCTTCCACAATTGAAGAGGACTAGTGGTGCCTGGTGATCATACCGCCATGTTAATTTGAAGAAAGAATTCGATGGTGCATCCCGTCTGGCCGCGTTAGCTTCTAATTTTTTTTTAAAATTTTTTATTATTTTTTAAAAAACTATTAAATTAATATTTTTAATTTTGGATGTAATCATTTTAAAAATAAAAAAAATATTATTTTAATATATTTTTAATTAAAAAAATATTTTTTGAAAACACAACTCACTGTATTATCATGCATCATTTTAGATTAAAAAATTAGTTGTTGAATGAAATTTAGTCCAAATAAAAGTTAATTATAATTTATTTATTTTTAATTAAATTAATTTTTTAATATTTTCTGATCGTTTTGATATGTTCATCCCAAAAATATAAATAAAAATTATTTTCATATATATTTGAAATAAATACTTTAAAAAATAATCATAATTTTTTTTCTTATTAATACAAAGAATTAATATTTAAAGAGAATACTTGAGGGCTTAGCCTAGTTGATAAATGGTTTTACTCTCACGTCATAATCCAAGATTTGAATCCCAAGGAGAAAATATTTGTTATGAATATACCAGTTAAAGTAGACTACCTATTGAAAGGTGGCTCGAGATTATTCTTACCTTTAAAAATAATAATAAAATTAAAAGATAATGATTCTATTCATGCTAGGGAAGCATTTTCATGGCTATCCTGGACAAAACTCCAAGTTTTGATCTTTCATTTTTTTTTATAAAGAAATTAAGGAAATGCAAACTTTTATGTACATTAAAATTAAAAATTTCTTCTATAAAATTAATCGAGTTAGATGTAAAGCTAGTTTGGATATTCATATTAATAAAAAAAAAAACTTAAGAATTTCATCCATTCTAAAAGGGAGATATAATGTAACAATTGAGAGATAAAAATGCAATAATCCACAGTCCGAGACTAATTTGGACTCTTTATGAAACTTGGAGGATAGATTTGTATCTTGCCCAAGCCACTAATTTTCCTACCACTGCCTTTCAAATTTGGATTTGGTGACAATGAGTGGTTCAAAATTAGGTGTACTTGATTTAGCCTCAACCTCAAGAATTACTTTTGGACGTTCCTCATTGACATAGATATGTTGCCATCACTTTCTCATACTGGACTTTAGTTTAAACCCTAATTTTGTGCCCCATGTTAAGGTGCGTTTGTGGCTTATCCTGAAGGGTGGTGCCGTGCCGTGCCGTGCCGTGCCCAGCTGAAGTTAAACTCTCATTTTCTACCACATGAAGTTTTTCCAACATATTTTCTGACCATAAAATTCGATATGTAAGCTCAGGCGAAAGGTTGCAATCATTTATCGTGGCTCCATTGAATCGAGCTAGTGTAGTGACAAGCTTCGGTGTCGGAATTTTCTGCCATGTTCTTTTTTATCTCTTACAATAAACACAATATGCTGATGTCATTATATATATATATATATATATATATCGATGAATTACATTTGGAAAAATAATTGTTTTTCCTTGATGCTAGAAGATATGAGCTTAAGAAATTAAACGATGGAGCAAATCCTATCCCATAAAGTTTTTTTTTTTTGTCTGGAGTATTTGTTTTTATAGTTGAATTACTATTCAAACTATTTTTACTTGAAAAAAAATATTAAATTGATATTTTAAAGTGTTTTTGGTAATTTTAATTTGTTTATATAAAAAATTAAAAAAATATATTATTTTCTTATATTTTCAATTAAAAAAACACCATACATTACATTAACAAACACACATTTCTTATATATCCTACATAACCAGATAAAATTTTAAAGATGCTGGTTTTACTCCGTAAGTTAATTAGAATCTTGAAAGAATTAAAAAAAAATTGATTTGTTTTTGAAGAAATACAATAACCTAATTAAAACTGGGGTTGAAAAAATTTATCTTCAATATGTAAATATTAGCATGATAATACCCTTCTCGTCGATCATTTGCCACTCATTTTCAATTAAAAAAAAAAAACTTTATTAGAATCTGAACCAACCCACAATTACAATTTATTTATGCAAAATAGACGTATGGTGAGTTGGGCCTGGATCCATTGTTTTCAAGAATCCTTCTAGATTTTGAGTTGGGCCCATTCAATATTTGAGAGAATTTAAGCCTAAGGCCATCCCATGAACATTTCAGCACTCAACTTTATTTGGGTGTACTAATTTTAAATCTCACTCAGAGGTGGCCTTTCATTTTTATCTCGGAAAAACTCAATTTAGTCTCATGCATATAATTAATTTATCAACAAACCAAATTATAGTTTTCAGTTTAATTCTAAACTACTTATAATATTCATATGTCAAGTGATAATATCTAAAATGCCTCTAATTAATTATATATAAACAGTAAAATACAATGACCAGATCATAACATGAGTTTATCATTTTATTCAAAACACATCGTTTTAGATTTTTTTTTCTTTTAATTTTAACGTGGCTAATTTTAGCTTAGTCAATTGGTTCACAAATTAACCTGTCGGGTCACACGAGTTTGGCTGAGTCAATACCAAAACTTGTTCAATTTGAAACTAGGCTTGGATCAACTTCAAGTTACGAATTCTCCGAGTCAATCTACTAAACTAGACCAAATTTAATATTTATATTCTTAATTTTCCTCGAAATAATTTTTTTTTTATAAAAAATTTCTCCCAAGTTTTGGTCTTTTTAATATTTATGCCGAGATTATTGAACAAATGGGATGGGTAAATTTTGCATTATACATTTGGAAAGCCATATATAGAAAGATGCTAGCTATTATTTCTGTTGAGGTTTTTGCTGTACCAATACTTTGTCAACTTTCAAGTTTAGCTAGCATAGTTACCTTGATCAGTCCTTGGAATTTATTTGATTCAAGTGTACACGAAATGCTAGCGAGTGGTGAAAACTATGAGTCTTCGAGCAGCCGGTAGAATTTGTGCTTGAGTTGGACACCGAGTCACAGGATTTGCAAGTCTTGACTGCATGAACTCCCATGCTGGATTGATTCTTGTCTACAAACTTTGTTCCCCTGATCATAGAGTTGCAGTGTGTTCTTTGGTGCACACATTTGAACTGGCCGGTTGATGCCCTGAGCCCCTCTGTGCTTCCTTTTGTTACTCCAGTAACAGCGATGACGAACCTGGTTAGTTTTGAAAAGGCCATGTATGGGTTAGGTGAGTGGCTTGACTGTCAGATGGGCATTTCTGTTTATGTTTGGTGTTCCACTGTCTTTGATTTTCTTCTTGTCCTCTCTGACCTCTGTGAAAAGTCATCTAGAGTGATACGGCGATAGGGTGCATTTGGTAATGTTATAAAACCGTGTTTTTGAAAAATTTTAATTTTTTTTTGTTATAAATTAATTTTTTTGATGTTTTTAGATTTTTTAATGTGTTGATGTTAAAAATAAATTTTATTTTTTTAAAATTATTTTAAAGTATTTCTGAGAAAAAAAAAACATTTTGAAAAACAACCTCTACTATATTTCTAAACAGGTCCTAATAGAAACAATCTCGTTATGTAATGGAAACTAACTAGCTACATTGGAACCTGCGCTACGCTGCGGGTGATTGTGTTTTGAAAGAAGCAAAAAGAACCAGATACTTGGGTCATTAACTTGACTATATGCAATAAAATCAGTTAATTTAATAATTTGATTTCAATCGAAGGTAACAACAAAAAACAAACTTTAAAAAAACACATATTAATAATAAATAAAAGAAATGAGCCATCAATATTATACTTGCAAGGAAAAGAAAGAAAAAATTGTTGAAGACTCATTGCAACTCGACTATGGACATCGTCCACAACCAAAAGAGCTTGTTGAGTGAGTTTAAACTCAACTGTAAAAGGATGCAAGATAACATCAAAAGAAGTTTAATGGTTCATTAAAGCAATGTCCTATAAAAGCAAACTGAACAAAACACAATGAAGTGATTATTCATATATATTCAATCAATCAATTCTTTCTAATTAAAGAAAAAAGTTATTTTGAGAAAATATATCTAAAAAAGAACAAAACATAAAAAAATTACATTATAAAAATTATCTTAGGTGATATAAATAATAATTAAAAAAATGATGACTAAATAAGATAAATTTAAAAAAATCAAATGAGGATGAAATTGAAACAAATTTCAATTTTTATAAGTTATTTCAAATAAAAGAAATATTAACAAAAAAATCAAGGACTAAATAAAAAAAAGAAATGTAAAAAACAAATCAAATGAGGATGAAATTGAAGAAAATTTTGATTTTCACAAGTTATTTGAATGAAATAAACATCAACTAAAAGATCAGGGAAAAAATAAAAAACAAAGTGAAGCTAAGAGTTTGATTTGAAAAATTACAAGGTAGGGCGCAAAAATCGAGAGAGAGAGGAAAAAAAAAGAAATGTCCATCGAAGTCAAACTAGAGCTTTGTATTCTATATGCGCCATCTTAACACGGAGGAGACATTGATATGAATCTAATGATGCCATGTAATGATATTTTTAGTTGTCGGAATCAACTGCACACGCCGTCCAAAGATGATAGAACGGTTGACGCGTTGACCAGTGTCCAGTACGTGCCAATATTTTTTTTAAAATCCGTTTAATTTATTAAAAGACAAAACTAACAATCACTTTATCCAATAACAACAAAAAACCAATAATACAATAACAAAAATACCCTCATATCTAATGTATAAAAAAACTATAACCTAAGGGCAAGAAGATATTTTTACCGTGTAAATACAAAGGATAAGACACGAACACCCCTCCTAAGTCCTAGCCAGTCACATGTTTTTTTGTTTACAAGGCTAGATTAATAACTTTACCGCGCACTTTATAGTAAAAATACAAATCTACCCTTAAATAATACCAAGCAATGCATTAATTTTAAGAGTATTTATGATAATTTCCAGTGAAATTTTAAAAGCAAATATCCATCTTGCCCTAGGTTAATTTAAAAATATCAAAAATATCTAATTGAAAAGACAATCATGCTCTCTTCTCTCATCCTCTAGGCAAAATAATTTTTTTTCATGGGTAAAAAAAGGATGGGGAATTAACTATTTCATCCACGGTGAATTGTTTCTTGGAGAATAGTGAATTCCCCATCTCTTTTAGTTTTATTTATATTTATAATATTTGCTGTTTCTGTGGGGTGGACACTATTGTTAAATTATTATGTTGAGTTATAATATTTCTACACTCCAGGAATAAGCTAGATAGCAGATGGGTAGATAGATGGATGATTATGAATGATAGTGATGCAGCTGAACCTAAGAAGATTAGGAATAATTATTAAAAAAAAGGAACATAGAATTCATGAAAAATGGGTGAAAAACAAAAACCCTATTTGTATTGTATTTCTCAATAATTTATTTTGCCAAAATATCCTTTCAGTGAAAAGAATTACAACTCTTTAAGCAAGTTCAAAACTGAATTTAACAAAGGACAAAAACCCTAATAACATAGAAAAGGTAAAAGCTAAATTAAAACTAAGAATTTAAAATTAAACATAAAAATAATAAAATTTATTGAAACATAATCTTTTTAGATCTAATTTAAAGAATTCTTTTTTTTTTTTAACTTAGCTCGCGTAATAAGTTGGCCCTAATAAAAAGACAAGGTCTATAAAATTTATCGGTGAAATTTGAACATAGTCCAATAATCAGATTAAAAATATAATCTTCATCAAACATAGTTCAATAATAATATTAGAAGTATAATTATTTTATCAGATATATTATTTTACGTGACGTATCTATTTCATATTTAGATCTGTTTATTTTACAATAGATATCTAAATGTTGATGTCCGACTGGATGAAATAGTGATTCTATTTTCTTGGAAAAAAAGGTGTTTCTTCATAATGCACCTTTATGGGCTAAGATTATATGAAAATCTATCTTAAATATTTTATTAAGGCATCAAGAACATGGAAGATCTTTGGCTCCTCAATTCTACCCCTACTAGTGGGCTACCTCAAGATGCTAATTACTTGCCTGAAGATCTTCTTCCTTTGGTGGCTTCAACACACTATACTTCATTTTGCTTTCTCGATATCGAACCTGAAATCTGACGTTGAGTCTTTGGTAGCGAAGTTAGAGGCATAAATCTCATTTTGAGCTATGTTTCAGAAATTTTGTTTTTGCTAGCTGCTATGTGATTGCATTGTCCTTTGTGTTGATCATCATGCAATGCCATGGCTAGCCTCTCTTTAGAGTTATTTTAGCATTACAGTCAAATCAATGCCCCACATTCAACAACCATAGCGCATTACACAATTCTTTTACAAATTAATCACCTTTCCTGGCGCCAGGCTAGCTAGAGTGGTGTTTCGAGTTTTAGTACTATGATACAAGATCCCCTTTAAGTATGCTTTCATTAGATTTGATCAGAAGGTGTTGGATTCATCATCAGCTTCCATTGCTTTTTTTTTTATGCTCTTTTGATTGGATGAACATACTGTTTTACACATGATTGCTATGTTTTCAAAATTTCAAGTCTTTTCAAGAGCTATTAGAATGAGGCCGCGAGCCCGTTTCCCTTGCTGTAGATTGCTTCTGAGCTTAAGTTAGTGGGGAAATAATATTATAATGCTGCTATGCCCCATATAGGCAAGAATTGGCGTAAAAAGCACTATTAGGGAAATTTGACATTCTTTTATTATCAGTAAAGAACAAAAGTTTCGTTAATTCACTTACCTGACTGGCCTCCCACATTAGGACAAGTGAGTTTTTCAGTGATTTTCCTTCTCAGTTTCTTAGAGCCAGCTACGTTATTCACTTTCAGCTAGGTATTGGAGGGATCCTGCAGGGTTCCAGGTCCTACAGTTTTTGGTTTTGGTCTGTAATTCTGATTGTGGAACTACTGTTTTCGACATTGTGAGGGAAGAAAAATTGCACATTTAAACAATTTTAAACTACGAAAAAATTACATCTGTACTGATCTTGTGGATGGTAGCCTGTGACCTGTGACAAAGGCCTTCTAGCTAGTGCCATCCTTCAAGGTACAGGGCTAAAGATATCATACAATTAAAAGTAAAAAAAATAATAAAAACTTAACCAATTAACCCCTATAATTACTTACCAAACCTTCAGGTTCTAATGGCAATATGCTGACAATGGCTTCTTGTACTGGTAGTGAAGTAGGTCCTGATGTGCTAGCTTGGCTACAACCAGCAATTTTCTTGCAGGTCTCTATCAGGCAGTGCCTACATGTAGGACAGGATGAATGGGAGCTAAGCCACTTGTCAATGCATTTGACATGGAATCCATGGTTGCACTTAGGCAGAAGCCGAACATGTTCACCTGGTGTGAACTCTGAGAGACAGATTACACACTGTGTGTCAAGGCCAGGCAGGTTCAAGTCAGTTGAGTATTTTACTATTGGGAAAGTCTTCAATGCTTTTCGTTTCACTCCAGTGTTCGCTGCCTGAGTCGAGGGGTTTGCAGCAGATTCTGAAGCTACCAAATTAGAGCACCTTAATGCACACCTGATGATGGAATTTAGTCCAAGTGAGCAAATCAGTGCACATAACAGGACTGACAGAACCATAACAACATTTGTATCAAAGCTGCTGTCAGTGCTAGTGTGAGGTTCAGACGAGGCAGTGTTTCCAGGAGCTGGAGGAGTTGCCGTGTTTGATGATTGGTAAAGAGTGGTATGTAATAGCAGTCTTCTTGAGTAGAAATCCCCAAGAAAACCTTGAAAGAGTTGATGAGTTGTTGAAGTAGAAGTAGACATGCTCAGATAGTTTGGACCGTGGAGGGTTAAGACAGAACAGAATTATTTGGAGGTGGTTGCATATTGGTAGCTATATATAAAGGAAAAGTTTGAACTTGCCACTTGGTTTTTGATACAATAATTACAATAATGAGATTACAATTAAGAATATTCCTAGGGTTTTAGCATACAATAGGCAGGCCTTTATCTCATGTTTTATGTATGTCTCTAGCATATGGATGCTCCGCTGTACCTTCTGTATGTTAACGGGCCTTCTTATCAAAATGGGCTCACCCACTTTCTGCCATTCAGACACTGTCAAGTGGAAATTTCATTCAATGAATCAAAACCTGAAAATGCTGTCAGGGACCCAGTTTCTCAGGAAGGACTCGTGAAGTTTCCTTGGCCAAAGGTGACATGG
>Ga0325400_1007781_pt1 | contig 10255 bp, 7 predicted proteins | sample PopdelMetagenome_2_FD_205662 | JGI IMG/M metagenome (GOLD analysis project Ga0325400, IMG submission 205662) | Populus deltoides microbial communities from Bellville, Georgia, United States - Xylem-PdKOR-R1 | ecosystem: Host-associated > Plants > Phyllosphere > Stem > Wood/Secondary xylem...
TTATTATTTTTAAGATTTATATAAGTTTATCCGAACTACTAATTATTAAATCTTGAAAGATAATTAATTTATGTCTCTAATTTTTACTTAAGTTCAATTAAAAAAATATTTTGTATAATTAAAAATTTTAATTTAATTATAAGTATTTGAGTTATTTAATAAAAAATCAAAATTAATATTTTATAATTAATTGTAATCAATCAATTAAATAAATTAGTTAAATATCAATTAAAAAATATTTTGTATAATTAAAAATTAAAAATTAAAAATTTTAATTTAATTATAAGTATTTGAGTTATTTAATAAACAACAAAATTAATATTTTATAATTAATTGTAATCAATCAATTAAATAAATTAGTTAAATAATATACGTGTATAGAAACTATAATTAGCTAAAAATACACATAAACTTTTAAAGACTGAAAGGAAGATGCTGTATTTATTTTCAGATAGACTGTTTTAAATCTCACTGTATAGGTTGTCGGCACGTTGCCGCAGGTGTTGCTTTTAATTGTATGACAATTGAAAGATAAAAAAGTGCTTTTTAAGCATATAATCTAGAGTTATAGCATTAAAAAGTATATAATTTGACTTTAAAACAATGAATAAATAACATGTAAAAAACTTGTTTAAACTGTCTAAAATTTTATATAAGAATCAAATTATAAAATGTAAAGGAATATCAATCTAATATAAATATTGTTTAAGCAATTCAAACAAAAAATGACATAATAAACAAAAAAAAAATATGAAAGCTCAACTTTTAAGTGAGAAGTACAATCTTAACAACAATTAACAAATAAAGAGTAACAAATATTTGTCAACTCTTTGTTATTTCAAAGACATGAATAACCTAGTTAAGTGTCTACAAACACATTTTAAGTATTCATCTATGTATTTGGACCCAATATATAAAATGAGTATGGTATACCTCAAACACTCATCTTAGAAGATAAATATTTTCCCTAAGAGAAGGCAACCTAAAAGCATCTAAAACCTTTAAACTTTTTGGAAAACATTGGCCAAATAGTTTTCTCCACCAGATTCTACATGCCCCCACACACACACATTACAAAAACTCTTAGATGTAAATCGAAAAACTTATCCATGCATCTAATTAAACAACCCAATAACCATTTTGTAAAGTAATAAAAAAAATCATCAATAATAAACAAAAATAAAATTGAGAAAATCAAGCGAAAAATGAAAATCAAGATATCTAACATTGCAACACGGGTAATTTACCTGGTCATGTTTAATAAATTCCTCTATTAAAATAAATTTATAATAGAAAAACTCATAAAATTTATAATAGAAACCGACACACACATACAATTTATTGAACAATAACTATATATATGAAAAAGAATGCAAGGGTCCACATAACACATAAAATTTATTGAACAATAATTTAAAAAAAAACAATGCAAGGTTGCACATACGAAAAATCTTATAAAAATATCAATATGAAAAAAAATTAATCTACATAAAATTAAGAAAAAAACCCATAAGAAACCTAAGCGTTTTGGGTCTGGCAACCATGCTTGCCAAACCCATATAAAATTTATTGAATAATAATTATAAAAAATAATAATGCATGGCTGCACATAACACATAAAATTTATTGAACAATAAAAAAAAAAAACAATGCAAGGCTGCATTTATGAAAAATCCAATAAAAAATCAATATTAAAAAAACTAATCTATATAAAATTTTAAAAAAAAACCACAGATGAATCATACTTACTTCTCTAAATGCACAATCTAATCCAAACATAAACCAAAAATTTATTTGAAAAAATATATGCAAATAATGCATTATTTTTTTAAAAAGTAAAAAATTAAAAAAAAAAGAATATATAAAAAAAGAACCAGGTCCGGTGCTTGCGGGCTTGGTAAGCCAAACACTTGGGTCTAACAAACATGCCTGGACCATGTTACTTTGGACTTGACAGCCCGCCAAGTCCAAGAACTTTGGACGTGGCTAGTGCCAAGTCCAAACGCCTTGTGTATGGCAAAATATTAAACTCACAGTACTTGGTTCTAGCATACATGTTTGACCCACTTTAATTTGATTTGGCAAAGAATGAGGACTAAAGTTAACTTAACAAACAAATATTCAAATCTTTTTTTTTTTTTTTTTTTGCAATGGGCAGCATGATTTTCTAAGAGGAGAGAGGGGAGAGAGGGAGGGAGGGAAAAACCCCCGGCTGGAGCTCCTTTGTGGGCCGCCTTGGCACACACGCATTGCCATTATGCCTGGGGTAGCAAGGCGTATTAAACGTCTCTCTCTGTAAAGCAACACTTAGTTCTGTTTTGGGACTGCATGCGCTACCCAAATAGTACGGGTGATACCTACCTATTGGCACGCGCTCAGCACACATTAGCCATTTATGAATATAAATAATAATTTATATATATACAAATACCAAATTACCCCTAACTCCATATGATATTTATAATAAAACCATATGAAAACGACAAAAACACCCCTACATGTAGCCTTGTTTTTGTTGAAATCCAAGGGTAATTTCGTATTTGAACTGTTTCAATAAAAGAGAAAGAGGAAAAAGCCCCTTTAACATATGTATATTTCCCTGCTTCAGGAGCATGGTTGTATCTTCATTGTTTATTTAAAAAAAAAAAGACAAAAGAAACCCTTAACCTAAATGTTAAAATTTTGTGCCTTTAAGAGCAAATCAATATTTATATTGTAGCTAAAAAAAACCCAAGCAGACAAATTTGTTTCCATCATTATTTCAATGCTAAATATATCCCATAAAAAGACAATCTTACCCCCAATTGCATGCTTAGAAGGTTTCTTTGGCAATGACAATTCTGTCATTACACTGCTTCAATCCGCAATAATCTGTGTCTAGGCAAACAGTGAAAAAGACACTGAGCTTTTTTAATTTTTGTTATAATAATTCATAATATCGTAAACAAAACAAAAAAAGGTATGTATTTTATTATTATTTTTATTAAAAAAACTAAGAGCTATTAGTAAAACACTGTAACAAAGCTTGTTATTGAGAGCAAAATCATACTTTTTAAGAGATTTATTGGACATTATCAAATTAATCAGGGACAAATTGATTTGTATATTTTTTTGGCACAATAAAATTACTTCATTACCTTTAAAAACAAAAAAAAATATGGCTTTTGTCCAAAGGTTTTTCTGTCTTTTCAATATTCTTTACAAGTAAAATTTTATTAATATCCTTAAAAGTAAAAATATTATTAAACTTGCAAAAAGGGCCTTTCTTGTAAAATAACCTTAAAATAAAAAAAACGAAGGCCGTTGTCCAAAGATGTTTTTCTCCTTTTCTTATGTTTTTTTTTTTTGTAATATTCATGTTTACTTAATGGTTGTTTGAAAATTTAACAAATATAAAATTATTAAAAAAAAATTATATGGAGCATGTGTTGCACGCAGGAGCATTGACTTTTTTGCATTTTGGGTGGCACATACGAAGTTGTCCAGTCATCAAATGTTATTTTTCATGGTGGCCCCTCTATGATCTAGTAATGCGTGTGGGCAACGGGTCTCTAATTTGGTGTTGGTGACCTTTTCTTTTTTTTTTTCTCCTTGATTTTTGCTCCTAACCCTTTAAGATTTCAACGCAGCTCTTAAATTATTTTCTCATTTAGATCTGGTCCCTATTATTTTGATTACTATTTATTTTATATGAAATAATTTATCAAATTGTTTTTTTTTAATTTTATCCTCCTTTAATTTTCAATTTTATATGAAATAATTGTTTTTTTTTCATTTTTCACCCTCCAATATTGGATTATTTGATAATTAAGTTTAATAATTTTATTTGATTTGCTTTCGACGAGATTATTCTAGTGTTGTGACAAAGTCGTATATTTAGCTAACCCAGATGGGATTGGATCGGGTTTTTTTACCTTTTTTATTCTCAATTTTTGTTCTCACTTTATTTACCATAATTGTATTTTTTTTATTCATGTTATTAAATTTATCGAGCTTATTAAATCTAATCAAATCAATGACTAGAATCTCACTTTTTTGTGTGGTTTATATAGAATATTTACATCATTTTAACATTTTTTTATGTTAAAAAAAATTAGCCTGCAATGTAGCACAAACCACCTATCTAACCTAATAAATAAAAAAATCTAGGGAAATTAGTGTGGATTCACTGTTCATTTATATAGATGAACAATTTTACTTCTTTATATGCTAAACTTTTTATCTACTTTTACCTTGATGAGGTAAATTAAAGAGGTATTTGGAATAGTGGTAAATATTGTTTCTTCACTTGCACACATTCCATTTCAAGTTTCTTCACTTGCACAGTTTAATATAATTTTACATATTTTAGGAAACTAAAGTTTTGTTCTTTTACAGGAGCCAAAGAAACCAATTTATTCTTTTTTGTAGCTAATAGCTGTTGATTTTTAGACTTGCACCCCAGATGTTTGATATAATGGCTCTACTGAAGTTTTTGAACTGCTGCGAGGTTGAGCTAATTTATGCAGATTATAGAGTATAGGGACTGGTCTGTGATTCATTATGTAGAAAGGGGACTGAGTTATCCCGATAAGACATAAATAAATAAATCCCATCCCGCTTCTAAAACCCTTGTAAGAAAAGGTTTTCAATCCCCATTTCTGCAGAAGCAGCAGGGTGGTGGAGTAGACGAAGGATCGACATGGCTTACGGTGGTGCAGGCACGGCCTCAACGACAAGGCAAGTTAAGTTAGAGAAAGAGAGCGAGCTGAGAATCGAAGTAGCTAACGACACTCCGCTTCGCTTAAGACTCCTAAACGGCACCGCAGAGATCTTTGGCACCGAGCTTCCCCCTCAAATCTGGCTCACCTTCCCTCCTCACTTCAAATTCGCTGTAATCTAGTTTCCTTTCAAATTACGAATTTTATTTATTTATTTGAATGTAGAATAAATGTTATTTAATTTTTATTGAAAAAAAGGTTTTTACTTGGTATGGAGCCACAATTGAGATGGATGGTTCTACGGAGACCGATTATACAGCTGATGAGGTGCCTCTTTTTGTGAATTTCATTTCTGTGTCATTTCTGATTTTTTTTTTCTTTTTTTGACATAATAAGCTTTTCTATTTTGTTAATTTACTGATTTTTTTATATATTTAATTTAGACTCCTATGGTTAGTTATGTAAATGTGCACGCTGTGCTCGATGGACGAAGAAACCAGGCTAAAGCATCTCCTGAATCTTCTCAGGTATTAATATTGTTGTTTTTGTTTGATTGTATGAACAAAGTTGGTGTTTTACGTTGTTGCTGTTGTTAAGTTTTTGAATGTGAATTGTTCATCTCAGGGCCCTAGGGTGATTGTTGTTGGACCTACAGATTCAGGAAAGAGTACATTGTCGAGGATGCTTCTCAGTTGGGCAGCTAAACAAGGTTGGAAGCCTACTTTTGTGGACTTGGATATAGGCCAAGGATCTATAACTGCTCCTGGATGCATTGCTGCCACCCCCATTGAGTTGCCTATTGATCCAGTCGAAGGCATTTCGCTTGAAATGCCTCTTGTTTACTTCTATGGCCACACAACTCCCAGGTTACTCATTTCTCACTTGATTAATGCATTGCATTGTTAGAAAATTAGAATAGCCAACCATCTTCTCAAACCCAACCGGGAAAATTAGTGAACTGCCAATTAATTTGAATACTTTCAAATGTTAAAGCTGGAAAAATTAAAATCCTTCTTACTCGTAAAAGTTCATCAAAACACAGAGACGGCCTGGCAAAAACCTAGGCCGGGTAAGTATCTTGCAGCTTTGTATATTTGTGAACCAGAGCATATTTGCTGCTGTTATTCCTGTGCAAGTTGATTAGTTTAAATGACTTGGCAAAGGTGAAATAACTACAAAATTGTAAAATAAGAAAGAAAGTTGAAGAAAGGATTTTCAATAATGACAAAGTGAATCCTCTTGAGGTTTTTGTTTTAGATTATTAAGCTTGCTAACAAAGTCAGGAACATGATGGGGCTCCCATGGCTTGAGACCTATGCATTCCTAAAACCTTGGCATTGCAATAAGAAATCTAGTTGAAGAGATCGAGAAAACCATGCCAGAATAAAAACCAAAGTAGGAAAGAAGATTGGAAAGGAGGAAGACAGAAACTGAATAGAAAGATAGTTGCAGAAGCCAAAAAAATGTGGGGAGGGTGGGGGTGGTGGTGTTTGGTGTTAATATTAAAGAGGATTGTTTTTTTCCTTAGTTTGAGTGATGAAGATTGTTCTAGAACTTAGTGAGAGTGTGGATTTGCACATCATCATGCTTTCTTATTTTGGCCTTGGCTGGAAAATTGTTTAGCTGTTTTCATGGGTACATATCATTTTACATCTGCTAGGTTTAGGATCCAAATATTTGCTGCTTTTCTGCCTGTAGAATTCGTCCCCCATTTTTTGTATCACCAATAACATAATTCTAATATTTTTTTGGTAATGGAAGCTATGTGCTTAACATTAAAGCTGTTATAAGAGAGTAGGGAACAATTCTGGATTCAAATGGGATGAGAAACAAAGAAATAGTATTTAGACACCCTTTAAGCTTTTTCATAATTTGCCTTTGATTGATAGTTTGAAGTAATGGCAAGTGTCATATGGCATGAATGTTGAGAACATGAAGATCATCTTCACTTCAAGGTTCTATCTCATATTTTGACCATTTTAGATAATTTACTGATATTAAGGTTCTGATGTCATGGCAATTTAAGTTCTTTTTTTTTTTCCATTTCTACTCTAAATTCATAGACATAGCCATTGCCTTCACCTGTTTGGTGTTTGGTTCCAATTTGAAAACAATGAAACCAACTCTCTGCATACAGACTAACACATATTGTACTTCAATTAACATTCTTTCTTATTATTCAGCCAAAATGTGGATCTGTACAAAGCACTTGTAAAGGAGCTTGCTCAAATATTGGAAAGACAATTTACTGGAAATGCTGAATCTCGTGCTTCAGGCATGGTGATCAACACAATGGGATGGATAGAAGGTGTAGGCTATGAGGTGATGGAGTTGAGATCTTATACTGATAAATTTTGATGCTTCATTTTATCATGGTAATGTTACTATCACACTTTTGGAGCCTGTTTAACAGTATGCTTTCTTATCCTGCAGTTGCTTCTTCATGCAATTGATACATTCAATGCTAATGTGGTCTTGGTTTTGGGTCAGGTAATTCATTAGTCATTTTTTATTTTCTATGTTCCTTTTAAAATATAATTTGGACAATGACGTGAGTAATATATGTAAGCACATTTGTAAAGCATTCCTGATTCAAGCATCTTTATGTTGTTACAGTGATTCTGTAATTGAACTTACCAATTTGTTCTTTGGTTTTCATAAAAAACAATCTATTAGGCTAAAATCTTGAGATGCCTTCTTTACTGGCATACTGGCATTTTCATATTTTTATTTATTTATTTATTTATTATAAAAGTTGCTGTAATTTATTCACAAAGAACTATCATAAGAACTGTACAGTACATCTTAGTATTTTATAGATCTAGATCTTTGTTTCTTGAGCAGAGTAAGCAAGTTTGTACTGTTTAGAAAGGAAATACTGCATAGTGTCTACTGTGGCCAAAACCGTCAATTGTGATGAATCGTTAGCCCCTTCAAACCTTTTTGCTATATGGGCTGCAAAATCTCCCAATTCAATTTTTCTTGTTTCTCTTGAGTTGCTCTCACTTGGAAGACTATTTTGGCCCCTTTCTTTGGCCAATCCACTTAAGGTGATGTCTGCAGAACATTTCCTCTCTGTCCAAGTTTTGGTTGTACTGATCTTCAGTTCTCCTGTCCACTACCCTTCTTCTAGAGGTTGCTCACCTCATAGGTGGCGAGTCTTTCTTGGTGCTGTATTTTTTACCTCATTGCATTTCCTAATCTGTTCTCAGTCCATTGAAGCAGCGGGCATGTCAGTTTCTTATTTTATTTCAGATAAGTTGCATATTTGCTAGCCCCTACTTCTCATACCATGCCTTTTCTAGGCATTCTTCACTTCCTTTTGATCGTGTTTGCATTTGTTTATTCTGAATCATGTGTTTGCTCTTCTGTTTGTTGAGCATTGTTGCTTTCCTCTGTCTTCATTTGAGCAGGATTCGATCTCAGGTACTATCTTAAATAGACACTTCCACTTCTAATCAAGCCAACTTCCCAAACAACAGTGTGGTTTACTGCACAGTTCTGTTTTTTTCTTTTCTCACTTTCTATTTTAGACTTTCCTTTTTTGCTGATATGTGCTCCAACTTCATTGCCCCTTTTATATATGAGTAGTTGATTGATGATTCAATCTCTAGCTATGCCACGACCAAGCACTGTTAAAGGCCCATGTAATCTCATCATTATCAAATAAAGATTACAAATCATTTTATGTTTTTTCTTTGGATTCATTTGTTATTTCAATCTATTCATAATGGTTATAGTTCTTAATGTCAGATAATTTTTTTTCTTTTGTAATTTAGGATTAGCAACAATAAATTATGCATTGACTTGCCCACATGTGCTTGTGTTAGCAATGAAATCCAACCTTTAAAGTTATTGGTAAACTTCATCTGTACTCCTGGATCATTCCTTGAATTTCTACAGCATTCCATTTGATCATTACACAGGAAAAGCTTTTCAGCATGCTCCGGGATGTGCTAAAGAGCAAGCCTAATGTGGATGTTCTGAAACTTCAAAAGTCAGGTGGTGTTGTTTCCAGGAGTTCAAAATTCCGCCAGAAGTCTAGAAGTTACAGGATTAGGGTAAAGACAGTGTTTATGGACATAAATTTTTACTTTTGATTTTTACCCATATTTCATAACTTTACAGGTATCCTTAAAGTTCACACACATTCTATAGCATCTATTGTTGGTTTTACTTCTGTTTTATTAACGTAAGATTATTATCATTTGATACCAGGATTTGGGATAATTCTTGTGTTTAGTACTTTGCTTACTTCAGTTATATGCTGCTGTTTTGCCTTTTCATTTCCTATCTATACTAACAAGGCTGGTATCCTGCTCTTTCTCTCAGGAATATTTCTATGGCATTGCAAATGATCTTTCTCCACATTCAAATATTGCAAATTTTAATGATTTGTTTGTGTATCGAATTGGTGGCGGACCACAAGCCCCAAGATCAGCTCTGCCAATTGGGGCTGACCCTGTTGCCAACCCTCTGCGAGTTGCACCCGTTAATTTTGATCGAGATCTGCTCCATGTTGTTCTTGCTGTTTCGTATGCCCAAGAACCTGATCAAATTGTTTCTAGGTAATCTTTCCTTTTCTTTTTCTTTTTATAAAACAGTAATTTTATCACAAGAAAAAAGATCAGATCCAAGTAATCTGTTCTTTTGATCCTAATCTGTTCCCTTTCTTTTGGTAAATCAGTTATTTATACTGAACTTTTATGTTGCAAAAATGGGAATGTCAGACCCAAGTCCTATAGAAAATTTTCCTTGATTCTTGTACCTGGTCATTTAGTTTCACCATTTTTTATAAATTTTCCATGATGCTAGGACATGAACCAAACGATGAAGAATGTTTATCTCCTTTCAACAGTATTCACTGTGAAAACTAATGAAATGACTTATCTAAGCCTGCTAATGCGGTCACATTATGCCCTTTTTGATGCAGTAACATTGCTGGATTCATCTACGTCACGGACATTGATCTTCAAAGGTTAGATTTTGTAGCTTTTGACCTGCTGGATGCCTTTTATTGTGTGATTTGCTGGTAGTTTTAATCCTTGCTACACCTAAACAAACCTTACAGGAGAAAAATTACATACCTTTCCCCAACAGCAGGGGAACTTCCAAGTAAATATTTGGTCATGGGAACGTTAACATGGCTTGAAACTTGAGCATTCAGAAACCGCTCGCATGCACAACTGAAAAGACCTTGGTATGGGAATGCAGCGCTCCAATCAGAACTGTATACAAGTTTGCTAACAGTCTGTGGGGCCATTCTAGTTGTTCAGGGTTGTCTTGACCGTTTAATTCAAAACCAAGAACAAGTTCTATATTACATCTTACATTAAATGTTACATATTACATTGATTAATAACTAATATTAATATTTATTATTGGTATTATTATTATTATTAAGTAATAAACTAAAACAAGTAGAGGACTCACTGTTCACCGTTCAATGTTGCTTTTCTCGCAATTGCTGTAGTGTTTTTCCCTCGAAAAGTTTGCTTTGATATTTGAAGTTCACAAACTGAGGGGAAATCATTGTTCTTCACTCTATTGATGAA
>Ga0325400_1007782_pt1 | contig 10255 bp, 7 predicted proteins | sample PopdelMetagenome_2_FD_205662 | JGI IMG/M metagenome (GOLD analysis project Ga0325400, IMG submission 205662) | Populus deltoides microbial communities from Bellville, Georgia, United States - Xylem-PdKOR-R1 | ecosystem: Host-associated > Plants > Phyllosphere > Stem > Wood/Secondary xylem...
ATTTATTCGTCCGAATGGTTTTGGGCAAAGCTGCTCCATATTTTAAGGGTAGATGAAAAAGTACGCAACGCTGCTTACTCGTGGGTAGAGCATTGCGACTGGCTGCCGTTTATGCTTACCGGGGGCACACATGCCAGCAATATAAAACGCAGTCGCTGCGCCGCAGGGCATAAAGCTATTTGGGCCGCCGAATTTGACGGCCTGCCGCCCGATGAGTTTTTTACTAGTTTGGATCCTTTACTGAAAGGCTTTACGGCACATCTATATAAAGATACTTACACTTCGGATGTATCTGCCGGTACTTTGTCGCCCGAATGGGCAGAGCGTTTGGGTTTGCCTGGCGGGGTGCAGGTAGGCGTAGGTGCCTTTGATGCACACATGGGTGCCGTAGGCGGACAAATTGAGCCATATTACCTGAGTAAGGTGATGGGTACTTCTACCTGCGATATACTGGTAGCACCTAACCGCGATATGGAAGGTAAGCTGGTTAAAGGTATTTGCGGACAGGTAGATGGTTCCGTAATTCCGGGTATGGCCGGACTGGAAGCCGGGCAATCAGCATTTGGCGATACTTATGCGTGGTTTAAAAATATCCTGGCCTGGCCGCTGCAAAACTTGCTGGGCGAGTCGGCACTTATTGATGCACAAACAGCAGGCGCCTTAAAAGAGGAAATGCTGGGCAAAATTATACCGGAACTCAGCCGGCAGGCTGCACAATTACCGCTCGATGATAAAGCCGAACTGGCTATCGACTGGTTTAATGGCCGGCGCACACCGGATGCTAACCAGTTATTGAAAGGAACCATTACCGGTTTAGGTTTGGGTAGCGATGCGCCGCGTGTTTTCCGGGCATTGGCCGAAGCTACCTGCTTTGGGGCCCGCAGTATTGTAGAACGTTTTAGGGCCGAGGGTGTACCGGTACAGGGATTGATCGGTATTGGTGGCGTGGCTAAAAAGTCGCCTTATATTATGCAGATGATGACGGATGTGCTGCAAATGCCTATTCGTATTCATCAGTTTGAGCATACCTGCGCTTTGGGTGCAGCTATGTTTGCCGCTACAGTAGCCGGTATCTACCCTAAGGTAGAAGATGCCATGAGCGCAATGGGCGGCGGCTTCGAAAAAGAATATCAGCCAAATCCGGAGGATGCAGGCTTTTATAACCAGCGTTATCAGCAGTATGCAAAATTAGGTGCTTTTACCGAAGGAAAAGCCTGACGCCGCACTTGATAACAATTTGTTAAGATCATTATAAATCTGAACACGATTATGTATGAACAGATAAAACAGGCTGCTTATGCCGCCAATATGGAGTTGCCAAAACTGGGTTTGGTTATATTTACTTTTGGTAACGTGAGTGCTGCCGACCACGAGCTGGGCGTTTTCGCCATTAAACCCAGCGGCGTGCCCTACGAAGATTTAACACCCGACAGCATGGTGATCGTCGATTTTGATGGCAATACCATTGAAGGAAACCTGCGCCCGTCATCAGATACCAAAACACATGCGGTATTGTATAAGCATTGGCCTGCCATAGGCGGCATATGCCATACGCATTCCACCTATGGAACTGCCTGGGCGCAATCGCAGCGAGATATACCAATTTTCGGTACTACCCACGCCGACTATAATACGGTAGATATTCCGTGTGCACCGCCCATGAGCGATGAATACATCAAAGGGAATTACGAATACCAGACAGGATTTCAAATTATGGATGCCTTTGCCCAGAAGCAGCTGGATTATAAAGAAGTAGAAATGGTACTGGTGGGTAACCACGCACCTTTTAGCTGGGGTAAAACGGCAGCGAAAGCCGTGCACAATAGTGCCGTGTTGGAAGCTATTGCTAAAATGGCTTTGCTCACCGAGCAGATCAATCCACAGGCGCCCCGCTTAAAAGATGCACTCATCCGCAAACACTTCGAACGTAAACACGGCCCTGATTCCTATTATGGACAGAGCTAATGAGTGGTTGTGTGAGTTAATGAATGAGTGATTAAAATTAATTTACAATGGTTGAATATGGATGGTTACAGTAAAAGTGAATTTGCTGAACAATTGAGAAAGCGTACCAAGCAATTCGTAATCAACATTATCGCTATATATCAGCAATGACCTCACACTACCGAAGCTCAAATTATTGGCAAACAGTTGTTGCGCTGTGCCTCCTCGGTTGGAGCAAATTACCGGGCAGTTTGCAGAGCCCGGTCACAAGCCGAGTTTTACGCAAAGATTTCGATAGTTATTGAAGAAGCAGATGAAAGTGTATTCTGGATGGAAATCTTAATGGAATCTAAAATATTCCAAAACGACAAGCTAAATTATTCAATGACCGAGGCTTTGGAAATATTAAAAATTGTTTCCGCCGCTCGTAAAACAGTCTCTGCAAATCAAAAATAGTTGCATTAATACACGCATTCACTAATACACCCATTTACTCATTAATATAAAAAGAATGATAGATCTTAAGAAATTAGAAGTCTGGTTTGTTACCGGCAGCCAGGATTTATATGGCGATGAAACCCTTCGTCAGGTGGCCGAACACTCGCAGCAAATAGCCGGTGGTTTACACCATACGCCTAATATACCTGTAAGTATTGTATTTAAGCCTACTGTGAAATCCCCGGAAGAAATATATGCTTTAATACAACAGGCCAACACCAGTGAAAGCTGTATCGGGCTGATAACCTGGATGCATACCTTTTCGCCGGCTAAGATGTGGATACGGGGGTTAAGCATCCTGAAAAAACCGGTACTGCACCTGCATACCCAGTTCAACAGCCAGATACCCTGGTCGAGCATTGATATGGATTTTATGAACCTGAACCAGAGCGCCCATGGCGACCGGGAGTTTGGTTTCATGATGTCGCGTATGCGCCTGCGCCGCAAAGTAGTGGTGGGCCACTGGCAGGAAGAAGAAGTAGCAGAACAAATAGCTGTGTGGGCACGTGCTGCTGCCGGCTGGCACGATTGGCAGGGCGCTAAATTTGCAAGGTTTGGCGATAATATGCGTTATGTAGCCGTTACCGAAGGTGATAAAGTAGAAGCCGAATTGCAGTTTGGCTTTTCGGTGAACACCTATGGCATCGGCGACCTCGTGAGTGTAATTAATGCGTTGGATTATGCTTCGGTTAATCGCCAGATAGAAGAATATAACGATTTGTATGAGGTAATGCCGGCGCTGCAACAGGGCGGCCAGCAGCACCAAAGCCTGATAGAGGCTGCCAAGATTGAAGTAGGCCTGCGTACCTTTTTACAGCAGGGTAATTTTAAAGGTTTTACCGATACGTTTGAAGATTTGCACGGCATGGTGCAACTGCCCGGTATAGCTGCGCAGCGCCTGATGGCCGAAGGCTACGGCTTTGCCGGCGAGGGCGACTGGAAAACTGCTGCCCTGGTGCGTGCCATGAAGGTAATGGGTGCCGGTTTGCCCGGTGGCAACGCCTTTATGGAAGATTATACCTACCATTTTGATGGTAACAATTCTATGGTGTTAGGGTCGCATATGCTGGAGGTTGATCCGGCTATTGCTACCGGTAAACCGAAGGTAGAAGTCCATCCGCTGGGTATTGGCGGTAAAGCCGATCCGGTGCGGCTGGTATTTAACGTAGCCGGCGGCAAAGCACTGAACGCATCGGTGGTTGATATGGGCAACCGTTTCCGTATGATAGTAAACGAAGTGGAAGCCGTAGAGCCGCAAAATGATTTGCCGAACCTGCCGGTTGCCCGTGTGTTATGGAAGCCTATGCCGGATATGAAAACCGGCTGTGCTGCCTGGATACAGGCAGGTGGTGCACATCATACCTGCTACAGCCAAAACTTAACCGATGAGCACCTGCATGCCTTTGCCGAAATGGCCGGCATCGAATACCTGTTAATAGGTAAAGACACCAAATTACGCGAGTTTCAGAAAGAGATTGCCTGGAACGATGCCTATTATAAAATGAACAGGTAGTGGTGTTTGCCACGCGTTAACGCATTATATCAATAAAAAAGGAGGTACCCACAAGTACCTCCTTTTTTATTGATATGCTATGGTTTACTGGATAACCGTAACTTTAAGCATGTTCGTTTTGCCTTTATCAACAATAGGAATAGAGGCTGTGTTGATTACAACATCACCGTGTTCAACCAGGTTTTCGCCTTTCAGCAGGTTGTTTACATCGGCAATGGTTTTATCAGTGCTTTCCAGTTCATCGTAAAAGAAAGCTCTAACGCCCCAAACCAGGCTAAGGGAATTGAGCAGATGTTTATTAGGTGTAAATATATAAGTGCTGGCTTTAGGCCGGTGACTCGATATCTCGTAAGCAGTATAACCCGACCCCGTCATAGATACAATACCAACAGCATTAGTACGTTGTGACAAATGCACAGCCGATTCGCATACCGCATTACTCAGGTAGTTTGGATTTGACGGATCTTCGTTGGCATGTTTAGGCGTATTGAACGGATAGCCTTTTTCTTCTACATTACGCACAATCTTTGCCATGGTTTCAATAACAATCAGCGGAAATTCGCCTACTGATGTTTCACCACTCAGCATCACGGCATCAGCACCATCCAGTACGGAGTTGGCTACGTCGTTTACTTCTGCACGGGTAGGGCGTGGCGTGGTAATCATACTTTCCAGCATCTGCGTAGCAACAATTACCGGTTTCGATGCCGCACGGCATTTACGGGCAATCATTTTCTGCAGCAGAGGTACTTCTTCTAACGGCATTTCAACACCTAAGTCGCCACGGGCTACCATCACACCATCGGTAGCTGCAATAATATCATCAATATTGTCAATAGCTTCCGGCTTTTCTACTTTGGCAATCACCCTCGAATCTTTACCACTACGGCTGATGATGCGTTTTAGCTCTGTAATATCCTCTCCGGTGCGCACAAACGATAAGCCTATCCACTCTACGTCATTTTGTAAAGCAAATTGCAGGTTGGTTAAATCTTCCTCGGTTAAGCTGGGGATGCTCACTTTCGTGTTTGGCAGGTTAACGCCTTTGCGCGATGTTAGTATACCGCCGTGTATCACTTCGCAAACCACCGTATCCTGGCGGTTAGTTTCAATTACTTTTAACTGCAGCTTGCCATCATCCAGTAAGATTATCTCATTAGCCTGCACATCCTGCGGAAAGGTATCATACGTAATATAAATATTGGTTTCATCGCCAATACATTCCCGGGTGGTTATATTAATGTGCTTGCCGTTTATCAGGTGGATGCCACCATCCTTAACCAGTCCGATCCGTATTTTTGGCCCCTGCAAATCGGCCAGGATACATACGTTTAACTTGTACTGTTCGTTAATTTCTCGTATCAGATCGATGGTTTTCTGATGATCTTCGGCCCTGCCATGCGAAAAATTGAGGCGGCATACGTTAACACCAGCCTTAATCATAGCCAGCAGCACATCCTTTTTGGCAGATGCAGGGCCCATAGTGGCCACAATTTTTGTTCTGTTAAAAGATAATTTCATATTATAGATTAGCTCTGTTAATCAGTTTAATGTATTTAGTGTAAACATTACACTAACAAAATTTCCGCTAAAATAAAAGATTTTCGCGGGATTTTATCTTTTTAGGGTCAATCTTTACAGCGGCTAAAATTTCAGTGATGCGGTTTAACGCACTGATGATGTTATTTAAATCGGTTTCGTCGATGAAGTTTTTGATCATTAAAAAATAATCTACTTCCCGCATTTCGGGTATTAACAACCCTTCGGCACCTTTATTGGCTATAAAATAGAAGTCGGTTTCGGTAGTTTCCCATTGATAATGATAACAGGAAAAACGGGCTGGCTCGGTAACGCCCTGGTAAATATCGACAGCCAGATCAGCTATTTTGGTTAGATTAAAATGAAGATGCTTGTTTATAAAATAACAGATACGGTAATCTTTTAAAGGCGAGGTAACGGCTATCAGCACAAAGTCGAGGTCGATCTCAAACTTTAAAATCTTTTTAATCAAAATCAGTAATTTTAAATGTAAAATTACAAACTGAAACTGTTGCATTAAAATATTGTTACATCAAAAGCAATGGATTTTAGATTTGATATTTACCAGAATTTATTTTTCTTTGCACAGAATATTTATTAATCATTAAACATAAATTATTATGTCTGATATCGCTTCAAGAGTAAAAGCTATTATTGTAGAAAAATTAGGTGTTGACGAAAGTGAAGTTACACCTGAGGCAAGTTTCACCAACGATTTGGGTGCCGATTCTTTAGACACCGTTGAGTTGATTATGGAGTTTGAAAAAGAATTTAACGTAGCTATTCCTGATGATCAGGCAGAAACTATTGGTACGGTAGGTCAGGCTATTGCTTACCTCGAAAAAAACGTTAAATAGTTTTATCCTCCGTAGCAAAAGTAGATGGAGTTTAAAAGAGTAGTAGTAACCGGGCTGGGTGCGCTTACTCCAATTGGTAATAACGTTCCGGATTACTGGGCGGCTTTGCTAAATGGTGTAAGTGGCGCTGCCATGATTAAGAGTTTTGACACCACGCATTTTAAAACAAAATTTGCCTGCGAGGTAAAAAACTTTGATGCTGATGCCTTTTTAGGGCGTAAAGATGCCCGTAAACTCGATCCATTTGTTCAATATGCGTTGTATGCGACCGATGAGGCTGTAAGAGACGCTGAACTCAACTTCGATCAATTAGATACCAGCCGCATTGGTGTAATTTGGGGTTCGGGTATAGGTGGTTTGAAAACCTTTTTAGATGAAGTGGTCAACTTTGCCAAAGGCGATGGGGCACCGCGTTTCAATCCGTTCTTTATACCTAAAATGATAGCTGATATAGCTCCCGGGCACATCTCTATTAAGTACGGTTTGCGCGGGCCTAACTTTACAACTGTATCGGCTTGTGCTTCTTCTAATAATTCACTGATCGATGCCTTTAACTATCTGCGCCTGGGCAAGGCCAATATGTTTATTACAGGCGGCTCCGAGGCTATTATCAACGAAGCAGGTATTGGCGGCTTTAATGCGATGCATGCATTATCTACCCGAAACGAAGATCCAGCAACGGCTTCTCGTCCGTTCGATTTAGATCGGGATGGTTTCGTAGCAGGCGAAGGTGCAGGTACCATTATTTTAGAAGAGTTGGAACATGCCAAGGCGCGCGGTGCTAAAATTTATGCTGAAATGACGGGTGGCGGCATGAGTGCTGATGCTTATCACATGACGGCTCCGCACCCGGAAGGTTTAGGCGCAGCATTAGTGATGAAAGCTGCTTTGGAAGATGCAGGTATGACTCCGGCAGATATCGACTATGTGAATGTGCATGGCACATCGACACCCATAGGCGACCCGCAGGAAGTAAAAGCTATACAACAAGCTTACGGCGAAGAGGTTTATCGTATCAATATTAGTTCAACCAAATCCATGACCGGGCATTTGCTGGGTGCTGCGGGTGCGGTAGAAGCTATTGCTGCTATACTGGCTGTGCAAAACGATAATGTCCCTCCCACAATCAATCATTTTACAGACGATCCTACATTTGATCCGCGTATCAATTTTACTTTTAATAAATCTCAGAAGCGCATAGTAAGGGCGGCTCAAAGCAACGGGTTTGGTTTCGGCGGTCATAATGCATCGGTTGTGTTCAAAAAATACGAAGCCTAAGTGTATTTTTAATGCCAATCAGCCGGTTATACAAACTATACTTATCGCCCAACCGAAAATACGTAAGAGCACTAAAAAATTTGCTCGGCTTTGTGCCGGGCAATTTGTCGTTATACAGGTTGGCATTTCGTCACAAATCAGTTGCCCAGGCAGTAAAAAAAGGTGTAAAAAACAGTAACGAGCGTTTAGAGTTTTTAGGCGACGCTGTGCTGGGCAGTGTAGTGGCTGAGGTGTTGTTCAAACTTTATCCCTACGAAGACGAAGGATTTTTAACCGAGCTGCGGTCGAAGATCGTAAACCGGGCAAACCTAAATCAACTGGCCCGCAAGCTGGGTTTCGAAGAATTGATTCAGTATGATACCCGCACAGTAAATTCCACCCGTCAGGGTTCTTTACTGGGGGATGCCTTTGAAGCGCTGGTTGGGGCTGTGTACCTGGATAAGGGTTATAATTTTACCAAGAAGTTTCTTATCAATCACATTATCCGATCGCATGTGGATATCCACACACTGGTACAAACGGAAACAAACTTCAAGAGTAAGTTGATTGAATGGTGCCAGCGTCACGGCAAAGAGATATTGTTCGAAGTAGCTCAGAACCAGGATGGCGAAAGTAATAAGCTGTTTACCGTACAAGTAAACATCGATGGCGAAGTGATGGGCAGGGGTAAAGAATTCAGCAAAAAGAATGCTGAAAAGCTGGCTGCCGAAAAGGCCTGTGAGTCGTTAGGAATATTGAGCTGATTCCTGCAAATAAATTATCTTCTATCCCGAATATATCTGTAAGATAGCGCAACGCGTTATTTATTATCTTTGTATATAAATTTCTGTACGGATTATGCTGAATACTGATCTGATTAAATCGTTGCCGGGCCGTTACTGCAACTCACTTACGGCCTATTCCCGTTTTGTTACCCGCGAGGTTACCATCGGCGATGTGCCTATGGGCGGCAATAATCCTATCCGCATTCAAAGCATGACCACAACCGATACGATGGATACCATAGGTACGGTTGAGCAAACTATACGCATGGTTAATGCAGGCTGCGAGTATGTGCGCATTACAGCGCCCAGCATGAAAGAGGCACAAAATTTAGGCGAAATAAAGAAGCAATTGCGCCAGCGCGGCTATCATGTACCGCTTGTGGCCGATATACATTTTACACCCAACGCGGCCGAAGTGGCTGCCCGTATTATCGAAAAGGTGCGGGTTAATCCGGGCAACTATGCCGATAAAAAGAGATTTGACCAGATAGATTATACAGACACTGAGTACCAGGCCGAGCTTGAGCGTATCTTCCATAAGTTTACGCCATTGGTTAAGATATGCAAAGAGTATGGCACAGCTATGCGCATCGGTACCAATCACGGTTCGCTGAGCGACCGCATTATGAGCCGTTACGGCGATACACCGCAGGGCATGGTAGAGTCGGCGATGGAGTTTATGCGGATGTGCGAATTATTAAATTACCAAAATCTGGTAATCTCTATGAAGTCGAGTAACCCGCAGGTAATGGTACAAGCTTATCGCTTGCTGGTAGACACGATGGTTGCTGAAGGTATGAATTACCCGCTGCACTTGGGTGTAACCGAAGCCGGCGATGGCGAGGACGGTCGCATCAAGTCGGCTGTTGGCATCGGTACTTTGCTTGAAGACGGACTGGGCGATACCGTACGCGTGTCCCTCACCGAAGAACCGGAGGCCGAAGCGCCTGTAGCCATGGCACTGGTAGATAGGTATACACAAAGATTAAAAGGCGAAAGTTTAAAATTAACAGCTACAGATGAGGAGCAAAGCCTTGCACCTTTAGCTGTTCGCTCTTCATCTGCATATAACCCTTACACATATCAAAAACGTGTAACCCACGAGGCTAACGCCTTCATTGGCGGTGCAATGGTACCGCGGGTGGTGCTCGATTTGTCGGGTAAAAATCTGAAAGATCCGGCTGTACTGAACGATGCCGGCTACCTGTATTCGCCGGTGCTGGATAAATACAACATGGCCGATCAGTCGGTCGATTTTGTATACCTGGGCGATGAATTACCTTCCTTTAATTTTCCGGGGAATTTAAAACAGCTTTACAATTATACCACTTGGCAAACCTTAGCTGTTAAAAAGAACTGTCACCCGGTATTTACTTTACATGAATATTTAAACGCTGCCAACCGTACATCTGCCCTTAATTTAGTGAAAATAAAACCGGACGATTACAATGTAGCTTTATTTCAGCAGTTAGCAAGTGACGAAGGTTTGGTATGGATTTTAGAAACTGATGCGTTGCATGGTATGGCCGAACAGCGTGCGTTTTTCTTTCAACTGGCTCATGCAGGTATGCAAACGCCGGTTATCATCAAACGCAGCTACGGCTTTGGTAGTCACGATAATATATTTCAACGGTCGCAAGCTACCGGGCATACACCGCCCGAAACCAACCTGCAGCTTTATGCCGCTACCGATATGGGCGCCCTCCTGGTAGACGGTTTTGGCGATGGCGTATGGATAGATGCACCGGGTATGCCGCCCGCTGGAGTTACTTCAACCGCTTTCGGTATTTTACAGGCTACCCGGTCGCGTATCTCTAAAACCGAATATATCTCCTGCCCGAGTTGTGGTCGTACCTTATTTG
>Ga0325400_1007783_pt1 | contig 10254 bp, 8 predicted proteins | sample PopdelMetagenome_2_FD_205662 | JGI IMG/M metagenome (GOLD analysis project Ga0325400, IMG submission 205662) | Populus deltoides microbial communities from Bellville, Georgia, United States - Xylem-PdKOR-R1 | ecosystem: Host-associated > Plants > Phyllosphere > Stem > Wood/Secondary xylem...
CGCCGCCGGGCAGCGGGGCGAAGGCCTGCGCCTTGGCCGGCTGGCCGGTGAGCGCCAGCGAGCCCATCGTGCGGCCGTGGAAGGAGCCCAGTGCGGTGACCACCTCGGGCCGCCCGGTCAACCGGCTGATCTTGAACGCGGCCTCGTTGGCCTCGGCGCCGGAGTTGCAGAAGAACACCCGCCCGGGCCGGCCTGCCAGCTCCAGCAGTCGCTCGGCGAGGGCGACGCCGGGCTCGTGCATCGCCAGGTTGGACACGTGGCCCAGCCGGGCGGCCTGGTCCGTGATGGCGGCGACCACGGCGGGGTGCGCGTGGCCCAGGATGGTGGTGGCGATGCCGCCGAGCAGGTCGGTGTACTCGCGGCCGTCGACGTCCCACACCGAGGCACCGCGGCCGTGCGCGAGCGCGACCGGGGGCGTCCGGTAGTTGCCCATCATCACCGTCGACCAGCGGCGCGACAGCTCCTCCGTGGTGGTCATGCCGGCCCCTCCTTCTCGGTCGTCGAGGTGGGGACGACCATCGTCCCGGTGCCCTCGGTGGTGAACATCTCCAGCAGCAGGGCGTGCGGCAGCCGGCCGTCGACGACGGTCGCGCGCTGCACCCCGCCCTGCACCGCCCGCAGGCAGGCGGCCATCTTGGGGATCATCCCGGCGTCCAGCGTCGGGAGGATCGTCTCGAGCTCGGCGGCGTCGATCTGCTCGACCAGCGAGGACTTGTCCGGCCAGTCGGAGTAGAGGCCCTCGACGTCGGTGAGCACCACGAGCTTGACCGCGCCGAGCGCCACGGCCAGCGCGGCGGCGGCGGTGTCGGCGTTCACGTTGTGCAGCTGGCCGTCGGCGTCGGGGGCGACGGTCGCCACCACCGGGATGTTGCCGTTGGCCAGCAGCGCGGTGATCGGGGTGGGGTCGACCTCGACGACGTCGCCGACCAGGCCGACGTCGACCGGCTGGCCGTCGACGACGGCGGTGGTGCGCTCGGCGGTGAACAGCCGGCCGTCCTCGCCGGACAGGCCGACCGCCAGCGGGCCGTGGGTGTTGATCAGGCCGACGACCTCGGGGCCGACCTGGCCGACCAGCACCATCCGGACCACGTCGATCGTCTCGGGGGTGGTGACCCGCAGGCCGCCGCGGAACTCGCTCTCCACGCCGAGGCGGGACAGCATCGCGCTGACCTGGGGGCCGCCGCCGTGCACGACGACGGGCAGGATGCCGCAGGTGCGGAGGAAGACCATGTCCTCGGCGAACGCCGCCCGGCACTCCTCGTCGACCATGGCGTGCCCGCCGTACTTCACGACGACGACGTTGCCGTGGAACTCCTTGAGCCACGGCAGCGCCCCGGTGAGCACGGCGACCTTGCGGGCGTCGCCCTCGGGGTCGGGCGTGCGCATGACCCGGCTGGTGCCGTAGCGCCGCTTCGGGGGCGCCTCGTCGGGCCGGACGTCGGGGGGTGTGGGGTCCTGCGCGGTCATGTCGAGTAGGCCGAGTTCTCGTGGACGTAGGCGATGGACAGGTCGTTGGTCCAGATGGTGGCCTGCTCGGAGCCGGCCGCCAGGTCGACATGGATGGTGATCGCGCGGCCGGTGAGGTCGACGCCGTCGCGGTCGTCGCCGATGGACCCACCGCGGCAGACGGTGACCCCGTTGATGGTCACGTCCACCCGGTCGGCCTCGAAGGCGGCGCTCGTGGTGCCGATCGCGGCCAGCACCCGGCCCCAGTTGGGGTCGTTGCCGAACAGGGCGGTCTTGAGCAGGTTGTTCCGGGCGCAGGCCCGCCCCGCCTCCAGCGCGTCCTGCACCGAGGCGGCGTGGCGGACGGTGATGGCGATGTCCTTGGTGGAGCCCTCGGCGTCGGCGAGCAGCTGCATCGCCAGGTCGAGGCAGGCGGCGTCCAGGGCGGCGCCGAGCTCCTCGGCGGTGGGGGTGACCCCCGAGGCGCCGTTGGCCAGCACCAGCACGGTGTCGTTGGTGGACAGGCAGCCGTCGGAGTCCACGCGCTCGAAGGAGTGCGCGGTGGCGTGCCGCAGCGCGGTGTCCAGCACCTCGGCCGGCACGACGGCGTCGGTGGTGAGGACGACGAGCATGGTGGCCAGGCTGGGGGCGAGCATGCCGGCGCCCTTGGCCATGCCGCCGACGGTCCAGCCCGACCCGGTCTGCACCGTGGTCTTGGGCACCGAGTCGGTGGTCATGATGCCGCGGGCGGCAGCGGGCCCGCCCTCGGCGGACAGCTGGGCCGCGGCGTCGGTGACCCCGGCGGTGAGCAGGTCCATCGGCAGCCGGACGCCGATCAGCCCGGTCGAGGCCACCGCGACGTCGATCGCGCCCAGGCCGAGCGCGGCCGCGGTGTGCTCGGCGGTGGCGTGCGTGTCGCCGAAGCCCTCGGGGCCGGTGCAGGCGTTGGCGCCGCCGGAGTTGAGCACCACGGCCCGCACCCGCCCGTTCGCCAGCACCTGCCGGGACCACAGCACCGGCGCGGCCGGGAAGCGGTTGGTGGTGAAGACCGCCGCCGCGGCGTCGTCCGGGCCGTCGTTGACCACGAGCGCGACGTCGGGGTCACCGGAAGTCTTGAGGCCGGCGGCGACGCCGGCGGCCCGGAAGCCCCGGGGGGCGGTGACGCTCACGGGGCCACCCCCACGACGGGCAGGCCGAGGGTCTCGGGCAGGCCGAGGGCGAGGTTGGCGCACTGCAGCGCGCCGCCCGCCGTCCCCTTGGTCAGGTTGTCCACGGCGGCGACGGCGACCAGCCGGCCGGCGTCGGGGTCGACGGTGACCTGCAGGGCGACGGTGTTGGCGCCGAGGACGGCGGCGGTCGTGGGCCACTGGCCCTCGGGCAGCAGGTGCACGAACGGCTCGTCGGCGTACGCCGCGGCGTAGGCGGCCCGCGCGGACTCGGCCGTCGTGCCGGGTGCGGTCTTCGCCGAGCAGGTGGCGAGGATGCCGCGGGCCATCGGGACCAGGGTCGGGGTGAAGCTCACGCCGACGGTCCTACCGGCCACCTCCGACAGGTTCTGCACCATCTCCGGGGTGTGCCTGTGGACACCGCCCACGCCGTAGGCGCTCACCGCGCCCATGACCTCGGCACCGATCAGGTTCGGCTTGGCCGCCCGGCCCGCACCCGAGGTGCCCGACGCGGCGACCACGACGACCTCGGGCTCGACCAGCCCGGCGGCCAGCGCGGGGGCCATGGCCAGGGTGACGCTGGTCGGGTAGCAGCCGGGGACGGCGATCCGCCGGGCGCCGGAGAGCTTCTCCCGCTGGCCGGGCAGCTCGGGCAGGCCGTAGGGCCAGGTGCCGGCGTGCTCGGTGCCGTACCAGCGCGCCCAGGCGGCGGGGTCGGCGAGCCGGTGGTCGGCGCCGCAGTCGAGCACGAGCACGTCCTCGGGCAGGCCGGCGGCGACGGCGCCGGAGGCACCGTGCGGCAGGGCCAGGACGACGACGTCGTAGCCGGCGAGGTCCTCGGTCCCCGAGGGCTGCACGACCATGTCGGCGTAGGGCAGCAGGTGCGGCTGGGACTCCCCCAGGCGTCGGCCGGCGCTCGATGCCGCGTGCACCCCGGTCAGCTGCAGCTGCGGGTGCCCGGCCAGCAGCCGGCACACCTCACCGCCCGCGTACCCGGTGGCGCCGGTGACCCCGACCGTCCACGTCCGCTCTGCGCTCACGATGCATGAGTATGCACTACTCCGGATGAATGTGCGGACGCGGGGTCCGGGTCGGGGACCCGGGCGGGCGCCGCCGTCCGCGGGCCGCGATGATCACGGGCGTGGGGTCGGGTCGACCGTCCCACGCCCGTGCTCGTGGCAGTGGAGGGCTCCCCGTGGCCGTGTTCGACCGCGTCGTGATCGTGTTCAACCCCAACAGCACCGGTGACGCGCCCACCCTGGCCCGCGAGCTGCGCGACGACCTCGCCGAGCGGCACCCCGACCTGCCGCTGGAGCTGGCGCCCACCCAGCGCGCCGGGCACGGCCGGGAGCTGGCCGCGGCCGCCGCCCGGGAGGGCCGGCCGCTGGTCGTCTCGGTCAGCGGCGACGGCGGCTACAACGACGTGGTCAACGGGCTCATGGACGCCGGCAACCCCGACGCGGTGGCCGCCGTGCGGGGCGCGGGCAACGCCAACGACCACCGCCGGGCCACCAAGCGCCGACCGCTGGACGCCGCGGTCACGCACGCCCTGCGCACCGGCGAGACCGGCCGCTTCGACCTGCTGCGCCTCACCCTCACCCCGGCCGGCGGCGAGCCGGTGGTGCGGTACGCGCACTCCTACATCGGGCTGGGCATCACCCCGGTCGTGGCCGTCGACCTCGAGGAGGGCGGCAAGGGGTCGTGGCGGGAGATCATCGCGGTGGTCCGGGGGTTCCGGCGGTTCCGGCCGTTCCCGGTGGAGTTCGCCGACGGGCGCCGGGTCGAGGTCGACAGCCTGCTCTACGCCAACATCGACACGATGGCGAAGGTGGCCACGCTCTCCCAGGACGGCCGGCCCGACGACGGCGAGTTCGAGCTGGTGCTGCTGCCCCACCACAGCAAGCTGCGGGTGCTGCTCACCGCGATCCGCTCGGCCACCGTCGGGCTGGGCCCGCAGCCGCACGCCACGCACCACGAGCTGACGATCCGGGCGCCGATGCCGCTGCAGCTGGACGGCGAGCTCGTCGAGCTCGACGCCGACACCCACGTCGCCGTCGACATCGTCCCGGGCGCCCTGCGCACGGTGGGGTGAGCCCGGGCGGACCCGCAGCACGTCACACCCAGCGGTGTCCGGGGCCCGCGACCCCGCGACGAGTCACATCTCGCGGGCCCGGACCGGGGCTCAGGCGACCGGGTCGGCGTCCCCGTAGGGCAGCAGGCGGACCTGGCGCTGGGTGCCCGCGGGCACGGTCGCGGCCAGGGTGTCCACCGCGTCCTTGCCGGCGCGGACGAAGCGTCCCGACCAGTGGTCCAGCCGCCCCTCCCCGACCGCGGCCACCAGCTCGACCACGGCCGAGGCCGGCGTCCAGTCGGTGAACCCGTCCCACATCGCCATCGACCGGGTCATCGGGGTGTCCACCACGCCCGGCGCGACGTCGAAGGCGAGCACACCCGACGCAGCGAGGGACTCGGTGATGCGCAGGGCACCGGCCTTGCCGACCGAGTAGCCGCTGTAGTCCGGGTTCGCCCGGGTGGACATGCCGCTGGCCAGCCCGACCACCCGGCCGGTACCGCGCGCGACCATGCCCGGGACGACGGCCTGCACCAGGTGGAACGGACCGCGCAGCTGGCTCTCCACCACCGACCACCACTGGTCGGGGTCGGCCGCCCAGACCGGGACCTCGGCGGCGTCGATCAGCCCGGCGTTGTTGATCAGCAGGTCCACCGGGCCCAGCTCGGCGGTCACCCGCGCCACCGCGGCGCGGACGGCGGCCAGGTCGGTGACGTCGGCCGGGACGGCCAGCCCCACGCCGTCCAGCGCGGCGGCGAGCCGGTCGGCGCCGCGGGCCAGCCCGGCCACCCGGGCGCCGCGGGCGGCGAGCCCGCGGGCCAGCTCCAGCCCGATGCCGGTGGACGCGCCGGTGACCAGCGCGACCTGCCCGGTGAGGCCCTGGTCAGGCACGCAGCACCGCGCCGTGGTCGGCGGCCGCGGCGGCCACCGCGGCGTCGAAGGCCTCGCGGGCCTGCTCGCCGGTCAGCGTGCGGTCGGCCGCCCGGAAGGTGAACGCGTAGGCCAGGGACTTCCGCCCCTCCCCGAGCGAGGCACCGGTGTAGACGTCGAAGAGCTGCAGGTCCTCCAGCAGCTCCCCGGCGGCCCCGGCCAGCGACGCCCGGACGCCGGCCTCGGGCACCCCGGCGTCCACGACCAGCGCGGCGTCCATCCGCACCGGCGGGAAGGCCGAGATGGCCGGCGCCTGCGCGACGGCCTTCTCCGGCAGCGCGTCGAGGTCCAGCTCCATGACGCAGGTGCGCGCGGGCAGCTCCAGGTCGGCGCACACCCGTGGGTGCAGCTCGCCGGCGTGCCCCACGACCACGTCACCGACCAGCAGCTCGGCGCAGCGGCCGGGGTGCCAGGGCAGCCGGTCACCGGCCCGGACCGTCAGCTCCACGCCCGCGGCGTCGGCGACGGTGCGGGCGGCCTCCACGGCGTCGGCCCAGTCGGCGGCCCGGCCCGGACCCCAGTGCCCGCGCGGCTCGCGCAGGCCGGTCAGCGCCACGCCCACGTGCCACGGCTGTGCCGGCACCGCACCCATCAGCGCGTCCAGGACGTCGTCGTCGGGCCGGCGGTCCACCGGCGGCAGCGGCGCGGCCGACACCGGGCCCGGGGTGAACACCACGCCGAGCTCGAAGACGGCCAGGTCGCGCTGGCCCCGGCCCAGGTTGCGGGCGACGGTGGCCAGCAGCCCCGGCAGCAGCGAGGGCCGCATCGCCGGCTCCTGCTCCGACAGCGGGTTGCGCAGCACGTGCAAGCCCTCGGTGGGCAGGCCCAGCGCGGTGAGCGCGGCCGGCCCGACGAAGGGGTAGGCCGGTGCCTCGGTGTAGCCGGCGTCGGCCAGCGCGCGGCCCACCGACCGGCGGCGGCGCTGCGCCGGGGTGAGCCCGCGGCCGGGCGGGACGGTGGGCAGCACGCCCGGGATCTCGTCGTAGCCCACGGCGCGCACCACCTCCTCCACCAGGTCGGCGGGGTCGGTGAGGTCGGGCCGCCAGGACGGCGGGGTCACGGTCAGCGCGCCGCCGTCGGCCGCCACGGTGCAGCCGACCGTCCGCAGCGCGTCGACGACGGTGTCCGGGGCGATCGGGATGCCGGCGACGGCCTGCGGGCGGTCGGCGGCCAGCACGATCTCCGGCCGCGGGGCGCGGGAGTCGACGTCCACCACGCCGCCGACGACGCGGGCGCCGCCGAACTCGGCCAGCAGCTCGGCGGCCCGGGCCAGCGCGACCACGGTGACGTCGGGGTCGGTGCCGCGCTCGAAGCGCTTGGCCGCCTCGCTGGGCAGCTTGTGCCGGCGCACGCCGCGGCCGATGCCGGTGGGCTCCCAGTGCGCGGCCTCCAGCAGCAGCGCGGTGGTCGAGCCCGACACCTCGGTGCTCGCCCCGCCCATCACGCCGGCCAGCCCGATGGGGCCGGTGTCGTCGGTGATGAGCAGGTCGTCGTCGGTCAGCGCGCGGTCGGCGCCGTCCAGGGTGGTGACCCGTTCGCCCGGGCGGGCGGTGCGCACCACGACCGGGCCGCGGACGGCGTCCCGGTCGAAGGCGTGCATCGGCTGGCCGAGCTCGAGCATCACGTAGTTGGTGACGTCGACGGCCAGCGAGATCGACCGCACGCCGCAGCGGGTCAGCCGGCGGCGCATCCACCACGGGGTGGGCGCGGCCGGGTCCAGGCCCTCCATCGCGATCATGGAGAACCGGTCGCAGCGGGCGGGGTCCTCGACCTGCACGGCCCACGCGGGGTCGCCCGACCAGGCCGGCGGGGTGGCCGCGGCCGGGTCCTGCCAGGGCGCGCCGAGCGCGGCGGCGACCTCGCGGGCCACGCCCCGGATCGCCATGCAGTAGCCGCGGTCGGTGGTGACCTCGAGGTCGAACACGACGTCGTCCAGCCCGAGGACGCCGGCGGCCGGCGTCCCCGGCTCGATGCCCTCGGTGCCCAGCACCAGGATGCCCTCGTGGTCGTCGCCGATCCCCAGCTCGCGGACGCTGCAGATCATCCCGTCGGAGACCTTGCCGTAGGTCTCCCGCGCGGCGATCGCGAAGTCCCCGGGCAGCACGACGCCGGGCAGCGCGACGACGACGAGGTCGCCGACGGCGAAGTTCCGGGCGCCGCAGACGATGCCCTGGGCCTCGGGGTTCCCCACGTCGACCCGGCAGTACCGGATGGGCTTCTTGAAGCCGGTGAGCTCCTCGATCTCCAGCACCCGCCCGACCACCAGCGGGCCGGTGGTCGGCGGGGTGCGCAGGACGTCGTCGACCTCCAGGCCCTGCCGGACGAACGCGGCGTCGAGCTCGGTGACCCCGGTGCCCGCGGGCAGGTCGACGTGCTGGGACAGCCAGCTGACAGGGACCTTCACTGCTCCACCCCGAACGCACTCGTGAACCGGACGTCGCCCTCGACGATGTCGTGCATGTCCGACACCCCGTGGCGGAACTGCAGGGCCCGCTCGATGCCCATGCCGAAGGCGAACCCGCCGTAGACCTCGGGGTCGATGCCGCAGGCGGTGAGCACCCGCGGGTTGACCATCCCGCAGCCACCCCACTCGACCCACTGCGGGCCGTCGCGGTGCTCGGGGAACCAGACGTCGAACTCCGCCGACGGCTCGGTGAACGGGAAGAAGTGCGGCCGCCAGCGGATCTCGGACCCCGGGCCGAACAGCGCGCGGGCCAGCGCCTCCAGCGTGCCGCGCAGGTGCGCCATGGTCAGCCCGCGGTCGATGGCCAGGCCCTCGACCTGGTGGAAGACCGGGGTGTGCGTGGCGTCGAGCTCGTCGGTGCGGAACACCCGGCCCGGCGCGACCACGTAGATCGGCGGGGTCCGCTCGAGCATGGTGCGGGCCTGCACCGGCGAGGTGTGGGTGCGCAGCACCAGCCCGGAGTCCTCGGGTGCCACGAAGAAGGTGTCGGCCAGCGAGCGGGCCGGGTGGTCGGGGCCGGTGTTGAGGGCGTCGAAGTTCAGCCACTCGCTCTCCAGCTCCGGGCCCTCGGCGACCTCGTAGCCCATGCCGACGAAGATGTCGGCGATCCGGTCCTGGATGGTGGTCAGCGGGTGCCGGGCACCGCGGCGGGTGCGGCCCGAGGGCAGCGTGACGTCGACCCGCTCCTCGGCGAGCACCCGCTCGTCGCGCTCGGCCGACAGCACGGCCAGCCGCGCGTCGTAGGCCTCGGTGAGGGAGATCCGCGCGGCGTTGACCCGCTGGCCGGCGTCCTTGCGGGCGGCCGGGGGCAGCGCACCGAGCTCGCGCCGGGCCAGCAGCACCGGGCCGCGGTCACCGAGGTGCGCGGGCCGGACGGCGGCCAGGGCGTCGAGGTCGGCCGCGGCGGCGAAGGCGGCCAGGCCCTCGGCGACGGCGGCGTCGAGGGCCTCGGGCGAGAGGGCCGCGACCTGCTTGGGGTCGAATGGGTCGTTGGCGCCGGACACGGGAGGCCATTCTGCCTGCCCGGTCCGGGTCACTCCCCGGGTGCGGGGGGCAGCAGCCCGGACAACCCGCCCCAGGCCAGCACGGTGAGCTGGTCGACCAGCTCGGTGGCGGGCACGCTGCGCTCGGTGGACCACCAGTGCGCGGCCAGCTGCACCATGCCGACCACGCCGTAGGCCCAGGTCTGGGTGCCCTCCGGGCTGCGGCCCAGCGAGGCCAGCCGCTCCCCCATCACCCAGGCCAGCGCCTCGGCGACCTCGCGCTCGGTCTGCGCGACGAGGTCGGCGCGCCCGGACCGGCCGGCCTGGGCGTAGGCGAACCGGTAGAGCGCCGGCTCCTCCTCGATGATCGCGACGAAGGCGGCGACGACGGCGCGCAGCCGGTCGCGGTCGGTCGGCCGGTCCATGGCCAGCTCGCCGAGCAGGCGGGGCAGCAGGATCTCGGTGCTGATCTGCTCCAGGACGGCGTCGACCAGCTCGTCCTTGTCGGTGAAGTACCGGTAGAGCACGGTCTTGCTGACCCCGGCGGTGCGGGCGACGTCGTCGACGGCCAGCTCGGGGCCGGTGCGGCGGACCGACGCGACGGCGGCGGTGACGAACTCGACCCGGCGGGCGCGGCGGTGCTCGGTCCAGCGCGAGGAGCGCCCGTCGGATCGGCCGGTGGTCGTCACGGTCGGTCATCCTCCCATCCCGCGGCGTCGATTCCATGTGTACGGACGTACGCATCGTCGGGTACGGTGGCCCGGTGACCGACGAGCGGACCATGCGGGACCGGATGCTGGCCGGCGAGGAGTACATCGCCGACGACCCCGACCTGGCGCGGGAGAACGCCCACGCCCAGGCGCTGACCCACGCCTACAACACCACCGACCCCACCGACCGGGACCGGCTGCGCGCGCTGCTGACCGAGCTGCTCGGCTCCGTCGGCGAGGGCAGCACCATCCTGCCGCCGTTCCGCTGCGACTACGGCTACCGGACCACCGTCGGGGCGCGGGTGTTCGCCAACTTCGGCCTGGTCTGCCTGGACGTCGGCCCGGTCACCATCGGCGACGACGTCCAGATCGGGCCGGGCGTGCAGCTGCTGACCCCCACCCACCCCGTCGACCCCGAGCGCCGGCGCGCGCGGTGGGAGGGCTCCGCACCGATCACCATCGGGGACAACGTGTGGCTGGGCGG
>Ga0325400_1007784_pt1 | contig 10254 bp, 11 predicted proteins | sample PopdelMetagenome_2_FD_205662 | JGI IMG/M metagenome (GOLD analysis project Ga0325400, IMG submission 205662) | Populus deltoides microbial communities from Bellville, Georgia, United States - Xylem-PdKOR-R1 | ecosystem: Host-associated > Plants > Phyllosphere > Stem > Wood/Secondary xylem...
TCGCCCTGGTGAGGATGCGCCAGATGCTGGGCACCGGGGGGCTGCTGCGGCTGTGGGACGTCGTCTACGACTTCCCCGCCGACCAAGCCGCCGAGCGGCTGGAGGCCTGGTGCGCCACCGGCGGCGATGTGGTCGAGGGCGAGTGGAGCCGCGCGGAGTACGAGGAGCACGTGCGCGACGAGCACTCGACCTTCACCTGGCTGCTGGAGCCGATGATCAGCTCTGCAGGGTTCGCCATCGAAGTGGCTGAGCATGATGAGGACGGCATCTTCGCCAAGTACGTGCTGCGCGCCGTCTGACGCGCACTGCCCAGCGGATGGGTGGCACCTGCCCGACACCAGTGCCCGGTCGGGGATCCCGTCTGAGACGGACCGCGACGCCCGCCGTCGACTTACTCCAGGTGCTGAGAACCGGCCAATGGCGATCGACGAGCAGGTCTCCTCAAGGTGATCCATCGGGCTGGGCGGCTCGGTCGCCGGGAAGCAAAGAGTGCAGAAGGGTGTCCCGTCGGGCGCCCTTGAACGGCGTGTGGGACCGCAACCGTCCTTCCAGCTGGAAACCGGCCCGACGCGCCACGGCCTGCGAGGCGAGGTTGTCTGGAGCGCAGGTCAGCTCCAGGCGGTGCAGGCCCAGTACGGCGAAGGCCCAGTCGCTGAGGAGCATCACCGCCCTGGTGGCGAGCCCTTGCCCGCGCGCAGCGCCGACCAGCCAGTAACCCACGGTGGCGTTGCCCCGCTCGTGGTCGACAGCATGAACAGACGCGCATCCCCAGATGCGGTCGCTGCCGGCGTCGACGATCGCCAGTTGGAGCTCGCGGCCGGCCAGTTGTGCGGCATGGGTGTCACGGATGAAGAAGGCGGCGTCGTCCTGGGTGTAGGCACGCTCGGCTGCCCATGAGAAGGCCAGCACGTCTGGGTCGGTGAAGGCCGTGAACAAGGCAAGAGCGTCCTTGCTGCGCCAGCGCCTCAGGAGAAGGCTCTCTGACTGCAGAGGCGGGTCCGGCGTAGGGATGGCCTTCATGTGCAGACCGTAGGGGTACCGGCGGCGTGCGGGGATCTTGGCGGAGGTCAGGGACGCATGCGCAGCCAGCATCACGTGTGCCACGGCCCGGTCGGGAATCCCCGAGCAGGACAGCTCCCGAGCCGGTTGAGCACCGCAGCGAAGCCGACGAGTGCCCGGTCGCCGGTGGCCTATCGACACACCCGTCTGCATCTACGACTATCGCGCCGACCTCAGGCTGGAGCCGGCAGCCAACCGCAGGCCTGCAACGCCTCCGTGGCAATGGCGGTCACGGTCCGACCATCGGTGTTCACTCGCTTCACCTCAGGGTCCGCCGACTCCTGCAGATGCGCTGCCATCGTGGCGCTGCGCTCCAGCTGCCGCTGCAGCACGCTGCCGATCTCCCGGCCTCCCAACCGCCCTGCCAGAACCGCATCACTGCCGGTCAACAGCACCCCGGTGCTGCGTCCCCCGCCGAGCGCACGCAGCACCATCGGCGCCTCCAGGACGCTGACGGTATTGACGTAGATGGCACGCGTGTGACCGATGGCGGCGTAGTTCTGCCACAGCGCCCGCAGGTTTGCCTCGGTGAGTGCGGTGCCGTGGGGATCGTCAGCGGCCTTGGGATAGGCCGCATCCAGGTTGTCGCCCTCGATGAGGCAGTGGGCCACACCGGCTGCCTGCAGCAGCTCAGAGGCTTCTGCGCCCACGGACGTCTTGCCCACCCCTGAGCGACCTCCCAGTAGCAAGACATGGGTGAGAAGAGGGGCGTCAGGCATTAGTCCATCGACGCAGAGCTTCGAGCTGATGTCGAGTCTCACCGGCGATCAGTTCGCAGCGGCACGCTCCCGCACGATAATGACCTTTGGAGACTCCCTCAGCGGCCCCCGGCAGTCACGTCCTGGCGGCTCGCGCGGCTCGTCGACGGTTGAGCATCAGGTGAAGCAGCACGTTCACATAAGCCGGTACCAGCGTGACAAACAGGTCGAGGGTCAGCGCCCATGACGGCAGCTCCCCGGGCGGTGCGACAGCATCGACCGCGAGGCGCTCCACCACGACGAGTAGTGACCACGGCAGGCCCAGTCCGAGCAGCGGGAGCAGGGCGATGCCGGCGCCGATGTTGGCGCCCCCGTCAGGGTCGCCCAGCCCGTAGAGGAAGAAGAACAGGACCGTGAACGCCACGACGACGACGGCGTGCACGAGCAGACCAGTAGTCACAGCAGGTGACCGTCTCATCGGCACATGATCACCCTAGCTGTCCAACTCGCGGGCTGGGCGGCCATGAGAAGGCGGGGTGTCGGCCCGCGGCCCGTTATGTCCCCTGTATTGGTGTAGGTCATTCTCACCGTGCAGGGTCGGCGTGCCGCCGCGGATCGGCAGCGGCACGCTGACCGGAGCACGATCCGCGAGCAGGACAGCCCGGAGTCGATCGCGCTTTACGGCGAAGCCGACAAGTGCCCGGTCGCCGATCCTCTACTGCTCCACCTGGACGAAAGGTACGTCAGAGGAACGGGGCAGCTTCTGGCGTTCGAGGCAAATTTTCTCGGACGGGCTGGACCGGCCCGTCACAATGCCTCGGCAATGACCGGGCAGCATGCCCCTCATGGCGACCACCACCACGACCCAGTACTTCGACGACATCGACGGCACCACCGACGACGTGCGCACCGTGACCTTCTCCGTGGACGGCGCCCGCTACGAGATCGACCTGTCGAGCCAGAACCACGCCAAACTGACCGAGGCCCTGGCCGTCTTCGTCGGCCACGCCCGCAAGGCTCCCGCCTCCACCGCTGGCAAGCGCGGCCAGAGCACCCGCGGTACGTCCGCCAGCAGGTCAGACGGTCCCGCCGCAAAGGACGTGCGCGCCTGGGCCCAGGACCACGGCCACACCGTGCCCGACCGCGGGCGCATCCCTGCCGCGGTCTTCTCCGCCTACACCGACGCGCACTGAGGACGCTCATGAGGTGGGAGGCACCTTACGGACGTTGCTGCTGCGAAGCTGGTTTCAGTCACTGGCGATGAGACACGCCACACCCGGCGCCGCGCCCTGCTCGCGCTCAGCCCGCAAATGCCTCATGGACGGTCATCGCGCAACGCTGACCGCGTACCGCCAGCCGCACGCTTGAGCCTTGCCACTGTCGGTGGCCGGTCTCTGTGCGCAGCGGCTGTGTATAGCCGGTGGCTAGCCACTGTATAGCCACCGACTATACAGTGGCTAGCCTTTGCCCTTTCGTTGTGCAACCTAATCAGTGGCCGCGGCTGCGCAGTTCAGCATCAAGGGCATGCACAAGAAGGCTGGTCTTCGAAATGCCCGTTTCCTGCGAGCAGGCCTCCAAGCGGTCCCACAGCTTCACGGGCACTCGCAATCCAAGTTGCCGCCCGAGGTGGCGCGGCGATGTTCGAACCTTTGCCGGGTCCTCGGTAGCCGGCGCATGCTCGCCGTACGGCCTGCCATTGTCGGGAGCGGGCTTCAACACCTCAGGTTCTGTGATCCCGCTAGACGGCGTCGGCTCGGCGCGCGGAAGGCGGGTCTGGGGCCGAGCCATCAGACAGCCTCCTCGCCGACGCGCTCTCCAGCCAGTGCGAGGACGCGCGCAGCCAGTCGGTCGTAGACGTCGGCGACCTCCTTGCCCGTTGGCGAGAACGCGCGCACAGGGGCGTGAGCCCCTTCGGCCTGACGCACGACGGCTCGGCGAGGCACCGACTCAAGCACCTGTCCGCCGTAAGTGGTGCGCAGGTAGTCCAACAGTTCGGTGGGACGCGCCTCACGGGCAACGTTGGTCGGGAGCAGGCCGAGAAGGAGGGGCTCCGCCTGTTCACGCGATGCTCGTACCTGAGCGAGTACATCCAGCGTGCGCGGGACGCCTTCGAGTGCGTTGTCGGCTGGCTCAGTGACCACCAGCACGGCGTCGGCGGCATGCATCGCCGCTAGGAAAAGCCCGCCCAGGCTGGGCCCGCAGTCTATGACGACGAGGTCGGCCATGACCCCATCGAGAGCTATGGCCAGCCGGAGCTCCGCCCCGCGGAAGGTTTCAGCATTACGAGTGGCTAGGTCCTGATTAGCAGGCGCTACACGCAGCCGAGGACTCCAGTGCTCACCCGCTGGCACTGCCACCTGAGCCAAGGTGCCAGCCTTGACGACAGCTCCCTCACGCTCCTGAGCGGCATAAAGGGCATCACTGACAGTAAGCACTTGAGGCTTGCCGAAGGCGTTGCCGGCATGAACGAGCGGCTGGGCATCGGTCAGGCTGGTGGCGTTGCCTTGTTGGTCGAGGTCAATCAGCAGTACTTCTGCGCCCCGCTGGGCGGCAGCGTCGGCAAGGTTTGCGGCGGTGGTGGTCTTAGCCACGCCACCCTTCTGGTTGGCGATCGCGACGGTGAACACCACTGACTCCTAACCGGTGCAGGACAGGCACTCTCGGACCCTGGCTAGCCAGTGGCTACCTATCGGTAGCCCGGCACTAGCCAGCGGCTCCCCACTGTCTAGCACCATGCCGGACGGTTGCTGCAGTGCAACACCTCGCAACATGAGCCGCGGGCCCCTACACGGATCGACTGGCGATCGAAACGATCAACCCCTCGCCTCCCCATCAACACCGGCCAGGGACGAGTCGGTGAGGACCGTCGCACCGCACCCCAGCTTGGTGAGGGTGGCGGCGACGGCCGGAGAGTAGGTGCGCAGTCCGCTCGTAAGGCCGTCGCGCATCTCCTCGCACTGCTGCTGCGTAGGTGCTGTGCTCGCACAGGAGGCGACCAGCATGGGTGAATAGTCAACGTCAGCCAGCGGCGTCGGCTGCCCCGTCGCCGAGTCGAGCGTCCAACCTCGGGCGGCAAGGCAAGCACCGTCCCAATGCACTGCCACTGACCGCATGAACTGCATGGCCGACCCAAGCGCGAAGGCGTCGCAGACGGCCGCGTCGTCGCCGATCCTGCCGGCCATGTCGAAGGGCGCCAGGCTCGCTGCTCGATCGGCACATGAGGCAATCATCTCGACCTGGTTCACTCCACTGCTGCCGACGCTAGCTGAGTCAAGCTTAGGGCCAACATGGCGCCGATCGTGGTCGCAGAAATAAGACGGCTCACAGCGCCTCCATGGCGGTCGTTGCCTGCGGTTAGCATGCCTCGAGGACGAGCCCTGTTGGCAGTCATTACTTAGCCCCGGATACACAGCACGGGAGGGACGGTTACCTATGGAACCGGCAGTCAAAAAACCAGCGGAACGGCTGCACTACCTGTTCGAAACCATCTATGGACGAACTAGGCCCAAATTTAGCGAGGAGGATATCGCCGAAGCGGCACGGAAGGGCACCGCAGAATCTCCCGGCGTAGTATTGGAAGCGTCCGCCTTGCGCTCGTTTCGAAGCGGAGATGAGAGCGCTCTTTCGCCGGAACAGCTAGAGGGAGTCGCCGTGGCCTTTGGTCTGCCTCGCGCATACTTCGCCGATCAAGAGTTGGCGATCAAAGTCGACAAAGAGTTAGAACTACTTGCTGTGATGCGGGACGCTGGAATACGCATCAGTGACTAGCGGGGTTTCCGCCGTCGACTCAGCAGAGGCTTCGGCCGGAGCGGCTTATCTAGGCCGGCGTACACGTCGAACCAGTTCAGCGCGTTCCACCTCCACCGGTACCATTGCCATCGACGGTTCACTGCACCCTCGCTTTCTATGCGTCACCATTGATGACCGGTACGCAAAGCATGTACCAGCCGCCGGCTAGCCTGGGACTACCGTATGGTAGCCCGTGGCTAGCCACAGCATAGCCACTGGCTAGCCACCGTGAAAAGGGACCGCCCATCGCCTACTGGTCGACCGCCCGCCCGAACCGTCTGCGCCTACCGGCGAAGGTTGTCAGTTCGGCGCGTAGATCCTCTGCAGTGAAGTCCGGCCACAGAACAGGCGTAAATATGAGTTCCGCATAGACCGCCTGCCACGTCACAAAGTTGGACAAGCGCTGTTCGCCAGAAGTTCGAATGAGTAGATCCACATCCGGAAGGTCGGGTGCGTACAGGTATTCATTGAAGGCGTCCGTATTGACCTGCTCGGCACTTAGTCGGCCCGCCGCACCTGCCGCCACCATTCTCCTTACTGCATCTGTGATTTCTTGTCTACCGCCGTAACCCATACACATCTGCAGCTGTGTGGACTTTCCCCCACTAGTTACCATCTCTGCGTGACGCAGTGGCTCCCGTACGCGCGTGGTCAATACATCTTGGCGCCCTAGGTGGCGCATCTTGATACCGCGTTGCTGGCAAATGGTGGCCAACCTCGGAAGAAGCTCTGCATATAGGTCGAAGAGATATTCGACTTCTTCGGCCGGCCTGGCCAGATTCTCGGTGCTCATCGCATAAAAAGTCAAATACTCGATACCATAGTCTGCAATATCCTCTAACAAGCGGAGGAACGTTTCCCCGCCCTCGCGGTGGCCCTCGCTGCGAGGCAAACCGCGCGCAGTCGCCCATCGGCCGTTGCCGTCAGCAGTAATCGCCAGATGGCGTGGCAAAAGATTGCTGTCCAGCGCTGCCTCGTGCGCTGTACCGTGGCCACGGCTGGCGTCATCTGCCGCCGGGCCGCTCATGCCTGGCTCCGCGCCGTGATCGCCTCCGGGGGCAGCGTGACAACCTCACTGGCCTCGGTGATGTAGGGCGCAGAAGGACCCAGACGCCGCCAGTTACGCGACTCCCGTTCGATGCCTTGCCAAGTCGGACTGGCCCAGTGCATCTGCACCGCCACCCGCCAGAACTGCGCTCCCTCCCACAGCAGGGCACTGCCCTGAGGCAGTTGGGCGATGTCGCCCTGATGCAGGCGCTTGGTCCGCTGCACCGAGTACGACGGGGAGGTGTGAGTCATCCCGAAGGGGTTGCCGGGCGGGTAGATCAAGGACTCGCTGTAGCCGACCATCTGACGGTCGAACTCACCCGCAGCGTTGGAGAGCGCATCCAGCGTGTACGGCTCGACCACGCCTGGCAGAACGACCTTCGTGGGGAACAGGGTCAGGAAGCCATCAGCCTCTCTGCCCCAGCGGGCACGTGCCCGCGAGAGTTCCTGGATACCGACGATGATGTGCAGGGACTGACCGCCGGCCTCGCTGATGATGGCGGGCAGCGGGATAGGGGCGGTGTTGTTCGCCTCGTCCAGCACGAACGTCACATGAGGTCGCTTGCGCTCTCGCCCGGCCTCTTCGGCTGCGTGACGCGCGTAGACCGCAAAGCGGATCTCTTCCAGCAGGGAGGAGATCAGTGGGGCGTACTCCTGCTGCTTGTCCGGGCTCGCGGTGACGTAGAGGGTGTCGCTGCTGCGCACGAACTCGACCGGGTCGAAGTTGGGGGACTCCCCCAGGTCGCGGGCTACCACGCTGCCGTACAGGCGCAGCATCCGAACCAAGGTTGAGACGATGGAGGACCGCTCACGGTCTTCGATGGCCATCAGTCCCTCTAGCTGGATGCGGGCGACCTCCGCGCCTCGGTCGCCATCAGCCTCGGCAGCGCACAGCGCGTCCAGCACCTGGGCCACCGTGCCCCCGTCACGGGTGCTGGTGGGAGTGTTGGCCCACGTCGCCACCGTCGCGATCGGCTTACCCGCCAGCACGGCGGCGTACATCAGCACTTCGAGCCAGTCGCGCGCGCGGTCGACGAAGTGCGCGCCGTTGCCCTCCCCGCCGCCCTGGCCGTTGGCGCTCTTGTGCAGCGTCTGCGCCATGCGGGTACCCATCCGTCGGGCGTCCTCCCACGTCCGGATCGAAACCAGCGGAGACCAGCGCGCGATGAGCACCCCAGCGCCCGGTGCCTGGTCCCCGCCCGGGTCGAAGTGCCACACACGGCCCATCCGGGCACGGGTGCTGGCGGTGGCCGCCATCACGTCGCCCTTGATGGAGGAGGACACGCACGCGCCCGGTGCGACGATGACCGAGGGAATCAGGATCGCGGAGGACTTGCCCGACCCCGGAGGCCCGAGCACCAGACAGCCTCCGCGCGGGTTGGCGCTGATGTAGCGCCCGGTGTCCAGGTCGAACCCAACATGCGCCCCCGGCGTGCCGAAGGCCGACGAGGCGGTGGCCTGCGCCACCGCCAGCAGGTTTACCGGCGCTGCGGGCTCGTCCAGGACCGTCAACGCCGTGGTCTTCGCCTCGCGCTGGGTGCGTCGATTCTGCGCCTGGCGGATCGAGCTGGTCCCGACCGCGTGCCCGAGGCAGTACGCCATGACCTGCAGGGGCAGGACCAAAGCCGCCAGAATGCTGATCAAGGGACGCCCCGTGGGGTACTGAGCCTCAGTGCGCCCACTGGTGAACCCGGTCATCAAGGGGAACAGCAGCGGGCCGACCCCCACCGTGAGATAGCCGACCAGCACGGTTCGTACCGATGCCTGCGCCACGATCACGATCAACATCACCAACCCGCCGAACAGTGAGATCAGCCCACTGGACAGCACGGAGACCCAGAACCCAGCCCCCGGTCCCTGACGCCGCGAACGCCCGATCGCCATCGCAACCGGCGGGGTGCCCCACACGCTCATCGCTCATAACCTCGCGACCGCTCCTTGCGGTGCTGCTCGTCCTTCCCGCGTTCCTGGCCTCCACGGGAACTCTCCTGCTCCCGGATGCGCTGCAGGGACTCCTGAGCACGCCCGAAGCCCTTCTGCTGGTGCTCGCCCTGCTTGCTCATCCCCTGGCCCTGTCTTTCGCTGCTCCTCGCCGACAGCTCTTGTCGGCTCACCGGCATCTGCTGTGTCTCCCTGGTGCCTTCCTGCTCACGCAAGCGCGCCAGCACCTCCCCTGACCGGCTAGCCCCACCGAAGCCGGAGCGCGTGTGCTCGGCGCCCTGGCGCTCGTTCATGCGTCCCTGGACAGCACCCCACCGGTAGTCCTTTCCGAGGTCGGAGCCCTTGTAAAAGACCTGCTCACCGCGTGCGTCGCCGTGACCGTCCAGACCGTAGGAGTAGCCGCTGACACGCCCGGTGTTCGCCTCGTTGCGACGGAAGGAGACCCCCCGCTCGGTCAGGGCTTCCTCGAACCGATCCCGGGTGGCACGCGGGTCGACCTCGCCCGCCTGACCCTCTCGCGCGGCCGTCGCTGCGCTGGCGTCGATGTGACCTCGCAGCTGCTCCCGCTCAGAGGGCTGCCCCAGCCGCTCAGCGCGCTCCTTCTCCCCGTGGCTGACCTGCGGGCGTGAACGGTCATAGCGCCGGGAGGCATCGGTCAGGTCGTGCTCGCGCTCGATGCCACGGCAGGAGGCCTGCGCCTTGGCGTAGTCGTGCGAGAGAGGCGTCACCTTTCCTTCCCAGGAGACCCGGGAGACGGTCAGGTGGATGTGGTCATCCCCGTGGCGGGTCGCCGTCCACGGATGGTCCTCGACCCCCATCTCCTTCACGTAGCGCTCCGCGACCTGGCCCCACTCCTCATCGGACAGGGTCCGGTCCTCCGGGGCCGTACGCAGGCTGGTGCGGTGGATGCCCTTCTCCACCCGGGGCTTGGCGGCCACCGTCTCGTCGATGGTGGCCGCCTGCTCGCGCCAGTCCCCCGGCACGTTGCCCGCCACCGTGCGGGGGTCCTCGTGCTCCTCACGCCGCCCCGGACCGAAGTCGTAGGCCAGCGCCGAGTGCGCCGAGGACCCGCGCGTGATCCGAGGGATCACCGCCAACCCCGCCCCGGCACGCAGGCAACATCGGCCACGCCCTCGTCCCCGCTGCGGCGCCGTCGACCTCCGACCCCGCCACCGCCCTCGGTGGCAAGCCCGACCCGGCCCGCAGGCCCGCCCAGCGGGCCGAGGACCGGAAGCGGGCGCGGCAGCACGACCAACCCTCAACCCTGAACGCCGGCGGCTGCATCGCCCGCGTCGCCCGCGTCGGCGCCGCCACCCTCATGAGGGTGGCGCGCTCCCGGAGAGGCCAGCAGCGCCACCGGCGCCGCCTTCGGACCCCGGCCTCGGACCGCCAGCGCGGCCTCCTTCACCACTGCCACCGCCTCGAGCACGCCTGGCGCCAGCGCCTCGCTCTGGTGGGAGTACCGGGTCAGCTGGTTGAGGTTGTTCGTCGCCCCCATCAGCGCGTCGTAAGCGGCGCGGTTTACCTCCGGCACCACCGGCAGATCCCCCACCCGACTCCCCGGGCCCCCCATCCCCAGCGCGTCCAGGATCACCGCCCGCGCCCACGCACCCATCTCCTTGCGCCCCGAGGCCACCCGCAGCGCTTCCCACTGCGCCCACTCGGCCTCGCTCACGTTCATGGCCACGCGGCGGGTGCGCCTGACCCCCCGCTCACCTCG
>Ga0325400_1007785_pt1 | contig 10254 bp, 9 predicted proteins | sample PopdelMetagenome_2_FD_205662 | JGI IMG/M metagenome (GOLD analysis project Ga0325400, IMG submission 205662) | Populus deltoides microbial communities from Bellville, Georgia, United States - Xylem-PdKOR-R1 | ecosystem: Host-associated > Plants > Phyllosphere > Stem > Wood/Secondary xylem...
CATAATAAGGTTAAAAATTCAGATTCTCTTGACAGTACCTTTCCCAACACAGCCGGATAACATAATTAAAAATTTAGATTCATTTGATATGTCATAACATGAAGGACACATCGAAATCATTATTTCAAGGTCCTATATGCAACACTTACAAGAACAGTAGATGAATTTTTGGATAACCCCAGCTGCTGCTGCAATGCAACTTTGCAAATGGATTTCCCCTTTAGGTCATCTGCACTATAATTTTTTGGAAGAAATTTGTCCTTTGAAGGATCCCAGGTGGAGTTGTCAAACCCACAAGGAGAAACAAGCAACTTGTCCCTAAAACCAAGAATGTACCAGGAAATTTATTTTATCACACACAAAAAAAAGGAAAAAAAAAACATGTCCTGTTATGGGAAGTTTCTGAAAAAGGCTGCCCAGTGAGGTATTAAAATAACAACATTGCCAACAAATTAATGAGTTGCAGCAAGAATGGAATCTAAAAGCTGGAAACGCCATGTAACTTACTTGTGAATCGCTAAGGTAGATTCTAATCCGTGACTGAAACTATTAATGATCCTTTCTTTTGAATAAATAGACACCATAACAACTTTATTTGAGTACACAAGTCCACCCTGCATATTAGTAACAGATAAAATATTCAGGTAATGGAAGATGGAAAAAGAAGCTAGAACTTCAATACATGAGAGATAGTTCATATGTTTTAGATTAGCAGGTATTTATCAAGTGTCTAAAATTTTGCAACTTGACCTTCCCTAACATTAGATTAATCATGTGAAATCATGGTATAATGAAAAATCTTTTTTTGATTTCATATTTTTTTCTCAATTTCTAAATATCCACAGAATTTGACAAAAGAGGAACTTGGTCAACTTCACCGCTTCAGCATCATACTAATTAGTTGACATGACAATAAGAAGTTACTTCTTGCAACTAAAAAAGATAATTTGCAATCTAGGAGGGATTCCATTACCATTGAACAAAAATGGTTCAGAATGCAACTAAAAGACTACAAATAAACCCATATTCAGTATTCAGTGTTAGAGCATCCAACCCAAAGCTTAAGTTCGTAATTGGCGAGGCCACTATACCTTATAAAACATCAGAAGGTCCAAACTTCCCTAAAGTGGGATTTACTCACACTAGGATCCCCTCTCATGTCTAGGCCCAAAAGGTAAATAATGCAAATCACTAAATCAATTTTAGTCCAGCTATCAAGAACAACAGAGAGATAACTCCTCTCTGATACTGCAGTAGCTGGCTTTGATATAAATACACCAAACAGTGGCAAGCTTTGGTACTGTGTATAAAAGCATCCAATCCAGAAGTTTAAGCTAGTAGATAGTGGCTCTGTTTGACCTTATTGTGATTATAAATTAAGCAGATTTGGTCCGAATTTTAATAGTAGAAGCGTTTGGCCTTTAAAAGTAGAAGAGTTTGGTAAAGAACTTGCATTTAAAAAAAAGCAGGCAGACTGTCTCTGAAAAAAAGGTAAAAGCTGATTATGAGATAAGCATGTCTTCCCCTTTAATCATCTAAGGGGTTGCTATTTTTACAAGCACAAAAAGGTCAAAACAAGCCCAGTATCACTCATAAACTGCATATCAACCATCATATATAATCAATATGGGGGTTTTTCGACATAGGATTCTACTACAATTATTCTGATTGATTATCATGTGACTCGGTACATTCTCATTCACTGAAATGTAGCAAATAAGCAACAACTTTCAATGGTTTCTTCGATGCAAAAAGTTAATAATAAAGAAGAAACAAAATGAATCCTTGAAAAATGAATCCTTGAAAGATAGCCAATCACATGCTAGTTTGGCTTGCAGATCTAATGATTCTTTTTGTGGCTAATTTCTGTAAGTGAAGATCCAAGAAGATAACTTACCAAGCATGTATAAGAAAAGGAGCAAAAGATAGTACAAGACGGCAAGTAACTATAGAAAAACATTTTAGCTACATAGCTGTTAAAGAAATTTTCTACTAAAAAGAGAGACATTCAGAAGGGAAAAAAAATTGATAGACAAAATTATTTACCTTCAGAATATTGACAAGATGTGTCATAGTGTGATCTTGTAAACGGTCAGGGCGGTGAAGTCTAGCAGGATCAAGTCCGCATAGTGCTAGCTTATCAGGTTGCTCAAGGCACTAAAACATTATAACAGTAACATAATATTATGTACAGAGTAAAAGGTCTCAGCCAGAATGGAAGAGATGTAAGAACCTACTTGTGAGTCAAAGCCATGGCATGTCAACAATACTCTGGTACCTCCAAGCCCCTGTGGATATGACAAACAAAAGCTATGATGACACAGTTTTTAACAGAATAATGTTTACGTTCCCTCTTCAACTGCATTAAGTACTGGAAAAAGGGATAAAGTAAAACAGGAATACAAGGTGACATTTAAAAATTCCAGGTCAGAAGAAGAATGCTTATAGCCAAGTCTGGCATTTCGCATCCTGAAGAAAAGGAGAAGGTGCACAGAAATAACTTATAGTGTAATGAAATCAAAGTTCCATGGTCTGAACCCTGGGGTTATTTGATGCAAATTCCGAACACTCCACTTAGTTCTACCTCTAGTTCGTCCATAAGTCCACTGGATCTCTCAGGCTTAACAATGAAATCCATGCTTGGTAATACAAATCAGCAATAGTAAAGGATACGGCCATGTCTCATCTTTATCTCTCTCGTTCATACTCCAAGTTGCTTGATATTTAATTAGAACAAGATGTCCAATATTATGTCTTAAATATTAACAGTAGAAAATTACTGTTTTAAGATGCATGAACCTTTCTTTCTAGGCAAGTTACACTCATGCACACAATAGAGATTCAGCCAACTTCCTCATCCTCCACCTCTATTCTTATATGGACAGGAGATACCATCTGACTCAAAGGCCACTAGAAACTTTGAAGTTTCAACGTACTTTGCTTCTTTTCATGAATATGCACGTAGAAAGAAAGATGGAGAAATGATAAGTGTCATGAGGCAAACATCTGCACACCAAATCAAATAAATCATTAAGCTGAAAAGAAAGCAGATCAAGTTGCACCTGTTTAACAAAAATATCCCAAAAGAGTGGCCCGACAATAGCAGTTTCCCAATTGTGTATGTGTAACACATCAGGCTGCTTTCCAGATTTTGCTATATAATCCAATGAAGCACGAGAGAAATAGGTAAATCTGAAAGCATAGAACAAAAAAAAACACCCAATAAAACAAATTGTTATCTACTGATTATAACAAGCAAGCAAGGAACAAGTTGAAAGAAATAGCACAAGGAAACTAAAAATATGTTAGTTCTTTTGTGCACAGGTCAAAATAGAATCATATGAGAAAAGGTCTCACACAACACTCTGAAATGTAAAATAATTCAAACTGCCAACTGCTCATTCTCTCATTACTGATTTGAAAATAGCTGTTTATATATGCTTTATTCCCTCAGAAAAAGATGTACAAGCCAGTCTTTCAGTCTTCATGAAAAAAAAATATCATTGTATAAGAGTATAGGGTTTCCTTGTGAAAATCATAAGTTAATATCACTATTAAATTCTACAACATTATTTCAAAAATTATTTAATTTGACAGAAATTGACCAGAACTCAAAAGGCAGGATCCATATCACTAAAAAAATCTACTACCAGCTCAGCATAAATTGGATGTCTCAGTTTCTAAGAGAATGCACATGTCAACTAATTTATTTTTGAACTATGATGGATGGCTGATTTTTACATACAGAAATTTGACTGGTGTGCAGGTTGAGAGATGCAGTGCAGTTGTTAAATGATCAGGATGCTTAAAGACAGAGAACTACTTGGAGGCTACTAATAGCACAGCTTTTAGTTAAGGGTATGGATGGCTATTAGAAGAGAGACTGGGACTAAGGAACTGTTGGATAGACATAAATCTTTTCACACCAAAGAAGATCATTTTGAAACTCATCCAAACAATATTCTCTCTCTACTGTCTTTGACCACAAGATTCATCAACTTTGCAGTTGACTGGAAATTGTAATGTAACTCCTTTCTGTACTAAATGAAAACACCTCTCCCTACAGATACCTATACCAACAAGAATTGAAATAGGAATTTCTTTCCAATGTCATTGGGTTGGAAAGGTGCCACACCAGTACTAGAGTAATGGTTAATGAATCTAAAAGTCATTGGCACATGCATTAAACACTTTCTTTACACCATCCATTACTTATGTTGAACATGGGGATTTCCTGCCACCCTATAGGATATACATATTATCACAAGTGAAGAGAATTTGAAAAGCGTTAAATAAGTACTTTGTAAAATAAGCAGTAACAGGAATAATTTTTACCAACCGTTCAAAGTCATCTGAGTAGCCATATACCCTTTCACGATCAAAAAAGGATGAATAGTACAAAGGTTGAATGAGAGTGACTCCAATGCCATGGACGATGCTGAACAAACAGCATTAACAATAAGATCGAGGTAAAGAGCTTAAACAACGAAGGCAATGCAAAGGCGATATCTCAGTTGCTTGTTGAAAAATTTTCTCCTGGGTAACAATCGACTGAAATGGAGGTTAATCATGAAAATAACAACATAATCTTCCTGTATCAAGGACACAGCCGAAACTCACCCAGTCCAAATTCTGTTTCCATGCAATTGACCATTAAAATATGAATACAACTCTGCCTCAATTTCTCGCAGTCCTTGCATTTCAGTGAGGTCCAGACATGCATACCTTCAGGGAGATGACATAAAATTTTCAGGCTTGCAATCTAGATTCTAGTGTATAATCAAAAAAATACCTAGAACAGCAAACATTCAAATTATATCACAGCACGTGGCCCGGTACATTTTCTACCAATATTTGGCATCTCATACAAAGTTTGATTGTGTGAAAGAAGCCCTATGTTCCCTCACAGTCCCAAGGGTATTTTGTCCTTGGTGCAACTCAACTATATCAATAAACAAAGAGTGATAATGTCCTACAAACTTGGAGGATGCATGGTGAACTTCTCATTTTTGCACACACCTCTATACTATTCCGGTTTAGAAATTCCAAATCATTGGTATATAATAATAGCACGCTCAAAGAGGTGTTGACACCTTGCTGTGCAGAATCAAAATTGGGAAGACATAGAACCCAATGTGAGAGGAATTTGATCATCATACTCCGATAGAAACATTTTAGCGTACTCATGGCTGTACTGCTAGAGCCCCCCCTCCCTCTCTTAAAAAAAAAACTACAATAATTAAGATGAACACACTTGGACAAACTGTAAATTAAAAAGTTCTAGTGAACACGCATCTTTATACAAAAATGTCCCTAACAAGAGATTGAAATAAATATAAAACACAAAAGATGAGGTACATCAATTACTTTGGCAAAATAACCTCCACTATGTGTCCTTTTTTCTGCAGTGCCTTTGATAAGCCTGTCACATATGATGACAAGGATCCAACCGATACCAGTGGTTCCATTTCAGTGCAAATTTGGATTATGTGAAAACCAATCCTGAATTTAAATAATAATTAATTAGTATCAAAATAATTTACAGTGTGAATGTGATAAAAAGCATCAAGATCCAGTACACCAACTCATGCAAGTTTATACATTGAGAATATAAAAAAAAAAAATAGTAGCAAGTCAACACGCACACATGCATTTGAAAGTGCTTTTCAAAATGCATTTGGGCTGAAAAAAGCATCGAAATAATTGATTTTATGTGTTTCTAGATAGTTTTGATATAAACGTCAAAAAACACCTATCAAAGCTTTTTCAATAAAGAATCTACACCACATTACCAAACACATGCATTTGAAAGTGCGTTTGGATTGAAAAAGCATCAAAATAATTAATGCATTTTTAGGTTTTTTTGAATGGTTTTTATATAATGATGCTAAAAGTATCACAAAACACCAATTGATGCTTTTTCAGTTCAAAAGGCACTTTTGCAAAAGCACACACAGGCGTTTGAAAGTGCTTTTCAAAGCAGGTTTAAAAAAAACTAGTAGCGAGTCAATAATTACATGCGTTTGAAAGTGTTTTTCAAAGTGCGTTTAGGCTGAAAAAACATCAAAATAATTGATGATGCTGAAAACATCAAAAACACCTATAGTGCCTTTCCAGTCCAAAAAAAAACACTTTTAGATGAAGTAATCATTACTTTCTGCTTCCATCGGAGAAGTGACGGAGTTGTGCCAGAAGCTCAGCATCAGTTTTCTGCCGGATGTCGAAGAAAACAAGAGCTACACTAAACTTGTTACTCATGACTGCTTTTCTCATACCAGAAGCCTCAGCAGAATCAATCAAGCCAGTTAGGACCATTGAGTCAATCCGAAGCAGCAATTCCCGCCACAATGATTGCTCATTTCCTTCAGAAAGCGCTGTCATTAAAATAAATAAATTTGTAATCAATTATTTATTAAATAATTTAACCACAAAAAAAAAAAAATTCAATCACCAAACCTAATTTGTTGACAGCCTCCAATTGCTGGATTTTATCAAGCAACAACTGCTTCTCTCTGTTTGCTTTATTGAGCTCTTCAACAGCCAAAAGGCGTAGTTTGTTTAAGTAAAGAATATCTAAAACGAAAATCATTAATTACTCATTTATTTATAAACAAAATAAATAGAAAAAAAATGTATTACTTACTCTGCTGAGCTTCTTTAAAAAGCAGCCAAATGTCATTATATTTCTCTTCCTCCTCTTCTTTAAGTAAGCCGTTAGCGTCTCCTCCATTGTTACTATTCTTGCTGCTGCAGCAGACGAGACAAGGTTATCAAATCACTCATTTGAAATTTGAAAACAGAATTGGTATTGATTAATTACCTGAGGGAGCAGCAAACTGTTCGTCGAGCTTTGACGGTTTTTTGGTGGTGGATTGATGGGTTGGATTTTGGGAAGCAAGCGAGTGAGAGGATGGTAGAGTTTATTACAGACTCCATTTTCATTTACTGTTCATTTATTCGTTTGAGTCACTAACCCCCGATGCTCCGCCCTAGGCAAGGGCCATTTTATGAGGACAAAACAAAAAGAGGTGGCGGGCATGAAACATGTGACTAGAGCACCTACTCTCATCACTGGCTTCAAGCCTTCAACTCAGTTCAAGCTGGTTTATTAAACATAATTATAAAACTTAGTCCGACTTAACCGATGCATCAAAAAACTCTTGGGCCGAAATCATGTTTTTTTAAAAAAAATCAACTCAAAAATAAGAAAAATAAATTAATTAAATTTATGAATCAACTTAAATTAAATCGATATACATATAAACTAGATTTTAAACCAGATTTAATTATAGTTAATGTGTTTTTGATATAAATTACTTGCAAGATGTAATTATGTTTTGTGTAAAAATCAATTAGATATAATATGTTGATACAACTTTTATGATATTATAAAAGTTTTCCTTTAAAACTTTTTTTTTTAATTAATTCTAGGTTTCAATGCGTGGTTCTAATTGATAATAGTTTCTTTACCTATCTTCGAAATTTCTTTAGAAGAAATAAGGAAATGCAAACAAAAGCAGGAATTCAATCGAGGCACAAACAAAAGATTTAATTTCTGTAACCCAAACATTTTGCTGGTCTCACTTAATTCTAATCTTTTTTTTCCTTGACTTTCAATTATTCTTCACTATTATTGATAAATTACTGACAACATCAAGAACACTGAGCATATTCGGAAACAGTGACAACAAGAATCCAAACTAAGAGCAGGAACACGTCATAAGGACATCTTCTCATCGATGACTTAGCTTGCGCTTCTTTGCCAGCTTTCTCTCCCGTTCTCGCCGCTCCTCCTCTTCTATCAATCGGAGTTGCTCTTCATCCTCCTCTCGTGCGATTCGAGCACTGCATCACCATGCACATACATGAATCAATCAAATAACTACAAGTTGGATGTGATCCAAAACATATCTCTATTCTCCTTTGTGATTTCCTCGCCAGCCACTCAAATCAAAGCATACTTGTGAAATATATTTTAACCAAAACATGCTCAAGGAAAAGGAACAAATAAAGATCTTGATTAAAAAATTTGACAAGGATGTTAAAAAAAAAGGGAAAAAAAAAAAAGAGGCCAGTTGATTAAGAGCTGCGATGGGGATGTTAAAAAAACAGAAAAAGCAAGTTAAGAACAAAATCAACAGTCAATACAGAAAACAGTGGATAACAACATTCAATAACATTCTCGTCTACGATTATTTAATGATATACTAACCTTCTCCTCTCTTCCTTCATGATGTCATCGAAATTTGCCTCCATGTCACTATCATCATCATCATCATCATAGTTACCACGGTTTTTATTTCTGCAAAGAAACAGCAGTAGCTCATAAAAAAGAAATTACCTCAAACCATCTATCAAGATCACATAAAAGCATCAACAAAAATTCAGGCACACAAGTTGACAAATCAAATCCAATTTAATTGTGAATCCAAAAGTAGGTCACCCAAAACCATATCACAGCTTGATAATCCTTACAGCACAACTGATAAATTAGAGGGCATGATATTGACTGAGAAGCTATCTAAGTCAAGAGATCATTACTTGAGAAAAATATGAATCAGGGAGATTGATTATTCAACAAAATAACAGCAAGAAAGTTATTGAAGAAGGGAAATGAAAGATAGTATGTGAAAGGGAAGAAGCAGCAGTAGCAGCTTTACCCAATTAATTTTCTGAGCATACTGAAAGCATCCTCATCATCAGAGCCTGCATCAGGAAACGGTCTGACAGGCTTTTTCTTGGGGCGGTTATCTTGTAACGATGCATGAGACGAAACTTGCTTGATTGGCTTATTTATCTGCTAATATTCCAGGCAGGAAGTGAGAGATAAAGAAACATTTAACAAAGATCATGTTGTCGTAACCATTAAAATATAAAGAATGGGCTCAAACCTGAGATTTTAAAGATGACAGTGGCTGTTTTGGTATCGGTCTAGCCTTATTGGGTTCTTGTAATCCTTTTCTCTGTTCCCAGTGTTGCTTTGGAACAGATGACTTTGAAGGGTTTGAAGGGAGAGATTTGTGCATAGCAGGCAGGATTTTCTTAGCACTTGGTGATGAGGCCTTCTTCTGCATGATGGAGGAAGCAGGTGTCTTTGAAGGCAAGAATTTTGGCCCTGCAGGCCGGCCAGGCCCGGTCCCATTGTTGCTACCTAACTGTCTTTTGGAGTTTATCGATGTTGCATCAGGTTTATTAGCAGATGTTGGCTTTTGTGACCCTACTTTAGAATGCATTTGGCCATTCCTGAAAACTGGCTTCCTTTCTTCACGAATGCCATGAATATTTCTGCCACTATTGCTGGAAGCTTGTTTGATCTTTTGTGGAACTTGAGCAGATCTCGCCTCTTGAACATCAGCAAAAAACCTGTATAAGTTTCCTCAATAAAAATAGCATGTAAACTAATCCTGAATAACCAGATCATGAACAAAAGCAGTTACCAGAATTAGGAGCAGAGACATTTCGGGGGGCAGGCTCTTTTGTAGGAGCTGGGAGCTCTGCATCATCCGTTAACAAAAAAGAATAATCTCTCGTATCCTTGAGTTTTTGGACTTTTGTTTTTACCTGCACATTAAGTGAAAATTAATGTCATTGATCACTACAAAAGGAAGAAGAAATAAAAAGAGCTGCTCAGAATACCTCATTCTTTACTTTCGGTACAAGTCCATGTACTCTGTTTTTTAAACCTGCAGCCGTTGACGAGGAACTCTTTTTGTTCTGCGAAAGCAAACAAGATTGTGAAAGTAAGATCTCCATCTGATATATACTAGCAGATGTTTGCAGAATCTTCATTCCAACATGGCAACAAGTCAAATTCATAACAGCATTTGCAGTTGCAGATCACTGAAGTAAAGCAGTCCAAAATCAACAAAACCCACAACGAAGAAGCTATAGAACCAATACAGAGTAAAGACTAGATCACACCTATACTACCAAGGCTACGAAATTTATGTCAAAATATTGATTTCACTCAATACAAAGGTCCATTTCAAGTTGCAAGTGTGCCATTCCATTTACAAAAAAAAGGTCAAAACCGAAATTGACACCCCTAGAAAACTTATGGTATTATAGTGACTGAACTGGTTTAGGAAATGACAATGTAGTGATATACTAAATTACAAGTATCAGAGCTGCCTTTTTCACATTAAAGTAGTTCCACATGGCTCCCTTTGGGAGTAGCATACTCCACCAGTCAGGAAAATTATCTATTTGTAAATTGCAAAAATTAAAGCAACCACGATAAGAATTAGAAAAACT
>Ga0325400_1007786_pt1 | contig 10253 bp, 5 predicted proteins | sample PopdelMetagenome_2_FD_205662 | JGI IMG/M metagenome (GOLD analysis project Ga0325400, IMG submission 205662) | Populus deltoides microbial communities from Bellville, Georgia, United States - Xylem-PdKOR-R1 | ecosystem: Host-associated > Plants > Phyllosphere > Stem > Wood/Secondary xylem...
GCGTGACAAGTTTCTGTCCTTCAACCTTGAGGACAAGGTTCTAATTCAAGACAGGGGCAATGATAAACCACGAAGGTCTAATAGGGTGCCTATCAAGAATCCAAGATATGAGGGTTGAGCTGGGACACGTATTATGAGGATTCAGCTGTGGGCAATTGCTGATTTTGTTTAATTTGTTTTTTTTTGAATTGGTCAATAAAGTTAGAAGGAATAAGTCAATTAGTGGGGGCTATTTCTCTGTCAACTAGCCGTTCCACGTCCTTCTAATTAGCGAAGTAGTTAAGTTTTTATTTGTATTTAAATCATTGTTTCCAGCAAGTTGAGAAGAGAAAAGTATTACAAGGTTTATTCTCACCTTAAGCAGAGTATTTTCTTATTTTCTTAAAGGCTTTGACTGGGACCTAACAATAATCCACGTAACTCTATATGAGATCAACTTTAGATATTAACAGCCAACAGAAGCAGCAACAGAATACCTTGATTTCATTCAAAAGCGCAGGTACACCTGCAATGCTTAGAAGTGAAGTAAATGATACAAATACAAATATTGCAGCCACCCTTGCCTGCAAAATGGGAGAGGAGATAAGAAATTGATCCATGCACGTCACCAGAGCAAGAGAGAAAGTGCATGTGCATGAATGAAGACAATAACCATGAAAAACAAGGTCAAGAAGCAGCGATGTAACAGAAATTGTTCTTAAGCTATGAGATGAACAGTTAGCACAGAAAATGAAAGATAGATAACAGCATGGATCCATGCCAATCAGGAAGTTCAAAGAATCAGATATTCATGGAAAATCTGTACAAGTCAGACATCAGAACTATTTCCTATGAGGCCCAAGTAGTAGTAGGAGTGGTGAGAGCCACCTACTGAATATCAAGCGGATTTATTTTTCCCAGAAGAAGAAAGCTTCATCATGCTGGGGTTAGTTACAGGAATAGTTACAGTAATAGCTGCTGCTACAATGACTCAGACAATTTGATGTGCATGTCTAACTAGACCTGTTTCTACTCAAATCACATATCTAATTACAAAAAATTTGATATCATGTCTAAAACAATCATGACCAGGTTCTAAAAGACTCGTGGTTATCCTGTTCTTAGTTGGGTACTCATGGATGCAGATTCAGATGCAGTAATGATGTTTGTTTTAAGAAACTCACCACAACTGAAGACAAAGAATGCCCCAAGCCTGAAAATACTGTACCAATACAGAGAGCAAGAAGCATGTACAGAATAAGGCGAAGCCAGTAGTATTTCCATTCCCTTGACATAGTTAGCAAAGATCTCCAAGTCAAAACTGCAATCCTTGTTGCATTGCTAGCTTTTCCCTTGCTTTTAAGAAGTGGACCTTCCTGCAGAGTTAAATCACATATGATGAGATATATTGTCTAGTCTATAAAAGCAACCATCTGTGGAGCCGTGCAAACAGGAGTGATTTCATTATAGCTAATGTTAATGCTTCAATGCAAAAATGGGGAGTTTGTGCTTCAATGAAAAAAATGGAACTCAATGAAAGTCAAGTGTGAGTATTACAGATGTTGAAGGAATTTCTCAGACTAAAAGTTTTCTTCATAATAAAGGAATAATTTATGGAATGGAAAAAGGAATTATTAAAAGTTTTTTTTATAATAAAAAATTATGAGATGAAAACCCACTACTAGACTGACATCTTTATCAAACTGGAGAGCAGAAAAGAAAAGGCTGAGTGAGGGAGAGCAGATTATTCATGACATGAACCATCATGATTAGCCTTTAGGACTTGGAATATCTCCTTTAAACCATCATTGTATACCTGTCTTTTCCAAAACTAGTTTACATTCTCATCAGAATATGGATGCAACATGACATTATTTTAACTACGAAATACACGCTTTCAAAGAGACATTCGTATGTACCATGCAAAGATACATGATCCAATTCAGTTAAGTTGCCTGCAAAGTGATATAGCAAACTAATTAAGCACAACCAACAGAAACGATTTCTACTTCAATCTAAAATGGCCATACCTTCAAAATCACACTTTGAGGTATCATAGGCCCATATCAGAAAAACCATCTAATAAAGATTTCTACAGCTGGTTTGCTTAAGTTTCCTTGTACATGCAGGATCAAATTTCCTAGGAAAGTCAAGTTTCTGACTACTGTCAGATTGATCCTAACAACATGACAGTAGAGGTAAAACTGCACCAAAATCTCCTTGTTTAAAGCGTGCAGTGCAATGATCTTGATATTATAAAAATATTTAGCACACAAAAGCTAATTTCAAAGCATAATGTTTTTGAAGTGAAACTTGTATTTGCATCTAGATACGACCACGCACACATGCATGTACTCACACACATGCCCAAAGGCATTAACATAAATGAGCACATCTACATGGCTGCACTTACAAGGCTAAATTTACAGCAAGCTACCTTCTTCTTCACATAATGATATCAGAGGAGTTAGTTGTCTATCTAAAGATAGAATTGCCAAGTACAATCTATATTTGTAAATATCTTATTCTTTCCCTTGTTAGGATATACTAGCTATAGGCTAATTGTTAGGAAAGTATGTATGTTGTAGGTTATTTATTTTATAAGAGGTAAAGTTTAGCATGCATTTGTAATCAAGATAAATAGCGATTCTCTAAAGGAGCACAACTTTTCATGCTCAAAGTTTTCTAAGTTTGTCATGGTATCAGAGCCTTTCTTAACAAAAATCTAGTTCTGTCTTTGTTTGTCTTCTGTGTCTTTTGTACTCAAGTCCATCGTAGTCCTAGCACAGTCCTTTATTCTCAATTATTCTAGATCAAACAATCTCGGCATTATGTCTTCAGAAAAGTCTGGAACTAGGTTTATTTTAATGGCAAGAATTACTCATCAAGGGCATTCCACTTCATGATATTTGCCAAAGGGAAGAATCTATAAAGGCTATGATGGTGGCATCAGCCCTGCCCCTGACAAAAACATTGATAGGGAACACGCCAAATGGGTGGTTACGGATGCACAAGCACGACATGGATTTTAGGATCTGTCAAATCCAACATCATCTTAAATCTTCAATCCTCCACACCTGTGGCTGAGATAGTGGAATTATCTCAAGAAGCTTTACAGTCAACACAAAACTACTTGTCGGTTCCAGCTTGAACATGACTTGGCTAGTCTTCAACAGGATAGTCTTTTTATCTCTGAATTTTGCTCTAGTTTCATGAATCTTTGGGCTGAATATAATAATATAGTTTATGCTACTTTACCATCTGACGATCTTTGTTATGTTCAATTTGTTCATGAAACTACTAAAAGGGACCAATTTCTTATGAAATTGCAATCTGAATTTGAAGGCACCAGATCTAATCTTATGAATTGAGAACCAGTTCCTTCCTTAGATGCATGCCTCAATGATTTGTTTCGTAGGAGCAATGTCTTCTCACTCAGACTGTCATAGAACAACAGTTATCAACCCTAGTTCTCGTGGCTTATTTTTTCCCTACTGGTTCTTCACTCCATCTCCACGTCCACAATGATGTTGATTGGACCAATTGTCCAAATACTAGGAAATCTACTACCAGCTGGTGCATGTTTCTAGGTGATACATTTATCTCTTGGAAATGCAAGAAACAAGACTCTGTCTCCAAGTCATCTACTAAGGTTAGGTATCATGCCATGTTTGTTGTCTACTCTAAGATCATTTAACTTCGTGGTCTTCTCACAAAGCTTGGCTTTTCCCAGGTTCAAGCTACACCTCTGCATGCTAACAACACTAATGTCATCCAAATTGCTTGCAAACCTATCTACCATGAATGCACAAAGCGTCTAGATGTTGACTCTCACTCCATACAAGAGGCCTTTGATCGTCAGGTTATTACACTCCCATGTATCACTACTACTCTCCATGACTCGTCAACGCCATCATTTTCTTGTTAGCAAATTGATGCTCGTAGACTTACCAACATCAATTTAAAGGGATGTCAAAGGAATTAGTTGTCTATTTAAAGACAAATTTGACAATTACCTTCTACATTTGTAAATATTTTATGATTTCCTTTGTTAGGATATATTAGTTGTAGGCTACTTGTTAGGAAAGTATGTATAAGGTAGGTTAGCTATTTTAAAGGAGCTAAAATTTAGCTTGTAACCATATTCAAGATAAATAGCGATTATCCAAAGAGGGAATACAACTTTTCCTGCTCCAAGTTTTCTAAGTTTGTCAAATGAGACATGGATAAGCTTGATTGTTTTTGTGTCAAGTTAAACACTCAACATGTGGTATACCCCATATGGTCATATGTTACAAAATCATAAAAAATAAGCCTTTTATAACATTAATCGATAAAATTTTGACCTTAAATCCATCCAACACCAATCCTCTTCAGCATTTGATCTATATCCAGGAGTCAAGAACCAAAGCATCACCGGAATAATCCAAAAAAATTAATTATAGACACTAGGGCACCATCCAGCCTTCCATGGCATTGACATAGCTATCCAGGTGCAAAAACAAAAGGATGGATTCATTCATTACCCACAACCCATAAAAGAATGAGCTAACTACATCCATTCAAGTTTCTGTCAATATTACACGACAATCAATAATTATGTGCACAGTGGAAGACGAGTATATAGACAACCATTAAACATAGTGTAATAAGAGAAGATGACAATACCCTTTCAGTGAGTCTCAATATCATGGTTTCAACTGCAGCAGCATTAGCTGATGATTTATAGGTTGCTTCTAGGGTACGTATGGCAACAGCAGTGTCCATGTTCACTGATGAAAAATCTCCATGGTCATCCTATGACAATGATTTCATGTCCAGTAAATGTCAAAATGAGTACTAAACATAAGTGTCAAAATGAGTACATGTTATAACTTCAAAAATCAGTCTCACTGTTTCCAATGCGTCTTTGATGGTGCCATCAATAATAATAATAATAATAATAATAATTACTCAAGTACCTGCCAGTTTTTGCACATTGCAATGATCCTGTCAAAATCCGTGTTTATTGCACGTAAGAAGTGATCAGAAGGACTTTGCATAATTGGGCAAGGAAATCCAGCATTTGAGAAGTGCTTCGTCAAAATAAATATGTCAATTAGTATCCATATAAATATAATGCTCTCTTTAATTCCAAGAAAAAGAAAAAAAAAACATCTTGGGAGTTTTGTGCATAACTAATGCTAATTTGATACCGCATTTTATCGCAACCAAATGAAGCACGAAATAAAGAACACAGTACCTCAGTTGCATACATATGACACTAAACTATAAAATGGTCATATGATATGGGCTTCACTCATTTTTAAATTATGTTCTTTAATAGAAACTGAAACAAAAGGTAAGATCAAATTCCAAGCATCCCTTACTTGAAATTAACTAATGTTAATTTGATACCACATTTTATCGCAACCAAATGAAGCACGGAATAAAGACCACATAGTACCTTGGTTGCATACATATGACACTAAACTATAAAATGGTCATATGATATGGGCTTCACTCATTTTGAAATTATGTTCTTTAATAGAAACTGAAACAAAAGGTAAGATCAAATTCCAAGCATCCCTTACTTGCAAGCAGGACAACGTTTCTCCAAAAAATAAGGTGTTTCCATTTGAAAGTAGGCAGATCCGATCAAAGAGACCAAATACTTCAGTGCTACTCTGGTAAATGGTAAAGATAAGAGTGCACCCCATGCTAGCAAGTTTCTTTAATGTAACCATCATCAGAAGGGCAGAGACACTGATTGAGGTAAAGTCATGAAATTAGATAGTCAATACTTACAGGAAGAAAGACATAAATTATTATGAGCACGCAGAGCTATGACCCCATAGAGATATGAAAACAGTAAGGCCATTAACAATGTTGAATAAAAAAATGACAAATAATAATTTGTTGGTACCAAAGTTCACATAAAGTTAGTTAAACTTTCTTTGCTGACAACAGTCATATTTCCTCAGTCATGCCAAGTACTTTGGTCCACAAGTTCTGATTTTTTTGGAGTTTCCATCAGATTTTAAGATGCAAAGTAGGAAAAGATCCACAATTCATGCCCATTCCTCATACACATGTAATCAAAGTGGTTTAGCAGCATCGAATCTATGTTCTTCTAAAGAAATAAACCTAAGCCGCTTGTTCCTACCCTTGATAGAGTGCTTCAAATCAACAGTGCAATAAGCCATGCCATCATGCACAATACTCATGTAGGATGGATGTAAGAAAATGATACGAGTAAACTTAATTGAGGTTGGACGGAGAAGAAAGCAATAAACCTGTCAAGATGATAAAGAGGTTCATCTATAAATAAGATATGTGGCCTCATTACAAGCTCCCGGGCAATGCTAACACGCCTTCGCTCACCACTCGGAAGGCCCTTAAAATAACAATGTCCTCCGATCAGTTTGTTTGCATAATCACTCAAAGACATGGCACGAATGGCATCCTCTACCACACTCTTTTTCTGGCAGAAGAAGCCAGGAAGTTGAAGCAGTGCAGAGTAGTATAAGTATTCTTGGACAGTGAGAGATCCTATCAGAGCAGTTTCCCTCTCAACGAAACCCTACAAATTGGAAGATAATTCAAGGTCAAAGGCCCTGACTTTGCTACAAATAACAACATTTAGTTCCGTCATGGAAGTGCAACTTTAACTGTCTGTCTCAAGACAATTTCCTCATTAACAGTAACAGAACTTAATTGGCAAAATAAAACAGCTATAATTTATCATTCAATACTTCCAAGATGGAGAAGCATCTTTTCCAGTTATGAAAGAATGTGAAAGTTTTAAGCATCCAACCTTGGTTCGAGGCACACTATTCCAAATCATGATGTAAGCTAAAGTCAACACCAAGAAGGTCCAGTGGAAATGCGATTGATCTTATTGATAATGCTATTGTTTAAGATAAGAGATCAAAAGGCAATACACTAAACACTGTGAAAATGACCACCAGTAGGGTGGCATACCAGGTTCTCATTCAAACTTAAAACATCCGATGTCTTTTTAGGACTATCCTAGCGCCATTGAATTTACAAGCACACTCCCTTACGCACATGCATGTTAATATATCAATGCAAAATAGTGGCCAACTATTACAAAGAAAACAATGGTTGGAATTAGGGTCCTGGTCACTAGTATAGAGTATAGACTAATCATTTTTTTTCCTTTTTTATCTTTGGACAACTCACCAACATGGATGAATGTCATTAACATAGAAATCTATAAGAGGGCCATAAAGATGCATTTGAGTTTTCTCAACCTGCATAGCCTTGTATGATGCTAGATTTTCAGCATGTAAGTTCAGAAAGTATGTGCCTTAGCTATCAAATGACACGTAATCAATCAGAATGCGTAATATTATATGCAACATCCAGACTTGACAATGCATTCCTCATAATAACTTGCTCCTATTTAGCATACCAACCATAAATCATGATCTAAATACTGTACAGAAATGGAGATAGAAGAGGGGGGCAGATAATTCATAAAGAAAAGAGGAAAACATGACAATCCACAACCCGCATTGGTCGTATACCATATTGATTCTTAGTACATCATGAGGCTCAGTGATGCCAAGAGGATATTGGCCAAAACTTCTGGGGATGATTTCCCTGAAGGTTACAGAATCAATAACAAAAAACTAATCACATAAATAACAAGACAGCCTTACCAATTTGTACAACCTTTTGAGGTTAACAGGACCATTGATTAGAAATAGGAAAACACCACAAAGCCAAAACATGTATATAACTTTATTGCTCTCAGCTCCTTGAGACAAAGTAATGTACTAAGACTAAAGGAAGAGTGACCAAGAATGTTTTGATCTCACATATTAAAAAAAACAAGAAGAAATGAATCATATAAGGAAGAATATCAAAACTGCAGCAGAGGATATTTCTATCTTACATATTTAAAGACCAAGAAAAAATAAATCATAGAAATATCAAATCATAGAAGGAAGAATATCAAGACAGCAGAGTTGGAGGAAACCCAATGAAAAAAATCAAATTGATAGAGAGAAAAAATGATCCAATAGCAAGAGAATATACATAGAACTTACATATGAGCCGTAACACATGCGTGATTTTGCACCATTCACAAAAACTTCACCATACATTCTGGCTGAATGATGCAACCTCCCTGCGGTGTTGAAATTCACTTCTTTAGTTTCAAGCATCCATAGAGAGAATTTAAAGCAAATATTCCAACTTGGTGATAAATGAATATCATGCTAACTAACCTGCAATAGCCCGTAGCAATGTGGATTTCCCTGATTTTGCAGGACCCATGATGACTGTCATTGTGCCTGGCAATGCATAACCACTTGAGCTCTTGACAACCTTGTCTGAGTACTTCCTTTTCCCTTTGATTGTAACAGTCAAGTCTTTCCAAACAACAGAAGCCCCTAAAATTTTTCTTGCAACAACCGCACCCTCTGGTAATGGTGGGGATGGCAACGACCCACTATTAAGCTTCGACAAAGATGGGGATGCTGGTGTTGTGGCAACATTGATAGAGTCACCTCCTTCCTCCAACCTGACATCAATATCCGTATCCCACTCTGGTGAATCCTCAAATGAGATAGGTTGTCTATGCGAACCAGGCTTCCGCAAGTAGAAGAAGTTACTTGATGGCACCCTACTTGCAGGACTACTCGCTGAAGACGAAGAAGATCTGTAATTATCCGATTGAGATTGTATCTCTTCCATCTCCTACTCCCACTTTTTCTCAAACTCAAAATTGTAGAAAACGTCTACACTTTCACACAAACATCATAGCATCTGTGCTGCTAATCACAGTTTCCAGTTAGTCGACAACTCCCCATCTTCAAGAAATACAAAGTTTCAAACATCAATTAGTAAAAGTGTGCATTCATATCCCTGCATGTTATGGTTATGCACTGAACATTGACAGGCAAGTATAGGAGACACAGTAGAAAAGAAAAGTAAATAAGATTTAAACATTTTGGAATTGCTAAATCAAAGGCCCACAATCAAGTGAGAAAAGAATAGAGTTCTAAGGTACTTTTGAAGGGAAACAAAAACCAAAAAAAAATAGAAACCCCATTCCCATATTGCTTGTAAGTTTCTCTTTTTTTTTTTCTTAAATAAAATGTAGTATAATGATAAACAGCAAGGCAGCACTTCTCAACAGTATAAAGATCCCATTATCACATTACATTCGTAACTAGCCTTATAAAAAAAATTAAAAAATGAATGAAACAAGAAAAGAAAAAAAATCAAGAAAACAACATCTTCAATTTTCTTTTTCATTTCCTCATTTTTCTTTCTTCCTTTCTTTCTCAGCAACTAAACAGATGGGCAAAAAGAATCAGCTCTTTTATAGAGCTCACATCATAGAATAGAAAATGACAGCAAAATGAACAAAAAAAAATAATGAAGAGAAACCAAAACCCCAAATGCTAAACTAAACAAAAGAAATCATTTTGATACAATAAAAAATAATACAAAGAGAGAAAAAATAAAGCAAGCCCATTTATACAAACTCTTTTTTCAGTAACTTATCAAATAGAATTCACTGAAACTTAGAAAACTGCTCTGCCTAGTACTAGTACTCTGTTTTGTTGCCAAGAAAATGCAAAAGACCAAAACTTTGCAGCTCAACGTAACCTAGCAACTGCCTGGAGTGCCCCCACGAAAAGAAAAGTAGCTAGCAACTTGAGATTTTCTTGTACTTTCCCTCCTCAGTAAGCAAGTAGAGCCCATGTTAAGCATACAAACTTCAATGGATAGAGAAGAAAGTAACATAAAATGAAGTTGAGGAGAATAATGTAAAAAGAGACATACCTGGATCTGAATGTGAATAGGATTGTAGGAGTTTAGAGAGAGAGAGAGAGAGAGAGAGGAGTGAGCAGGGAGAAGCTGTCAGTGTGTTGAATAAACACTGAATTTTCCATATTATAATAATTACAGTTCATTTTTGTTATTATTTTGCTTTTTTGGCAAACCACAGGGGTGTGTTTAAAAACGCGTCGAGTTATTAAAAATATTAAAATTTTTTATTTAAAATAAAAAATATATATATTTTCATATTATTTTAATGTATTAATATTAAAAAAATTATTTTAATATATTTCTAAAAATAATAAAAAAATATTATTTTAATATATTTTTAAATAAAAAATATTTTAAACTGTTACCGTTACTATAACTCTAAATAAACATTCCTGTTAATGGGTAATGCCGTAGTGTCAATTTTGCACTTACAAACTTTTTTGTATCAGTTATGTTGTTAAGTAATTTGGATTGTTTTTAAT
>Ga0325400_1007790_pt1 | contig 10252 bp, 8 predicted proteins | sample PopdelMetagenome_2_FD_205662 | JGI IMG/M metagenome (GOLD analysis project Ga0325400, IMG submission 205662) | Populus deltoides microbial communities from Bellville, Georgia, United States - Xylem-PdKOR-R1 | ecosystem: Host-associated > Plants > Phyllosphere > Stem > Wood/Secondary xylem...
CGAGCTCTTCGCCCGTTCGGACGTCGTCTCCGTCCACACCCGGCTCTCGGAACGGACCCGGGGACTCGTGGGCGCCGCCGAACTGGCCCTGATGAAACCGACGGCGTACCTGCTGAACACCTCGCGCGGGCCGATCGTCGACACCGACGCCCTGCTGGCGGAGCTGCACGCCGGGACGATCGGCGGCGCGGGGCTCGACGTCTACGACACCGAGCCGCTGCCGGCCGACCACCCCCTGCGCAGCGCGCCCCGCACGGTGCTCACCCCCCACACGGGGTACATCACGCGGCAGAGCTACGCACGGATGTACGCCGACGCGATCGAGGACGTGACCGCCTGGGCCGCAGGCGATCCGGTCCGGGTCCTCAGCCCGTGACCAGCACCCGCCACTCCCCCGCCCCCAGCGCGACGACGTCGCCGTCGGACAGCTGACGGCCCCGACGCTCGTCGACCTCACCGTTGACGGTGACCGCGCCGGACTGCAGCGCCTCCCGGGCGTCACCGCCGGAGTCCACCGCCCCGGCGAGTTTGAGGAACTGGCCGAGCCGGACGATGCCGGTGACCTCGATGTCGAGTGCGCTCACCCCTCCATCATTCCTGCATCATCCCTGGTCCGGCACCGCCAGAGCGCCCAGGACCCCGGCGATCCGGTCGGCCTCGGCGCGGGTGAGCTCGGCCGGAACGAGGACCTCGACGCGGGTGCCGTCGGTCAGCGGGATCGTGTGCATGAGCATCTCGCGTCCACCCGCGCTCACCTCCTCGACCACCTCCGCGGTCTCGGCCGGTTCGCTCTGGGCCCCGGACCCGAGGAATGTCCGCAGCCGGTCGATGCCCTGCTCGGCCAACCGTTCCGCCTGCGGGTCGAGCCGGCCCTGCCTCAGCAGCCCCCGCAGCACCGAATCGATCGACTCGCCCTGCCACTTGTTCTCGTCCATGACCCCACCCTGACACCGGGCCGGCGACGGCGCGTCATCCCCGGGACGGACCCGGGGACGACCTTCGGCTCATCCCGCCAGGTGGCCCCAGTCGTCCTCGAGCTCCTTCCACGGCCCGACCGCCTCGACCCGCCCGTCGGCCAGCACGACGACCCGGTCCGCGGCCATCAGCGCAGACCGTTTGGAGGACGCCCCGATGACGGTGATCCCCCTGTCGCGCAGGGACTCCCACAGTTCCAGTTCGGTCCGGGCGTCCAGGGCCGAACTCACGTCGTCGGCCACCAGGAGGTCGGCTCCGGTCGCCAGCGCGCGGGCCAGCGCCACCCGCTGCACCTGCCCGCCGGAAAGCCGGACACCGCGGTGACCGACCAGTGCACCGACCCCACCGGCCTCGGCGACGTCCCGCTCGAGCCGGGCGTCGCGCAGCGCCGGGCCCGCGAGCGCCGTGGCGTGCGGATGGTCCAAGGCGATGTTGTCGGTGAAACTCCCCGACAGCACCCGCGGCACCTGAGCGACGTAGCTGACCTGGCCGGGACGCAGGAACGCCTGCGGGTCCCGGACGTCGATCCCGTTCCAGCGCAACGCACCCTCGTGGTCGACGAGTCCGGCGAGCGCGGCCAGGAACGAGGACTTGCCCGATCCGACGCGGCCGGTGAGCAGGACCAGCTCACCCGCCTCGACGTCGAGGTCGACGTACTGGACGCCCACCGTCCCGTCGTCGTGCACGGCGGCGAAACCCTCGACGGACAGCCGTCGCAGTGCCTGTTTGGCGGGCAGCAGCGGCGCGGGGGCGGTGCCCCGGACCAGGTCCACGTCGTGCGGGACGCGCACGACGTCCTGGGTGTCCGGGGTGCCGGCCAGGGCGGTGGCCGCGGCCAACCAGGTGCGGGCGACGGGGGCCTCGGTGATGACGGCCCCGGCGACCGTGCCGTAGTAGGAGGACCCGGCCACCGCGGTCGCGACGAGCAGCGCGTCCGCCAGCGACCACCAGCCGGCCAGGTGCAGCGCCCACGTCACGACCACCCCGGTCTGCACGAGGATCCCGGGGACGCCCTCGAGCAGGGCCCGCACCCGGAACTCCCCCACCGAGGCCCGCATCCGCCGGTCGTCGACCCGGGCCAGGTGGGCCAGGACGTCCGGGACGGCGGCGGCGAGCTTGATGGTGCGGGCGGCGTCGACGCACGATCCGAGGTCCCGACCGAACACCGCGCGGGCGTCCCCCGCGACCCGACCTCGCCGTCCGGAGACGGGCGCCCCGGCCACCGACACGACGGCGGAGCCGAGCATGACGGCGGCCACGACAGCGCCTGCGGTCAGGTCACGGGCGACCAGGGCGGTCACGGCGGCGACGAAGACGCCGATGACGACGTCGACGCAACGGTCGACGTAGAGGACGAAGCGCTCGGAGTCCAGGCACCGCGCGACGACCTCCCCCGCGGGCACCCGGGCCAGCCGGTGCTGCCGGGTCTGTCCGCGCAGGACGGCCAGCCGGGTCCCGAGGGTCACCGCGTTCCACCACAGCGAGTAGATCCGGATGGCCGTGGACAGGACGTAGGGGATGGCGAGCATCTCCAGGATGAGCGCCGTCATGGGCAGCCAGGTGTCGGCGAACGTGCCGCCGTCCTGCAGGGTCTGGACGATCAGACCCCAGAGCCAGCCGACGACGGCGCCGTAGATGCCGATGACCGAGACGGTCGCGAACAACCCGGCTCCCAGCAGACCCCACGCCTTGTGCCGGGTCAGCGCCGTCCAGACCGCCCGCCCCAGTCGCGGCGGCGGTCCGACCGGGACGTCCGCACGCGAGCGGCGGGGTCGGGCGACGAGGACGTCCCCCTGCGGGTGTGTCTCGACCTGGGCGGCCAGTTCTTCGTGCCCGCTGGCGCGCAACAAGTCTGCGAACGGTCCGGGGCTCGTCGCGAGCTCACCCCGGGGTCCGTGCTGCAGCAGCCGACCCCCTTCGAGGACGGCGACGGTGTCGGCGCGGGCCGTGGTGGACAGCCGGTGGGCGATCAACAGACCGGTCCGGCCGGTCAGCAGCCGCGCGGCAGCGGCGGTGACGCGGTGCTCGGTGACGGGGTCCATCCGGGCGGTCGCCTCGTCCAGGACGACGACCCGCACGTCGCGCACGAGCAGGCGGGCGAAGGCGACGAGTTGTTCCTCCCCCGCCGACAGCGTGGTGCCGCCCGGTCCGAGCCGTGTCGCCAGTCCGTCGGGCAGGCCCAGCACCCAGTCCTGCAGACCGAGGGACTCCAGGGCCAGGGCGAGGCGTTCCTCGGGGACGTCGGCGTCGAGGGTGATGTTCTGCCTCAGGGTGCCGGTGAGGATCTCGGTCCGCTGGGTGACGACCCCGACGGTGCGGCGCAGATCGCCCAGGTCGGCGGTCCGCACGTCGGCGCCACCGAGGAAGACCGTCCCGGCGGGGGTCTCCAGGGCCCGCGACAGCAGCGCGGCCAGCGTCGACTTCCCCGATCCGCTGCGGCCCACCAGGGCACAGGTCGTCCCGGCCGCGACGGTGAACGTGACGTCCCGCAGCGAGAAACCCTCCTCCGCGGGCCCCGTGGCGTGGGTGAAACTCAGCCCCCGGAACTCCACCTCGAGCGCACCCGGCGGAACCGGAGTTCCGCCGTCGGGTTCGGCGGGGGCCGACAGCAGCGCACGGATGCGTTGCACCGCACCGATTCCCGCCTGCACCTCGGGGAGCCGTTCACTGATGTCGGACAGGTCGCCGGCGAAACCGGAGCACAGCAACCAGATGGTCACCAACGCCGCGATCGACATCCGCCCGTCGCTGACCAACCACACCCCGCCGACGACCACGCCGGAACACAGGATCGACAGGGCCACGATGGTGCGACGGGCGACGGCGGCCGAGATGGTCGTCGTGGCCCGGACCCGATCGAGGACCTGCGCGGCCAGGACGGCGTACCGGCGCACGACGTGCGGCTGCCCCAGGCTGGAGCGGACGTCGTCGCGGCCGGCGACGGCCTCCTCCAGCTGCGCGGCGTGGTCGGTCCAGGCGATCTCCTCGGCGACCTTGCGCTGCACCAGGACGGCGGTCAGCCCCCGCACGAGGAACCACACGACGACCGCCACGGCCGGGAACGCGATCCACGCCGGCCACCAGACGAGCCCGGCCACGACCCACCCCAGCACCGACCGGAGCAGCCCGCGGGCCAGGTCCCACAGGGCGTCCCGCACGAGGTTGGCGAGCTGGCGGGGATCGTCGTCGACCCGGTCGATGACCTCACCGACGGCCTGTTCGCCCAGCGTGGTCAGGGGTTGGGCGAACGCGGCGGACAGCAGGTCCGAGCGGAGCCTTCCCTCGGCCCGTCCGACGTGGGTGGCCAGCGCCACCCGGCCGACGGTGTCGAAGGCGCTCGCGCCCACGACCAGGACCGCGAGCAGGCTGAGCAGGCCCACTCCCGGCTGCTCGGCGAGCCGACCGACGACGACGGTCCCGAGGGTCTCCCCCACGGCGGCGAGGATCCCGAGCAGCGCCGCGACCGTGCTGAACGGGCCGAGGAGGCGTCGCGGGGACAGCGTGGGGCGGGTCACCCGGGTCACCAGGACTCCTCGCTGCCAGGACCTGGGTCACGACCGTCGTGACCCGCGTCGACGCTAGCGAGCGGTCAGCCCCCGGGGCCTCCCGTTTTCCGGTCAGTCCCCCTCGTCGTGCCCGAACTCAGGCGGCGGTGGCCAGGAACGAGTCCCACCGGGGATCGGGCTGCTCGGCGCCGCGCACCGCCCAGGACGGTCCGCGCGGGGCCGTGGGCCGGAACGGCAGGTGCCACCCCATCTCCTCCGGCGTCCGGTCGCCCTTGGCGTTGTTGCAGCGGATGCAGCAGGCGACGAGGTTCTCCCAGGAGTCCGGGCCACGGCGGCTGCGCGGCAGGACGTGGTCCACCGTGGTGGCGTGCGCACGGCAGTAGGCGCAGCGCGAGTGGTCCCGGCGCAGCACCCCCCGCCTGCTCACGGGGACGACCTGCCCGCGCGGCACCCGCACGTAGCGCGTCAGGAGGATGACCGAGGGCCGTTCCAGGCTCATCGTCGCCCCGATCACGGGATCGGCGTCGGCCAGGACGACCGAGGCCTTCCCCGCCAGCACGAGCACGAGTGCCCTGCGGAAGGACACCACCGCGAGCGGTTCGTAACCGGCGTTCAGCACGAGCGTGCGCACATCCACCACCTCCTGAGACGACAAGAGGCGCCTTCCCCGACGGGAGAGGCGCCTCTGAGAGCGGCGACGGCCGCATGGTGGTGGTGCACACGGTGGTGCCCGCCGAGGTACTGGGCATGCTGCTGGACGTGGGGTATGGCGGTGGCGGTTCCCGGGTGACGCATGGTCATCGGCCCTCCGCGCTTTCCCTCGTCCGCCGTCGTCGTTGACGGAAGAGTACGTCGCGAGTGGTGTACCCGTCAGTAACTTTCTCGTGAACCCTTCGACGGGCGCGAGCCGGAAACGACGACGAGCCGCCACCCCAGGGGGTGGCGGCTCGCGACGGAGGAGATCAGACCGTGGGGGCCAGCCGGCCGAAGGTGACCGCGTCGCTCCAGATGGCCCGGAGCTGGACGGGCTTCCCGGAGCGGGGGGCGTCCCACATCATGTTGTCGCCGGCGTAGATGCCGACGTGGTAGGCGCGGCCACCGGAGTTGGTGAAGAACACCAGGTCGCCGGGGACGGCCTGCTCGCGCGAGATGCGGGCGCTGGCCTGCAGCTGCGCGTTGGAGGTGCGGGGGATCTCGACGCCGACCTGGCGGTAGACGTAACTGGTGTAGCCCGAGCAGTCGAAGCCCGAGGGCGTCGTCCCGCCGTAGACGTACGGCACACCCGCGTAGTCGTCGGCCACGGCGAGGATCTGCTGGCCGAGCGGCACGGCCGCGGGCGCCGGGGCGGCGACCTCGGCGACGGGGGCCGCCACGGGGGCCGGGTCGGCCACGGCGACGCTGGAGTTCACGACCGGCACGGAGTCGCTGGTGCGCGAGGCGCGGTCGATGACCGGGGCCACGACGACGGGCGCGGCGGCCGGGGCGGAGGCGAAGGTCACCGCGGTGGCGGTGCTCGCGGCGGTCGCCGGGGCGGACACGACGCCGACGGCGGTGGTGCCGAAGGCGGCCGGGACGGTCGATCCGACGGCCGCGGTGACGGCCGTCTCGACCGTGGCGGGGGCCGCGCCGGCAGGCAGGGCGATGGAGACGAGCAGACCGCTGGCCGCGACCGCGACGGCGCCGGTGCGAGCGGCCCCTCCCGCGGTACGGGCGACGGTGTCCGACACGTCGGTCAGGGGGGTGCGAGCACGGACGGCGGCGCGATGGCGCGCCTGGACGCGAGTCGTCAAGGTGTTGGCCTCTCCGACGCCTGCGAGGTGAGCTGTCGGGTTCGGGCTGGAGTTGCCCGGCCGGTTCACACCGGCTTCACCCCAAGGACTCCGCCCGGCCTGGTGGCCGTTCGTCGCCCGGGAAACGTGGTTCCCCCACCCCTGCCATGAACTGTCTCGGGGGACCTCGTCGCGGTGGCAGGGCTCGGCGTCCACGCGAGGGCACCCACGTGCGCTGTCGTGGGTGCGGGTGGACCATAACCCGATCGCGGCGGAAATGTCACGGCCCGGTGACGAACAGGTGCCAGCCACGTGACGGCGGGTCGTCCATTATCAACGCACGGTTACGAACGGGCACTCCGCGCCGACCTGGATGAGCGCACGACGACCGAAGGCCCCCTCACGCTGCGTCGCGCGAAGGGGCCTTCCGGGTGAAGATCTGGGATGAATCTCAGCTGAGAGCGACGAAGATGTGCCCGGCCTCGGACGGCGAGAGGTCCACCACCGAACCACCGACCGACACCTCGACCCCCGCAGCGGAGCTCTTGGCGACGATCTCCGAACCCGGCACGAGGCCCGCGGAGTGGAACTTGGCCAGCAACGGGACGTCGGTCTGCAGCGGCTCGCCGAGGCGCCGCACGACGACCGGACGGCCCTCGGCCTCCGGCGTCGTCAGGGGTTGGACGCCGGCCCGGAACTCCTCGGACGCCTCCTCCTCGCCCAGCTCCCCGAGCCCGGGGATCGGGTTGCCGTAGGGGTCGAAGTGCGGGTGGTCCAGGATCGCGACGAGGCGCTTCTCGACCTCCTCCGAGACCACGTGCTCCCAGCGGCAGGCCTCCTCGTGCACGAGGCTCCACTCCAACCCGATGACGTCGGTCAGGAGCCGCTCGGTCAACCGGTGCTTGCGCATGACGCGCATGGCCTTGGCCTTGCCGGCATCGGTCAGTTCGAGCCGTCGGTCGGTGCCGACGTGCAGCAGCCCGTCGCGCTCCATGCGGGCCACGGTCTGGGACACGGTCGGCCCGGAGTGGTGCAACCGCTCGGCGATGCGAGCGCGCATCGGCACGATGCCTTCCTCTTCCAGCTCGAAGACCGTCTTGAGGTACATCTCGGTGGTGTCGATGAGATCGCTCACAGTGCCCATCATCCGGCATCAGGGGTGGTGGTCGCACCCCTGGGTGCCGTTTCGACACCGTGTCTTCGTGAGAAACGTTTCCGGATCGCGGGGCGAGGACCTCACCACTAGCGTCGCCGTGCGTGGCACCGAGTGAGCAGAGCACCAGCGTCCTGTGGTTCCGACGCGACCTGAGGCTCGGTGACCACCCGGCGCTGCTGGCCGCGGCGGCCGAGGGCGACGTCCTGCCGTTGTTCGTGGTCGACCCCGCGCTGTGGAAGCCGTCGGGCGACGTGCGCCGCGCCTACCTCCTGCGCTCGCTGCGGGCCCTGGACGCCGAGCTGGGCGGCAAGCTCGTGGTCGAACGCGGTGATCCCGCCACCGTCGTGCCCCGGGTCGCGGCCCGGGTGGGGGCCTCACGCGTGCACGTCACCGCGGACGCCGGACCGTACGGACGCCATCGGGACGACGCGGTGGCGAAGGCCCTGGAGAAGAAGGACGCCGAACTCGTCCGCACGGGCACGCCCTACGCGATCGGTCCGGGCACGATCCTCAACGGATCGGGCAAGCCGTTCCAGGTGTTCACCCCGTTCTCCCGGGCCTGGGTCGACCACGGCTGGCCGAACCCCGCGGACGACCCCGGGAAAGTCGGCTGGATCACCGACGGCGAGGGGGTCGACGGGAAGCACTGGCCGGCCGAACCCGACCTGGGCGACCTCGAACTCCCTGAGGCCGGTGAGGCCGCCGCGCACGACCGGTGGGAGGACTTCCTGGACTCCGGCCTGTCCGACTACTCCGAGGACCGCGACCGCCCCGACCACGACGGCACCTCCCAGCTCTCGCACGCCCTGAAGTGGGGCGAGATCCATCCGCGCACGATGCTGGCCGGACTGCGCGGGAAACGGTCCCAGGGCGCCGAGACCTTCCGCACGGAACTGTGCTGGCGGGAGTTCTACGCCGACGTCCTGTGGAACCGTCCCGAGACCGCGCGGGAGTACTACAAACCCCAGCTGGCCGGGATGCGGTACGAGAAGGTCGGGGACTCCTTCACCTCGTGGGCCGAAGGCCGGACCGGGTACCCGATCGTCGACGCGGGGATGCGGCAGCTGCGGGCCACCGGGTGGATGCACAACCGGGTGCGGATGATCGTGGCGAGTTTCCTGGTCAAGGACCTGCACGTGGAGTGGCAGCACGGGGCGCGGGAGTTCCTGCGCTGGCTGCGCGACGGCGACCTGGCCAGCAACAACCACGGCTGGCAGTGGGTCGCGGGGTCGGGCACCGACGCCTCCCCGTTCTTCCGGGTGTTCAACCCCGTCACCCAGGGCCAGAAGTTCGACCCGAGCGGCGACTACGTGCGCCGGTACGTGCCGGAGCTGCGGCACCTGAGCGGGAAACTCGCCCACACGCCGTGGGACGCGGACGACGGCTACGCGCACGACTACCCCGAACGCATCGTCGACCACGCCCACGAACGGCAGGTCGCCCTCGACGACTACGCACGCGTCAAGAACTGAGCCTTCTCGCGGACCGGGCGCACCACGAGGGCGCACCCCCCGCGATCGAGAAAGCCTTCTCCACATGCGCGGGCTTCCCCCACACACACCCACGGCGGCCCTGTCGTCCGGGAGTTGCCAGGCAGCGGCAAGGATGTGTGGGACGTTGCGTACCACTCGGCGCCTTGGACTGGTACGCAACGTGCCACAACTTCTGACACAACCGTCCTGCACGATCCGATGCCCTGAACAAGGGAGAACGGGTAGACGCGCTGCCGTGCACGCCTTTGCTCCAGGGCCGCACCGCAGCTCACCTCGCTGCCGCACTCCGTGACGCTTTCGCCCGGGCTGGGTGTGCCGCACCAGCCTCGATCACCCAGTGATCAGGGGCAGGGACTCACCCCTCGCCGATGAGGACCTCCGCTGCGGTGCGCGGCGCCCGGCCGATCAGCCTGCCCAGCAAAGGGTCCGTCCCGGCGAAGAACCCACCGGCGGCCGCTTCGTAGAAGCCCAGCATGAAGCGCGCATACTGCTCCGGCCGACCACCCGCGACCTGCCGGGCCACCCAGTCCTGCGGGTCGAGGACCTCGAGGGTCACCTCGCGCCCGAGGACCTCGGACGCCGGCGCCGTGAGCTCGGCGAACGTCGGGGCCTGCGGCGCCGTCAAGGTCACCGGCCCGTCGAAACCCCCTTCGGCGAGGATCACGGCGGCCGCCTCGGCGGCGTCCTGGCGCGCGGTCCACGACACGGGCCCGTCCCCGGGAACGCTGATCGTGCCCGTCTCCCGCCAGGGACCGGCCAGCCAGGCCAGGCTGTGGGCGTAGAACCCGTTGCGCAGCGACGTCCAGGGCAGGCCCGAGGCGGCGAGCAGGTCCTCGGTGGCGGCGTGGGTGGCCCCGGGATGGAACGGGGTGTCCGGGTGGGCGCCCTGGTGGCTCGTGTAGAGAATCCGTCCGACCCCGACCTGCTGCGCGGCGGCGATCGCGTTGCCGTGCAGCGCGACGTGGTCTCCCGCGGGGTCGTTCGACGACACCAGCAGCAGCTGCTCGGCCCCCTCGAACGCGGCCGGCAGCGACGACGGGTCGGCGTAGTCGGCCACCCGCACGTCGACGCCGCGTTCGGCGAACCGGCCCGCCTTGGCTGCGTCGCGGGTGACGACGGCGACGGCCGCGGGCCCGAGCCGGTCGACGAGCTGGTCGGCGGTCGCACCGTTGAGGGCGCCGGTGGCTCCGGTGATGACGATCATGGAGGCCCTTTCGAATCAGCGGCAACATCAGGACGTTAACACTGGAAGCATACCGATAACAATCATGGGTTAACCTCGGAAACATGACGGTCACCCGTGAGGACGTCCGCGCGCGCATCCTGGACGCCGCGTCACAGCTGCTGCACGAG